>ERZ1026888.231-NODE-231-length-33932-cov-23.983617_pt1 | contig 33932 bp, 30 predicted proteins | sample MGYA00380174_ERZ1026888 | MGnify/ENA primary metagenome ERZ1026888 (study PRJEB33269, sample SAMEA4719810) | human gut metagenome | biome: human-associated habitat; feature: organic feature; material: feces | place: Cameroon | collected 2013-10 ...
TGTCAGCCCTAATTTATTTTTTTTAGAAAAAGTTTTACCGGACAGCAATATTTTTTTGTATATAAACCTGCAATAAGTTTACCCACCGCAGGCTACTATCCGATTACCGCGAAGCAAAAACAACATTACCACGCAACGGTAACAATATTATATGTGCGTGGTAATGCCATTACACGAAACATGTAATGGCATTACCACTTAGATATTGCATTTCTTTTCTTTACATTCTCAATGTCAACTCTCTACATTCTCTCTTTATCCTCCTCGTTAGAATACGTCTTATCGTGTCGACTCGCGCGTTTCGATCCTGCCGAGAAGCTATATGTAAGGCTGACAAAGAACTTGCGCGAAAGGAAATGGAAGTCGGAATGGTGCTCGAAACCGCCATTCCTGAATATCTGACGGTTCTTTCCTCGGCTGTTCAGCAGGTCCTTCACACCGAAATTCACATTCAGCTGATCCTTGAAGCAACTGTAGTCGCCCTCAACGTCGACACCAACGTAATCGGTTTTCTGAATGAGGTAGAGTTGCTTGTAATGTCTCACATAGCGTACGTTTGCCATCGCCGTGAATTGCTTGGAAAGTCGGAACCGGTTGAAGCTGGAGAACACTACGCCGAAGTCGTTGACACGCTTAGCGCTATTCTCGTACCAACTCTCACTCAACTCCACATTGTTTCTGCAGTTCCAAACACCCCACGTGAACGGAATGCCCATGTACAGCACCAGTCGCTTCGTCGTACCGTCGTTCTTCAGAGTGTAGCGTGTCTGCCGCTCGCCTATCTGCTCATACATCTCATTGATTTTTCTGTCTATGAAGAGTGCGGAAAGAGAGAAGACATAGCGCGATTTCAGAACGAACTGCAAGGCCGCATTGTACAGCAACTCGCCTCTCAGATTGGGGTTGCCCTCCTTATATGATGTTTCGGAGAGGTGGAAAACAAACGGATTCACCATCTGGTAGGACGGGCGGTTGATTGACTGCGTGTAGCTTAGCGACAAGGCATTTCCCTCGCCCACATCTCTCCGCACGAAGAACGACGGAAAGAGCGTATTGTCGGTGCGCTTGTTGCGCAACTTGTCTTTCACTCTTTGGCAGGTCTCCCACTCGGTATATTCATCGCGCACGCCCATCTGCACTTCCCACGGACGCGCGGTGTAGCGATACATTCCGTAGACGGCGTACCGACGTTCAAAGTATTTGAAGTCGTCGCGCTGGTCAATGTCTTCTGACAACACGCCACCTAAAGTGGTGTTTCCGAGGTGCATCCTGCTATTGTAACCGATGTCTGCATAGACATACTTGGCGCCGATGGTTAACTGATGGCGCTTTAGAATCTTCGCAAAATCGACCTGCGCGCTGTAAATGTCAATGTATTCGTACGAGGGTTGCGACTTTGAAATAATACTGTCCGAACCTCCGCTTAAGTTATAGTTGTTCTCGTATTTGTATATATCACGCTCACGTTTACCTGCATAATCAGCAACGATATTCAGTCTGCTACCCAGCGTATCTGTCTTCCATTCATAGTTGAGTGTGACGTTATTGTTGTTGTCTCGCAATGTGTACGGAGCGAAACTTCTGATGTTCGCAGTATGTGCGCTGCGGTCGGCAACCGTAGAATTAACCCGACAGTCGTTGGAATAGTCCTTCGAATAGCTGCCCGACCACTCTACGCCTAAATACTGTTGGGGAGAAATGTTGAGGTCGAAGCCCAACTTCGGCATGTAGTAATGGCCTTTGTCAGTGCTTTCCGACATACTCTCAACAGTTGCATCACGTCCGTAGTCGTTCTCTACGGTCTTGGTTCTACTCTCAGATCGCCCGAAAACCATGTTACCATAAATGGCGAACTTGCCCCACGAATATGTAAGACCCCAAAAGTCGGAGAACGAGTTTCGACTTTTGCGCTCGTATTCGCTGCCAACATACCCCGAAAGTCCGTACTCGTGCTTCTTCTGCCTATTGATAACAAGAATCGCCGTAGCGCCTTCCGCGTCATACTCTGCTGTGGCTTGAGGCAGAATCTCCAGACTCTTGATGTCATTGCCGCGCAAAGAGGAAAGGTATCTCTTGAGTTGCGCCCCACTCAGCTTCACCGTTCTGCCGTTTTCGTATATCTTTACGCCGTTGCCCAAGATACTAATGCCTCCTTCACCATCGTAATCGACATCAGGTATAAGGCTCAGGATGTTGGAAAGCGAGCGCGACTTGAGCAGTTTGCTATGCTCCACACTCACAATCATTCGGTCAGCCTTACGCTGAACCATCGGTCTTTCTGCAACAACGGTTACGTCAGAAAGCTTTATGGTGTCTTGTATAGAGGTATGCTTGCCTTGTGCAAAGCCCGATTGCTGGCATTGCAAAAAGAATAAAGAAAGTATGTACAAATACTTTTTCATAGGCTTTCCGAACATTTTACGTTTATCTGCACAACAACAATAATAATCTGTTGAGGAATTGCTGCTTTTCGCTTGCAAAAATAGTTTTTTTTTATTTGCCTCACAAACGTTTGTTCAGAAAAAAAATCGAAAAAAGGGTTACTGCAATAAGATTGGCTGGAAGATGGAAAGAAAAAGCTGGAAGATAGGCTGGCAGATAAGCCGTTCAAAAGAAAATCTTCCAGCCTTTATATGCCTTATAATTAGAGAGTTGCGAAGAAACTGGAAGATATGGAGGATTTTTCAGCTATCTAAAAGGGGGTGCAGCGGTCTCCGCTGCACCAACCAAGCTGCTTAATACATTCTACTTGATTGGTGCACTTCTTGCTCTGGCAAGCGGCAAAGCCGAGCGGAGACAAATGCACCCCCTTGTGGGTGAATGTTACAAATTGGTTGGTGCACTTGAGACAAGTGCACCCCCTTGTGTTATCTAAAGTTATTCGGCTTCTGGCGATTGCCTGCAGCGTCGTTAGTGTCGCTAACATCCCACCAGAGGCGTGTACCCTGAGTGTTTGCAGTCTTCAATTCGGGATGCTCCTGGAAGAACTTGTTCTGCGACTCGTTGTTCGGATATTGCAGACGCTTTATCAGCTTGCCGTTAGGCACATCGCCACCCGAGAAGTTGCTCAACTGAGTGCGCAGAGCCGGATAGTCGGTGCGACGGAAGTCAGCCCAGCCCTCGTTGCCATTCGGGAACACAGCCATCCACTTCTGAGTGATGATAGCCTCGAGGATGCGCTCGCGGTCGCCACTCTCGAATGTGCCATCGTTGAGAGCCTTGATGCCGTTGATATACTTGTCGGCATCCTCCGCAGCGATGTGATAGTAGTCCATCGACGCCTTAACGCCAGCACGGAAGTACTGCTCAGCACCCATTGTGAGGTCGGCACCTGCCCAACCGCGCAACGCAGCCTCAGCCTTGAGGAAGAGCGACTCAGCATAGCCGAGCCATACCGTCGGACGAGAGTAGTTGAACCAGTGATCGTCGGGCAGATCCTTTGAAGCACCATCCTTAACGGTGCGTGTAAGACTGTACTTCAGCGGATCCATAGAAATCTGCGGAGCCTGAGCACCACGCTCACAACCTACGAAGTCGTTGCGCAAAGCATCCTTACCTTCTGCCAATGTAGAAGATGTCATATTGTTACGATACCAGCAAACGAGGCAGCGTGGGTCGATCTGCTTTGTAATCTCTTCCTTACGGTTTTTCTTTATGATATAGTCCTTGCCGCCGTCAGAAAGATTGCGGTAGAAGTCTTCCATATCCTTCGACAGAACGCTCTCGCCGCCGTATGCTACAGAGCACATAGCCAAGCCGTTCTCGTCGCCGCCGGAATCCTCGCCGCCCATCTCAACCGGAGCATGGCGTGGCACGGTCTGCATGTTGTCGGCGTTGGAAGTCATCAAGCCGTACTTGTTGTTGAGTGCAGCCTCAGCCTCCTTCTTTGCACGCTCAGGAGCCACATTGCTTATGCGTAGCGCCATGCGCAGACGCAGCGTGTTGGCAAATCGCAGCCACTTGTTGGCGTCGCCGAAGTAGCAGATGTCGTCCTTGTCAATCTTGTACTGCGAAGCATCGTCGGGCTTGATGCTGTCTACAGCCTGCTCAAGCATGAGGAACATTGCGTCGTACACCTCTTCCTGGGTGTTGTATGCAACGTTGTTCGTCTCCGGCACCTTAGCCTGCACATACTCCGTGAACGGCATATCGCCGTAGGTGTCGGTATTTGCAAGAGCGAGGAACGCATAGTAGATACGCGTGATGTAGAACATATTGCGATACTTCTCCGGAGTATCGTTGAACTTGTACGCACGCACGAGGTCGCGATACTCCGACGAGCGGTCGTTGTAGAAGAAGCTCCAACGCAGCGCCGACCATCCGTCGGTGTAGTTGTAGTCGGGCGCCTTGCCTGCATGCTTCGGCTGGTTGTTAGCCACGTATCCGGCATAGATATCGTGCGAGAGGTTGGTTGTGCGCTGATAGTCGTTGTAGTAGCCCTCGTAGAGGAACTTGCGGAACTTAGCCGGAGCATCTGCCAGCTGCTTCTTGTACGCAGCAGAGTCCTCTTTGCTCACACGATAGTTGAGGTTGATATTTGCATATTTCGAGTCGGTAGGCTCCTCGGGCGTAATCTCTCCGCCCTTGTCCGTATCCTCCACTCCGTACGGGTCGCGATTCATTTCATCAAGGTCATAGCACGAACCGAGTGTCAGCAGCGTTGTAGCTGCAATCAGACCAGTATATAATATATTGCGTTTCATTTTGTTGTTTTAAATTTAGAATCCTACGTTAACAGAGAAACCGAATGTGCGTGTGTAAGGCACAGCCATATAGTCGATAGCCTGCGAGAACATCGTTGTGTCGTAGCCGCCGTTGCTCAGGAGATAAGCGCCCGTTGCCGTGCTGCACCCGTCCACTACTATCGCCTCGCCGTCCCGCCATCGCTCGCCCGGCATCTTATCCCAAAGGCGCTTGCCCCAAACGACAACATACTCGGGCTGATACTTGTCGAGCGCCTCGAAGAACGCCTCGCCGGCTTGCCTATACTGAGCTGACGTGCCAGCCTCGCGCGGACCGCCCATCGCTACCTGCAGATAGTTGAAGAACACCACCGAGTCCCATATCTTCTGCCTCAGCGCCTGGTCGGTCTCCTCGCCCACCAGCGACCGCTCGAACTTCACGAACGTACGCATCCAGTCCTGCCGTTCGTTCGTCTCGTCGAGATAGTCAGCAAGCACATTCTGCGTAAAGCCCATGCACTCGCGATGCAGACGGCAGTCGCCACAGTCGGCGCATCCCTCGTCACAATAATGGCTCTCGCCCAATATCAGTATGCGCTTGCCGAACATGCCTCCGTCGGCATAATGCTTGCCGACGAAGGGCTGAAAGAAAATGTTGTTTTCCATCTCACTCATAACATTTGTTGTTTTCAGAATGAATGTCTGTTTATTCACTCCGCCAAAGGTATTGGTTATTTGTGAGCTGCACAAGTCCATAGCGGTTCAAACATCATGATAATCACGTTTTATCTCCGTTGACTACAATAAAATCTTTATAAATTCTTACAAAAGTTTGGAAGATTTCAATTTAAAGCGTATCTTCGCAGATATAATGCAAAACAAGATAAAAATAGGAGAAGGAGAGATATGACAGACAACAGATATAGAAGACTGCCCGTAGGCATTCAGTCGTTCAAAGTAATCAGAGAGGAGAACTATCTCTACGTTGACAAGAGCGACATCGTATGGAACATGGTGAACTTGGGAGATAAATATAACTACCTGAGCCGCCCACGCCGATTCGGCAAGTCTGTACTTGTCGATACCTTGGAGTCGTATCTTGAGGGAAGAAAAGACCTGTTCGAGGGACTGAAGATAATGCAGATGGAGAAAGACTGGAAGCATTATCCCGTCATCCGTCTTGACATGAGCCGTGGAGGAGCCAACGAGGAAACTCTGCGCTCTTACCTGAACCTGCGCTTTAAGGACTACGAGGAGAAGTACAACATTACTCCAGACCCTACTGCTATGCTTGCCGACCGCTTCCATGCAATTATAGTCACTGCATATAAGCAAACCGGACTGAGAGTGGCTGTCCTCATAGACGAATACGACTCTCCCCTGCAACATTCATGGAGAACACCCGAACATGAGAAATGCACGGGCGTTTACCGTGAAGTGTTCGCCATACTTAAGGCGGACGACGAGTACGAGCATTTCGTTTTCATCACTGGTATCACTAAGTTCACCCAGATCTCCCTCTTCTCTGTCCTCAACAATCTGTCCAACATCAGCTTTATGCCCGAATATGCAGCCATCTGCGGCATCACCGAAGAGGAGATTGAAGAGAACTTCATGCCTGAGATCAGACAAATGAGCGAAGCTAACAACTGGTCTGTACAGGAAACTCATGACCGACTGAAGGCATATTACGACGGCTATCACTTCAGCCGTCGTAATATGGTGGATGTTTACAATCCATACAGTCTTGTCAATGCGTTGAAATCTAAAGAAATAATCAACTTCTGGGCTTCTTCCGGCGCAACATCATTACTTCCCAAATTTGTTGACAATGCAGAACTGCGTATGAAGAGCTTCGAGAATTGCCGAATCATGCGAAACACCTTGGAACTGTCTGATGTCTCTGGAGGCGGAGCCGAGCTGTTCCTATATCAGTCGGGCTATCTCACCATTAAAGACAGTGATGAGTTTGGCTATATCTTAGGGTTCCCGAATGAAGAAGTAAAGCAAGCGCTGTACGAAATGGCTCTTCCTGCACTAACCTTGCGAGCAAAAAGTGACATCCAATCAATACAAGCCAATCTGTATGCCCAATTGGGCACAGGTCAGATAGACGAAGCGATGAAGTCGTTGAAAGCTCTTATCGCCGACGTTCCATACAGCAACAAAAAGCTTGCATCTATGGATATGGAAGAGCGTTACCGTCTCATCATCAGCACTATCCTGAATGCCATTGGCTTGAATGTAGAGGTTGAAAAGATGATTTCAACTGGCAGAATAGATATGACGGTGAAGACCTCACGCTATATCTACGTCATTGAGCTGAAACTGCGAAATAACGGCGGCAAGGAAGCTGCAACCGAGCAAATACTCAACCGTCAATACATGGAGCCTTTCAAGGCTGACAAGCGCCAAGTCGTAGGATTGGGCATCGAACTGGACGAAGAAGGAAAGGGGCTCTTGGATTGGAAGAGAGCGGAATAATAGCAGAGGTGCACAAAACTCAATTGATGCAGGCTACACCCTGCTGGTAGATGACTGGTAGATGGCTGGTAGATATCTGTTATACAGAAGCTATCTACCAGCCTCTAACTCACTTCCCAACAATGCGTTACACGCCTGCTGGGAGATATGGTGGATTTTTCGCGTTAATTGTTCAGCTACAGAAGAGTAGCTTCTACAACAATATTTTCCTGTTCAAACAAGATATTGTTCAGCTCCACCTTTTCAAACACTTTCTGCGCCTTATCAATATCGCCAAGGCGCAGCTTAACGATATTGCCAGGCATCTGTTCCACCCAACCAACTTTCTCCGGCACAAGTTTTTTGGCATAAGAGATAGCAGGCGAAACAAGCAGGTCGATACCCATCTTGCCGTCATACGACAAGAACAAGTCGGTGCCCTCAATCTTCTTCACAATAAGGTTTATGCTTATAGACTTTGTAAAGCCCAGCACCTTAATGGGCACGGAGACAGACACCGTCGTCCCGTCAACATACCCCAGATTAACAGTCTTATGAAAATGACTGGCTACATAAATCTTCAAAGATTATTCTCTCTTCTTTTCCATATTCTTCGATAGACATATTTGTTCAAGCCTAAAAAGCCTGGCGGATAGGTATGCCACCCACCACACTTAGGGCATTTCACTGGAGCTGTATAGGCAGTTGCCATCCACTCGCAATCCATCCCCTTGAATCTATGTCCGCAATCATCGCAGACAAAAGTACACACTCCTCTAAACATAAGCGAAATGATTTATAAGAAGTTTTAAAAAGAATACTCTTACCATATAAACGAAACGGCAGACCCTTGTCCGACGCATAGCCAACCAACAACGATTTATTGAATCATTCATTATTTCGTGCTTTGCGCCGGACAATTCTTTACTTTTTACTTCCTAAAGTAGGTCTTCCACCTGTCTTATCTACAATGACATCCAACACTTTTTTAACAATGCTAACAATTGTATCTGCCTCACCCTGTGAAAGGTTACGCGTGTCAGGTTTTAATCTTCCCATAACATTATGATTTTAAGTTATTTCTATTGAGGTCGCATTTCTACATACTTATCCCCGTCACCTATTTTTATGGTATATTTCTTGTTGAGAGCATAAGCAGCAAAACCAAGTATCATTGCTAATTCTGCCGTACTTATAGTTACAGTACCTATAGTCAATCCCATTGCTGCTAATCCTGCCGCACTTCCAGCAAGTGAGGATCCCCCCGTAAACGGAGCGGCTGCTATACCACCGATTACGGCTAAAGCCCCTACTCCAACAGCTACTTTGGTCTTCTTTCTCCTAGAACGAACGGCATTTGCAAATGTCTTAGCGTATGGGCCTTCAATTCTTACTGAGGCAGCTTTGTTCTTTAATGCAACCTCTAACTCTTTTTTACTTCTGACTATTACCATAGTTTTTTATTTTTTAAATTGTTTACAGAATGTCTCTTCATTATAATTCTTCTTACACGTGAAACTTGTATTGATAACAAAGTTGTTCATCCTCACAATATCAGGAATACTGTACGGCAACGAACAATGCAAGGCAAGTAGTGCAGGACAAATCTTAATGTCATAAAAAGCAGGAGTAAAGAGAATACTTTCATTGCAACTAGTGACATCAGACGGCAAATCCTCCACTGCCCATTCTTTATCAGCAAGAGCATCCAATACTAAATTTTTATACATTAAGTTATTGTCAAACATATTCGTTTGCTCCCCCAAAGTATAAATCAACCGATGTATAAAAGGGAAATCCGATCCATACATATCATCGTCTTCAAATGCCAATACAGACTGGCAAGAATCTGCTTGATAAATCAAGACACACTCTCCATATTGAAGATAGCCATTATTTTCCTTAAATGACGAACTAGCCATTATTGCATGCCACATCTCGGTACCTTGCCTCAAACATTCAGCCATTAGCATTGACAACTTATAACTTTGATAAGAGACCTGTTCCACGTACTCCTCACTTGGTTCACCCATTATCTGTTCCATCAAATAACGTCGACCAACAAGAAGCGAATATAGCGCAAACCTATCTTTATCGCTTAATACAACAGCAATGTCTTCTTCCTCAAAGAAATCAATATCTTCTGCTATATGCTTAATCTTCCTTTCTATCAAAGCCAATGCATTCTGTTTATCAGAAAGTGATACATTAGGATTGCTCACAAAATCGTACAAAGCATCTTCTACCAAACCGTTCTCGTGCTCATCCATGTCACAAAGTTGTCTAACTAATATACTAACTAAATCCATCTTAGTCATAATTTCAAAATTTAAAGTTCTACACCATCACGCTGTCTTACCAGCACAATGCATTAATATATAATCAATTAAATCCTTGTCTTTCAACTGTTTCTTACCTGCATCGTCTCTGACATACAGTTCACAGCCATTCAACAATATAACTTCACCATCCCATTTGGGGACTGAAATACGACAGAACAACTTGTCTTCTGGTGTTTTATACCATTTAATCTCTATTGACGAAACAAACGAATAGTTGCCTATCGACTGACTCATCTGATTCCAGAAGTCTTTCTGGAAATCTGCCCTATTAGGGAAAGGCGCTTCGTCCAGCAGTTCTTTTTCAACACCACGGATTGATCCGTCATTAGCTATTCCCACGAATACATTACCACCCTTGTGACTGTTGGCAAATGCCGCAATCTCTCTAAATATCTGCTGATACTGATAAGATCGCTCTGTACGCTGTGGATTAGCACTATGCAGAAAAGAGCTCTTAAACTCTCGACTACAACTTTCCTGCATACCCAGTTCAACGAAATCAATATTCAGTAAGGAGCACAAAAAGTCGTATTGTTCCTTTGCTTTAGCCACACCTTTAATCTCAAATGCATGCAATAATGTTTCCTTAGCAATTTCTCCTTTAGAAGATCTGTCAGCAAACATTGCCCACAAATCATCGAGCGTCTTCTCTTGATACAATAAAGCATCTTCATAAAGACTCTCCTTACTCATTCTCTTAAGCATTGGCTTCTGCAAAGGTGTTCTCCTACGCTCATATCTTGCACCCGGATAGATCTTGCCACTACCCATTTCACACAAATCAAGCACGGCTCCCTCCAAAACATGCCCATCAGAATCCGTCAATTCTTTAGGTAATACCACAAAACTTGTTATACACCATTCAGGCACTGTTCCTTCTGCACTATTATTGATGTCTAAATAACGTAAGATGCGTCCATTTACCTGCATTTCGTTCTTTACCACTTTAGCCTTAAAGCGTCTATTTATCACTTCCATAATCAATCTTAAATTTTGTTATAAACTTGGTCTGTTCCGTCTACCCCCTAACATGGTTTTGATGGCTTCCGTCATCAATATAGCGACTACTGTTCCGAAACACTCTCCAACAACCTTTCCTATCTGATCATTGGATGAATTGAAATTTGTTTGTTTCATATTTGTTATTTTTAAATTATTAACTTGAGGTAAATTCTAAGTCCACGAAGATAACCCAAGAACCACCTCGTTATATTTACAATTGCAAATTTACGCCATTCATAGGCACTATCATAATAAAATTTCTATATCTTTGCAGAGAAAAATCAACTTTAATCACAAATCGAAGTATAGTTCGATTCAACAACCCAAAATATGAGAACAATTAAAGAATACGACCCTACTGATTATCACTTTCTGCTGAAATCCGTCATTGACTCGCGCCTGTTATTCTCGACAAAAAAATACATTGCCGAGCATATAGGCTATTCTTCATTGACCTCAAAACCTATCAAGGACATCATCACAAGACCATTCCTGGCAAAGAGCATCTTTGAAGGTTTGAGCAAAGAGGTCGACTTTATGTGTGATAACAACATAAATCTCGAAAACTTTATAATGCGATATCAGCAAGCCTCTGAGTATTTTCGTAAACACAAGAGCTTCAAATTCTTTAAGAACAATGAAGAAGACTGCTCACATAAAGGTCTATTCGATTTCTTGGATATGATTTATAAGGACAATTGCATCCATGAAAGCCTGTCCGAGAAAGAAAAGAAGGTCATGAGTGACATCTATGACGAGGAAGAGGACGCCATAATAATAGACCCTTCTATAATTTTGATGCTTGCACTTGAAGTGTTTCCGACCTTTAACAAAGGAGGAGATCTTAGCTCCAGACATGAAAAGAATCTTGACGAATCAAAGAGGAGCATTGAAGAGGACTTTAAAACAATGTATAAATTCCTTAAAGGCTATATCCAGCACTTGGAATATGACGAATTGATACCACTTAATATATTGGAGAGAACTATCATTGAAGCACCCAAAGCTAAAGATTCAAACGAAAAGTATGATGCGATTCCCGCTTTAAACAGAATCACATTATACTGGCATGTCTCATCCATTCTTAGTCAAATAGACATTAATGAACATCCTGACAAATCAAGAGATGCGACGTTATCTATAAGAGAGACTCAATTATTCCCTAACATATCAGGATATTGGAGTTTGGACAAATCTGGAGTAAGCGACAGCTATTGGATTATTAAACAAACTATTTGGGGCTACACAATCAACATGTGTCAGAAAAAAGGTGACACCATAGAGTACGATTCTGCCGAACTATACCTATTTGATTATACCGGCAACTATTATGACAACAGTATTATTACAGAAAAAAAGAATGACGAAAATTTCAGAAGAGGCTTATATCATGGACTCATAGCCAAATCAAAATTCGTTGCTTCCCAGTTGGATGAATCTATCACATCAGACAAATCTGATCTATACACATTCATCTGCTATATCGATTTCGAGAAAGATACCCCTATAAGTATAGAATTTTTCCCATTCTCTTCATGCGAAAGCTTTAGACATTGCATCTATTATGCCCTCTCACCAAATAGCCAGATAGTAAGGCTAGACAATAAGCTCACAAAAAAGAATATAGGAATAGAATACTATTGCCGTAATTCTCTTGTTGCCATAACACGAGAATATATATATATAGGTTGTATGAGCAAGGAACAAATATGTTCAGAAGACGATTACATACCAGACATACGTTATGATAGCTTTTACCAAATACCAAAAAGTCTTAACATATCCTTCTATGACTATACGATAAACTCTTTTCTAGGCTTGGCCATTGCAACGTTAAATAGTATAGAGCATTTATACATAGCAGCTATAGATTCTATGAATTATTATGAGATAACAACACCGGATGACATGAAGAAGTACGGAATAGAAATCGTTAAACAAATTGGGCAGGAGTAAAAAAATAGCGGAGGAACTTCCTCCGCTATCCATCGATTACCCAATTTAGTAAGTGATGAATATTAATCAGATACTATACCTTTGAAAACATTATTCATTGCCTTATCTAAATTATCACCATCTCGGAATTTATTAGAAGGATGATAGGTATTTATATAAACTACCTTATCTAAAAAGGTCTCTGTATGTAACCTCCATATATAATTTCCAAAAGACTTTTTTACTTGTAACTTATTACAAAAATCCTTTTTAAATTGATTTTCTATTTCTTTTTCCAAGTCACGCCCCCAAAAAATAACAATGTTTGGTTTCAAGACTTCAATATACTTTTTAAAAGCTTTAAAATCGCTCTCTTTAAACTTATTTCCTGTTGAATCAGGCTGAAAGTTTTGAGAATAATTTACAAAAGCAATATGTTCCCATAAAGCAGTTTTAGGACCATCTTTAGGCAATTCTTCAAAATAATTTGTACAATATTTGGTAAAAGAAGAAAAAGACCTATTGTTATGACAATTTGGATCTAAGAAATTACATACTTCATCCAAAGTTGCACTACTCAATTTCTCATAAATATCATGACTTTCTTTAATCAAGCGGCATAATTTATCATACAAACAAGAATGCTCCTCATCACGTTTCATCCATTTGCAGTCATTATCATACTGTTTTGTATTACCACATTTCTCACCAAAAGTTGTACAATCCAAAAAGTATTTACATCCTTTTCCACATAAACCATGTTTCAAAAAATTACAATCTGAATTGTCATGCGAGCAGAAACAGACATTCGTATGATTACAATAATGAGATACACCGACAATCAATACTTTTTTACCCAAAAGTCCAGTCTCATATTCTTTTCCAATCCAAGGAACAAAGAAAAAAGAACCATCGTTATGATTCATTGCATTTACTATTGCTGCAACATTTCCTACTTCTTGCATAATTTTATTCTGATTAAACGCTAAATAATATATAGGTTAGAGCTTTTTCTGCTCCTTCACTAATTCCTACGACACACAAAAGATGAAAAAATGCGACTACAAATTCTCTTACTTTAGTTGGCAAAGTAAATCATTCTCGATAGCTTTTATTTCAGGATACCATCTCTGTATTGCCTGCATCTTACTCACATCATGAGGTGTAGGGGATACTAATTTCATAATACGTGTATATTCATATTTAAATAGAACCACAAAGACTATCTTTTGATAAGCACACAATGACGTATCCCGACGAGAAACAGAACCACGCATGATATAATTCTCCGCATAACAAGTCTTGCAGATATTAATGAAAGGGCAGAGAACACAACATTCATCTTTGTGTTCATTGTCTTCTCTCATCTCTATATGTTCTAACTCACTTGATATTTTTTCACCACAAACAGATGGAAAGCACATATGACACGGATAATACTTTCTTGTTTGAAAATCAAAAGCTCGACAATTACCAATGTTACATAGAGCCGTGAAACTTTCGTCTGCCAGAGTCCACGATATATCATAACTAAAGAACTCGCAAGGTATCACAGTTGGATTATTCAAATAGAACTGAGCCAATTCCAACATTTGATGATAAAACTCTTTTTCTAAATGACATTGTTTCCAATCTGTCATTAATGAAAAACGAGAATATATTTGATTGAAGCCTCGCGAATGTAAGTACTTAACATTTTCAGCAACATCTAACAACGTTGCAGGCGTAATAACCATATTGAGCCTAACATTCTTCCAGGTCTGGACAAAAAAATTCAAATCAATCTTATCAAAAGAATTAGAGCGATTTATATTATGAGATTTTCTGTTACCATCTAAGCTCAGCTTCAAAGTTATCTTATCTCGATTCTCATACAACCATCTCTTTATTTCACCATGAATCAGCGTACCATTAGTTGTCACACTAAAATGATAATATTCAGGAAATTGCTTCTTCCAAAGTGTTTCACATAATTGTTTTATCTTAGGGAACACCAAGAATGGTTCACCTCCATGAAGCTTTATCTTAGTTCCATGTTCAGTTTTCTCCATCAACATTTTTTCCAAGATAGAGACCGCTTCATCTACATTAAATTCTATATCGTTTTTATTCTTTTCGAAACAATACACACAATTAAGGTTACAACTAAAATTAGTTGAAACATATATTCTCCTACTATATTCTAATGCTGTATTCATGACAGTTTTTTTGTTTAGCTAACACATAGGTCCATAAAATCGTTCAACTTTATGGACCTACTTTGTTTCAAATACATTTAACCGTACCATGTAGCACAAGCCTTTATTATATTAGGCTTTGTGTCATGTGGATTAACTCTTTTCTGGTTTCTCTCCAGCCATAATGTAACAGCATCTTGCTGAATCTCCATTGCGCTTTTCACCTTGCTATCGCAAGTGGAAAAATTAATTCTACTACTTTTGTCAAACATAATTTTTTATATTTTATAAAAACACTTTTATTTTGCTGCATATCCTATGGCTTGCCATACTGTATAGATATGAGTTCCTCCCTTTGGACCTTCTTCCTCATCTGTGTCACTACGCCATCTTAGATTAACAATATGAGTACATCCTAAGTATTTAGCCATAGCTTTGATTTCTTCTTCCGCACGATATCTATCTCTGCAAAAAGTAGATGATATTCTTTGGACTTTTGTTAGGCTACGATAGCGATCTCCATTATAGTTATTTGATACAAGTTCTATATCATCATTATCTGCATTTATAGCATGCCTCATATTTTCTACCGTTTGTTTGTATACTCCAGCACATTCCTTACATAATTCATAAATATGAAAACGAAAATAAGAAATATAGATTGGTTCTGGATATGAAAATGAAGGGTCTATCTTCGTCAACAACTCACATGCATAATCATCATAGTTAACTTTAACTCTGCATTTTTTGCACATCGGCTTACCACAATTATTACATTTGTGCTCAGAAAAAAAGCCTAAATCTTTATGACAATAATAACATTTCATTTGCAGTATATTTAGTTAAATTAAAAACAATTGTATGTAGGCTTCTTGCAACTCTTTTGCTCCATTATAGAATGGTGTTGCTGTATGTTGCAGAGTCGTAACGGTCACAACCATGTCTGGTGTGAGAACGGTGCCATTGGAGCGCTTAATACGTTTAGGCTTCACTTGAAAAACCCTACTCATAGTAATTCGTCTTTTAGGTTATACTATAAATGCCGTTTGCACGGCATTACCTGTCAAAAAGCAAAGTTAGGGTAAAGTGACGAACTGTACAAGTCCATAATGGTTCATAGGTATAAAAAAGAATGGTATGGTTTCCTTCTTTCACCACTTTCTTGTAAATTAGGCTCGGATAAAGCCCGTAGAAAAGAAAATAAGAAAGAGAAAACCATACCATTTGTCTATTTTTCTGATATTGTTTTTCCGGCAAGTACCAAGGCACGCTGGCGCAGATAGCTATGGAGAGTGAAGCCGTCTGCCTTGACGCAGTTGAGGAGGGCGCGCTTCTGCATCACCACCTCTTTGAGCGCTGGGAACACATCGTTGTAACGTTTCTTCACGTCCTTGTTCTCGGTCTTCACCGATGTCTTCTTCACAAGCTCCTCCACATCGGTAATCTTTCGAGCGAAGTATTCGGCGCCCTTCTTCAGACGTTCCTGCAACAGGGCGTTGGTCTGATAGTCGGCAGAGGCGATGACAATCTGACTGTACTGCAACTTGAAGCGCTCGGCTACATCCATAAGCTCGGTCTTTATAGTGCCCGTGCGTGCCTTGTATTCGGCGATGAGCTTCGGGAAGGAACGACGGAAATGTCCGTCGAGCAAGTCGAGCACACGGTTGAAGGCATCCATGAGCGGGCGGAAGTCGAACAGTTCGCTCACCACCGACAGATAGTAGTCGCGCTGCAACTGCTCTATCTGTCCCTCGCTCGGCGTGTGCTCAATGGCGTGCGTGGCGTATTCGTCCACAGCCTCATCACGAATGATAGCCGACTGCGGCAGCGGCGCACTGAGCACCATGCCCTCCAGAGTGCGGCAACGCGATAGAGCCACGTATGTCTGTCCGTGGGTGAAGGCACGCTGCACGTCGATGATGGCGTGGTCGAACGTAAGACCCTGACTCTTGTGAACGGTGATAGCCCAAGCCGTCTTGACGGGGAACTGCGTGAAGGTTCCTTCCACCTCCTCGCTTATCTCGTTGGTCTTCTCGTTGAGCACGTAGCGCGTATTGTCCCACTGCTCGGGCTGCACACGGATATTTTCGCCGGTGTCCTTCGCCGTAACGGTGAAGCCCTCGGCGTCTATCGCCGCAATGGTGCCGATCATACCGTTGTAGTAAGCCTTGTCGGCAGACGAGTCGTTCTTCACGAACATCACCTGCGCACCGGTCTTCAGCGTGAGCGTCTCGTCGGTTGGGAAGAGCATCTCTGGATACTTGCCTTCGATGGTGGCAGTGTAGGTATAGGGCTTGCCGGGGAGCAGTTCAAGCTCGTGGTCGTTGATGCGCTGCGCCTGCCAGTTGTGCGTCGTAAGACGTATGCAGCCGTCTTCCTTGCGCGGCTTGAAGCCGGGAATATAGCGCGAGTTAAGCGCAGAGAGCACCGCAGCGTCAGCACGGTTTTCGCGCACCTTATTCAGTATGTCGAGGAAACGCTTGTCGCTCTGGCGATACACCTTCGTCAGTTCGACGATGGCGTAGCGTGTGCGCTTCAGGGCGAGCGACGAGAAGAAGTAAGGTGTGGCGTAATAGCGCGAGAGCATCTGCCACTCGTCGTCCTTAGCCACCGGAGCAAGCTGACCCAAGTCGCCGATCATAACCATCTGAACGCCGCCAAACGGAAGGTTGTTCTTGCGGAAACGGCGCAGCACGCTGTCTACGGCATCGAGAAGGTCGGCACGCACCATAGAGATCTCGTCGATGACGAGCGTGTCGATAGAACGGATGACGTTTATCTTCTGTTTGGAGAAGCGGAACTGCTGTTCCTTGAGATTATAGTTGGGTATGAACGGCGCAAACGACAACTGGAAGAACGAGTGGATAGTCACACCTTCGGCGTTGATGGCAGCGATGCCAGTAGGTGCCACCACCACGATGCGCTTCGACGACTCCTCCTTCAGTCGGCGCAGGAAGGTGGTCTTTCCCGTGCCAGCCTTACCGGTGAGGAAGAGGTTGGTGTTCGTTGTCTCTATTATGTCCCAAGCGAGTTGCGTCTGCTCTGTCATTTCCTTTGCTGATTAATGGTTGTTTAATGTGTGTTCAGTGTGAATAATGAATTACAAAAGTAGTAATTATTTTTTGATTTTGACATCAATCAAGTAGTATAATTTTCGGCTTCTGCTTTTTCTGCGTACCTTTGCAATGTTTAGGAGGTATGGGCTTTCCTGCCCGTATCACACAACAGGGCTACGGCAAGAACTGAAAGTCAGCGGCGCGTAGCGGAAAGCTAATGCCATAGCCTCCTACTGAATAAAAAAACGAAATATGATAAAAGCTTTATTTTTCGACGTCGACGGTACACTCGTCAGCTTTAATACGCACAAGGTGCCGGAGTCAACAATCGAAGCGCTTCGCGAGGCTCACAAGCGCGGCGTGAAGCTCTTCACTGCTACGGGTCGCCCACGCCAGTTGCTCAACAACATCACGGAGGTGGAGGACATCATGGACGGTTTTATTCTTGCCACTGGCGCTCAATGCGTTTATGGCGACAAGGTTGTGCGCCAGGACCTCATCCCTACTCACGAGGCAGAGGCGATAGTTGACTTTTGCAACCGTCTCGACGTGCCGGCGGTGGTTGTAGGCACAAAGGATCTGCAGATCATCAACCGCAACGACAGCGTGAACCATGTATTCTACGACATGCTGAAGGTGACGTACAACAAGTTCGACGTGCCGGTTGAGGAGGTTATAAAGCAGGGCATACTGCAGATTACGCCGTTCCTCACCGAGGACCAGGAGCGCACTATCCTACCCCACATACCAGGCACAACGTCTGCACGATGGTATCCTGCGTTCTGCGACCTTACGTCTGCCAATGCCGACAAAGCGAACGGCATCCGTGCCATTGCCGAGCACATGGGCATCGACATCAGCGAGACGATGGCGTTCGGCGACGGAGGCAACGACCTTACGATGTTGCGTGCGGCTGGCGTTGGCGTGGCTATGGGCAATGCGCTCGATGAGGTGAAGGCGCACGCCGACTATGTGACGAGCAGCGTAGACGAGTATGGCATCGCAAATGCGCTGAAACACTTTGAAATTATTTAGGATATGTGGTGATGTGGTGATGTGTTGACAAATGAAACATATCTCAACATCTCAACACCTCACCATCTCAACACCTCACCATCTCAACATCATATTTTACAACAGTGGTGAGAACACTCTAACAAGCGACTCCGCCAGACGATGCATGAACGGGCGCTTTCGCTCGCTGTACACGCTCAGGAAGTCTACACATTCTTGCTCATCACTGATAAAGATTTCCTTCATGCGCAGCGCCGTTGTGCGGTCGTAGATAAAGACGTTGGATTCGAAATTGTTCTCGAAGCTACGGAAGTCGATGTTCGTAGAACCGCAGGTGCAGAGCGCATCGTCAGCCACAAGCAACTTGCTGTGGTTGAATCCAGCCTCGTAAAGCATTATCTTCACACCTGCCTCAAGCACCTCCGTCACGAACGACATCGACGAAAGTTCAAGCAAGCGAGAGTCGCTATGGCGCGGAATCATCAGTCGCACATCTACGCCGGCAAGTGCTGCCGTGCGCATGGCGAAGAGCACCTGCTCAGTAGGCAGGAAATAAGGCGACTCCATGTATACATAGTTCTTCGCCTCAAGCAGTATGCGCACATATCCCTGCATGATGTCCGGCCATTTGGCAATCGGACTGCTCGTCACGACCTGCATCAGGCAGTTGTTCTCTATGCGCCACGGCATCGGCGGATAGTATTTTGAGTTGGTGACGAGTGTGCGGTCGACGAAATACCAGTCAACGAGGAACGTGCGTTGCAGGGCGTACACCGCTCCACCACGTATACGGAGATGGGTATCGCGCCAAGGCAGACGCCCTTTGTATATTCCTTTCACATAGCGCAGGGCGATGTTCATGCCGCCAACAAACGCCTCAACGCCGTCTACTACGCACACTTTGCGGTGGTTGCGGTAGTTCACCTTACTCGTGAACGCTGGAAACTTAACGGGCATAAAGGCATTGACATCTATCCCGGCACGGCGCATACGCTCGAACAACTCGCGGGGCACCCGCCAGCAGCCGACATCGTCGTAGATAAGTCGCACCTCTACGCCCTCTCTCGACTTGCTGATAAGAGCGTCTGCCACAAGCCGTCCGAGTGCGTCGTCGGCGAAGATGTATGTCTCAAGATGTATATGCTTGCGTGCCGAAGCTATAGACTTTAGCAATGCGGGGAAGAACTCGTAGCCATCGGTGTAGAACTCCACCTCGTTGTCCTTGAACGGAAGGGCAAGACTTTGGTTGGTAAAGAGTTGTATGAGCGAACGGTAGTCGTCGGGCAACGTCAATTGGCGTTGCTCCACAAACTCGAGCATCGAGCGCTTCGATAATTGGTCGAGCGACCGCTGTGATATGAAAGTCATCTTGCGGGTGTTCCGTCCGAAGAAGACGTACAGTATTATTCCGACAATGGGCATAAAGAGCAGCACCATCACCCAGGCTATCGTCTTTGCCGGCTGACGGTTGTCCATCAATACTGCCAGCATGATGCTGACAATAATGAAGACGTAAGCTAATATGAATGCCCAATGTATGTAGAACATATCGTTTGTTGTTATGTTGAGATGTTGTCATGTTGAGATATGCTTCATTTGTCAACACATCAACATTACACCATTTCAACCTATCATGCTATAATATTATTTCCCAACAATCTGGCGAGCTGCGAGCGCAGTTCGTGCGCCGTCTTATACTCTTCCATCAGCTGCTGCAGTCGTTCGGGGTCGTTCACCGCAAGCGAAATATCGCGCTTCAGATCGCGCAGACGCTGCTCCAGATAGTCCATTCGGAAGTCGTTGAGCAGGTGTTCGGTCTGCTGGCGCAGAGCCTCTATGCGGTTCTCCTCCTCAGCACGCAGCTCGTCGGCGTTCTTCTCCTCATCGGCACGTGCCGCCTTCTGTTCGTCGAGCAACTGATACTTGTCCATGCAGAGGTCGGTAGCTATGCGCGATATCTCGATGTCCGAATGGTGAAGAAAGAACTGCTCAGCACAGAAATTCTCGTCGCCGGCGTGGTTCACAGCCTCGTCAAGGATGCGCGAGTTGAGCGGATTTGCAAACTTCAGTCCGTCTACGCCGAGGTTGTACGCTATGTATTGCGCCACATTCAGGTTAACCGTCGTGCCGTCCTCCGTTTCTACATTATTATATATGATAGTGTCGCCGTTGCGCACAACCAGCTCCACAAGCATCTGCTCCACCTTCGATGCCTGCTGCAGCGGGGAAGGAGAGTTTTGAATTTTGAGTTTTGAATTTTGAGTTGCCGTCTGCGTCGATTGTGAGTTATTCAAAGAGGAAGCGGTTTCCTCACGGTTGCTGCGAATGAAGTTGTTGAGCGTATTGATGAGCGTAGCCTCGTTGATGCCCATACGCACCGAGCAGTCGTGCAGGTATGTGTCGCGCAGAATCGGGTTCGTCACGAACGATATGCTGCGCACCACGGAGTTGATTGCCTCCGAACGCTTCAGCGGGTCGCGTTCGTTGCGCAGCAGCAGGTCGGTCTTGAACTCGATGAAGTCGGTCTGATGCTCCTCGATATACTTGCGGAAGTCCTCAGCCGAGTGCTTGCGTGCGAACGAGTCGGGGTCGTCGCCGTCGGGCAGCAACAGCACCTTGAGGTTCATGCCTTCAGAGAGCAGCATGTCGGTACCGCGCAGCGCAGCGTGTATGCCTGCCGCGTCGCCGTCGTAAAGCAGGGTGATGTTCGACGTGAAGCGGTGCAGTATGTGTATCTGATGCACCGAAAGCGCCGTACCTGAGTTAGCCACTACGTTCTCTATGCCGCACTGATGCATAGAGATGACGTCGGTGTAGCCCTCCACCATGTACACACGGTCTTCCTTGGCTATCGCCTTCTTAGCCTGATAGATGCCATACAGCTCGCGGTCCTTGTGGTAAATCTCCGAGTCGGGCGAGTTGACGTACTTCTGGTTCACGCCCTTTGTGCGCGAGTCGAGCAGTCGTCCGCCGAAGCCCACCACCTTTCCGCTGATGCCTATCCACGGGAAGATAACGCGCCCGGCATAGCGGTCGATTAGTTCGCCACGGTCGTTCTTGTAGCAGATGCCGGTCTTCAGCAGAAAGTCTTCCTTATAGCCCTTGCGCAGAGCCTCCTGTGCCAAAGCACGGCGGTCGGTGCTGTCGAAGCCCAACTGGAACTTGCTCACGATGTCGTCGCGGAACCCACGGCTGCGGAAATACTGCATGCCGATGGCTACGCCGTCGGCGGTGTCGTGCATGAGGTGCTGGAAATAAGAGGCAGCCCACTCATTCACGATGAACATACTCTCGCGCTCGCTCTGCTCGCGCTTCTCGTCGTCGGAGAGTTCGCGCTCCTTTATCTCGATGTGATACTTGCGTGCGAGCCATCGCAACGCCTCGGGATAGGTCATCTGCTCGTGCTCCATAATGAAGCCAACGGGGTTGCCGCCCTTGCCGCATCCGAAGCAATGGCAGGTGCCGCGTGCCGGCGACACATAGAACGACGGGGTCTTCTCGTCGTGAAACGGGCATAAACCCTTATAGTTGCTGCCGCTCTTGCGGAGCGTCACAAACTCGGACACTACCTCCACAATGTTGGCAGCGTCTTTTATCCTTTCTATCGTTGCATGGTCTATCATCAACTGCGAAGTTACACATTTTTTCCCATTCTACCCTCTCCGCCACGCACGTTTTAGCTCCTCACGTACTAAAATTAATTAAAAGAGACCTGCCTATTTTACCAATCAACACAAAATCACTAACTTTGTACTTGTATGTATGCACCATTGCATACGACAACCTAACGATTTTTACTAAAACATAACAATGATTAAAAACAATCTCCTTCTCACAGCTCTCTTCACAGCTGCTTGTGCCAGTGCGTTTGCACAGACCGAGACTTTCGACCTCAACTCGCAGCGTGGTGAAAAGCAGGATGTGAACATGGTGCCGGGCAAGAAGCTCGACCACCACGGCATTATCGTCAATCCTACGCCGCACAACTTCAATCTCGACATGCAGACTTGGACCGACCTCAGCGCTGGCGTCAAGCTCATCGACAAGGCTGGCAAGTTCGGCGGCGACATCAATTTCCTCAAGCAGAACGCTAAGGGCACTCCGCTCAACATCTCGTTCGGCGAGAAACTGGCTAAGAAGGCGGGTCTGAAGAAGATGGTATCGGGTGCTTACCTGCTTACCGTCGACAAGAAGGGCATCAACATCGTGGGCTACGACGAGCGTGGTGCGTTCTACGCTCTGCAGACTCTGCGCCAGATAGTGGAGAGTCCGGCAGCTCAGGGCAAGGTGCCTTACCTTACATGCAACGACTATCCCGACCTGCCGCTGCGTGGCGTGGTTGAGGGCTTCTACGGCGAACCGTGGTCGCACCAGGTGCGCCTCTCGCTCATAGACTACTACGGACGCAACAAACTCAACGAGTATGTGTACGGACCGAAGGACGATCCTTATCACAGCTGTCCTAACTGGCGTCTGCCTTATCCGCCGGAGCAGGCTAAGAACATCCACGAACTCGTGGAGGCTTGCCGCCGCAACCGCGTCGACTTCGTGTGGGCTATCCACCCGGGTCAGGACATCAAGTGGAACGAGGAGGATTATAACAACCTCGTAAACAAGTTCAACCTCATGTACGAACTCGGCGTGCGCTCGTTCGCTATCCACTTCGACGACATCGACGGCGAGGGTACTAACCCGAAGAAGCAGGTGGCACTCGTGAACCGCCTCACAAAAGAGTTCGTGAAGGCGAAGGGCGACGTTGCTCCGCTCGTTGTCTGCCCTACCGACTACTCGCAGCTTTGGGCAAAGCCGGGGCCTGACGGACCGCTCGCTATATACGGCAACGAGCTCGACCCTGAGGTGCAGGTGTTCTGGACTGGTGCTGTGGTTTGCTCTGACCTCACCAAGGAGACTCTCGACTTCGTAGACTCTCGTATCAAGCGTCCGGCTTACTACTGGTGGAACTTCCCCGTTACCGACTATGCTCGCCACATCATCATGCAGGGCCCGACATACGGTTTGGAGACCGACATCACAGACAAGATGACTTCTGGCGTACTGTCTAACCCGATGGAGCACGGCGAGGCTTCGAAGCTGGCGCTCTACGGCGTGGCTGACTACAACTGGAACGTAGCCGACTACAACGCTATCGACAACTGGGAACGCGGTCTGGTTGACCTCACACCGGAGGCTCACGAGGCTTACCGCACATTCGCCATCCACTCTTGCGACACCGAGACGGGCTACCGCCGCGCCGAGTCGTGGGAGACAAACACCTTCCGTCTTGCCGACTACTCTGACAAGGCTTACAACGACCTCTATGCAGAGTTCGACCGCGTCGAGAAGACAAAGAGCACTATGGAGCGCGACTGCAAGAACCCGCTTCTGATGAAGGAACTGAAGCCGTGGCTCGTAGAGTTCGAGAAGCTCGGTGCACGTGGCAAGAACACTCTCAAACTGATGAAGACTTTCCGCAGCGGCGACGCTTCTAACTTCTGGAACGGTTTCGTGGCCAACCGCATGACTAAGGAGGCTCGCGCCGCTTACGAGAAGCACAAGCTCGGCACTATGAAGCTGCAGCCGTTCTACGAGAACGCCATGGACGACATGGCTCAGGAGTTCTTCAAGAACCTCACTGGTGAGGTACCTGCTTTCTATAAGGGCATGGGCACTTACCCGACACTCGCTACAACTCAGAGCAAGCTGATGTTCGACAACGACTCTACTACATACTACCACTGCGGTCAGAGCCAGTCTACTGGCGACTGGGTGGGTGCCGACCTTGGCACTGTTCGCGAGGTTCGCGAGGTGAAGATTCTCCAGGGACGCAACTCTGTTGACGATGTCGACTACTTCGACAACGTAGTGCTCGAGGCTTCTGAGGACGGCAAGTCGTGGACACAGCTCACCGGCGAGTTGCTCAAGACCTACATCATTCATTGGAAGGGCGAGCCGGTAAAGGCACGCTACGTCCGCATCCGCAAGGCCGTGTCTGAGAAGAAGAGCTGGATTGCTGTGCGCGAGTTCATGGTTAACCCCACAACTCCCGAGAGCCTCAACTTCAAGGTTGAATCAGCAGATCTCGACGCAGCTATGTTCGGCTTCGACAAGAACCCTGTAACATCGTTCCGCAACAGCGGCAAGACTTCGTTCTCTGTCGTTCCTGGCACAAAGGCATACACCATGCTCCTCAACGTAGAGCAGAACGGCGCCGTTAAGTTCAACCAGTACAACAAGAAGGGCAAGCTCCTCGCTTCTACCGACATCAACAACTCGTTCTTCAACGTAGAACTCAACAAGAAGGCTGTGAAGGCTGAGATTGAGGGCAACGTAGAGGTGTTCGAGGTAATCGCGAAGTAAAAGCGACGTCATAACTGTAAGACAACGCATCGCCAACAAGCGACGCTAACATAACCGACAAAACGGATGGTAAGCTACAAACGGCTCGCCATCCGTTTTTTTGTTGCAACTTTTTGCAACAATCCAAATAAAGCCTTACCTTTGCACTCCTAAAAAGATTAAGGGATAATAATATTATGGATTTTAATTTCATCGGGACTATCTGGTCTCTTCTACCTCCCGTCGTAGCCATTGCGCTTGCACTGAAGACCAAGGAGGTATATTCTTCGTTGTTCATCGGCATTGTGCTCGGCGCTATATTATACAGCATGTCGATGGGCACAGGTTTTGAAGGCTTCTTGACTCATCTGCTCAACGACACCGTTGGCACGGGAGCTGACGCCAAGCAGTACGGTCTTATCTCCTGCCTGTCCGACCCATGGAACGTGGGCATCATCGTGTTTCTTGTGGTTTTGGGTTCCATCGTGTCGCTCATGAACAAGGCTGGCGGATCGGCTGCTTTCGGACACTGGGCTTCCAAACACATAAAGACAAAGATAGGTGCGCAGATTGCAACAATCATTCTCGGTCTACTCATCTTCATCGACGACTACTTCAACTGTCTCACCGTAGGTTCTGTGATGCGTCCGATAACCGTACGCCATGGCGTTACAAAGGAAAAGCTCGCCTACCTCATCGACTCTACCGCTGCTCCGGTCTGCATCATATCGCCCATATCGAGCTGGGCGGCTGCCGTGTCGGGTTTCGTGTCGGGCGGCGAGAATGGTCTGGCGTTGTTCTGCCAGGCTATACCGTTCAATTTCTACGCTTTCTTCACCATCATATTCATATTTATGATCGTGTTGTCGGGCTTCGACTTCAAGGCCATGAGCAAGTACGACGCACGTCTGCAGGAATGGTACGAGCGCACCGGCGGTCAGGTGGATGAGGTGATTGACACCAAGCTGCAAATCGTAGAACACGGTGTGGGTGCCAAGCAAGACAGCAAGAAACCAGCAACGACAAAGGGTTCGGTTGCCGACCTCGTAGTGCCTATCCTGATGCTCATCGTGTTCTGCATGGCTGGCATGATTTACTCGGGTGGATATTTCGATGCAACGAGCACTTGCTACCACAACTTCGTAGATGCGTTTGCAGCAAGCAACGCTTCTGTCGGACTGGTTATCGGTTCGCTTGCAGCGTTGATTCTTACAATAGCAATGTTCGTAGCACGCCGCACACTGAAGTTCGACAATGCCATGAGTTGTCTTATAAAAGGCTTCGAAGCCATGGTGCCTGCCATACTGATTCTCACCCTTGCATGGACACTGAAAAGCATGACCGACTCACTTGGCGCTGCCGAATACGTGTCGGGCGTTGTGGCAAGCACAGCCTCTGGTCTGCAGATGCTGCTGCCGGCGATAATCTTCATCGTTGCAGCGTTGCTCGCCTTTGCCACTGGCACCTCTTGGGGAACATTCGGCATACTCATCCCTATCTGCATCGCCGTATTCCCTGCAGCCGCACCGCTGCGCATCATCTCCATCTCGGCGTGCATGGCAGGTGCAGTCTGCGGCGACCATGTGTCTCCTATCTCCGACACCACCATTATGGCGTCGGCTGGCGCCGAGTGCAAGCACGTCCACCACGTGTCGTCGCAGTTACCGTACGCCCTGACTGTAGCCACCGTGTCGTTCCTGACATTCGTCGTTGCCGGCTTCACCCAGCAGCTCGGCATCGTAGCCAGCGCTGCAATTTCCTGGGTTTTAGGCATCGCAATGCTTTTCTCAGCATTATGGGTGCTGAGAAGAATCAGTTACAAGCAATAACTCAGTTGCTATAATATTTCCAGTGCAATAGCTGCACAAGCCTCCGCATCTGCGAGAGCATGATGGTGTTGTGTCAAGTCATAGCCGCAGCGGGCGGCTATGACATCAAGCGTATGACGACCTTTGGGCCAGACCTTGCGCGAGGCGATGCAGGTGCAGTAGAAATCGTAGTCGGGATAGTCCATCTGATAGACACGGAAGACGGCTTTCAGGCAGCTCTCGTCGAACGCCTTGTTATGAGCCACAAGCGGAAGCCCCGCTATCTTCGGCTCAATCTGCTTCCACACTTCGGGAAAAACCGGCGCATCGTCTGTGTCTGCAGCACAAAGACCATGCACCTGACTGCACCGGTAGTTGTAATACTCCGGCTCCGGTTTGATGAGCGAGTAGAAGCGGTCCACCACCTCCCCACCTCTAACAATAACCACGCCAACAGAGCATACCGAAGAACGCTCATTGTTGGCGGTTTCAAAATCTATAGCTGCAAAATCTTTCATTGTTGCAAGGTCGTATCAATTATTTGTTCTACGTTAGTAACGAAATACAAATATACAGTTTTTTTGTGGCACAACTACTTCTTTTAATATCTTTATCACAGATACTCGTGCAAATAAATGTGATTTCCATAAACACATCCGCTATAAAAACATAACAAAAAAGCCTCGCTTGCCACTGATTTACAACAAAACTGAAGCCATGTTGCCCATGATTTGCAACAAAAATTTATAGCTTTTGCCACTGATTTGAGACAAAAAAGTTGTATCTTTGCCCATGAATTAAAACAAACGCTATGTTCAAACGCAAGATATTAAGCAAATTAGAAGCATGGAAGCAAGACGAAAGGCATAAGCCACTCATCTTGAGAGGAGCCAGACAAGTAGGTAAGACAACTGTTGTCAACGAATTTGGCTCCCAGTTCGACAACTACCTATACTTCAACCTTGAAATGAGCGAGAGCGTCAGATTGTTCGAGATGGACATTCCATTAAACGATCTGGTCAATATGCTGTTTGCCAGTTTAGGGAAGTCGCAAAAAGAAGGCAGTACGCTTATCTTTATTGACGAGATACAGAACTCTCCCAAGACAATCGCTCTGCTCAGATACTTCTACGAGCAGAGGCCCGACCTATATGTCATAGCCGCAGGCAGTTTGTTGGAGAACCTTGTAGACGTCAATGTCAGTTTCCCGGTAGGAAGAGTTATGTATTTGGCATTGCGTCCTTGCTCTTTCTATGAGTTTTTAGGTGCCATAGGCAAAAACAATCTTCTTACCATTCTCTCACAGAAAGCTGAATATTCTATTGCTTTTCACGAACAGCTCATGCACCAGTTCAATCAGTACACCATTATCGGCGGAATGCCCGAAGCTGTGCAGCATTACGCAGAGACACAAGACATCATAGCCATAGAAGATGTGTACGAGACTTTGGTACAAGCTTACAAGGACGATTCGGAGAAATATGCCAGAAGCAATAAGCTGACAGATGTAGTGCGCTTCATATTATCGTATGGCTGGGCGTTCTCGGGTGAGACTATCACCTTGGGCAACTTCGCCAACTCTGGCTATAAATCACGAGAAGTAGGCGAAGCATTCCGCCTCTTGGAGAAAGCCATGATTCTTGAATTGGTCTATCCTGTATCTTCCACACAGATGCCTATCATCCCCGAAACCAAACGAATGCCAAAACTCATCTGGTTTGATACCGGCTTGGTCAACTATCAGGCAGGCATCAGAAAGGAAATCATCGGTTCTACGGAGATGGTGGACAGCTGGAGAGGTCATATTGCCGAGCAAATCACGGCTCAAGAGCTCTTGTCAATGGAAGACCGAGTGGGTCAGCATCGCTCGTTCTGGGCAAAACCCAACAATGGTGCCGAGGTAGATTTCCTGTTCGTTCACAACTCCAAACTCTACCCCATAGAAGTAAAGAGCGGCACCAATGCCCATCTGCGTTCGCTCCAGGTTTTCATGGACAATTCGGATATAGACATAGCCATCCGCGTTTGGTCGAACCCATACTCTGTGAATGTTGTAAAGACGCCTAAAGGCAAGGAGTTCCGTCTGATAAACCTGCCTTTCTACCTGATCGGCAATCTGCATCAGGTCTTGGACGAAGTGATATAATACCCACCATAAGGCAAAATATCATTCTGCAGAATAATACTATACCCTAATTACTTAACTTTAAAGATAGAAAAAAATTCGAATCATAAGCTAATCTCTCCGAACTTTTTGTTAGCGAAAAAATCCCCCATATCTCCCAGAATCGCCATAACCTGCACAGTATAAGTACAATAAAGGCTGGCAGATACGCTTCCCGAAAGCGATATCTGCCAGCCTATCTTCCAGGCGCAGAGTGGTATCTGCCAGCACAAACTTAGTCCTAACTCAGTCCCAGATCAGTTCACGCCAGCTTTTAACCAACGTCTATTTAGTATAAATAGTGAAACGATAGGCATTTCCATCCACGGAAACGTCAACAACCACATTCCCTTTCTTCAGCGTTGTCCACTTGCCGTCAACCTCAGCTGTTTTGAAATGGAACTTGTTTCTTAGTTCTGATTTTATGTGGTTATAGGCACGTTTGTTGTAGACATGGATCGAGACGAAAGGTCCAAAACCAACGCTTCCTGCTATCAGCACAGAAAAATTACCCTTACCATATTTAATTGGACTGCCGTCTGCCGCCACCATACAATTCTTATAGTAGACATCCTCATAATAGAAGTCGTTCAACTCAGGGTCGTGATAGCGCCCGCGAAACGCATAGCCGCTCCTTTCCGCTATCTTCTTAATACCAACGTTGCACTCTTTCACACTCTTTATCAGCTCACCTACGCTAATGATATCGCTGAAAGACGCACGCTGCGCACCCGTCATAGAGGTCTGGCTATAGCAGCAAAGTGTGCTGATTATGAATATCAGAAAAGATACTAATGCCTTCATATTGTATGGTTTAAGTAAATGTTTTTATTGACGCTGCAAAGATAGCATTTTTCGGATATGATAGCAACGGCTTTTCTGCATATTCTTCAGTGTGTTTTTGCGATTTATATGCTTAGATTACATCAAACATTTCATATCAAGAAGAAAACCTGTCAGTAATGAAGGATTTTCACTACCGACAGGCTTATCTGTATTTTATCTATAAAGTTATCTCCATAGAGGCTCCGAAATCCAATTTTCAGGGAATCCCATTGCTGCCGGGTCTACCTGTGGATAAGAAACGAGTAAGGATTTGAGTTCATTCTTGAAGTCCAATCCATATCCCATCGAATCAAGCCAATATGCAATACAACAAGCTATAGCATATACTTTGTTCGCATCAACACCATCAATGTTCACCCACGCACCACGTAAAGAAGCGTTCATTTGTGGAGCATTGGAAAGATAACGATTCCAAAGTCGTGAGTGGTGAGCGCAACAGTTTCTCAGGACAGTTACACTACGCATCCAGCTTTCCAACACCTCATGCTGTGGAAGATTGAATTGACGAGCTACACGCTTCTTCAACTTCTTGTCACTGAAATTGTAATAGAGTTTTGAAAGCGTGCCGAAAGAAGCAAGTTCAAGCGTTTTCCATGCTGGAGGGAATATCGGCTTGTCATAGTTGCGCCTATGCTCTTTGATAAAGTCCTCCTTGCTACGTTGAAGTTCTCTATCTATGGAGTTCATATTCTCAATAAACTTGTGTTCATCGTCAGCAAGACTTGTATCAAAGAACCAAAACGGTCCATGAGCCAAAGAGAACTCTTGTATAATCTTTGTGCGCAAAGCAATCTCTAATCGTTGAACAGCTTTGAACATCAAATCTCTTAATTCTATATCAAAGTTGTAGAGAGCTACGGCATCTTCAAATCTACTATTAGGCTTAAATTGATGTGTAGTCTTGTCTGCCTCCATAGGACGAAGGTATTGGACAAAACGAAAATAACTGACCTCTCCAAGAAATTTTGTAGCCTTGGATGAATCAGCAATATTTAAGCCTCTACTTTTTAGTAGTTCTATTTGTTCGGAAATAGAAAGAGCCTGTTTAGTGTATAATCTTAATGTTCCCATAAAAGCAAAAGACCCGCCCTGGTTCGCTGTTCAAATGGGAAGCGTGGCGGATTCTGTTGTTGCAAAGATACGAATATTCATTGATAATACAAACTTTTCGGCAAGAAAAATTACGCAAAAGTGGAATTCTTTGACATATTTGTATTTAATAATGTTAAATCAGACCTTGAAATCATACTTTGCCAGCCAAACAAGGTGGTTTTCAAGGTAAAATTGCTATCTCTGTAACGTCTATACCATACCGGAAGCCTCAATGGGCAGAGGATGGGCAGACATATACCCTATTATAACCTACATAATCTACGATAGTAGAAATTATCAAGTCCTTATAGACGTCCGCATAAGCGATATGCCCTGTCTCGCGATCTACGATAGTAGAAATTATCAAGTCCTTATAGACTTCGGCAAACTGACCGAAGGATGCCCAAAATCTACGATAGTAGAAATTATCAAGTCCTTATAGACAGCGTCAGCGTCTGAACCTTGCTTATATATCTACGATAGTAGAAATTATCAAGTCCTTATAGACTCTGAGCGGTCATCGGCAAGGTCTACACAATCTACGATAGTAGAAATTATCAAGTCCTTATAGACTCGGTACATGACTGGCTTGAAAAGTTGTCAATCTACGATAGTAGAAATTATCAAGTCCTTATAGACGGCTGCGAGTCACCGTAGTTGCCGCCCGAATCTACGATAGTAGAAATTATCAAGTCCTTATAGACGAACATAATACAATTCGCAATTTAGTTGTATCTACGATAGTAGAAATTATCAAGTCCTTATAGACAACGTGGAACAAACGAACATCTACGCCCAATCTACGATAGTAGAAATTATCAAGTACTTATAGACTGTTATTTTTTACAAAATTACATAAAATCCTTTATATAAAGGCCTTTTGATGATTATTTTTTATAAATATTAATCCCCCATACAGAGTTTGTTATAGTGTAAAAGCTAAGAAAGAAATTAGTAATCAGTTAGTTAAGTATGTATAATCAAAAACATAAAGACTTATGTTTAAGTAGTAAAAGTATACAACATCTTGGTCTCTATGAATAGCATTACCATATTTCGTCAGTTTTTCAGCTTCAATGTCAAAAAGGATTACACTATCGTCAGCTGTGAAATGTTTTGCATAAGCTTCAATCTTAGACATAAGATTATTAACAATTCTCTTTGTATTCCTTACTTCATACACAGAGAATTGAAGCCGGATGGCACCTTTAATCTGTGGAGTGGCTTTATATAAGTCTTCATCCGACTCCATATACACGCCATGCAAGTATATGGAGTACGGACAGAAGATAAAGTCATTCAGCGTTGAAAGCGGAATGTAGTCATTCATTTTTTATACGGCTTTTGTTGTGCAAAGTTAAGCCAAGCCTTGTTGGAAATGTCGTACTTAAAGTTGGCTAAATCCTTTGTTTCTTTTATCTGACTAATAAGCATCAATCCCTTTCTGGCGATATTGTAAGCACCATTGGCATCCGCGTTCTCAGGAAGTGTGTCACCACATGAACGACTATCATAGAACACTCCGTTTTCATCTGCAACTGGTGAAACCAAATAGTCGGTTTCTGTTCCTGTGATGCTGTTACGCATTTGCAAAGTCAGTTTTAACATATGAAGCAATCCGGTAAAGAACGCTTTGTCGGTTTGTGAGCAAATTTCTTCCTTGAGATTTCCACATATATTAATATGGTAATACTCAAACAATGATTTCATCTCTCTTGTCAAGTCAACCTCCTGATTATCCCATTGCGAGTTCTTTTCCGTATTTCTGAAAGTACAGATACGATTGCCTTGGGTGCAAAGCGTCCATGTGGTTCGTGTGTCTTCTGCTTTAGTGACAAACTTATTATAGTCGAGATTAAACTCAAACCAATCCTTATCTGCATTATAGCGAATAACATTGAACTTTGAGAAGAAAGCTTTTGCTTTCTCTGTATTCTGATAACGAGTGTCCAATAAGTTTACAAATCCAGTAACTGGGTCTATCTTTGATGTGTTCCATGCAGGAATGTAGAACAAAAATCCGCTTTGCTTTCCTAACTTTTGAAAACTATCAAACTTACTCGTTAACTGGTAAGCATTCAACAGACCACCCGACTGTGCAGCATCTGCCTTCTTATCAACAAGATAGTTAAGCTTGTCTATCAGCATTTTCTCAAACTTCTGATAAACTTGCTTTTCCACCTTTTGACGACCACGCATGAATCCCTTATTCAAGTCTTCCAATACAACTACGGCATGGTATTTCACCATTAGTTGTGTAATCTTATGGATAACTTGCGACAAGTAACCTTCTTTAAGTTCCTTAATGTTCTCTATGGTTTGCCAACTTTGACGAGCCTTGAGACGTTCCTCTTCACGTGTATCCAATAAATCGTGGTAATTGGTACGGTATGTGTTACCGTTATACTCGTTCACGATTTCGTTGAGAGTGAATTGTTCCTTGATTTCGCCTTGCATATCAATAACAACAAGGTAAAGCAAATGGCGTTCACCACGGTCTATACCTATTATATGCGTATCATCTGCTTGTTGCAGATATTCCCTTACTTGTTGGTTGATGTTCTCTGAACCAACGCTCTTGAAGTTCATAGTGATTGGCACATGAAACAAGAACTTATCAACCGTGTAACGACGATCCTTTATGAGGTCGTATTCAAACACACTCTCCTTCTTCTTGTTATCCTTGTTCTTATTTTGAATAGTATGGTTAGCTGGGTGGGTAGGATGGGTATTGTTGATACTCTTTTTGCGATAGAAAATTTCTGCCTTTCCATTAAGTTTGTAGACAACATCAGCAAGATTGCGCTCATCAAACAATGCTTTCCAATATAAGGTATGCATATTAGGAGTACCTTTGCTAAAGTCGGAAAAATCCTTGTTGTAAATCAGGAACAGATACATCTTTCCCTCATCTACAAGTTTGTCGATAAATGAGACTGATACGTTCGTAAACGACAATTTATACCCCAGTTCGGGATAAAATAGCGATTAGTTGCATGTGAAGACAGATACGCG
>ERZ1026888.232-NODE-232-length-33753-cov-22.241439_pt1 | contig 33753 bp, 32 predicted proteins | sample MGYA00380174_ERZ1026888 | MGnify/ENA primary metagenome ERZ1026888 (study PRJEB33269, sample SAMEA4719810) | human gut metagenome | biome: human-associated habitat; feature: organic feature; material: feces | place: Cameroon | collected 2013-10 ...
TCAGCACCTCCAGGATGCCATGGGCAAAGCCCCACATGAAGAAGAGACTGCTGATGATGAGGAAGGGCACCAGATAGTTATGCCCTTCGTTTTTGAAGAAGGATTGCTTCATCATGATTCTCTGTAAAAACTGAGTTGCTTCTGAAGCTTGCAAAAAGACGATAGAATAATACAGAACATGATTTGATTACCCCCATTCTATATCTTGTATCCATCAAAACTCTCCCCATTTCTTCAATTTCAAGACCTGCATTTCCTTCTTCAGTTTAGCAATATCTTCATCATTATGCTTGATAACATCTCCATTATAAAATCTTTCCTGTAAATGACGAAGGCATTTCAAGACCTCATCCATTTGGCGACAAATTTTCATGTTCTCAACAAAGGGACGGAGCAAAACCATTCCCTCTAATGCCGCCAAAATCCAATAAGACATATCTATATCCCTATCTTTCATAGACTCTGAAGTTTCAAAATCTAGATATTCCAAGGAAGCGTTAGTAATGGTCTTAAGCAATCTTTCTATAACTATTTCCCTTTCAGCAGATACCTGAAACTTTGCTTTCTTCGTGAAAGAGGAAATATACATAAAAGAAAATACCAATTTCAGCTCTTTCTGTTTTTTCTCCCAGTCCAATTGCCTTTCCATGTCAGCCTTCATGAGGGCTCTTTTCACTTTATCTATTTCTTCTTCCGTCTCACGCAGAGCGTCCTCTTTATCCTTCATCTGCGCTGTCATTTTCTCAAAATTATCATTCAGAAGTTCTATATACTCAGCATCTTTCTGATGATTCAAAAAGGTAAGCAGAATTGGAGCCACACCACAGATAATGCCCAACAAGAATATCCACCACTCAATGTTTCCATTGAACTTGTTGATTATATTATTCGTCTCCTGACGAATGTCATCTTGCCGGAGTTCCGTTTGCTTCTCCAAGACCAGAATCGTTCTATCCAATGCCCTAAAAGCTGCATCAATGGAATCCAATTTGTATTTTAGCTTATCACTATCAGACAAATCCTTCGTTGAAAAGCTACCATTTCTTACAGTCATATCCTTGGCAACCTTCATATATAAGCTATCTACCGTCATAAAAGGGCGGCTCACATATACCTCTGTACTCTTGTGCCATATAGACCATAAAAGCATAAAGCCCACAAAGGCTACCATTGCCCCAATACAGCAGAAAGCTTTAAAACGACCATTTGTCCAGTCCTTATAATTGTCCATGTTCTTATCTGTTAGTTGATTCTTGAATATATCATATAAGCATCATCCTCTTTCTGATAGTCTCTTTGGTCTATGGCTTTTGGATCCAACAACATACCAGTAATGTAAGAAATCACAGGTTCATCCTTTGCTTCTTCATCAAGCACATCTATGATGTCTGAGAGACTATTCATAACAACCTCATCATGAGTAAAGAGGATTATCTGTAATTCATTTCTCTTACCTAATCCAAAATTCTCAAACACTCTAAACAAGATTTCAAAGAACTTAGTGATATTGATGGTATTATCAAAATCACTTGCTGTAAACACATCATCAAAAATCAAAGGAGCTTTCAGCTGATTCACCTTCATGGTCATATAGGCCATAACTACTTTGATGGAAATACAATAAAGCTTATATCGAAAACTATTGTAATATTTGGCTGGTGTAGAATAGTGATCAGTACCAAATACCCTGTCATTCTTTATTACAGCAACAAGTTTACCCTGGTCTTCGATAATATCCAGCCTCTCGTCTTTATCGTTGGTTTTATCAAGTTGTGTAAATTGATTCAAGAGTTCAACAATCAAAGACCTGCTTGCATTTAGCAATCCTTGCTTGTCCTCTACATAGAGGTTTTTCAACTCTTCCTGGAGTTTCTGCAAGTTGGCAACCCTTTCTGGATAACTCATCAGCAAATCAGAATTCTTCTTTAGCAGGTTTCTTCTTTCGCGCTCTAATCTTTTCCTGTCAAAATCCATAATGGCACCCAATGCGACCTCACGTCTTTTCACTTTATTCCTCTCCAAGTATTGACTTTGGAACTTTTGATATAGAAAATTCATATATTCAGATACATCTCTGGCAAAGGTCTCTACAGGCATCAATTTACAGTAAAGTTCATCAGCTTCGAAATCATGCCCTTCATACAACAACTTTTTAACATTTTTATAACGCAATAAGATTAACTCATATGCCCTATAAAACTCAAATGGCTTCAATTCTTTGGCCATATCAAATATTTTTTCAACCTCAGAAATTCTCTTCAATAGTTTTTCCCCGTCAAAAACTGAAGCTATAAATCCATCTGCATATACTTCCCTTAGAGTTTTATTATCTGCCAGTAAGTTTAAACTTTTCTTCATCTGGGAGAAAGTACTATCTTTCACACCTCCCAGGTAAAATATATCAGCAGGGAGTTTATCAGATGCATTATCAGACATCAGACGAACTTCTGGTTCCTCCGTTCCAACACGTAAGGTATTTACTGTAATACGAAGCGAATCCAGGAAATCCTCGACCTTATCTAAACCGATATTCTTCATAAAGACTGTCTGCAAGTCGTTTTCCTTCTGTATCAGCTGTAGGTCCATATCACTACAGAAGAAGGGAACCAAACTGACTTGTGAATCCAACGGTCGTTCTAACTTATAGTCATTAGCAAGGATGGCCTTTACCATCATAGCCCCATCCGTCTTATTACCATAAGAAAAGAAATGGTCTGAGTCTTTAATGTTTCTTTGAAGTATCGTACTTGTATGTCCTGGCGTAAGAAGATATTCCAATGCCGTAAAAATACTGGTCTTTCCAGAACCATTTTTGCCTGCCATAAACAATGAGCCTATTTGTTGTTTCCTATCAACAAAACTGACTAAATAAGGTTTTTCTTTATGAGTTTCAAACTTACGGAAATTAGAAAACATCAACTTCTTGATACGAAAATCATTGATGTCATCATTGGCTCTTTGTGTCCGTATCCACTTGTAAAAGGCAGCATCGTTGTCAGAGGCCAAATCTGCCACCAATATATCTTTATCCAAATCGGGGCTTTTCGACAACCAGCCAAAAACTATTTTTGTTTCAGCCAATTCCCTAACCTCTCTGGGTAATCGCTCATAATAACGTCTGATTAAAAAATCCATATCTGGTAACTTTTTGAAACAATTTGCTTTAAGAACCCTCGGATATCTATTCCTTGATTTTTCGAACCGGCAACGTAGTTAATCAGGAAAGCCAAATTAGGATTATTTTGATTCTGGATATATTGAAGTAATCTGTCACCAGATTTGTCACAGAATGCGATTCTTACTGTTTGTATCAGTACCCAGAATCCCTTCGTGTGTAAATGTCCTTGTTTCAGATTGATTGCTTCTTTTAGTTCTTGCTCATTTTTAAAGCTATTTTCCTCATACCATTCCTGGGTATGAGTATATCTTGCCATAAACTTCGCTATCAAGCTTTTACTATTTCTAGAATACTCCAATCTGGCTTTGCCTAAATTTTCCCTTTTACCTGATGCAATTCCCTTTAACAGGTAAAACGCCTTTCTCAACAAATCTTCTTCCCTAACAAAATATTCCTCTTCTTTATTAGCTTGAAGACCATATAATCTTGCATCAAAATAGGGAATATAATTATTCAATTCATCAATATAAGGGAATACCTTATTCAATTCTTCTAATAAGTTTTCAATCTTATCCGTCAGAGTATCCGGAAATGCTGCACCTGAGAATAATTCCTCATCAAACAGGTTATCATCAAGACTAACCATTTCATCTTTGTTCGTTATGATTCCCAAACGAACAAGTACATCCAATACATCCATTTTCTCCTCACCTATAGGAACATACATTCTATAGGATCCTTCAGAAAAAACACACTCAGAATCATCCAGGAAGAAATCAGATAACCTAAGCTTTTGATGAATGTAACACAACAATCCTGATAGAAAAGATATTTCCAGTTTCTGGGTACCAGTCAATTCTAACTCCTTCTTCAAAACAATCAAGGACAATCTCACCCAATGTGATATGAAATGCAGCTCATTTTCACCCGACCTAAAGACACGAAGCCAAACCTTATCAGATTTTGGTGTTTCTACACGGATATATTGCGGTACAATACTAGCAGCATCAATTTGTGCATCAATCCATGCATGCATATCCAGCAGATTCTTTTCATCATCAAGATTTGCTTTCTTCAACAAAGAAGCTATCGATCCAAAGGTATGTCCATACTTCAATCTTTCGTAATTAACGGCATAAAAGATTCTATTCTTTTTATCCAACATGAAATTTTGAAGATAGAACTCACTCAACAGAATTCCAGGCACATGCTCGAACTTGTGCAAAAAACGCTCTTGCCATTCATTATACAATTTATGATAAGCCAGGTTTGCCGGCAGATACTCCTTTTCTGTTTCAAGTCCTTCTACAGGCTCTATGGTGAGTTCCTGAAACTGCATTTCATATACCAGATTAAAACTATCGTAAAACCATTCGGATATAGCCTGTCCGATATTCTCTCCAAAAAGCAGCATCAGTTCTCGGCTCCTAAGTTCCAGATTATCTTTGGAAAAATTCATATTAAAAGCATCACTAAAGCAACGCCTTATCATTTCCCATTTACCTACAAACACAGAAATTGAATAAATGAAATTAATGGCGATACATAGAGTTCTATATACCTCATCATTTCTTTTCTCTGTCAGAATAGCATTCTTGATAAGTTCCCAGGGCGTTTCATAAACCGTGCCTATGAAGAAATCATTATTGAATAGATATGCCTGCGAAATAGCTCTTGGACAAATGGAAGAAATCAAGACTTCTCCCTTTCTGACATACAAGCGAAACTTTTCACATTCTCTTCCACCTGCAGAAAGTTCAAGACCCAACTCTGAATAATCCTTTATTCCTTCTTTTTGGTTCCAGTCATGACTCATTTGATTATTTATGGTATAAAGTTTCCATGCGTCCTTTTTGAAAGACCGATAAATTCTATCCATATTGGGAACATACCCTTTTGGCAAAGGAAATCGAAAGACAGGGAACTCCACTTCAAAAGGAGAGCATTGCTTTCTGAAATCGATACTGAGACAATTCACGAAATAGTGACCAGCATAACGAGGTACAGTTGTGGTTCGCAAATCCTTATCAAAGACCAGCTCTGCCTCTGATGCACGAATACAGCACATCGGTATGATTCTTACATGTGGAGCATAACCTTCTATTTGTTGGTAGATAGCCGTAAATGTGGAACCGAAATAGATGGCATCATCTATCAGGATGATTCGTTTCACCTCTTTCCAGTCTATAAAAGGAAGCGTAATCTCTGTGAATATAGTAAGTTTATCCCAGATGGCATCAATATCTCCTTTCTTCGTCCGAAGCAAATCGAGCAGCTTTGGAGTCTTACGTGAAATGGCACAAACATATACCTTGCCTTTCACGTCTTCATGATGAATGAAAGCATCTTTCACCTCATCCAGGAACTTCTCACAGAAAGTATTTATATATGAATTATAATTATCAAATAAAGCCATAATCTGGTATTTATAAAAAGGATAACTTTAAGCGCTTTACGAAAGCGTCTACATTTAGGTAAACAGTTGTGAAAATTCTATGCAGGCAGAGAAAGCAGCACCGAATAAGAATGATTTTAGCAATGCATTCTTAGTACAGGTGAAACTTAACAGGAACCCAACAGGATTACTCATCGCAAACATCATAATTAGAGATTAAGCACCTTCTCCTCCAGTTATCCCCAGGCGGTCCCATCCCACACAATATGGCGCAGACCTTTGATGGTCCGCCAACCTCATAGCGAAGCGGTTCCGAGCACCGGAGGGCGGTTTCCCTCTTCTTCCCTGAGGGGAGAAGACCGAGATGAGAGGTGGAGCCTTCTTTAATGGTAAAGAAGGACGGGATGATTTTAGAACAACCTTCCTTAAGGGTAAGGAAGGACGGGTAGGTTTTCGAAAGAAGATTTCTTAAAGAATCCCTTTAAGCCCTAGCAGCCTCGCTGCCATCCTCCCCATACGCCCCATCTTTCGCTTCAAAGATGACGCTAGGTTCATATACCTCTACCGTATGCCATGCCCCTTTAGGCACTTGGCAGGCATACCCCCCATTCTTCGGATTAAGATGAATTCTCTCAATCTCTTGATAAGAGACCTTTCTTATGGTATCCCCACCATCCTGCAGATACGATACGACCTCCTCGTATATCACTTCATCCATTCTGCCACAAAGACAGATGACACTTTCTGATGAGTTCGGATGACGATGTATCGCCACCTCAGTACCAGGCAGCAGAGCATTGAGCATTCTCTGACTTTGATTCTCTGCGCTTGTACGAAGATCATAGTTCTGGCGCAAGCGAGGATTCTCCTTTGCCTTGGCAAAAAGAGCATCCAAGAAATCTTTGTTTATTTCTAGCATATTTCCTGTAAGAAACAAAATCTTTAATATCTTCTCAGCACTACCTGGAATGCCTCAGCATAGTTGCATCCCCACTGGCTACCTCTTACGGCAGCTAAGCCCATGAGATACTCATTGCTTCTTGGATGTGGATACGGACGCATTACACCTCTATACATCGCCAATGCCTTGCATTTCGCCTCAGCACCCTCCTTGCCTACTTCTACATAGCAGTCAGGACGGAAGAGATTCATGGCATCGTTGATAGCCCACTCCGTACAGCTAGGAACCTCCATATACCAGAACTCCTTCAATGGCTTTACAGTTGGCTGACGCTGGAAGAGACGAACTGCCTCCTGACATGCCATGGAAGTCATCAGGTGATCATTGTTGGTATCGGCAGGATGATGCGTAATTACGATGTCAGGCTCACACTCACGGATGGCACTTTCGATAAACTGTACCAGTTTCAGGTGAGGAACCGTATTCATCTCTATATTAGGGAAAGTAGCCTCATACTTTTTCTTCACACCCAGGAAGGCAGTACTCTCATTGGTATCTCCCTCCAACTCTGCATCAGAAGGACGAAACGCTCTCGCCTTCGCCTCAGTACACATGATAGCCACCTCTACCTCGTCGCCTTGATGCGACCATTTCCACATAGATGCACCAGCACCCAACACCTCATCATCAGGATGAGCTACTACTAATAAGTATTTCATATTATTCTTAGTTTTGTTTATTGTTATTTTTCATCATTCTCCGGCTCAACACCGAAGCAATCCATCGATACGAACCATATCCCACGATAGCACCCAAGGTATTATGGAACACATCATCCAGTTCGCAGAGCCCTCTCTGCAGCCAAAGCTGCAAACTCTCAATAGAACAGGAGATGACACATCCCAACAGCGCCACCTTCCACCATCTGTTCATTCTCCTGAAGCCACAAGCCAAGAAACCTACAGGAATGAATAGGATGACATTGAGTAAAACCTCTACGAAACACATATCATCACCCTCCCAGATAGCCTGATAGCTCCAGAACGGCATGAAGTTGGAATGAGGTTCCGGCAAGGTCTCCCGATATATCACTGTAGAGCAATAAATGATAAAGATGCATTCAACGAGCAACGTCCCCATCACCATTCTCTTGATATCAATTCCCTTTTTAACGATGAGCAGGATTGCAATAATCAGGCTCATTGCCCAAAAAGAAAGGAAAAAGATATAATCAGGAATACCGGGATCAAAGAGAGAAGAATATTGCTCAAATATGTTTAAATCCATTCTTTGTAAGAGAAAACTTTTTACTATGTCCTGGAAAATAATTTATGTTCTACCCTATCCACAAAAGTTACTGAAAGTGATTTATCATTAAAGTTCCTCCAAGAACTTATTCAGTATGGTCTGCTTTGAATACTTTTCCTCTGCCAACCTACGCGAAATTTTACCCATATATCTAAGGTTTTCACGATTATCCAAAGAAAGACTACAAAGATAAGACTTTAATCCCTTCTGGTCTTGCGGTTCAAAGCATACACCATTACCATTTTCCTCTATCATTCGCCAAATCTCGGTACCCTTTTCTCCTATGTATAAGATAGGTTTACCTGCTGCTAAGATATTATAAGTTTTTGATGGAACACCAAGACCATACATTCCTTCTACCAGACGCACCAGAGCAATATCGCATGAATTCAGCACCTTTTGCTGCTCCGAACGGAAATATGCGCCATGAAACGAAACTTGATTCTCCATTCCATATTCCTGCACCTTTTCTTTTATTGCATTTTCTGCACTACCCGTTCCCCATATACCAAAAGCCACCTGTTCACATTTTGCATCATGCAGAACATCTACTAACTCGCCTACGCCTTGAGCATTTCCTATATTTCCTGCATATTGGATGGTTATCTTCTCTTCTTCAAAGTCATCTGTTGGATGAATATTCTCAATATCACCCCAATTTTCAATTACCTCTATTCTTGGTAATTCTTCAAATCTTTCAGATGCTCCAAAACCTTTCAAACCATCTTTTACCTTTTGTTCTAGAACTTCACTCATATCCCTTCCAAGTGAAATAAGCAAGTCAGTACTGGCATAAGCTTTGTTGAACACACGCTTCACCATCGGATATACTATTTCAGGAATATGGATATCAGTATATAGATTTTCAGGGGCTACATCATGCACCAACATCGCCAAATCGAATTTACGATGTCTCCTCAAATGTCCCATCAGTACTATAAGTGGAAAAGGATTGGTAACCATCAACACATGATCACCTTTCCTAATATTCTTCTTCGCAACACGGTACATACGCCAACTCATCAACAAGAATTTCTTAATGCGACTGATTTTACTGTTCTTGTTCTCAGAAACCGCATCAACATGATAAACCTCTATATGCTTATCAACAACCGTTTTGCTGTTTGCATCCCGTTTCTTCTTAGAGTCATATACCGCAGGACCACAGATTACCTTCACTTCATACTTTTGAGCCATAGCATTTGCTATCTCTCCCATAATGTAACCAGTAGAAGTTTCCTCTGGAAGAAAAAGCTCAGATATTATCCAAAGAGTTTGTTTCATATCAAACAATTCTATAATAGCTCATTTAAAGCTATCAAATTTTATAATTTTCCAGTACATCCATCGGCTGCCAGCCCAATTCCTTTTTAGCCTTTTCGTTACTCCAGGTATCAGAAGTAACTATTTTCTCTAACCTTTGTGAATTGATTGGGAAGAAACTGAAGACATCTCCAATAAGGGCCAAACATTTTGCCATCCAATAAGGTATACTTATAGGCTTACGCTTACCCAATTGTTTTGCAATAGTGGCCTCCAATTCGCCAAAAGAAGGATTGTGATCATCACATACATTATAAATGCCACCTTTCTCAGCTACAAGAGGAACAAGATGTGCTATATCATCAACCATTAATACACTCTTCTTTGCCTTGCCACCAGCAATACTCAAATAAGCACCTGTCTTAATGCCATTAATCATAGCACCCAGGTTACCGGGAGCACCTTTACCAGCTAAGAGTGAAGGACGAAGGATACCAAGAATCACATGATTTTTCTTACACCATTCCGTAAGGTACTTCTCTGCCTTGATTTTACTATCCGCATAAGGACTACTTCCAACTAAAGGGCGTGAATCCTCTGTGTTCATATTTCCCGGTTCATCTCCATAAACATTAAGAGTAGATATAAAGACAAAAGCCTTAGGTACGCCTATTTTCTCCAAAGCTTCACAAAGGTGAACTGTACCAGTAAGATTAACATCATAAAAAGCTTTTCTCTCAGCTTCTGTCTTTGGATAGATGTGAGCCTTACCTGCAGCATGAAGCACCACATCATATTTCTCAGTTAAGGCAGGGATATCTGTTACAAAATTAGCCTTTATCATATCAGCATCAGAGATACCAATGGTTGTTACTTCATATCTTTCATCTAGGATAGGTTTGATATTCCTACCAAGGAATCCTGTTCCTCCAGTAAATAATAGTTTTTCCATACTATTTCTTTCTATTTAACCACAATCTTACATCATTAACCAACATGAATGCCACAAGAATAAATCCTAGATAACCATTCAAGCCATAGATTACATTCAACAATGGGCGATATGGCACAAAGCATGCTATCAAGCAGCCTACGATACCACCTACAATAATCAAAATCTTATAAAGTTTGGTACCATCAGTTGAGATTACACGAATACCGGTCCAAAGTAAAGGACATGCAGAAGTATATATACCAAAGAAAATGATAACAGTGAAAACTGTTGCAAGAAGAGGATGAATGCTCTTTGCCAAAACCAACGCAGGAATACCAACATTCCATGTGGAATCAATATTGGCAATCAAAGCAACACAGCAAACTGCAGCAGCAGCAAAGATGGCGAGAGTAGATAGCAACATACCCATGTTCACTTCCTTCTTGTCATGGTTAGCACCAATCTTACTCAAGAAGGCAGCAAACCACAATATGACAAATCCGCCATACGAAGCACCAGAAGCAAATGGATTACCATCTCCTACCTGAGTAATCTCATACTTACCGCTATCTACGGCTTGCAATCCTTCCGCAAAATGAGGGAAACCGCTTATAGCTGTCCAGATTGCAACAAAGATAATGAGTACTACGATAATAGGACCAAAGATACCCAATGTCTTGACAATACGATTCAAGCCAAATACTGCAGTTACGATGACCAATGCAGCAAGTATAGCAGCACCTACGCCATTAGGCAATCCCCACTGCTCCATAGCAGTAGAATTGGCTCCTCCGCACATTACCACAAAGCTCATATAGCAGAACAAGGCTGAGAAATAATCGAAGAACTTGCCGATATATTTTCCACAATATGCCTTGTAAATATCACCATTATGTTTTACATGCAAACGATGACCATTGGATATGAATGAGAGATTGGTATATACATATATTACAGCACATACAGCTATCACTACCCAGAACTCACTACCATAAGACGCCTCATATTGCATCACCTCTTGCATTGTCGCAAAACCGGCACCAATATAGAATGCTATACAAGCACCACAAAACTGTAAGATTCTCTTAAATTTATCCATTATACTTATTTGTTACTGAAAGCAAACTCAACAGCTAATACAAATCGTGGTTGTTTGGTTAGAATATCATTTGCCCAAGCATAAAGGTTGATATTCTTATGGGAATAATAACATCCCATAGACAAATCCACATCCTGATCAAACTTCCAGGAATGAATGGCACCTACCATAGGAGTAATACTGTTTCCCTTGCCAGGAAGATCAAATGTATGGCCTACATAGCTCCATTGTTTAGCAGAAGTTAATTCATCCTCATTATTCTCCAACCAGGTATCGGTTACATAAAACCATTTGCCATCCTTCGTAATATTACCATTGATATAAAGAGCCGATGTCAAATAACTGAACTTATGATGATCATTCAGATCAAAAGATGGAGTCAGCTGTGCACCAATCTTCAAATAATCATTTATCTTTGTTCCACCTCTTACAATATAACCAATATAATTAGCAGCACCATTGGTATATAAGTCAACACCAGTTTGAAAATGGTTACCAATACCATATTGCAAGGTAGAATACGTTTCCCAAGTATCAGCCTTGGCTCTATATTTCATGGAAGAATAACCATATAGCTTCTGGTCACCAACGGTAGTTCCAAAATTTGGAATCTGCGAAAAGGCACTGATGCTCAATACAAGCATCAGCGCTACGAATAAAAATCTCTTCATCTACAATACCTTACTTCAGTTTGTCCCAATTCTTAATCATGACATACCAAGGTTCCATATCCTTCTCATTATAATAATAGGTACACTTAGCACGCTTGAAATCTGTCAACCACTCCTGCATAGAACACAAGCCCTTATCTACTCGAAGACCATAATCAATAGGCTCAACCATAGCAATGAAAGGCTCAAAGGTTTTCTGCTCAGGAGCCTGACCAGTCAGCATCGCATTAGCCCAAAGATATGGAAGCGGGCTGCCAGCCACATTAGAAGCATATCCCCAGGTAGCATGACGGAAGTTGATTTCAAGGAAATAGATCTTATCATCCTTATCCACCAGGAATTCAATTTCCCAGATACCTTCAAAACCGATTTCCTCCAGCATAGAGTTCAACTTCTGCTGCAAATCAGCATCCACTCTTGGCTGGCAATACTGCATAGGACTATAGTAGCCTTTCACGGCGTACTGATAATGGGTCTGCACACCAACATACATACCCTTGCCATGATTGTAGCTGAATCCTTCATAAGTCATCTCAGTCTTTTTATCGATGTACTTCTGAACAAAGACCTGCTCACTTTCAATTGAAGCAAAAGCAGCCTTCAGCTCCTCTTCATTCCGGCAAATATGGAAATCGCCTTTATAGCATCCTTCAACAGGAGAAAAAGCCTTGGTGATAACAGGATACTCAATATCAGCAGGAATCTCACCATTCTCTACCAACCAGTCTGGAGCAACAGGTACTCCATGACGACGGGCGCAATCCACGATTTCCTTCTTGCGCATAAATTGGGTAATGCGTCCAGTTTTACCTGCATTAAACATGATGAACTTATCCTTCAAATCATCATATTTCTCATCGTAGAAAGTAACAGTCTTATCATCTGAAAAAGACAAGATTGGCTTCACTCCAGTCTTCTCTGCCACATCACCATATTCCTTCATCAACACGTCGAATGCCTCTTCCTCGTTTTCAACAAGGTGCACCTTGCTTGGCCATTTACTGGCACTAGCTACTCTGACCTTATGATTGATGGCGATAAATACAGGACGTATCCCATTCTCACCCAACGCACGCAACTGACTCAATGGATTGTAATGCTCCAAAGCGATTACAATCACCAAATGATTTTTCAATGATTCCATACTTATTTGATTTAATATTTATTCTTGATTCAAAATTCAGCACATCAACCTGGTGCTATTTCTTAGCAGAAGTATTCTCGTCTTTATATACTCCTCTACCCGTAAGAACAGGAGCAAAAATGCCAAAGAAAGTCTTCAAATCCAACGCAAAAGACAATTTTTCTGCATAATCTGCATCCATTTCAAACTGCATATCACGCTCAGCAGCACGATCCACTACATCCACAGTGCAGAACATACCTTGTCTCACCTCATAGCGCTTGACATAACGAGGATTTTTATCCTTAAACTCATCAAACTCCCAATCCAAGATAGGACGTGGACCGATAATAGCCATGGTACCATTCAGGATGTTGAACATCTGAGGCAACTCATCAAGACTAGTGCGACGCAAGAAAGCACCCACCTTGGTGATACGGGAATCAGAAGCACTCGTAGCGATACCTCCCATCTCATAAGCATGATTACACATGGTACGGAACTTAAACACCGTTATTGGCTTCATTCCCTTACCTAATCGCACCTGCTTAAACAAGACAGGGCCTTTAGAATCCAACTTAATACAAATGGCGATTATCACCATAGGAATACAGAATACTATCAAGCCACAAATGGCTAAGATAGAATCTATCAATCTTTTAAAAAAATGTCTGTACATATAATCTTTCGTTTTTACGCAAACACCACCTTAAAATGCATTACCTGTTACGCCGTATTTAATAAATGCATTTGAAAGGACTAGCACTCGTTACATTAATTAATGTGAAGAAAAGATTTCAGAAAACCGTTGTCTTCTAAAATCATATTGGTATTTTATCCTAACCTGATCTAATGCATGATGTATTTTTTGCGGATCATAATCTATTAGTTGTTTATAAATATACTCGCACTCATTTTCTATATTATCTCTATTGACCAATATACCATCATTTCCAACAACATATTTTAATCCCCCTTTACCAGAATGAATGATTATATTTCCAGCAGCTTTTGCTTCTAAAGCAGCAAGGCCGAATCCTTCATAATAAGATAATTGAAAATAGTATTTTGATTTCTTCAAATAATTCACCTTATCCTCTTCAGAAACAGCACCAACGAGAAAGACATTTTGAGAGAGTCCATAATCATTAATCATTTGTTGCAATATTGGAGTTGCCGGGCCAGATTTACCTACAATTATAAACTTTGAGTTAGAAAACTCTTTTTTTGTAACAAGATATTTGTAAACCAACAGAGCTTTATCCACTCCCTTTCTTTCAATATTCAATTCATTTCCCTGCCAACATATTGTTAGAAACAGATTCTCTTTAGTATTTAAGTCACAAAGAAACTTATTAACATCTATCGTATGGTATGACAATTCTAATTTCTTTAGGAAATGACCTTTATATATTTTTTTTATATTCTCCATATCATTGTCAGAAACGATAATACACTTCGTCGACAACACATAGCATAACACAAAAAAAACTTTTTGAATCAAGTATCTCTTTAAAGAAGTTGTATTTTTATTTAGGGAATCAATGCCCCCAGTAAAGAAGATTTTTTTTCTTCCCAACCAAAAAGGTATACCTTTAAAAAATCCCCAGGTATAAAAATACTCAAAAAGAATATCATACTTCCAAAATTTAAATAGTTCAATACGCTTATCGGTAATCGTAAGATCATATCCATTATCACGAATAATATCAAAATCTATTTGATAAAATTGCTGGACATTTATATCATCTAAGCATGAAGTGTAAAACAAAACTTTTTTCTTCATATACAAAAAATTAAAATTTTATCTTTTAAGTCTACCTATTAAACCAATCATACCATTAATATAATTAAAGACAGATGGCACTCTAAAATAAAGCATTTGTACAACTTTCATAATATCAGAGTGCATTAAATCTACAGTTTTCCCACCAAGAATTTCAGTTTTAACCAACCATTGATTATGGATATCATTAATACGATTTTTTATTTCGCCACTAATACAGCCTTCATGTTTTATTTGTTCGAAGACACTTTTATTCATAAAATAAAAAGGATATTCTTTTTGCGAAAGTAATATATTAGAAGCAAAATAATGTATTATCTTTGCGTTTGTAAAGTATCTGACACCATACTGTATTTGACAATTCCAATCACCTGTCAATTCATTTATGACATTTGAAGTATTATCAACTTTTGCAAAGTGCGGTTGATCGTAAGGACAATCATCGTGACCTAATCTATAAGATTCATTCCATTTCTGATAAAAATCATGGGCGATTGGTGAATCTTTCACATAAATAACCCCAGAATTATAGTAAAATTCATTCTGGTATTTAAATCCCATTTTTTTGAATAATTGTATATAGGATTTTAAATTATAGTGTACTCCATATGGAACATGACTATCCGGGACAGCGCCAATATCACAAGCCATATTGTCTATAGTAGAAAGATCGCCCATAATAATAGTATCAGTATCAATAAACAAGAAATCACCTTGTATTATTTCACGCAATTTTGTCTTCATATAAGAAGCACTTTCTTTTGCAGAAAAGCCTACGGGACGTTGTTCTACAATCAATTCGTCCACATAACATAATATTTTCTTTCGACTTTCATCTAATGAGTTCTCAGTAACATTGTCAATTACTAATGTAACAAATACATTAGAATTATGCTGTTTTAATGAAAATATTGATAACCACGCTTGTTCTAAATAAATATCAGTTTTAGAACTAACTAATACATAAACAATTTTTGTCTTCATAATTTCATTTTATTATACAATAGTTTTTTAATGTGCAATAGCCTCTCTTAAAGGATCTTTATCTTCGAAAAAAACGGATGAATAAGGGAAGTAAAAAACATTATAATGAATATGTTTTCTAAATTCGATAGCAGAAGGTCTACAGAAACCTAACACTCCACTAAATATCAAATATATTATCGACAAACTTAATATCTTATATTGCCAATTAAAAATTCTTGGTTTAGAAAACAAAATGGATTTTCTTTCTATTAAATCGCCAAGGCAAACAGACAGAAAAGGCAAAAAATAGTACCAAATTCTACGAAAATCTGAAAGAAATGAAGATACAATTCCTATAAAAGCCATAACCAATAATAATGCCACATAATTTTTAGAAAAGAATTCTATTTTTTTATCTATACATATTAATGCAAGACATGGAATTACTAAAGAAAACAAATATAAAGTTATTCCTATAAGGCTCATCTGAAAAGATCCAGAAGTATTACTATCATGATAATAGTCTATTACATTTGACAAATCATCAGCTTTTCCAGCCCACATCAACGACAAAAGAGTGTTATAGTTAGCAATCAACAAGATAGCAACCATACCAACAAGCAATGTCGCATAAATTTTATTCCTCGTATAAGAAATGACTATAAACGTCGAAATAACAGGTACAAAAGCGAACTTATGAAAAAACAAACACGGAATAGAATATAAAACAAAATTTTTAAGACTATTAGTTCGAATATATTTACATAAAGCTATCAAAAAGATAGAATAGGCTAAACTCTCACGTAAAGCTTCAAAACATAAATGCCCCCATACTGTTGTAGCATATAATAACAAAACTATGAAGTGTTTAGATGAAAGTTTAGCTATAAAATAGTATAGACTCAAATGTAATACTAAGCATTGCATTGTATGCATAAATGCATATTCATCAAAGATACTCTTACATATACTTTGAAAAAAAAGCCATCCATATTCATTATCATAAGACAGAAGATAGTTGAAGGTTAATTTTGACAAAGAAAGAGACATAGCATATTCTTGCATATATCCAGGAGTATCAACACCAATTCTGTAACTTAAGCCAGGTATCAGAACAAGAAGAAGGAAAATAACGAGTTCAAGTTTCTTATAACCTTTCTCTTTATATTTAAGGGGTTTTAAATCATATTTAAAAACTCCTATTATTATCAAAATAAGCAATAACAAATATATCATACAATTATTTTTGTGACATCAAACATGTTTTAAAATAAGCTGAAAATTTTGAATATTTTGCATTCCCAAGAAAATTGTACAAAAATCTTTTAATATTCTCTATCACTTTTAATTTAAAACTTATAGGAATATCAAGAACTTTAAAATAAGAATAACAATTCTTCATATTTTCAATAAAATCTATGTGATTTTTAAAATCAAAAGTAATTGGAACAAATCCATGTATCTTTTTGGGATATTTACGTTTAACTAACACATCATCAAGTAAATTTTGTAACGGCACCTTAGGTTCATTTGTTCTAAACAATGAGTTGTCGGTAGTGAATTTAAAAACACCAATTGGATTAAAGTCCTTTCCGTCTACAGATATTACAATAAGACCTTGTTTCCATGCAGCAGTACAACACCCAGCTGAGGTTACGACTACATCCATTTTGCTTATTAGGTCATATGAAATAGGAGAAAGGAAACCTGTTAATATTAGAGTTGCATTTGATACACCTGTAAATATATTAACAAAATCATTTTCTATTGTTTTTTCACCGCCACCTATGATTACAACATTATATGCTGTTGAGGTATTTTTTTTTATATAATCAGCTATTGCCAATGCTGACGGGCGCATAAAACCTTTATCAAGTCGTCCCATTAAACATATATTGATTTTATCGGATGATAACTCAACATCAGTAGGAATATCTTCAACTGGATTACTACAATAAGCTGGCAACCAATAAGCTTGATTATCAGAAATAGTAATGCCATATTTATAAAAAAACGTCATCAAAGAACGATTCATAATCCCAGCTAAAGCAACTTGTTTCCATTTATAAAGAGTAAAGTTCAAAAAATGGGAATTTGGTATAATATTTAATTCTTCAAGAGTATAAAGAAAATGCTTACCTTGTAATTTTTCTGCAAGCATTTCTCCCCACAACCCAAATTGTATACTATGAGATTCTACTATCGTTTCGTTTTTATTTCCTTCCAAACACCCTGTCATTCTATTTAAAACATTGTTTACTACCGATTTTGACAGGACTAATGGAGAATAGGCCAAATCATGTAAAATATAAGGTCTATATTTTTTTAAGCCATTAATCAAAACAACCCCTTCTGTTGCAGAAAACACATACACATCATATCCATTTTTCTGCAAGTATTCTAATTTATTTCTAACATATAGCTGAGCACCTCCTGCATTAACAACAGAGAATGTAATAAATATATAATTTTTCATATTATGACACATCGTTTTAAATATGGATAAGCCGTACTTTTTAATTTCTTTTTATCATTTTAATCACAATCGACTTTAACTCAATATATTCTTCAAATTTAAGAAGTTCACTAATACTTAAACCGACAATTATTCCTACAATTATCTGAAGTACCAATACTACATAAAATGGTAACATCAAAAACTTCAAAAAATAAACGGCAACGGCGATAACAAATGCAGTAAAATAAGATGGTACAATATCATGCAACTGCTTCCAAAAAGTATAATTCAGAGTTTTGCCAGTGTACCAAGTATTAAGATATAAACTTAAAACACCAGTGAAGATTGAAGCCAATAGCATATAATAAATACCACAAAAAACTCCTATTACAAGCGGAACTAATCCAACAAACTTCTTTAAAACTTCCACATAAAGAAATATATCGCTTCTACCTATAACTTGAAGAATGTTAAGATTGATAGCATGCAAAGGATATAAAGACATTGATATACATATTAAAGGAAGATATGTTGCAGCCTCATACCACTTTGTTCCAATTAAAGTATATATCAAGGGTTCAGAAACAGCTCCTAACGAAATCATACATACTGCAGTAACAAACATTGTAACCTTGATTACTTTTCTATATCCAAGTACCATTCGTTTCTTATCATCCTGTATTTCTGCCAAAACAGGATAACTAACTCGCTGAACAATTGAGGTAAGATTAGACGAAAATATACTTGCATATTCATTAGCACGAGTATAATGTCCTAGGGTTGCAGATGTATAGCATCTTCCAATAACTACTTGATATAGTTGATTCCATACATTATTAAGGATACCACTAACCAATAGTTTCCAGCCAAATCCCCACATATACTTAAAACTAGCCTTATAGAATGTACACTTGGGCCACCATTTATTCAATATCCATAAGCATAAAGTATATAATAACTGCTTAGAAAGTTGTTGAGCTACTAAAGACCAAACTCCATATCCCATAAACGCCAAAGCAATGCCTATTACTCCACTAATTATAGCAGAAACAAGAGAAGCTTTGGTTTTGGTCTTGAAATCGATTTTCTTTGTTAGAATTGTTACTTGCGTGATAGATAATGCATTAAAAAAGAGTATCAATCCTGTGGCTCTTACTAATGCTGTTAATTCTACACGATGAAAGAAATCAGATACAAATGGAGCACTTACAAAAAGAAGAATATACAATACTATGCTAATAGCCATATTGGTCATAAACATGGTGTTGTAATCCTCATCTGTCACGTCTTTCTTTCGTATTAAGGCATTACTAAATCCGCTATCAACAATGCCGTTGAGGACTGTTGTAAAAATCAAACAAATACCTATCAATCCATATTCATCAGGAGAGAGGAGGCGAGCCAACACCAAACCGACTATGAAAGTTACTCCCTGCCCAAGAAAGGCATCAGCAGCACTCCACCCAACTCCTTTAATCGTTTTATTCTTTAATGATTCTTGTTGCATATTTTAATAAATCTAGCTTAGCCAAGCCTACAGTATAACGCACTTTTCTAGAATTATAAAATAAGTAAAGATATTCATAATGCCTAGAACTCATACGTAACCTCAATAATATATTTAAAAGGTAGAACTGGGAGGAGGTATCGAACCTCCAAACTATTTACAGTCCATTACTCCCAGTATTTCAAAATAAAATTCTATTTTACTATAAATCTTTCATCTACCTCAAACATTGATTTTTCCTGCATTATTGCTTTATGTCCAAGTCCTTCAGCTATAACTTTCTTATACATGTGGTTTGCTAACATAACATCCACATAAGACATACCAACAGTATTGAAATAAATGAATTCTTCATTATTCTCACGACCAGGTTTTGTTCCAACAATAATTTCCATCAAATCACCATAGATATCCTCGTCTTTCAATAATCCCTGTTGATACATTTGACTGATAGTCTGTGTGCGATGCTTAACGACTCTCCATTCGTCGCATACAATCTTAGAAGCTTTCAACGGAACAGAGAAATCATCTTCTAACCCACCGACATGACAATAAAGCGTTCCTGGAGAAATCCATTCACCCTGCAACAATTTTTCTTGTCCAGATATTGCAGTTACAATTATATCAGAATTTCTTGCCGCTTTTTCATATGAATTCTCACAAGCAACAAAGTTTAAAGAAGGATATAATCTCTTCATCTGAGATATAAACTTTTGCTCAGTTTCTATAGTACGAGATGCAACCTTACATATCTCTATAGAAGGGAAAATTGATAACATTGCCATCAAATGAGATTTTGCCTGAGCACCAGCTCCGATAAATCCAACAACTCTACTATCTGGCTTAGCTAAATATTTTGCAGCAATAGCACTTGTAGCAGCTGTTCTCAAATTAGAACATAAAGTTCCCTCCATAAATGCTTTTGGGAAACCATGTTCCAGTTCCGACAAGACAATTACTGCAGATAAGTTCTGTACCCCATAATTATGAGGATTTCCTGGGAAAACAGAGACCCATTTCATTCCATACACATTATCTCTTGTCAAACCAGCGGGTAAACAATTAATTCTGTTTTGGGACTTTGCATCAAAAATCACAGATACTTTATCTGGGAAAACAACAGATCCTTCTATTCTTTTTTTAAATGCCTGCTCTGTTACAGCAATAGCTTCAGGAACATTAAAGCACCCTGCCTTAATCAAATCTTCTTCAGAAATAATCGTTACTGATAATTCATCCTTATTTTTTTGGGTTGAATCATACCAACCTTTCAAGCGGTTTGGATTAAATTTATCAAAATACATATTTTTACCCCATTCATCTTCAATACGGACTAAGTTATAGAAATTACCTATAGCATTTGATAAATCTTGAATATCCTTACCTAACAAATCAACTTCTGCATAACGTTGATTTACATCATATGTCCAATCCAAAGAATCACCTTCTCCATATCTGGTTAAGCAAGATATCACTCTTGAATCATCCATATATTGCTTGAGTCCTTCTATTGTTTTAATCTTACCAGCTCTTAAAACAGGGAACAATACAGCCGCAACCTTTCCTCCTAACTTTGCACCATCGTGTGGTAATGTAGAATTATGTGGAAATTTTCCATCCAAAGCATATTGAATCAACAATTTTGCAATATCAATTTCCCAAACAGTTTTATACACTCTTTCAAATTCTACACCAGGGAATCGAAGTCCTGGATCAAAGAAGTAGAATTCTCCATCTTTATAAAAACCCTGCATAAAGATTGGGCCATTTTTAATACCCAAATCCTTTATCATATCACAAACGTGAGTATGAGTTTTACTCAAATAGACATCTGTATATTTAGAAGGTGAAATAGAACAATTCACAACTTTCTGCAAATTCAAATCCTGACTACCTCTATTGCTATCAACCGTTCTTTCTAGATATACCTCACCATTAATCAAGAAGCAAGTAATTTGCACCTCATCACAATCTCCCATATACTTCTCTATAAGAATATCTCCATTTGATGATTGACTCTTAGCGAACTTTATAGCCTCAGGCATTTCTTCCTTTGAATAGCAAACCGTCTGTCCCCTAGACCCGCGGCTATCTACAGGTTTTACGAAGACAGGATATTCAACAATATCATTATCAACATCATTTACGGTATAATCCGGAATAACATTAACCCCATTCTTTCTGCATAATTCCTTAAATGCTATTTTATTCGTAAAAGTAAAGAATTGTTCTGGAGTTCCAGTACAAGGAAGATTTAACTTTTGGCAAATTTGAGCATAAGGCATTTGGCAAGGATCCAAGAAACCAGCTACCACACCATCTACATGATGTTCTTGGCAATATTTTACAATATTATCAATGTCTGTGATATTATACATTAAAGCTTCATCACAGACCTTCTTGCACGGAGAATCATTTAAATAATCTGTAACGATAGTATATAGACCTAGTTCTTTAGCCGCTTCTACAAATTTCAAATGCTGATTTGCTCCGCCTAATATCAATATTTTCTTCTGTGCCATTGTTCTTGTTTATTTTAAGATACAATTCAAAGTTCTCAGAATATCCTCATCACTCAATGCATGATGCATAGGCAAGCAGATTACGCTATCTGCCATCTTATGAGCATTAGGCAAGTTTGTAGGATCCGCACTCTCCAAACCACGATAGGTAGAGAACTCACTAATTAATGGGTAGAAATAACGACGACCCAATACGTTCTGTGATTTCATCTTTGCATAAAGTTCATCACGGGTCATACCATACTTCTGTGCATCTATAAAGATTGGAAAATAGCTATAGTTATGACGAACACCAGGCATATCATCGAAGAAGGTAATGCCCTCAACATTGCGCAAAGCCTCACGATACTTGATAGCTACCTGATGACGAGCCTCAATAGCGGCATCCACCTGCTTCAAATTCAACAAGCCATACGCACTACGCATCTCATCCATCTTGCTATTGATACCTGGACCAACAACCTCTGTCTCTCCAGCAAAACCGAAGTTCTTCAAATAATCAATACGTTTCTTGGTCTTTTCGTCATGCATAACCATGGCACCACCTTCGATGGTGTTATATACCTTAGTTGCATGGAAACTCAAAGTGCTCATATCACCAGCATTCAAGATGCTCTCACCATTTACTTCTACTCCGAAAGCATGAGCTGAATCATAAATAACCTTCAAGCCATACTTATCTGCAATATCCTGAATAGCCTTGGTATCGCAAGGCTTTCCATAAACATGCACTGGCATAATAGCAGTTGTCTTTGGAGTTATGGCAGCCTCAATCTTGTTAGGATCAAGATTACCTGTTGCTGGGTCAATATCAACGAATACAGGCTTGCAACCATTCCACCAAATACTGTGAGTAGTAGCTACGAAGCTATATGGTGTAGTAATAACCTCGCCAGTAACGCGAAGCGCCTGCAATGCTGTAAGCAATGGCAGGGTACCATTAGTGAAAAGGCTTACATAAGGAACTTTAAGGTACTCAGCAAGAGCAGCCTCTAGCTTCTTATGGTAATCACCATTATTTGTTATCCACTTGCTGTCCCAGATTTTCTGGAGTTCAGCATGAAAATCATCCAAGTTTGGCAGTAACGGAGATGTTACTGTTATCAATTTCTTATCCATTAGATATATGATTTTTATGTCTTCTGTCTTATATTTGGAAAACAGAAAGACAATTGTTTAAAATTCTAAGTTTTGCTTTAATGTGTCCTTGCTTTCATTAAGTATAGAAAGCAAATATCTTCCATAATCGTTCTTCAACATTGGTTGCGCATTCTCTCTTAATTGCTCAGCAGAAATCCATCCCTGACGATAAGCGATTCCTTCCAAACAAGCTACCTTCAAGCCCTGACGCTTCTCCAAAACTTCGATAAAGGTGGATGCCTCTGAAAGGGAATCATGGGTTCCAGTATCGAGCCATGCGAATCCTCTTGCCATAGTCTGTACCTTCAGCTCCTTATCCTTTAAGAACTCCTGATTGACAGTAGTGATTTCCAATTCTCCACGAGCGGAGGGCTTAATATGCTTGGCTACTTCTACGACCTTATTAGGATAGAAGTATAAGCCTACTACGGCATAGTTGCTTTTTGGATGTTCTGGCTTCTCCTCTATGCTCAAGCAATTGCCTTGCTCATCAAACTCAGCGACACCATAACGCTTAGGATCGCCAACACGATAACCGAAGACGGTAGCCTTGTTGTTCTGCTCTGCATCTACTACTGCCTGATGCAGCATCTGGCTAAGACCAGCACCATGGAAAATGTTATCGCCCAACACAAGACAAGCAGAATCATTACCAATGAATTTCTCACCGATAATGAAGGCTTGGGCTAAGCCATCTGGTGATGGCTGTTCGGCATACTCGAACTTGACTCCGAACTGACTACCATCGCCTAAGAGGCGCTTGAAGCCTGGCAGGTCATAAGGGGTTGAAATAATCAATATCTCACGAATACCTGCCAACATCAAAACCGAAATAGGATAATATATCATCGGTTTATCAAAGATTGGAATCAGCTGCTTGCTGATGCCTTTGGTGATTGGGTACAAGCGTGTACCGCTACCACCTGCTAATACAATTCCTTTCATAATATAAATTATTAATTTGTAGTGCGTGAGAGTATCGAACTCTAGCTTATGCTCACCTGTGCACGCACTTTTCCTTATTAGAATTTTCTCCAAACCATCTTGTTCACAATACCAACATAGCTTTGGATAATCTTTACAACCTTGGTAGAAACATTCTCCTCTACATAATCTGGCACAGGGATGCCAAGTTGACCGTCCTTGTTGAGTTCTACAGCTGTATCAACTGCCTGAAGAAGGCTCTTCTCATCAATACCTGCGATGATGAAATCACCCTTATCAATTGCCTCCGGACGCTCTGTTGAAGTACGGATGCAGATTGCAGGGAATGGATGACCTACACTGGTGAAGAAAGAAGACTCCTCTGGAAGGGTTCCACTATCTGAAACTACAGCAAAGGCATTCATCTGAAGACAGTTGTAATCGTGGAAACCAAGTGGTTCATGCTGGATTACTCGCTTATCCAATTTGAAACCAGATGAAACCAGGCGGTTACGGCTACGCGGATGACAACTGTAGAGAATAGGCATATCATACTTCTCTGCCATCTTGTTGATTGCAGTGAAGAGAGAGGTAAAGTTCTTCTCTGTATCGATATTCTCCTCACGATGGGCACTCAGCAGAATGTAATGTCCCTTCTTCAAGCCCAAACGCTCATGGATATCGCTTGCCTCTATCTCATCTAGATTCTGATGAAGAACCTCTGCCATTGGAGAACCTGTTACATAGGTACGCTCCTTTGGCAAACCGCAGTCAGCAAGATAACGACGGGCATGCTCTGAATATGCCATATTTACATCGCTGATAATATCTACGATACGGCGGTTGGTCTCCTCAGGAAGACACTCGTCCTTGCATCGGTTACCAGCTTCCATGTGGAAGATTGGGATATGAAGGCGCTTGGCTCCAATCACGCTCAAGCATGAATTGGTATCGCCCAATACGAGTACTCCATCTGGCTTGGTCTGGGCAAAGAGTTTGTAAGAGCAATTGATGATGTTACCACATGTAGCTCCCAGATCATCACCTACAGCATCCATATATACCTCTGGCTCTGCAAGCTTCAAATCCTTGAAGAAGATACCATTGAGGTTATAGTCATAGTTCTGACCGGTATGTGCCAGAATCACATCAAAGTACTTGCGGCACTTGTTGATAACAGCAGCAAGACGGATAATCTCAGGTCGAGTACCTACTACGATGACAAGCTTCAACTTGCCATTCTCCTGCCACTTAATATCTGAATAATCAAATTTTGGTTGCTTTTCCATATTAATCTTTTTCTACTGGATCAAAAAATGTATCAGGCTTGCTGCTATCAAAGACTTCATTGCAATACATCACGGTTACCAAATCTTCTGTTTCTGAAAGATTGATGATGTTGTGTGTATATCCAGGAAGCATGATAACGCTCTGAATCTTATCGCCACTCACCTCATAGTTGAGCACCTCATCGGTACCTTCCTTGCGGAGTTGAATCAAACCATGACCTGATACAACAATGAACTGTTCCCACTTGGTATTGTGCCAATGCTGACCCTTGGTGATACCTGGCTTAGAGATATTGATACTCACCTGTCCGCAGTTCAATGTATGGACCAACTCTGTGAAAGAACCACGCTGATCTACGTTCATTTTCAGGTCGAAGATAGCCTTTTCCTTTGGAAGATAACTGAGATAGGTGGAATAGAGTTTCTTGGCGAAACTGCCATTTGGTATCTCCGGAATCATTAAAGTCTTTGGCTGATCAGCAAACTGATGAATCAAATCAACGATTTCTCCCAGGGTTGCCTTGTGCGTGATTGGACAATAGCAGTACTTACCCAAAGGACCGGCAACGACTTCCAAACCTTCGAACTCACAATGATGCTCCTTCTCCTCCAACGCATCAAGCATCTCGGCTACAAGGTCATCAATATAAAGCAATTCCAGTTCTACAGAAGGATCATTTACCTGAATCGGTAAATCGTTGGCAATGTTGTTGCAGAATGTTGCAACAGCTGAATTATAGTTCGGACGGCACCATTTACCAAAGAGATTCGGGAATCGATATACCAGAACCTTGGCTCCAGTCTCCCTCTGATAATCCAGGAACAAGTCCTCGCCTGCTTTCTTACTTCTACCATACTCGCTGTTGCCGAAGCGTCCGGTCAAGGAAGCCTGCTGAGAGCTGGAGAGCATGACAGGACAGGTATTCTTATACTTCTTTAATGTATCAAGAAGTGTAGAGGCAAAGCCAAAGTTACCCTCCATAAACTCGGAGTTATCCTTTGGTCGATTGACACCAGCCAGGTTGAATACGAAATCACAATCCTTACACCAGGAGTCCAACTCCTCTACGGTAGAATCGAGATCGTACTCACATACTTCATCGATTAACAATGAAGGGCGAGTCTTGTCTTTTCCATCCTTGATGTTATTCAATGCGGCACAAAGGTTTTTACCAACAAAGCCTTTTGCACCTGTTACAAGAATCTTCATAAGTTATCTTGATTACTGAACAAAGTTACCCTCACCAGAAAGCTCATGCTGGATATACTCCAGAGAAGCAATCTTATCCTTGGTTTCCTCCAAGTTCAAGCGATAGGTATTATCTGAGTTGAATTCCTCGATAGTAACACGCTTGGCATCACCCTCACGGAAAAACTTATCATAGTTCAAGTCACGGTTGTCAGCTGGTACACGGTAGAAGTTACCCATATCTACAGCCTTGGCACACTCCTCCTTGGTCAACAGGGTCTCGTACATCTTCTCACCATGACGGATACCGATTACCTTGATATCTTCCTTCTTGCCACCGAAGAGTTCACAAACTGCCTCTGCCTGAGTCTGGATGGTACAAGCAGGTGCCTTCTGAACGAGGATATCACCATTATGTCCATTCTCGAATGCGAAGAGAACCAAGTCAACAGCCTCTTCCAAAGACATGATGAAACGAGTCATCTTAGGTTCTGTCAATGTGATAGGGTTGCCACCACGAATCTGTTCAATCCAGAGAGGGATTACTGAACCACGAGAACACATCACGTTACCATAACGTGTACAGCAAATCTTGGTCTTGCCAGAGTAGCGGCTCTTGGCTACTGCAATCTTCTCCTCAATAGCCTTGGTGATACCCATTGCATTGATTGGGTAAGCAGCCTTATCTGTAGAGAGACAGATGACAGCACCAACGCCGGCTTCAATAGCAGCAGTCAACACATTGTCTGTACCAATAACGTTGGTCTTTACAGCCTCCATTGGGAAGAACTCGCAAGAAGGAACCTGCTTCAAAGCTGCTGCATGGAAGATGTAATCTACACCTGGCATCGCATTGCGGCAGCTCTGCAAGTTGCGGACGTCACCGATAAAGAATTTAATCTTATGAGCCACATCAGGGAATTTCACCTGATACTCATGACGCATGTCATCCTGCTTTTTCTCATCACGACTAAAGATACGGATTTCACCGATATCTGTTCTCAAAAAACGATTCAATACAGCGTTACCAAAAGAACCTGTACCACCTGTAATCAACAGGGTTTTGTCTTTAAAAATTGACATATTATAATTAATTTAAAATATTTTATATAGAAAGGCAGGCTCCACACCAAAAGCGAAAAGTAGCTTATTAAAAAATGCTAGTGGTGCTTCGCCTACCGAATAATATTATTATTTCGAATCTCGAAAACTATAATCCGCATGGAAATAAGGTATGAGGTCAAAGAGACCTCGCCTGATTACTTATTGAATAGATGCGGTCTTGCATCCCCTCAACCAGTTCTTGATTATTCGGATTATCATTTATCAGCTTGTCAAGTGCAGATTGCAGACTTTTTCCAAGCCCTAGTTTAACGGCCAATTGGTCAGCATTTATTTCTCGGGTTTGCTGTGGAGTAGCCCATCTGTCACTTGGGTCTAAAAAATGCCCTAATTCATGAGATATACATGCAAAGCATTCTGATTGAGATAGTCCTAATTGATCTACTTTCTCTTTGTTATACCAAATACTTTTAGAATTACATGCAAAAGCATCTTCTTTATAAAAGAAATCTTCCAATGTATCACCAGGAACAACAACAGGAATTTTTTCCGAAATTTGTTGCAGCACAGGCTCACTACCAAATTCTTGTATGAACTCAGTAAAAAGTTGTATCTCTGGATTATGAACAAATTCTATCATAGTCATTAAATTGTGAAAAATTCCAGTACATACTTAGTTTTATTGCTTCTTTCTGTTACCTTCGCATGGATATTACCTTCGAGGTAAAATAAAGCTATATCTTTGATGTCTAACATCATAATATTCTTTTCGAAAACCTACCCGTCCTTCCTTAGCGTTAAAGAAGTATTTTTCTACCTCTCCGTCTCTCCTGCAAGGAGAGCTCCACTTTTCTCACCAAGCCTCTCTTTCCTCAGGAACGAGAGGATGTAACCGCCCTCCGGTGCTCAGAACCGCTGCGCTATAAGGTTGGCGGACCATCAAAGGTCTACGCCATAGTTTGCGGGATGGGACCGCCTGATTCAACGTAAAGAACAGACTTTATCATAACTAAGTCCCTCCTTCAAATTTGGAATTCTGTGATAGGCATCACGTTGAAGTTCATCCTTTGTTCTTACTAATAATGTTTTGAAACTATCTTTATCACCTACACCAAACATAACCTTAGCCTTTTCAAAATACCTCATAGATGCTATCTTTGGGAGTATTTCAAATGCTCTATTATATATACTCAATGTAGGATACCACATAGACATTCTATCTCCAGGTTTTCCATATATCAAGGATAAGTAATACAACAAAATATCGACTTCAACCCAAGAAGCGAATTTGTCGCCTCCATAATTGTTCATAAGAAAGGCTACTTGACTGGATGATGAAAACCCTTTATTCTTATGGTAATCCAATGTGTAATTATACTTTTGAAATTCTGCAAAGTTCAATGCTTTTATCTGTCTGCCCAACCTATTCGAAAGAATGCAGTAATCCGTATCTGTCACTTCCTTTATTATATCAAAGCGCTCATACTTTAACATAATTGCCGTAAATGATAAAAAGAGCTCATAATTAAAGAAACGATAATTATCATTGCATAAATGCCATGAATCTGTAGAGGAAGCCAACTCTATATCTTTATCTTCGTAATACTGAAGGAGTTTCTCAAAGAAATCGACAAATTGCTTGCCATTACATTCAGAGTTAGATGCCACAGTATCAACAAAAGTCATAAAGTCGTTAATAACAACTTGCATAGAAGCAATACTCTTTTCTATCATTTCTATCAAATCGCTTGTCTTGCCACCTCTGAATGTAACCTTGAACTGATCTAAAGACTCTATAAGCTTATCACAATATCTAGCTATCAAAGTCTGAAGATTGGTACTCTCAGCGACCTTTTCTTTAAGCATTCGTTGCTCTTGTGCAGTACTTAACAAAACCGGCTCATCGGCAGCCAAATAAGAAGGCATCTTACCCAAAGCTGGCTTTCGAAGAAGAGGCTTTTCATAAATATCTCTGAGCAACTGATCATAACCTAACTCATAGATATCATTGCTACTCATATCAATATACATACGAGACTTCAAGAAAGTTGGCAAACATGGTTCACCATTCTTCTTCTCCACTAAAATAGGAATGAACTTAGTCTGTTCTGCTAGCGAATAGATATCACTAGACATTATAGTACTTTCCGTTCCTACACCTCCTGTCCTATCATCCGCTTTACGAGCATAATCTTCATTGCAAATTACGAGTACCTTCTTTATATCTGGATCTTTCACCAGCTGTTCCATGAACACATATTTGTCATGGCCATGTTTTAAATCCCAGACATCAAGTTTGACATTCACTCCATCTTGCATTAAACGCTCAGCCAATCTCTGCACCCTAATCTTATTCTCTTCAGGATGCCAGCTATATGATATAAATATTTTTGGATTTTCCATTGTACACAAGTTTATTATCTTTGTTCTCGAAACTTAAGATTTGGCAAGTCTAGTTTGTCTCTTTTAACCATGAAGTCACCTCTTTAGGAATATAATATGATGCCCATGCAGAATCACTGATATTTAAAACTAGTAATCGCTCACTATTATTGGTCAACAAACCTTTTAACGAATCTCGAATATCAACGGTATTTTTACTATCAGACTTTATACACCAGGCAGTATTACTTATTCGTGCCCATGAGCCAAATTCCTTAATACGTCCAATTAACTGATTACGAATATCTTCTTCATCAGATTGGAATATTATCAAAAAAATCTTCATTGTTCCTTAATCGATTTATAATAAAAACCTACAATGAATCCTAATGTACCAGATAATGCGCCAATAATTGCAACAAGTATATCTTTTAATTCATTAAGAGATGCTTTTACTTTAACAGCATAAGCAATACATAAGAAAAGTATAGAAAAAAAGCCTAATACAAAGAGCAAAGCCATTTTACTTCTAGTATGCTCTCTATGTTCTGGCTTTTCATCTTCTTCACTAACATCACCCCCAGTATGCTTATCAGGCTCATCAGGTATCTCTACAGAATTTGCCTTATCTGTTTGTGTTGAAGCAGAAACTGTAGAAGTGGAAGTCTCTTCAAGCTGAGATGCGGCAATATCTTGATTACCATTCTGGGTATTTTCAGTATCACTCATATTACTAATGTTTAATTATGAACAGAATCAATATTTATTGTATCCATTCCTGTTTGTTTAAGGTTTGAGTTATCATTAGAATCATGGCAACCTCCCATACAATTGCTAAATGAAATCGTTACGAGAACAGAACTAAACATAAGAAACAATATTGCATTAACTGAATTTTCAAATTTGCATTTCATATCTTCATTGTTTTGTATATGACATTTTGTTGGCTGCTTGACTCCCTTAATCATGGCTTCTTCCAATCCCTGGAGGTCATCAATATAAGGGAGTTGTCGTAGTGTAATCATTTATCAAATATTATTTCTAAATTATCGCAAATTTAAAATTTTCAATCTAGAAAGCCATAAGGAGCTAAATCTGCCGGATTTATATCGTATTCCATGCTCTTTGCAGAACGAATGACCTATAGTTGTACGACCGTAAGTCTGCAGTTGTACGACTATATATGCTATGGTTGTACAACTCTGGAGCTATGGTTGTACAACTATAAGGGTCTTAGTTGTACAACTACAAAATTCTGTTTTTTTGACGGAATCCACAAATTTAGATAACATACTGATTTACTGACAATTACACATCTTTTTCATATTTTCAATATTCTTGCCGAAATATTTTCGAATCAGAAATACTGGAATTTTAAAGAGCTTTCCTCAGGAATTTGTAAGAAATAATCCTTTTGAGCTTCAAAAACCTCTCGAGCGGAAATGGAAATTCCATCCGCTCAAGAGGAATCATATTCTATATTCGTTTCATAAACCAAGCAATGACTTGATTTGCCTTATATACTACCACACATTACGAAACGCAAAGCATTTTATGGCAAATTACTTGATTGGCAAACCGTTTCCCTGTTGATGCTCCATCTCTTGAAGAGCCTTTTTTACGAGTTCTTTGCGGGGTGGGAATGCAGCTCTCATTACATTGGCCAAAGCCTGATTTAGCAATTTGAGCTCTTGATTTACATCTTCGGTCGTATTAAACTCAGTCCATACTGAAATCATTAAGTTGGAAAACATCTGTTGAACAGAACCGTAAGTCAAACTTTCGTCTGGTGGATCAGCATAAAGCTTTGCTAATGTTCTTCCATTGACGCCGAGTAAAACTGCGAACTTTCTCTGAGAAGGAATACCCCATCTTGTCTGAATTCGGCGAATCTCTTTTGCAGCTGTGGTTAACCAACTATCCGCCTTAACTTTTACGGATATTCGGTTCATTAGGCAAACGCAGATTGGTCTCTATTTTCTCATATCGACCCATCTTGTTGCTAACAAACCTTAATAATATCCTAAAAAGTGTAAACCATGCTGCACTCTATAGAGTACAGCACAGGAATTCCAAGATTATCTACTTTTGCAAGCGAAATCAGAATTGATTTTTAATTCATATATATTAATGTATTAAACTATCTGAATATGAAAGCAATGTATAAAAGCGAACTGGCTGCTTATGCCGGAGTGACAACCAGGACACTGAGAAGATGGCTGAAACCTTATCAGCAGCAACTGGCAGAACTTGGGATGAAACCAAAGGATCAGATTGTGAAACCTTCGGCCGTTAAGTTCATCTGCGAGACACTGTGTATCGATATATACCCATGACGGACAGGACGCTTTTGCAATGTTGTACCTTTGCAACGTCAATCAGAACAAACGGGATTGCTAATCTCTTTGAGCTGACGATGACATAAATTAAGTATTAACATTTTAAATGTTTTAAATTATGAGTAAGAGTTACAAAGTTTCCAAGAAGACCATGAACATGGGTCCTAAAAAGGGTAAGACAGTCTATAGCGTTCGCCCTTACAGTTACGGTACATTGACTACCAAGGATATTGCGAACCAAATCGCAATGGAGTCAACTGCTACTCCAGCAGATGTGATGGCGGTACTCGACCGCTATACCTACTACGTGAAGGAGAACCTGAAGAAGGGTTACGACATCGAGTTATTCGGCTTCGGTAAGCTCTATCTCCGTTTCCTCACCGGTAAGGCAGTGGAGAACGAGAAGGATGCGACTGCCAAACTCGTGAAGAGTATCCTTCCAGCCTTCCGACCTTCGTACTACCTCTTGAAGAACGGTAGCCGTGTTTACAACCTGATTCCTGATTCTATCGAACTCGTCAAGTACGGTGATGAGAAGAAGGACAAGCCTACTGGCGGTACTACCGATGAGGAGAAGAAGCCTACTACAGGCGACTCTACGAATGGCGGTGAGAACACCGGTGGTGAGAACACTGGTGGCAGCGAGAATGCAGGCGGTACAGGTTCAGAGAACGGCGACAATGTTGATTTCTAAACTGATTAGTCTATGATTAAAGAAACATTTCCAATGATTATCGGGGAGGAGAAAGTACGCTCAGAGCGTACACTCCTCGCCGGAGTTGAAGCCGGCAAATACATGATGTCTGCCGACTCTGTGAGATTTCTGGTGCTGCATTGCTCGGCTACCCGACGCAATCAGGACTATAGTGTGGAACAGCTGAGACGTGACCATAAGGCTCGTGGGTTTTATGATATCGGCTATCACTTCTACGTCCGAAAGGATGGTACGATGACGCAGCACCGAAAGCTGCTGGAGGTGGGTGCTCATGCCAGACCTTATAATAGATGCTCTATCGGCATCTGCTATGAGGGTGGACTGGATGAGCAAGGCAAGCCTTACAATACCATGACCGCAGAACAGGAAAAGAGACTCATTGATCTTTTCAGGAATCTGAAGATTCTCTTTCCGAAAGCGAAGATCGTGGGGCACCGGGACTTGCCTGGGACTACTCCCAAAGAGTGTCCGTGCTTGGATGCGGGCAGCTGGGCTGCACGGCATCACCTATTTTGACCAGCCCGGTCAGAGGGAAGACTATTTCTTCCTTCTGGCCTTGGCTTCTTTCAGGGTGATGATTCTACCTGGATGTTCTGGGTCCCATACGGCAGCACCTCCATGCTTGAAATAGTCCCAAAGGATGATGAGGAGGGCTATGACAG
>ERZ1026888.234-NODE-234-length-33603-cov-17.178669_pt1 | contig 33603 bp, 27 predicted proteins | sample MGYA00380174_ERZ1026888 | MGnify/ENA primary metagenome ERZ1026888 (study PRJEB33269, sample SAMEA4719810) | human gut metagenome | biome: human-associated habitat; feature: organic feature; material: feces | place: Cameroon | collected 2013-10 ...
AGAAGGACTTGCAGTGTTTCTCTATTTCCTCCACGATTTCCTCGGAACATGATCCACAATCAGCTCTGAAACGATTGATAGTAAGTCCGTTCTGTTCTAATCTCTCAAAGAACCTCTTCAGCGTGTCCTTCTGATGAAAACGAAGGTTTTCGTTAAGCCAGATGAGCAGAGCTAAATTTACTTAAGCTCTGCCATGGCGAGAAAACGTGCCATGAAATGGAACGATCTACACCTTAGACCGAGGGTCGAGTCGATTACAGATGACAATGTGGAGTCAAATTGCTCCATGACCCGAAAATATTCCTCCAAAAGGAGTGAGTTTCTCAGATTTAATTTGTATCTTCGCCATGTCATATCAGAGTTTTGCTTGTTTATTTTTGCAACACTAAGATAAGTGAATTCTTCGACATGGCAAAATCCTGGGCCGCTCGGCTCTGCCGCTTAGTTAGTCTAAGAACTTTTTGTTGCTCAGGTACTTAAAAGGTTTAATTTACAATAGTGTTGCGGAATTAAGGGTAGTTCTTCATCAGGTGGAAGCTCGTCTTCTGATGGGGATAATGACTATGTAAATCTATAGTAGTAAGGCAAAATCAAAATATAAACAACTCCAATCTTTCCAAAATCTACAAGCTGGAAAGATGGGGGTTTTCGTAAAAACAAAATGGATAGACAATACAAAGATATTCTCGCAACAGCAAGTAAAGAACTAGAAAATCTGAAAGGACAAACTTTTGATGTCATTGACGTCAAATGCCCTTCCTCTATTGATTATGCAGTACAATTGGCTAAAGTCATTTCCAAGCTCTCCCCATTAATAGGAAATCTTATTGAGTTCTCAACTGTAGATTTGCTGAACCAACATGATTGGAACGCTTCAGGCGAATGGCTTCGCCAAGACCCAGGCTTTCCTGATGCCCTTTTCAAAAGTGACAACATATTACCCAACCCAGGCATAGAAATAAAAGCATGGTTTCCTTTTGCTACAGAAATCACTGCTCGTTTCAAAGACAGCGTGACATTGTTCAAACCTAATCATATCAATGTGGCACTTATTGCCTGGCTCCCTGAATATGTGATTTTCGGAAAGCCAAAGATTATTGATGTGTTGATAGTTAGCGGTAAAAGTGTTGCAGAGGCAAGAGACAAGCATTATCACAAGCCACCACATTATCTTGTACTGGAACCAGAGGACACAAAGGACAGAACTGGCAATCTTCAACAAACTAACACGAATGGCTACAGAATACAACCAGAACAATGTAACATCGAGGAAGCAAAAGAAGTGGTAGAGAATTGGGGTGAAGAACTTTTGAAATACAGTCCAAAGAAAAAGTATCAAGACTTGATTCGTTCACTATGGTCACAGTTCAGTTATCGACTTGATACCAACTATGCGAAAATAGACCGTATCGAACACTGTGAAATTGAGAAATTCAAGACACGAGTCGAAAACAGTCTATTCAATGGTAAGACCATCAAGGAATGGAGTCGCATCCTCACTTCCTCTGATGATGAAACTTTAATTAGCGAATTGCAATTGTTGTTGGGAAACAAGTAGTTCTACACGTTTTTTACCTTCCTCGAAAACCTCTGGTGTTATTTCGGAAGTAAAACATGAGCGTTGTAGCTTATAGCAAGCTACGGCAGTTGTAAACAATCCGCCAAATGGATCCCAAACCACATCGTTTTTATCAGATGACATTTCAATAATGCGCCCAATCAATACAAGGGGCTTTTGGTTTAAGTGAACAGCCTTTAGTCCCTTTTTTATTCTTTCGCTATTACGTAGTTGCGCCGTAGTCCATACATTGGTAACTCCAAAAGGACAATTAAACTTTGGCTTCATTTGTTCCCAATCTTCTTTTGTCATAGGAGTTTTTCCATTTATAGAAAAATACGGTTTGCCTTCATCCTTTCCATGCTCATTTGCATACGCCACAATCTTCTCGAACATGTCAGCAGGTGGCATATACCATAAATGGCATTTTGTGAAATACTTTCTTGTGGCTGCATTAACAACGTGGCAAGCCTCGTTGGTCTTAGAGAAAGGCATTCCTGTACGTTCCCATTCAAGACGTAACCAATCTTTCATAGAAACTTTTTCGCCGTTCCAATCAAAAGATGCTTTTTTAACATACTGAACGCAAACTTCGGAAACAACAGGCAAATGCGACAATGTTTTAGTATTGGTGTTCCCTGCAACGTGGCTCATTCCCTTATCCCAGACGTTACAGGTTTTATATTCCCAACCATATTTTTCAAGGATAGGATGAACAATAGCCCAACCTATTTCTGTATTCCAAAACCACAGCGTGGTTTGTGGAGTAGCCTTCTTGCTCCACTCTGCAATATGTGGCTCATACCATTCCGCAAGCCCCACCGGGGTCTTCAAGTCGCCACGGAATCCATTTACACCATAAGGACCATCAGCCATAATTACTGTAGGCTTGTCCCACAGCTGATACAGCTCCAATGAATCGCCATTGTAAAGATGCAAACCAGAAATAATGTCTATTTTGTTCATAAATACCCTTGCTTTAGAATTATAATGGTACAAAGATAGGTATTTATTTAATAAATACCAAATAAAAACTGATAAAAATAACTTGTTCTTCGCATTTATTTAATATTTGCGAGAATCTTTGTACCTTTACAGCCAAAATAGACTAAATATGAATGAAATAAAGAAAGAAAAGCAAGAACGTAAGGTTGTTCATCTGCAAATAGGTGAACAGCATGAATACTTCGGCTCCATAGAACAAATGTTTTGTAAATATGGAAAAGAAGATTTGGGATTTAGTATTTACCAAGTGCGTAATAACTTGAAGAACCTTGGTAAAATGGAATCTGAACAGTGCATTATTCGACTTGGAGTTTTACAGACAAAATTAAAGCATCCATAATCAATAGTTCGTTAAAATTTGAGTATATGGCTACGCGGTCTTAGGCTGCCATCCAATGAGTTCTTTGACAATCTTACTAATTAAAGTTCGGTTCGGTCGGCATCGGGACATGTCGAAAATTAATTTCGTATAGTTCGCATTCCCAAACAAGAAGTAGCCAAGAGATAGTGCCATTCGGATCATCGAAACCCGCTTAACCCCAAGAGCTCCCCATCTTCCGAAGAGAGAAGATGGGGAGCTCTTTATCAATGTTGAAACATGGTAACACTTACCGTCGCTTCCACGGGCACAATGCCCCACACGCTACTTCACAACATATTTCTTTCCGTTCTGCACATATACTCCGGGGCGCAGACCGCTGAGCGACAATCCCACACACTGGCCTTGGAGGTTATAGACCTTCGGGTCGGCGGTGGCGCGACGGTTGACGATGGGCGCCACGATGCCTGTGGGGGTGAAGTTGTGCTCGCGGTTGGCGGCCATGTTCAAGGCACGCACATCGGTGCGCGTCAGCACACGGTTGAATACCAACAGGTCGTCGAACGATGCCTCGGCCGATCCCCAGAACGATCCGTAACCCAAGTACATATTGGAGCAAGAGGCCACAAAGTCGACCAGTTCGTTGTAGTCGAACTGTGCCTTGGTGGTGATGCTGGTGCCGTTTTGCGAGCCCGCCACGGCACTGATGTTCTTTTGCGAACCATCAACATAGAGCTTCACACCGTCGGTGCGCGACACGGTCATGGTGACAAACGCCCACTTGCCGGCATTGAGATAGCCCGTTGTAACGGTCGATGGATGGTTGAGGTCGATCCAGTTGCCCGTATTGTTGTTGTAGCCCACATAGGCGTTGCCCGTCATGTAGAGGCGCGCCTGCGATAGGGGGTTGAAGAAACTGAACAGGCAGTCCCACAGGTTCTCGTCGGTGAGCCGTGTCCAATACGACACGGTGAAGCCATCGGTGAGCGTGGCACCGTTGAGCGGGTTGTCCATCTGCACATAGCTGGCGCGTCCGCTGGCGCCAAACTGGGTGTGGACAAACTGTCCGCTGCGCTCGTGGTCGGCCTGCAGCGAGGGCACGGAGGCCCCCGACTGGCCCTTCAGGAGAGCCACCTGAGCCGAGTCGAAGGCGTTGACGATCGGACGGTTGTCGAAGTTGTAATAAGCCACGGTGCCGCTCTCTATGTCGGCCTGGTCCGGAATGGTGGTCTTGCGCACGTTCACCGAGAAGGTGTCGACACACTGCCAGTCGCCCGAGGTGAGCGTCATCACGAGGTCGACAGGCATGTTGTCGGCCGTCATGGCCTCGGGGTTGTAGCGTCCATCGTCGCTGAGGATCGTTGGGTTCGACGATTTCCACGCGACGCCCACATTGTCGTAGCCTTGGGTAACGCCATAGAGGTTCACGTTGCTGTTGACGGTCTTGCCTTGGCCCACAGGCATGGTGGCCGTGCGGAGCAGGTACGACAAGGCGTAGGCGTCCTCCATCTTATAGCCCCAAACGGTGGCCGCCGTGCCCACTCCGGTAAAGGCGATGGCCTTGATGGTATAGGGCTCCATGTGCTGCTCCACCACCACGGCCTGATAGGTGTCGCCTCCAGCCTTGAGGGTCATATACGAGGTGCCTTCGGTGAGGCTCCAAGTGCCAGTGAGAGCGCCCGTCACCTTACCGTCCTCGGTGAGGGTCACGGCGATGGGTTTCACCGTCTCGCGGTTTTTATAGTCCACTCCCTGCTTATGCACGAGCACCTGATAGGTTCCGGCCAACTCGTGGGCGCTGAAACGCTGGCGCGTGGCAATGCTGTCGTCGTTGACGGTCTCGCCCGTAAACTCGAAGGGGGCGGCGGCCAACCAACCGTTGCTCGTGGTGAACAGTTGGTGAACACGCACCGTGTGGCCTTCCGACCCGTCGTTGAAACGGGTGTGGTAAATGAGGAAACTGCGGCCTTGCGCATCGGTGATGGCCGAGTTGTGGCCCTGCGACAGCTCGCCCGGTGTACTAAAGGAGGTCTTCTTTCCGGTGGTCATGAACCCCCAGTTCTCATAGTTGCCGAGAATCTTCTCGCCGCGGAAACTGCCGTTCGTGCCATAGTTCAAGAGATAACGGTCGAAGAGGACCGATGTGCCCTTGGGGTCGACATAGGGCCCGTCGGGGTTCTTAGAGCGAAACACCTCCATCTCGTAGCCACCATCGGAGGTCAGTCCACCGTAGGACATGAAGAGGTAATAGTAGTCGCCAATGTGCTGTATGTACGATCCCTCGCCCGAAGCGTAGTAGCCACCGGCTATCTTCTTGCCGAAATAGGGGTCGGAGGTGTAATTGGCGCCGCTTCCGATAAGGGGGTAGGTGGCGTCGTAGTCGCGCAAGCCGGTCTTGGCGTCGAGCTTAAGCATGAATATTCCGCCCGACCATGAGCCATACGACATCCACAGCTGGCCGTTCTCATCGTAGAACACGCAAGGGTCGATGCAGTTGGGCCATGTAACGCCCCACTTGTCTTGCTTGTTGTAGCGGCTGGGCAACGAGGCTTGTGTGCCTACGACCTGCTCGAGGTCGGTGTTCTTATACGAGTTGGCGTTCTTGCCATTGAACCCGCCAATGACCACCGGCCCTTGATAAACATAGGGACCATTGATGTTGTCGGCGGTGAGCAGCACCACGCTCGAAGCCCAGCTGTCGCCGTTGATGCTGAGGTATTGGCACCATTTGTTCATCACCGGATTGTAGATGATATCGGGCGCCCAGAGGTTGCCGTCGACATTATAATCCTTGGAAGCCAGAGCCGACCAGGCCGCCGCATCGAAGTTGGGCAGGCTGATGGTACGGCCTGCGGCGGTGGTGAGGCTCGTTACCTGCGGATGGGCAAAGGCCTCCTGGTTAGTGGCTCCCGACACGATGGATCCACCATCGACCGTGCCCCAGGGTATGGCGGGCGCTATGTGGGTCCATTGGTAAAGGTCGGCCGTGCGGGCTTGCGCACGGTGCGAGCCAAAGATGTAATACTGCTGGCTCTGCGTGTCCCACACCACCGAGGGGTCGTGAACCGAAACGCGCTTGGGCGCCTCTGTGGTGTAGAGGGTCATGGCTTCGGAGCGCGTTAGCGTGTGCTGGGCCTGCGAAGTGAGCGACAAAGCCGAAAGGAGTAGAAGGGTAGATAATTTCGACATATAGCTTAGTTTTTAAGATAGCTTGGTTGATGGTTGCAAAGGTAAGGCAAAATAACCAAACGGAACACAAGAAAGGCGAGAAAATAAGTGTTTTTCTACGTTTATGCCATTCCAAACGTTATGGTCTACAGGTCGGTGGGGGAGAGGGGGCAATCGTTTCCAATCATTAAAATAACTAAATTTTACTATAATATCAAAGTTTTAGGGTAACTTTGCACCTTAAATATAAGTCATTAAACGCATGAGTTTAACAAAAATAGTGGGCCAATTCTTTAAGCCCCGCCAGTATGCACTGGAGAAACACTACACCCAGCCCGAGGCTTTGCAAGAAGCCGTGCTGCGCCACTTACTGGAAAGAGGCTCCAACACCGAATATGGCCGCAACCACCTGCTGTCGCCCAAGAACAGCTATGAGGAGTTTGCCAAGAATGTTCCGATCAACACCTACGAGGAGTTGAAGCGCGACATCGACCGCATGCGCCACGGAGAGGCCGACGTGCTGTGGCCCGGACAGGTGCAATGGTACGCCAAATCGTCGGGAACCACCAACGACAAGTCGAAGTTCATACCTGTCTCGGCCGAGGGATTGCACGACATCCACTACCAGGGTGGCAAGGACGTGGTGACCTTCTACCTCCGCAACAACCCCAACAGCCGGCTCTTCGACGGCAAGTCGCTCATACTGGGAGGCAGCCACTCGCCCAACTACAACGTGGACGGATCGCTCGTGGGCGACCTCAGCGCCATCCTCATCGAAAACATCAACCCGCTGGTAAACCTCATGCGAGTGCCCAGAAAGCGCACGGCGCTGCTATCAGACTTCGAGGTGAAGCGCGACCGTATCGCACAGGAGTGCCTGCATAAGAACATCACCAACATATCGGGTGTGCCCTCGTGGATGCTCAGCGTGCTCGTACGCGTCATGGAGCTGTCGGGAAAGAAGCACCTCGAGGAGGTGTGGCCCAACCTGGAGGTGTTCTTCCACGGAGGAATAGCCTTCACCCCCTACCGCTCACAATACGAGCAACTCATCACCTCTTCGAAGATGCACTACATGGAAACATACAACGCCTCGGAGGGATTCTTTGGCATACAAGACGACCCCACCGACCGATCGATGCTGCTCATGCTCGACTATGGTGTGTTCTACGAGTTTATTCCGCTCGAGGAAGTGGGACGCCCCGACGCCACGGTGGTGCCGCTCGAAGGGGTGGAGATTGGCCGCAACTACGCCATGGTGATAACCACCAGCTGCGGATTGTGGCGATACATGATTGGCGACACGGTGGAGTTCACATCCAAACGACCCTATAAGTTCATCATCACAGGACGAACAAAATACTTCATCAACGCCTTCGGTGAGGAGCTGATCATGGACAACGCCGAGAAGGGACTGGCCTACGCCTGCGAGAAAACGGGCGCACAGGTGCTCGAATACACCGCCGCACCGGTCTACATGGACAAGAACGCCAAGTGCCGGCACCAGTGGCTCATAGAGTTTAGCAAAGACCCCGACAACCTGGAGCGGTTCGCACAGGCGCTCGACGAGAAGTTGCAGGAGCTCAACTCCGACTACGAGGCCAAGCGTTCGCACAACGTGACGTTGCAGCACCTGGAGGTGGTGAAGGCCAAAGAGGGACTGTTCAACGACTGGCTGAAGCAGAAAGGACGCCTCGGCGGACAACACAAGGTGCCCCGACTGAGCAACTCACGAAAGAACATGGATGAGCTGCTGGAGATGAACAAGGGCTAAACCCCATGGGGAAACGGCAACCGCCATCGTGGGGGAAACGGCCACACAGCGCCGCAACCCACGGATAATCAGTAAGAAAAAGCCAATTAGAAGATGAACAACAAGACAGATAACAGCAAGCAGCTACGAAAGGAAAAGCAGACGGTGACCATGCGCGCAATCAGCCTGCTGACACCTTTCGTCGCCACACTCATGCTCATGTCGTGCGCCAAGATGGGCAGCCCCGACGGAGGATGGTACGACGAGACGCCGCCACGCGTCATCGGTTGCTCACCCGCCGACAAGGGCGTCAACGTCAACCGAAGACATATCTACATCAACTTCGACGAGTTCATCAAAATAGACAACCCCTCACAGAACGTCGTCGTGTCGCCACCGCAGCTCAACCAGCCCGAAATAAAAGGGCAAGGAAAGCGCATCAGCGTGGAGCTGCTCGACTCGCTGAAGCCCAACACCACCTATACCATCGACTTCTCGAGCGCCATCAGCGACAACAACGAGGGTAACCCCATGGGCAGCTACACCTACAGCTTCTCAACAGGCGACCATATCGACACGCTCGAGGTGTCGGGATATGTGGTGGAAGCCAGCAACCTGGAGCCCGTGAAGGGCATTCTCGTGGGACTCTACGACAGCATCTCGAACGACTATTTCAAGAAGAAGCCCATGCTGCGCGTGTCGAAGACCGACGCCAGCGGACACTTCACCATCAAGGGCGTGGCGCCCGGAACCTACCGCATCTACGCCTTGCAGGATGCGGATGGCGACTTCGTGTTCAGCCAAAAGAGCGAAATGGTGGCTTTCCAGCACGAACGGGTCGTGCCCTCGTTCAAGGAAGACACACGACAAGACACCACATGGCTCGACTCGCTACACATTGCCAGCATCAAAACGGTGCCCTACACCCACTTCCTGCCCGACAACATCTGCCTCAGGGCATTCAACGAGGTGATGAACGACAGGTATTATCTCAAGGCCGAACGAAAGGAGGCCGACCACTTTACGCTTTTCTACACCTACGGCGACAGCATTCTGCCCAGCATCACCGGACTGAACTTCAACGCCAACAACGCCTTTATCATCGAACCAACGGAGCATAAGGACACCATCACCTATTGGCTGCGCGACACCACATTGGTGAACCAGGACACGCTGACCATGGCCCTCACGCACCACATCACCGACACGCTCGGAACGCTGCAGCTGCAAACCGACACCATCAAGATCATCTCAAAGGAACCCTACGCCAAGCGAACGAAGGACCTGAAGAAAAAGATGGAGCAATGGCAGAAGGAGCAGGACAAGCTGAAAAAGCGCGGGGAACCCTACGACACCCTCATGAGGCCCGAGCCCCTGAAGCTTAACATGGCGCCCCTGGGCGAGATGGATCCCGACCAAAACATCTGGATAACGGCCAAGAAACCGCTCAACGACGTCGACACGGCCCACATACACCTCTACTCGCACCAACCCGCCGACTCGCTATGGTACGCCGAGCCATACCGCATAGACCGAAAAGACTCGCAAACCTTCGTGCTCAAGGCGGCATGGAAACCCGAAATGGAATACAGCCTGGAGATCGACAGCGCCACCTTCCAATCCATCTACGGACAAGCCTCGATAGCCATCAAGCAGGGGGTGCGCGTCAGGTCGCTCGACAAGTACGCCACGCTCCTCATGACCCTGCAGGGCATGGAGGGGAAGCCTGTCATTGCACAGCTGCTCGACGGATCGGACCAAGTGGTCAAGGAAGCAACGACCCACAACGGGCAGGCGGAGTTCTTCTACCTCAAGGCGGGCAAATACTACATGCGAATGATTCTCGACGAAAACCAAAACGGCAAGTGGGACACGGGCGATTACGACGCCGACCGGCAGCCAGAGAAGGTCTACTACTATCCCGAGACCATTGAGTGCAGGGCCAAATGGGACCTCACGCTGACATGGAATCCCAACGCGCGTCCCTTCAACAAGCAGAAACCCGAGCAGATAACCAAGCAGAAAGGCGAAAAGGCCAAGAGCATCAAGCACCGCAACGAGGAGCGAGCCAAGAAGCTGGGCATAGAGTACATACCAAACAACAACTTGTAATACTAAGTATCATGAAACAAGCAAAAACATTTCTCCTGGCATGCTGCCTCATGCTGGCCATGCTGCCGGCAAAGGCGCAGTGTGGGTTCCATAACGACGCATTCAAGTCGGGCGAGTTTCTATCCTATAATCTTTATTACAACTGGAAATTCGTGTGGGTGAAGGCCGGAACGGCTTCGTTCTCAACGGTTCAGAGCAAGCGCAACGGACAGCCTGCATGGCGCAGCAGCCTGATCACACGAGGCAACCAAAAGGTCGACAAGATGTTTGTGTTGCGCGACACCCTGCTGTGCTACAACACGCTCAACCTGGAGCCCATCTACTACAGAAAAGGAGCACGCGAGGGATCGCGATACACCGTAGACGAGGTGTTCTACAGCTACCCCAACGGCAAATGCCACGTGAGGCAGCACCGACAGCACGGCAACGGAACCCACTCGTGGGAACAACACACCTACAACGACTGCGTGTTCGACATGATGAGCATCTTCCTACGCGCACGCTCGTTCAACCCAACGGGATGGCGGAAAGGGCACGACGTGAACTTCCCCATGGCCGATGGAAACGGGCGATACCCCGCCCGGCTGCGCTATGAGGGCAAGGTGAACGTCAAGACCGACGACGGACACACCTACAGATGCCTCAAACTGGCATACCTCGAGAACGAGAAAGGGGAGGGATTCAAGAAAATTGTGGACTTCTTCGTCACCGACGACAAGAACCATGTGCCCGTAAGGCTCGACATGCACCTCCGCTTCGGATCGGCCAAGGCGTTCCTCACAGGAATGAAAGGAACCAAGAGCCCCATCACATCAAGGGTGAAATAAGCGGGATAAAAGCGGCCTTGTAGACCGCCTGAAGCCCCAAAACGAAACGCCACAAGCATCAGAACATTGCTGATAGCTTGTGGCGTTTTACGTGGTTTATAGGCGTTCGAACCCTAAACCACAAACGGTCATTAGACCGATTGGGGTTAAAAGATATCCAAGAGCCTGACATCAAACTCTTGCGCAGTGCCTGAAACTTGATATATCTTATGCAAAAGAAACTGCCGCGTTTTCGTTATGAAAGAGGTTGTCTTTCCCATGATGAGAGCTATTTCGGATGGTTTAAAGCCGTAGCGAATCAAAACGCATAAACGGTAACAGTCTTTCGAAATCTGCTCAGTCTCAAATCTTACTATCCGAAAGTTTGGTATGGCACATTCCAGATTTGCTATTAATTCTTCCCAATCAGCATCAGTCAACAATGTCTTTGATGGGTTATTCAAGAAAGAGACAAAGCGTTTGTAAACGGCAGTTTGCTGTAATTTTGCGGCCTCGTCTTTCATGATTTGCTGCCTTTTCTTTAACCATAGCTTTTGCTCATTTAAGTCTATCTCTGCATAATGAACATTAGCGTGTGTTAGAATTGAACTTGTAGGTGTGCCATCTGTTGGCGTTTCTTTCTTTGCGTGTTCACACTTCCACAATTTGCGCAATAACAACAAGGTGAACAAAATGTACAAGGCCAGTTCTCCGGCCAAGACATTCCTGTCGAAGAAAAACAGCGAAACCAATGAAAACACAATGAATATCATATAGAAAGCATATCTCCATTTAGTCATAACTGATACCTTTATGATGTAAGTCGAACTGTACTTTTTCTTTTATTTCCTTTGCCTTTGATGAAGGCACCTTTATCTTTGATCTTATTATTTCTATTCCTACTTGCTGTGCCTTTAGCTGCATCCCATTTCTTTGATAGAGTTGAAAAAGGCCATAAAGAGGCATGATGCGAGATGGAACCATCAGGTGGGCTTCCTTGTAATATTTCTCTGCCTGATGGATATCATCTGCTTCGGCATGGATATTGGCTGTAAGCAGGCACACGTCATAATCCTTAAACGAATGGTAGCACTTGGTTATTGTGCTCTTTGCCTGTTTTAATTCGCCTGCCTCACACAGGACGGCTGCGTAGTTGTAGAGAAACCGAGGATCATTTTCCTTCCGTTCCATCAGTTTCTGATAGCCGGGCAATGTTGTTTTGTATAGGCCACATTGGGCTTTTTCAGCAAGACCAGCCCAGCATCGCTCTGTCTTGAAGAAAGAATAAAGGGGAATCAGCAAGACCACTGCAATGGCTGATACCACGAGATATCCCATTCTTGGCAGACGATTCTGGCTTTTCATCACAGTTAGGAGCGCAGCTGCCAATACCACCCATGAAAATGGATAACGCATCGGATAGGAGAAGAGCCCAAACAGAATTAGTGCCACGACAGACGCAAACAGGTCAGGATGAGCGTCCCTGCGCAGTCTCTTGAGAAGCAATCCTATAACAACCAACAAGGCGAGAAGGGCAACAATGCCATAGTTGACCCCTATGAGCAAGTATTCGCTCAAGGGATGATGCACATTGTCAGCAAGCGTTGCATAAGCGCTCTGTTCATGCTGTTTGAAATAATCAGCCTGCACCTGCATGTAATTGTTCTCAAAGCCCTTATAGCCCCATCCAGTCGCAGGCTTCGACGCCATCATCTCGATGGAGCGCTCGTAGATAAACCAACGTCCTATGGACGAGTTGTGTTTGAAGCCAATCACCAGCAGCAACAAGGCAACGCATAGGACGGGCAACAACCATGCCCTTTTGACTTTCAGATAAATCATGACCATTGCCCCAAGGCAGAGCATGCCCATCCGAGAACCACTGCAAACAATCCCTACCACGCACAACATCTTGGACACAATCAGTAGCCATTTAACAACAGGTCGTTGACTTTTCATCTTGCTGATGCCCAACGGGAGCGATAGGGCCAAGCACGAGGCAAATCCAGCGATATTGTCAAAACTGCCCGCAGTGGCCATTCCCACCTTGGGCACAATCGACAATTGCTGCGCTAAGAAGAGCAGGCTTTCCAATGCACATACCAAAGTCGCAACAACGAAAAAGCCATCTGCACGCAAGAATGGCGCATGCATGCGAAAGAACCGAAAGAGCGACCAAGCAACCACCAAGAGAAGAGAGCTCGCCAACGAGCACAGCCATTTGGGAAGGGTCATGCAGTCTGTGAACCATGTGGACGTCGAAAAAACAGACGATAGAACGACCAAAGTCATCAACATCATGCCAATGACTTTGGTCGCAAGCGGTAAAGTACAATATTTCAAATACAATTTCCTTTCAAATGAAACTTATAATCTGAGATGAACTCTTCAAGCACTCTTCATTCCGTGAGTCCTTGGATGACCGCGTAACGGATGTTGGGCACCTTGTTCTTCTTGCGCTCAGACAGGGGCGTCGTCTTAGCGTAAGGTACATAGACAACAATGGTAGAAGCAGGGCCAGAACCTGAAACATGGTTAAGACCTGTAACGATCAGTTTATCGCCATTGTCCAGGTCCTTGCGATTCAAATGTCGCATCCTTGGAGGATATTTTCCGTATGTCAACCTATTGCAAACGGCTGGGTCTGTGGTAATAATCAGATATTCATAATCATCCATAGTCAATCGAGGACCATCATCGAAGACATCCAATGTGTCCGTAAGCAGGTTGAGCGAACTTATCGGCTTACTGGCCAACGCAAAACGAATCGGCTCAGGCGCCTGCTTCCACTCTTCAAACATCGCAATGAACAAAGGATCCCATGCACTGTAACCAATATTGGCACTGTGACGTTGAAGTGTGTAATAGAAATAGCTTCCACCGCCCGACATATCCATGAGGTCGCTCATAATCTGCTTGGTACTGTACGTCTTTCCAGGGTTGTTCTCATTGAGAAATTCCTTAGGCTTAAGGATTGTAAAGCCATCCAGTAGCTTCAGCTCATCTGCCGTGTATTTGCGCACACTTGGGGAAAACGTGTTGTCAAGCACGATGGAGGGCATGTCCTTTTGGCCGTTCGGATAAACGAACGTGGCGTCGAAAGTCCCTTTCTTGTCGCCCAAATGAAACTCAAACTGGCCCGTCGAATCAGTAGTCACCGTGCCTGAGTAACCGTCGGTCGACAAGGTCACATCCACATTTCCATACATATCCCGCGGCTTCTTGGGGTTGTAGAGTAGGCCGCGGATGGTAACGTCCTGCTCGGGTTGCACCCTAATATGAGGGTCAAAGCAGAATTCCCGTCCGTCCGTTCGATACTCTCCTCGGAGCATGCGTTTCTTGATGCACTTCTTGCCGTCCTTGAGCTCATACACAGGGATGACCTTGCTGAAATAGTTGCCACCTCTCAGCATATAGCGCGTGTAGGCACGAAACTCATAGAGGCCTGAGTAGTTCTTGGCCAACACAGGCACCGTGCCTTCCACCTTTCCGTTCTCCAGCCGACGCACCTGCCGGTCCACAATGAATCCCTCAGGGGTCAACCACTCCACATACACGATGCGGCTGCTGACGGGCTCATTGCTCGTCAGGGCCAAGCTATAGGACAGCGTGTCGCCCAAGGAGCACGCTTCCTTGCCCAATCTTACCTGCAATGTCTCCTCGCCACTGACAGGGATCGTCATAAGGGCAATTAGAAAAAGTAAGATTGATTTTCTCATTTTCCACTAACCATATTACATGATCCAGGTATTTCAAAAGAATAACTTTTTGATCCACTTTTAATAGAAGCACTAAAGTGTAAAGGTCACGAGCCCTGGAAGACTGAACTCATACTCATCCATGAAGGTCTGAATCTTCTGCATCTCCTCAGGCGTGTAAGCATACTCCTTCGCCTCGGAACTAACGTCTTGCTCATCATCCGAAGAACAAGAGACAATCAATGCTGTTGAGCTGATGAGTAGCAAAGCAGCGAAAAATATCTTGATGTGTTTCATGATTTTTTTGATTAATAATTTAAATGATGTTCCTTTTTATCATTCCGTGAGTCCTTGGATAACTGCGTAACGGATGTTGGGCACCTTGTTCTTCTTGCGCTCAGACAGGGGCGTCGTCTTAGCGTAAGGTACATAGACAACAATGGTAGAAGCAGGGCCAGAACCTGAAACATGGTTAAGACCTGTAACGATCAGTTTATCGCCATTGTCCAGGTCCTTGCGATTCAAATGTCGCATCCTTGGAGGATATTTTCCGTATGTCAACCTATTGCAAACGGCTGGGTCTGTGGTAATAATCAGATATTCATAATCATCCATAGTCAATCGAGGACCATCATCGAAGACATCCAATGTGTCCGTAAGCAGGTTGAGCGAACTTATCGGCTTACTGGCCAACGCAAAACGAATCGGCTCAGGCGCCTGCTTCCACTCTTCAAACATCGCAATGAACAAAGGATCCCATGCACTGTAACCAATATTGGCACTGTGACGTTGAAGTGTGTAATAGAAATAGCTTCCACCGCCCGACATATCCATGAGGTCGCTCATAATCTGCTTGGTACTGTACGTCTTTCCAGGGTTGTTCTCATTGAGAAATTCCTTAGGCTTAAGGATTGTAAAGCCATCCAGTAGCTTCAGCTCATCTGCCGTGTATTTGCGCACACTTGGGGAAAACGTGTTGTCAAGCACGATGGAGGGCATGTCCTTTTGGCCGTTCGGATAAACGAACGTGGCGTCGAAAGTCCCTTTCTTGTCGCCCAAATGAAACTCAAACTGGCCCGTCGAATCAGTAGTCACCGTGCCTGAGTAACCGTCGGTCGACAAGGTCACATCCACATTTCCATACATATCCCGCGGCTTCTTGGGGTTGTAGAGTAGGCCGCGGATGGTAACGTCCTGCTCGGGTTGCACCCTAATATGAGGGTCAAAGCAGAATTCCCGTCCGTCCGTTCGATACTCTCCTCGGAGCATGCGTTTCTTGATGCACTTCTTGCCGTCCTTGAGCTCATACACAGGGATGACCTTGCTGAAATAGTTGCCACCTCTCAGCATATAGCGCGTGTAGGCACGAAACTCATAGAGGCCCGAGTAGTTCTTGGCCAACACAGGCACCAAGCCTTCCACCTTTCCGTTCTCCAGCCGACGCACCTGCCGGTCCACAAGGAATCCCTCAGGCGTCAGCCACTCCACATACACGATGCGGCTGCTAACGGGCTCATTGCTCGTCAGGGCCAAGCTATAGGATAGCGTGTCGCCCAAGGCGCACGCATCCTTGCCCAATCTTACCTGCAATGTCTCCTCGCCACTGACAGGGATCGCCATAAGGGCAATTAGAAAAAGTAAGATAGATTTTTTCATACTCTACTAGAAATGTTACATGAACCGGGAACATCAAAAGAATAACTTTTTGTTCCATTTTTAATAGAAAAATTAGTCACAAGTCCTGGCAGACTGACCTCATACTCATCCATGAAGGTCTGAATCTTCTACATCTCCTCAGGCGTGTAGGAATACGCCTTTGCCTCGGAATTGTTGGTTTGATCTTCATCGGAAGAACAAGAAACAATCACTGCTGTTGCCCCGATAAGAAGCAAGACAGCAAAAATAAAACGAAAATGTTTCATAAGCTCTAGTTTTTAAGTTTATTATTTTTTACATCATTACAAATATCAAGCCATTTTGATGGCTTATTTTGAGCCCACCCCTGCAAAGACAAAAACTGCATGGCCAAAACTAAGAATAATGTAATGGTACTTTTGCTCATATTCGGTTTAACTTTGGTAGCAAAAATAGAAAAATTTAGCAAAACTCCCATCAAAAAGTATCAGGAAATTTTTTCCAAAAAATTTCTTCTTATAAAAAGTTGATAAATATAAATAACGGATACAATAATTCTCCAAAAATGGCATATATATAAACGATTGCATACACGCCATTACAAATAATAACACCTATCTCTTTTAAAAATGAGATAAGCAAAAACAAGTAAAAGCTTTCCTATAATGCTATTTATAAGCACCATAGGAAAGCTTTCCTTGATTTTTTTCAACTGCACAATATGTTTATCGGAACGTGCGCGCTTTATGGTTGGAGCACTACGTACACTTCATCAGATACTGATAATAATATTTACAGCTTAGTATTTTTTGATGATAGTGGCCATCATGCCTCATGGGAGCTTCCGAAGGCTTCCTTCTCGGCGGCCGCAATGATGTCCTCACGGCTTTGGGCCTTGGCGCTGATGTCGCTCAGGTCGAACTCGTTGTCAGCGTTCTCGGTGCCGGCCATCGAATGGCTTTCGGCGTCACCCATCTCGCTGACGGCGGCCCTACGCTCGTCAACGGCACTTTCCCTCTCGGTGAACACACGCTCGCGGAAGGCCGTCTCGTGCTTCTCGTCGGCAACCGCTTGGGTGCCATCCGTCACTATGAACGCGGAGCTCTCGCATGTATCGGGCAACGCCTGCACAGGCTCCTCCTCCATCTTCGTGCGCTTGCCCTTGGCGGCAAACACGGCGTCGATGAACTGCGGCTCGCGTTTCAGCTTGTTGAGCGTGTCCTTCGAGGCCTTTTGCTGGCTTTCTTTCTTCGAGAATCCTTGTCCCTCGCAACCGGCCACGCCCTCCATGAACACCTGATAGGTGAACGTGGGACTGCCACTCTGGTCTCTTCCGGTGCTGATCTCGCGGAACTCCATCTTCACCTTGTTGCGCTGCGTCCACTCGATGAGCTTGCTCTTGAAGTTCACCTCCTTGTAAGCCACCTTGTCGATGTTGATCATCTGCGACAGGATTCGCTTGTTGAGGAAGCGCATGCAGGCGTCGTAGCCACAATCGAGGTAGATGGCTCCCACGAGCGCCTCAAAGGCGTTGCCGCCCATGTAGCTGTTGTGCGACATGGAATGGCCACTCGAAAGAATGAGCTTGTTGATGCCCATCTCCACCGCCAGGCGGTTGAGCGTCTCGCGAGACACCAACTTCGACCGCGTGTTGGTGAGGAATCCCTCGCGCTTTCCGGGGAAATGGTGGTAAACGATGTCGCCCACGGCGGCGTCGAGAATGGCGTCGCCCAGAAACTCCAGGCGCTCATTGTTGACTGGTTTACCCTTCTTGTTGCGATGCATGACGCTCTTGTGCATGAGCGCCATCTTGTAATGGCTGATGTCGCGTGGAACGAAACCGATGATGTCGCGTAAAGACAAATAAAGCTCCTTGTCCTTTCGGAAAGGGAGCCTTATTGTTTCTATCAAGTCTCTGATAACAAACACGTTCATTATTCAGCGTATTTCTTAACGATGATGCAAGCGTTGTGACCGCCAAAACCGAAGGTGTTTGACAGCGCAGCGCGCACCTCGCGCTTCTGAGCCTTGTTGAATGTGAAGTTCAGGTTATAATCGATCTCGGAATCCTCGTCGCCCTCCTCATGGTTGATGGTAGGCGGAACGATGTCGTTCTTCACGGCCATCACACAAGCCATGGCCTCCACAGCGCCGGCGGCGCCCAACAGGTGACCGGTCATACTCTTGGTAGAGCTGATGTTGAGCTTGAAAGCCTGCTCACCGAACACGTCCTTGATGGCCTTGGCCTCAGAGATGTCGCCCACGTGTGTAGACGTTCCGTGCACGTTGATGTAGTCGATGTCGTTGACCGACATACCAGCGTCCTCGAGCGCTGCGTTCATCACGAGCTTGGCTCCGAGACCCTCGGGGTGCGACGCGGTGATGTGATAAGCGTCGGCGCTCATGCCCTCACCAGCGATCTCAGCATAGATCTTGGCGCCACGAGCCTTGGCGTGCTCCAGTTCCTCGAGCACGAGGCAACCTGCGCCCTCAGCCATGATGAATCCGTCGCGGCTGGCGCTGAACGGACGGCTGGCGTGCTCAGGATCATCGTTACGTGTTGAGAGAGCCTTCATGGCGTTGAAACCGCCCACGCCAGTGGCGCAGATGGCACTCTCGGCACCTCCAGAGACGATGACGTCGGCCTTGCCCAGACGAATCAGGTTGAATGCGTCTGCCACAGCGTGCGTCGATGATGCGCAAGCGCTTGTCGTAGCGTAGTTGGGGCCATGGAAACCAAAGTGAATGCTGATTTGTCCGGCAGCGATGTCGGAAATCATCTTCGGGATGAAGAAAGGATTGAACTTCGGACCAGCCTCAATGTGCTGACCGTAGTAGACCACCTCCTCCTGGAACGTGTGGATACCGCCGATGCCTACGCCGTAAACGACGCCGATGCGGCTCTTGTCCACCGTCTCAAGGTCGAGTCCCGAGTCCTTGACACCCTGAATGGCGCTAATCATGGCCAGCTGCGTGTAGCGGTCCATCTTGCGCACCTCCTTGCGGTCCAGGTAATCGCAGACGTTGAGGTTTTTCACCTCGCAGGCGAACTTCGTCTTGAAGTTCGTCGTATCAAATTGTGTAATAGGTGCTGCGCCGCTTTTACCAGCCACGAGGTTCTGCCAGGTCTCCTCAGGCGAGTTACCGACTGGAGTAATGGCACCCAGACCTGTTACTACTACTCTCTTTAATTCCATTGATTGAAAATGATGTTAAAAGTTTAGCGTTTAGTGTGGTGACAATCTGTCGAGACAACACTAAACGCTAAACGGGATGGCTATCAACTTACTTGGCGTTCTCCTGGATATAGTTGATGGCGTCCTGCACGGTCTGAATGGTCTCAGCCTTGTCGTCAGGAATAGAGATACCGAACTCCTTCTCAAACTCCATGATCAGCTCGACGGTATCCAGTGAGTCGGCGCCCAGATCGTTAGTGAAGCTTGCCTCAGACTTAACCTCAGCCTCGTCTACACCCAGTTTGTCAACGATGATTGCCTTAACTTTTGATTCAATTTCTGACATAATTGTAAATTTTAAAATTGATTATTATTAGTTTCTTATCAAACAGGCTGCAAAGTAACTGATTTTTTGGTAAATACGCAAATATTTTTAAATAAAAGTGACTCTCGCATGCACAAACACCCATACATTGTGCAAATATCTGTCACTATTTTATCTGTTATTTGTTGCATATCTCGAAATTAATAGGTATCTTTGCACGAAATCTAAATCACTATAAAGAATGTCATTTACAGCTCATTGCAACGTTATTTTTAACAAGGCCATCGAAGACTACCACGTCATCGACAACGTTGACACGCCTATCAACAACCCCTATGATCGCGATGAAATCGACAACCGTTTGTACCTGAAATGCTGGATTGACACCGTGCAATGGCATCTTGAGGACATCATCCGCGACCCACACATCGACCCCATTGAGGCTTTGGCCCTGAAGCGCCGCATCGACCGCAGCAACCAGGACCGCACCGACCTCGTGGAGCAAATCGACTCTTACTTCCGCCAGAAGTACAGCGACGTCAAGCCTAAGGACGACGCTCGGCTGAACACCGAGAGCCCCGCATGGGCCATCGACCGCCTGAGCATTCTCGCCCTGAAGATCTACCACATGAAAGAGCAGGCCGAGCGCCACGACGCCAGCGAAGAGCACCGCCAGCGCTGCCAGGACAAGTTGGCCATCCTGTTGGAGCAACAGAAGGACCTGGGCACTGCCATCGACCAGCTGCTGGAGGACATTGAGGCTGGAAGGAAGTACATGAAAGTGTACCGCCAGATGAAGATGTACAACGACCCCAGCACCAACCCAGTGCTCTACGGGAACAAAAAATGAAGACAGACCACATTCTTGTCATACGCTTCTCGGCCATGGGCGATGTGGCCATGACCGTGCCTGTGGTGTGCGCACTTGCCCACCAATACCCGCACGTGCGCATCACCGTGTTGTCGCGGCCCTTTGCCCGTCCGTTCTATGAGAACCTTGCGCCCAACGTTGGGTTCATGGGAGCCGACACCAAAGGCGAGTACCATGGCATCAAGGGGCTCAACGCGCTCTACCGCAGGCTCACGGCGAAGAACTTCACAGCCATCGCCGACCTCCACAACGTGCTGCGCTCCGACTACCTGCGTATGCGATTCAACCTCGACCGCTACCGTGTGGCCCATCTCGACAAGCACCGCCCTGAGCGCCGACAACTCACCTCGGCCAACAACAAGGTGCTCGAGCCGCTGCCCACAGCCTTTGAGAACTACGCCCAAGTGTTCGAGAAGTTGGGCTACCCCATCGACATGAGCCAAACCTATCCGCTCATGCCCACGGCGGCCAGCCTCAGGCAGCTGCCAGCCGAGATAGGCGAGAAGAAGCCATTCCAGCAGTGGATAGGCATCGCGCCATTTGCGGCGCACCGCGGAAAGGCATATCCCATCGAGAAGATGGAGCAAGTGGTGGCCACACTGATCCACAACCACCCGTCGTGCCGCATATTCCTCTTCGGAGGAGGCGACAAGGAGAAGCAACTCATCAGCGGCATCACCGAGCGCCACGCCAACTGCGTGAACGTGCCGTCGTTGCTCAACGGACTCACCGAGGAGCTCATGCTCATGAGCCATCTCGATGTCATGGTGAGCATGGACAGCGCCAACATGCACATGGCCTCGCTCGCGGGCACCACAGTGGTCAGCGTGTGGGGCGCCACGCATCCCTACGCTGGCTTCTTGGGCTGGAAACAGTCGATGGACAACGCCGTGCAGCTCGACATGCCCTGCCGCCCATGTTCCATCTTCGGCAACAAGAAATGCCTCAGGGGCGACCATGCGTGCATGATGACCCTCGACCCACAGCTTATAATAAATAAGGTGGAGGCCAACCTGTAAGCCACATCTATCCTTCCCACATTTTACACTACGCCACACTCGGACCGATAGGATTCACGCCGTGAACCTACGCTCCGAGTGTGGCGTTTTAACCCAATCGGTCATTAGACCGAAACAGGTGAATGGTTAGGATCTTATAGCTTCTTTTCAACTCTTGTCAGCGTTTCTTTCGGCATCTTGCTTCCAGTCGCGTTTCGCCATAGCCCGCTATGGCTTCACCGCGCCTGTCGCAACCTGCTCGAAACAAACGCTAACAAGAATTAAAATCCAATGACCGATTTGGGGTTAATTGTGGATAACTTCATCATCCCATAGATGAGCCACCGCCCAAGCCCCAATGCTTGTTTGTCGCAAATAGGTTGTTGATAACCCTGTGGATAACTGGCTGAAAAGCGTAGGGATAACCCTGTGCATAACCTCGGGGTTATCCACACTTCAGGTCCACATCCTGAAAATCGTGGATATCAACAGGGTTATGCAAAAGATTATAGTCATTTTTCCACAGTTTTTGATGGGGAAAAGATATAAACTTATTAACTTTGCATACATAACAACAATTGTGGATAAACGGCTAAGGGATTGATAATCAACCGGAAGATATGATTGACGTATGTGGATAAGCCCACCCATTGTGTGGATAGCGGGAAAGGCGCTTTTGGGGCGTTTCAGTTATCAACATTTCCACAGGCTATCATCATACTCTTTTATTTTTTCTTTTAAAATAAAAAAAGAAAGATAATAATAAAAGGGCGTTGAAAACCATCCCGGCATGAAACGAAAACAGATATGGTAAAACAAAGCTGGAAGGAGAAAGGATTCGTAGATGAGCCTGTCGATAGCTCGCTCGACCTGAAGAAGGAGATTCGGAAACTGTGCCAAGAGAAGAATGCCATCATCCTGGCCCACTACTACACCACCGGCGACATACAGGACATTGCCGACTTTGTGGGCGATTCTTTGGCTTTGGCGCGCAAGGCTGCCGAGGCCGACGCCAAGGTGATGGTGATGTGTGGCGTGCATTTCATGGCCGAGACGTGTAAGTTGCTCTCGCCCGACAAGACGGTGCTCTGCCCCGACCTCACCGCGGGCTGCTCGCTGGCCGACAGTTGCAAGGCCGCCGACCTGAAGGCTTTCAAGGCCGAGCATCCCGGCTATCAGGTGGTGAGCTATGTCAACACCACGGCTGCCGTGAAGGCGCTCACCGATTGTGTGGTGACCTCTGGCAACGCCAAGAAGGTCATCGACAGCTTCCCCGCCGACGCCAAGATCATCTTTGGCCCCGACTATAACCTGGGCAACTACATCAACTCGGTGACGGGCCGCAGCATGCTGCTCTGGAATGGCGGGTGCCATGTGCACGAGAAATTCTCGGTATCGGAGATCGTGAAGCTCAAGGCCGAGCATCCTGAGGCCGTTGTCATGGCTCACCTGGAGTGTAAGGCGCCTGTGCTGGCCGTGGCCGACGTGAAGGGTTCCACCGCCACCATGCTCAAGTATGCTCAGGAGCATCCCGAGACGCGCTCGTTTATCGTGGCCACCGAGGCGGGCATCCTCCACGAGTTGCAGCGCACCTGCCCCAACCAGGAGTTCATTCCCGTGCCGCCCGAGGTGTCGGAGGGCTCATTGGGGTGTTCGTGCAACGAGTGCGAATACATGAAGAAAAACACGTTGCAGAAGATCTACAACGCGCTGAAGGAGGGATGGCCGGCCATCGAGATCGATGCCGACGTGGCGCGCGACGCCGTGAAACCCATCAAGCGAATGCTCGAACTGAGTTAGTGGCGCAACTTCCGCCAGGCTTTTTTCATGGCCCACGGTCCGTAGAGGCCCATGAGGAAGGCCAATGGCACATACACCACCGGGGGCAGGCTCACAAAGTGGAGCAGCACCTGGAGGGCCGCAATTTGGAAGAAGCCGCTATAAAGGTAAATGGTATAGGTGTACCCAAAGAGGTGGTCGAGCGCATGGGCGCCGCGGCGCTCGTAGAGCAGCGCCAGGCCGATGCTCATCAGGATGCCGTTGAGCGCCATGAGCAGGTCGGTCAGCGAGCCTTGGGGCACATACATCAATAGGACAGACAGAGCCAGTGTCGTGATGAAAACCATCGCGGCATTGACTTTTTTGATGGCCGTCTCCAAGCGCGACGCTTGGTACTGGTAGCCCAAGGCGAAATAGAACAGGTAGAACACCACGCCGACGATGTTGAGCAGGCTGTCCTTTGCGAAGGGCATCAGGCAGTCGACCACGCCCAATGCGCCCAGCGCCACCATGCCGCCCGTGGTGGTGGCATGCCGTCCCAGGGTCTTGCGCGCCAAGATAAACACGGTGAACACGAGAAACAACGTGGGCATGAACCAATAGGCGCCAAACACGTTGTGGTAGGGAATGAGCAGCTGGTCGAGGTAGTCGTGAAGGTTGAGTTGGATGGGACGCACGCTATAACGCGACATCAGGGCCTTGGGAACGAAGAACAGGCTGCTGATGACCACATAGGGCACCAACAACCGTCGGGCCTTGCGCGCCATGTATCCGGTGCGCCCAGAGAGTTGCAGATGGGCAAGTCGCCATGCACATACTTGAGCAGGTAGCCCGATATAAAGAAGAACAGGGGCATGTGGAACCCGTAGATCCATCTTATGAAGGGTGTGTCGCTGGGAAATTGGTAGAAGGAATGGCCCAGCACCACAAGGATAATGCCGAACGTTTGTAGGAACAATATGTCGCATAGTTGCTTCATCGCTCAATGACTTGAATGTTTTTCCCATCCACAATCCACACGTGGTCGTAGCCCTCGCGTAGCTTTTCCTGTGCCATCTGTTGTGGGTTGTTGTGGGGTGTCGTTATGGTTGCGTGCAGTTCTTGCGGCCATTTGCCTCCCGTTTGCCACACCACGGCGTTGCCCCATCCGTAGGAGTCGTAGGGTATTACGCAGAAACTCGAGTATTTGTGCTCTCCATGGTCCACACAGATGCAATGCACGCGGTGTGTGGGCTTATGCGTCTGCCTGATGGTTTCGAGGGCCATTTGGTAGCCGTCCATGCCCGATTGGTACGCCTTTTCCCAATGGCGTGCGCCGACGGCGATCGCCGACACGACATAAAGAATCAGGGCGCCCAGTGCCGTCCTCCTGATGTTTTCCTCCTTGGGCATGAGCCATCCGGCCAGCAAGGCCAGTGGGGCCAGTCCGGCATAGGCGTGCATGGTGCTGAAGAGGGTTAGCAGGTGGGGGGCGACGGCCACAAGCGAGGCTGCCAACATGCCCCACAACCGCCTGTCGCAGCGCCTACGGTAGGCGTTGAGAAGGTTCAGCGCAAAGTAGGGTGCCGACAGGGTGAGTGTGAGCAAGAGGTAAGGCACGTTGCGGCTCGGGCGATGGAACACGCTGACAAAGTCGAAAGAGGTATAGGATAACAGCACATATTTGGCCACGTTGGATAGCCTTCCGGCCAGGGAAATGTTGAAATACGCGTTCTCTTCCTTTTCATAGCTATTGGGTAATGCGAGTCGGAGGGTTCCGTAAACGATGAGCAGGCCCATCGCCCACGCCAGATGCCGACAGGCTTGTCGCCCCGATACCTTGTTGAAAAGCCAGCCCACCCAAGGGCTAATGAACAGCCACATGGCGCCGTTCTCCTTGCACAGGGTGGCCGTGGCGCACAGCAGGAGCCACGAGGGAATGGCGTGGCGCTTGCCGCTGAGGTACACCCACAGGGCGGCCAAGCCCCAACAGGAGGCGTACGTTTGGTTGAGCGAGTCGATGGAGAGCACTGTGCCGAGGATGGCGGGCGACACATAGTGGATCGTGGCTGCCGTGAGGCGCGCTGCCGGGTGGAAGTCCAACCGTCGGGCTATGAGCCAAACCCACAGCGTTGCCAGGGCGTGTCCGAGGTAGACGCAGAGGTGGTTGAGTGTGGGAAACCAACGGTCGCCCATCGCCACGACATAGCCGAACGCACCGTCGAAGGGTCGCCAATAGTCGCCATACGGCAGGAGATACTTCCAAAAGTCGGGGTCGGTGTTGGGATAGGTGGTGTAGGTCCAATCGTCGAAGGTGGGACGTAGCAGCGTCAGCGCGTAGACCACGGCGGGCGCGGTAAGCAGCATCAGCGCAAATGCGATTCTCTCTTGGCGGCTTGTGGGCATGGTCGTGGTTAGTTGATGATGGCCACCTTGCATACTACTCCTGTCTCGCCATCGGCCGTGGCCACCGCCACCATGTAGACGCCACTGGCCACACGGCGTCCGTCGCGGTCCAATCCATACCATTTGTATTGGTTTCCGGTGGCTTTTCCTTCGCTCACGAGCGATCCGTTGGCCGTCAGGATCTTCACGTCGGCGTTGTTTTCAAGGCCCGTAATGGTGATGGGGCCAGCGTAGTCGGGGCGCACGGGGTTGGGATAAGCATACACGTTGTCCTTCGTCATGCCGTCGCCGCTGGGGATGGGTGCCGTGTAGGAGCATAGGCCCTTGTCGGTTCCTATGAACAGCTCACCGCTTTTCTCGTCGAGGGCCAGCGCCAGGATGTTGTCGGAGAGGAGAGGGCTGTTGCTGGCCGTGAAGTGTTGCAGCTGCGATATGTTGTCGCTGCCAATGAGATAGATGCCCGCCCCTCCCGTTCCAAACCACTTTCGGTTGGCTTTGTCGATGACACAGGCGGTGATGTCGGTTCCTGCCAACAGGTAGTCGGCGTAGTTGGTACCGTCGTTGCGGGGCACTTTCACCTGCGTCATGATCGGGATGTTGGCCGTAATCTGGTCTGTTTCGAGCATGAGCGGTCCCTGGTTGGTTCCTATCCACATGTTTCCGTTGGTGTCTTCGGCGATGCATCGCACATTGTTGAGCATCACCTCGGTTCCGTCTTGGTTGGTGAACGACTTGTAGCTGTTCATGCCATTGTTGGTGAAGTCGTAGGCGAAGAACGAGGGCGTGACGTGGTTGTTGTTGACAAACCACATCAGTCCACGACTGTCGATCGTCATGTCTTTCAGGTCGCCGAGGCTTTTGTTGCTGAATCCGCCATCGTTGAGCCCCATCAGTTCCGTTCGGTCGCGGTTCACCCACTCTCCATCGGCGGTGAGCTCTATCAGCGATCGAGATGGCGCCTGGCTGTTGAGCATCCACAGGTTGCCGTCGTTGTCATACTTGAGGCCCGTCACCAATTGGTATTCCTTGTTCGAATTGTTGTACGATTGGATGGGCGAGTTCTCGTTGTTGTAGTAGGCCACGAAGCGCCCATTGCTGAATTCGTAGAGGCCGTTGCGGCCTGCCGCCATGACATGGTTGCTGTTCTTGGGGTCGACGTCTATGGCGCGAATGTCGTGGTAGCGTCGTCCTGTGATGGCTTCTATGTCGTCTTGGTAGATGGTCCATGTGTCGTTTTCGAGTACCTGTATGCTTCCGGGCTTCACATCGAACGTTCCATTGCAGCTGAACAGCTTGTTGCCGTAGAGCTTTAGGAATCCGCAGTAGTTGGTCTTTGGGCCCCCAGGCGCGAGCGTCTTCACGATGTTGAGCAATTCCTCGTCCATGGTTTTCTTACGCCACTTGTAGTTTCCCGATCGCGTCCATTGGTTGGGGTCGAGGAGGTTGGTCGTGAGCGGCGCGCGATACATGCCGTTTGCCATGCTGGCGGCATAGAGGTATCCGTCCTTGATGTAGCTGTAGTTCACCTTGAATCCCAGTTGGTAGGTGTCGCTGATATTCCCATTGGCCACGTTGATCTTCACTATGCCGAAGCCCGTCGAGAGGTATGCGTAAGCGCCGTCTACGTAGATGTCGTTGACGGTCTTGTCGGTGGTCATCGTCTTGTTCATGTAGTCGGCCATGTTCACCACGTTGCCGTTGGCCTCCAGCAGGTCGATGTTGTAATTGGAGTAGACTATGACGAGCCGTTTGGCTTTCTGGCACCATGCTATGTGGGCAATGCCGCAATCGGAGAGCGCATTGATTTTGTCGTAGGTTTGCAGGCTCTGGTCGCTCGTGTCGTAGCTGTAAAGGCCCTCTGAGGCCAGCACATAGATCATGTTTCCCGATGCGCGCTCTATCTCCGTGGGCTCGCTGTAGGCCAGGTAGCTTTTCCATTGTGCGTTGGCGGGTAGCGAAACGAGGGTCGACAGCATCGTGATGCAGATGCTGGCCCATAGCCTTTTGCCCCAAGATGCAGGCTTGTAGGCTAACGCGTTGGGTCGATGGGTATGTTGGTTTGTGGTGAAAAGATGAACCATAATTGTCGTATTACATATATAATATGTAAACGAGAAAACCTTCGTTTTATTGTTTGAAAGCCTTGTTGGGTTCAACGCGACTGTCGCAACCTGCTCGAACCAAACGCAAACAAAAATTGAAATCCAATGACCGATTTGGGATAAAAAAAGAGCAGTTCGTTGGTTGGAACTGCTCTTTATATAGGTAACATGTTTGTGTCTATCCCTCGGTCTTGAGCCATTCGGCCAGTTTCTTCACGGCCCTGGCGCGGTGGCTTATTTGGTTTTTAATTTCCTCGCCGAGCTCCGCAAAGCTCTTGTCGTAGCCTTCGGGAATGAATACGGGGTCGTATCCGAAGCCTTCCGAGCCATGCTTCTCGCGGTCGATCCGTCCTTCCACGACGCCCTCAAACTGGTATTCGCGGCTACACACGGGGTTTCCGCCTTCCATCTGTATGAGTGAGATGACGGTGCGGAATCGCGCCTTGCGGTTGTCGTTGTCGCCCAGTTCACGGAGCAGCTTGGCCATGTTGGCCTCGCTGTTGTGGTCGGTCCCCTCGGCGTAGCGTGCCGAGTGCACACCGGGAGCGCCTCCCAGGGCGTCGACCTCCAGTCCTGTGTCGTCTGCGAAGCAGTCGATGTGGTAATGGTCGAAGACATACTCGGCCTTTTGATGCGCGTTGGCTTCCAGGGTGTTGCCCGTTTCGGGAATATCCTCGTGGCAACCGATGTCGGCTAACGATAGGATTTCAAACTGGTCGCCCAAGATCTCCCTGATTTCCTGGAGCTTGTGCTGGTTGTTGGTTGCGAACACTATTTTCATTTCGCTGCTAATTTTTTGTTTTTCTTATCCTTGGGCAAGCTCACCTTGATCTTGTCGAATCCCTCTCCATACACACCGATGACGGCCGATTGCGATACGAAAGCGTTCGGGTCGATCATCTTGATGAGTCGGAAGATGGTGGTGCTCTCCCGCTTTTTGGCAAGGATACACAGCACCTTCATGTCTTGTCCGGTGTACCAGCCGTGTCCGTCGAGAATGGTCACTCCATGGTCCATTTCCATACCGATGGCGTTGGCTATCTCTTGGTATTTCTTGGAGAATATCATGAACTGCACCGATTCGCGCCGTGCGTTCATCACATAGTCGAGCGTGAAGTTCTCGATGGCCATGGTGCATAGTCCGAACACCACCATGTGCACGCGGTCGAGGCCCGCTCCAAACTGCGGGATGAACAGGCAGGATCCGATGATGATGAAGTCGACACCGATGAGCACTTGTCCCAACGACAGGTTATAGTACTTGTTGACCGATGCGGCAATGATGTCGGTTCCGCCCGTCGATCCATTGTTCATGAACACGATGGCGAGCGACGTTCCTGTGAGCGTACATCCTATGAGGAGCGACATGAAGTCTTGGCCCTCGCCTAAGATCTTCACATAGCTGCCGTCGGGATTGGTGGGAGCGATCGAACCAGCCAGCCAGAGCAGGAAGGCGAGCATGAAGATGGCGTAGATGGTTTTCAGCAGAAACTTCAGGCCCAATATTTTCAAGGCCACCACGAGCAGCAATCCGTTGATCACCATGTAGGTGTCTTGGATGGGTATTTTTGTGGCGTAGAACACGATGGCCGCCGTACCCGTCACGCCACCCGTCACAATCTTGTAGGGCATGAGGAAGATTGTGAAGGCGAAGGCGTAGAGCATGAGGCCGAGGGTGATGAAGACGTAGTCCTCTACCTCTTTCCAAATGAGCTGGTTCTTGATCTTCATTTACTTGATAACGATATTGATGATTTTACGGGGTACCACGATGACCTTCACGATGTTCTTGCCCTCGGTGTACTTGTTGCTTCTCTCGTCTTCGAGTGTGGCCTTCTCGATGTCGTCCTTCGTGGCGTTGGCGGCAAACGTCTTTTGGAAACGCGCCTTGCCGTTGAAGCTGACGGTCATCTGGATCTCGTTCTCCACAAGATACTTCTCGTTCCACTCGGGCCACTGTGCGTCGCAAACGGTGGTTTGCTCGCCCAGCTGGTGCCACAGCTCCTCGGCGATGTGGGGAGCGAACGGTGCGACGAGAATGACCAGCGTGCGCAGCAACTCGCGGTTGTGGCACTGCTGCTGGCCCAACTCGTTCACGCAGATCATGAAGGCCGAGATCGACGTGTTGTAGCTGAACGACTCGATGTCCTGCGTTACTTTCTTGATGAGCTTGTGCACGCTCTTGAGCGACTCCTTCGAGGGCTCCTGCTCGTCGACGATCCATTGGTCGGTGCGGTTGTCCCAGAACAGGTTCCAGAACTTCTTGAGGAAGCGGAAACAGCCGTCGATGCCGTTGGTGTCCCAAGGCTTGGAAGCCTCCACCGGGCCGAGGAACATCTCGTAGAGGCGCAGCGTGTCGGCGCCATAGTCGTTCACGATGTCGTCGGGGTTGACCACGTTGTACATCGATTTCGACATCTTCTCGATGGCCCAGCCACACACATACTTGCCGTCCTCGAGGATAAACTCGGCGTTCTTGTACTCAGGGCTCCAGTTCTTGAAGGCCTCGATGTCGAGGATATCGTTCTTCACCAGGTTCACCCAAGCGTGGATAGGGGTCACATCCTTGTAGTTCTTGCGCAGGCCGGCCGACACGAACACGGGCTTCTCTGCCGTGCTCAGCTCGTTGACGCGGTACACGAAGTTGCTTCGTCCCTGGATCATGCCCTGGTTGATGAGCTTCTGGTAGGGCTCCTCCTCGCAGCTCACGTTGTAGTCGTGGAGCACCTTGTTCCAGAAACGCGAGTAGATGAGGTGACCTGTGGCGTGCTCGGTGCCGCCCACATAGAGGTCTACATGGCGCCAATACTCATTGGCCTTCTCCGACACCAGTTGCTTGTCGTTGTGCGGATCCATGTAGCGCAGGTAGTAGGCCGACGATCCGGCGAAGCCAGGCATGGTGTAGAGGTCGATGGGGAACACGGTCGTGTTGTCGATGAGGCTCTTGTCGACCACCTCGTTCTTGGTGGTGTCCCACGCCCATTTCTCGGCGCGTCCCAATGGTGGCTCACCGCTCTCCGTGGGCTTATATTCCTTGATCTCAGGCAGTTGGATGGGCAGGCACTCCTCAGGAATCATCTGTGGCATGCCATCCTTGTAGTAAACGGGGAAGGGCTCGCCCCAGTATCTCTGTCGGCTGAAGATGGCGTCGCGCAGGCGATAGTTCACCTTGACGCGTCCGAGGTGGTGGCTGGTAACAAACTCCTTGGTCTTGGCGATGGCCTCCTTCACGGTGCATCCGTTGAGGCTGAATCCGTCGAGCGTCTCCTTGCCGGCCACAGGCGAGTTCATAACGATGCCCTCCTTGGCGTCGAAGCTCTCCTCCGACACGTCGGCACCCTCGATGAGGGGAATGATGGGCAGGTTGAAATGCTTGGCGAAGGCGTAGTCGCGCGAGTCGTGGGCAGGCACGGCCATGATGGCACCCGTGCCGTATCCGGCAAGCACGTATTCGGAAATCCACACGGGGATGTTCTCGCCGGTGAAGGGATTGACGGCGTAGGAGCCGCTGAACACACCCGTCACCTTGTGGTCCGACATGCGGTCGAGCTCGGTACGGCTCTTCACATAGTCGAGATACTGGTCGACCTCGGCCTTCTGCTCAGCCGTGGTCATGGTGGCCACGAGCTCGCTCTCGGGGGCCAGCACCATGAACGTAACGCCGAAGATGGTGTCGGCGCGTGTGGTGAAGATGGTGAACGACTCGTCGGTGCCGGCAATCTTAAACTGCATCTCGGTACCCTCCGAGCGTCCGATCCAGTTGCGCTGCGTCTCCTTGATCGAGTCGCTCCACTCCACGGTGTCGAGGCCGTCGAGCAAACGCTGGGCGTAGGCCGACACGCGGAGGCACCACTGGCTCATCTTCTTCTGCACCACGGGGAATCCGCCGCGCACCGATACGCCTTCCACCACCTCGTCGTTGGCCAGCACGGTGCCCAGTCCGGCGCACCAGTTGACCATCGTCTCGCCCTTGTAGGCGATGCGGTAGTTCATCAGCGTCTCTTCCTTTTGCTTCTCGCTCATCGCCTTCCACTCGTCGGCCGTGAACGAGAGTTCCTCGCTCTGCGCCACGTTGAGGCCCTCGGTGCCCTGCTTCTCAAAGTGCTCCACCAGTTGGCTGATGGGCAGTGCCTTCTGCTGGGCGTTGTCGTAGAACGACATGAACATCTTTTGGAAGGCCCATTGTGTCCAGTGGTAATAGCCGGGGTCGCATGTGCGCACCTCGCGGTCCCAGTCGAAGCAGAATCCGATCTTGTCGAGCTGCTCGCGGTAGTGGTTGATGTTTGCCTCGGTGGTGATGGCCGGGTGCTGGCCGGTCTTGATGGCATACTGCTCGGCGGGCAGTCCGTAAGCGTCGTATCCCATGGGGTTGAGCACGTTGAAGCCACACTGGCGCTTGTAGCGTGCGTATATGTCGCTGGCAATATAGCCTAAGGGGTGGCCCACATGCAAGCCTGCTCCCGACGGATAGGGGAACATGTTGAGCACGTAGAACTTCTTGCGGTTAGCGTCCTCTGTAACCTTGTAGGTCTTCTGTTCTACCCAAGTTTTTTGCCATTTTTTCTCAATCTCTCTGAAATCGTAGTTCATTGTGTTATTGTGTTTTTGTTTTTTTTTCTGTATAAATATAACGATTGCTATAATTAAAGATGTCTGCAAAGATACTTTAAAATGCAGAGAAATCAAAGCGAAAGGATGAGTTTTTCTTGGTTTATCAGCTATTTAGGGAGCAATTGGGTTGGTTCTTTCTTCGCCACGCTTTGTAACCGCCAGCTTGAACCCAAACATATATAACCCCCCTTTTACACCAGCAGGATAAAAACGCTATACTGTTTATAGAGGAAATCGTCATTAGACCGAAACTAAAGTTTCGGATTTAGTTTCAAACGGGCTGAATGATCGTTCAAACCGAATGCAATCAAGCATGCTTGAATTGCTGAGGTGAAGCCAATAATGCATAGCAAAGCCCAATGAGCGCATAGCCCAGGGCAAGCGAAGCGACACCCTGGGTATTAATAGTATTTTCATTGGTGCGCCCTGGAAGGGCAAAAGCATTAATCCTTATGTGGATTTTGCTCAGTGACTGTGCCATATTTATTACGCTTTTGCTCTTTCAGAGCGTTAATGGGTATGTTGTCTGTATTCATACCCAGGGTGACGCTTCGCTTGCCCTGGGCTATGCGCTCATTGGGCTTTCAGCCCGCCCGCTTCGCGCCGGTGACTGTTAGTTCAGCCCGTTTGAAACTAAATCAGAAACTTTAGTTATGTATTAAGAATTGAAATCTAATGACCAATTTGGGTTGAAATCTAATGACCGGTTTGGGTTAAAAAAGCCAACAATCTATAGCAAAAACTACACGTTTCTTTTCCACGACGGAAATCATTGGCCGAAATACGCCATTCTCAGCGCATTTATGTAATTGCTTAATAATCAAAGCGTTGTAATGATTTGTCTATGTTCCACACTCCCAATTTCGCATTTTCCCTTGCGGTTAGGCATGTTTCGCACCCCGAAACATGCCTAACCGCAAGACGATACCTTCCCAACGGTGGCTCGGTTAGGCATCTTTCGCCACTCGATACATGCCTAACGGCATGCGCACCTCTCATTTTGGGTGCTGCGATGGCATAAGAATGGCTTTGTCGTGCTCTATTTCACGCAAAAACACGACACAACTTTTTAACCAAAAAACACAACAGCTATAGTTCTATTGCACCACAGCACATGGCAAGGTACAATAGCGCTATAGCTGTTTTGTTTTGTCTAATGCACGAGAGGATGATGCCAGTATTGGAGGGAAGCAGTGCCTGGCATCAACCACCGTGATAGTTAGTTCTTCTCGCCGAAATCAGTCTGCTGCTTTTCCACTTCTTTCAGTTTGCGGTCGTTCTCTGCCTTGCGGTTCCGCTCGG
>ERZ1026888.242-NODE-242-length-33062-cov-20.714515_pt1 | contig 33062 bp, 30 predicted proteins | sample MGYA00380174_ERZ1026888 | MGnify/ENA primary metagenome ERZ1026888 (study PRJEB33269, sample SAMEA4719810) | human gut metagenome | biome: human-associated habitat; feature: organic feature; material: feces | place: Cameroon | collected 2013-10 ...
TGTCGGCTGACGCCAATTTTGAATGTTGAATGTTGAGTTTTGAATGTTGAATTGTCGGCTGACGCCAATTTTGAATGTTGAATGTTGAGTTTTGAATGTTGAATTGTTCAATTTTGAATTTTGATTTTTGACAAATAAAAAAATATATGAAGAAATTTTTTGTTTCTGTGCTTCTCGCACTTGCTCTCTGCCCCTCGCAGACCAAGGCGCAGCAGAACCCAATTCTCCCCGGCTTTCATGCCGATCCGGAGATAGTATACAGCAATCTCACCCACCGCTACTACATCTATTCCACAACAGATGGAGCGCCAGGTTGGGGCGGATATACTTATCAATGTTTCTCGTCGGCTGACCTTAAGGAATGGCGCGATGAGGGCGAGGTGCTTAATGCCAAGAATGGTCAGATACCTTGGACCAACGGCAATCTGTGGGCTCCTGCCATTCAGGAAGTGAAGGTGGGTAAGGGTAAATACAAGTACTATCTCTATTATAGTGCCAACCCCAAGGCAGGCGGTGGCAAGGAGATAGGTGTAGCTGTGAGCGACAGTCCTACTGGTCCGTTTGTAGATCATGGCAAGTCGATAATAAACACCATTCCCAATGGTTGCCGCGGACAGCAGATTGACGTGGACGTGTTCATTGACCCACGCTCAAAGAAGCCTTACCTCTATTGGGGCAACGGCTATATGGCTGGAGCAGAACTTCAGAAGGACATGACTGCCATAAAGCCACAAACCCTGAAAGTGCTCACTCCCGATGGTGGAACCTTGAAAGATTATGCCTATCGCGAGGCTCCATACGTGTTCTTCCGTAACGGAATCTACTACTTCATGTGGTCGGTTGACGATACTGGCTCTGCCAACTATCATGTGGCTTATGGCACAGCCAAATCGCCGCTTGGTCCGATAACTGTAGCCAAGGAGCCTATTGTCATTCAGCAAGACCAAAAGCACAGTATCTATGGCACAGCTCATAATTCCGTTATAAATGTTCCGGGTACAGACGATTGGTATATTGTCTATCACCGTATCAACAAATATTTCATCTATGCTGATGAGAAGCCTGGCATTCACCGTGAGGTGTGCATCGACCGTATGGAGTTTAATGCTGATGGAACTATCAAGCCCGTCACGCCATCAAATGCCGTAGTTAACAAGGATGGTTCTATCGACCTGATAGCTAATGGCAATCCGCTTTTCAAGCATGTTCATACTGCCGATGCAGCCGCATACGTTGAGGGCGACACTCTTTGGCTTTTTGCTGGACACGACGAGGACGACGCTCCAAGAAATGAGTATAAGATGAATGACTGGCTCACATTCTCCACAACCGACCTAAAGCATTGGCATCAACATCCCGTAGGTCTCGACATTTCTGCCTTTAAGTGGGCTGACAGCAAGCAGGCTTTTGCAGGACATGTGGCAAAGCGCAATGGCAAGTACTACTGGTATGTGTCTACCAACTGGTGTGGCATAGGCGTGGCTGTGAGCGACAAGATTACGGGTCCGTACAAAGATGCGTTGGGCAAGCCATTGCTTACCAATAAAGACTGTCGTGGCTCAAAGCACAGTTGGGCGTGCATCGACCCTGCCATCTTCATCGACGACGACAATACACCTTATATTATATGGGGCAACCGCCAGTGCTATATTGCCAAACTCAAGGACAACATGATTGAGATTGATGGCGACATACATCAGCTCGACCTTGGCGACGATTTCCCATTCACCGAGGCTCCGTGGGTGCACAAGCGCAATGGCAAGTACTATCTTACCTATGCCGTGAGCTGGCCAGAGCGTATGGGTTATGCCATGAGCGACAATATCATGGGACCTTGGAAACCGATGGGACTCATCGATGGAGTGTCGGGCAACAGCAACACCACTCATCCGTCTATTGTGAAGTTCAAGGACCAGTGGCTCTACTTCACTCATGATGGTTCGCTGCACGACGGACACTCGTATAAGCGAAGTGTAGTTATGAAGACATTGGAGTATAACAGCGATGGGTCGATAAAGCCGATTGACAGTACTTCTGGGGGGCACGCATCAAGGTCGCTCGTGAGGTGACTGTGCCACTTGCATTCCTCGACAAGTTAGTTTGCTCGACAAATAAATAGAAGTTAGAAATCAAAGGGGCAGAAGTTAAGGCTTTATATTTTTTGTTTTGTGGGATATTTCTTTCAAAGCAAATGTATTGGTCTTGACTTCTGCCCTTGATTTTTTTATCTATCCTTATACATATCGTCATAATACTTCTGATAGTCGCCCGAAGTCACATTGTCCATCCATGCCTGATTGTCGAGATACCAGCGTACGGTCTTCTCGATGCCCTCCTCAAACTGAAGCGAAGGCTCCCATCCAAGTTCGCGCTGCAGTTTGCGCGAGTCGATGGCATAGCGCATGTCGTGGCCCATACGGTCGGTTACGTGTGTGATGAGGTTGAGGTCCTCACCTTCCTTGCGTCCCAAGAGTCGGTCTACAGCCTTGATGAGCACGTGTATGATGTCGATGTTCTTCCACTCGTTGAAACCGCCGATGTTGTAGGTGTCGGCTATTTTTCCCTCATGGAAGATAAGGTCGATTGCGCGTGCATGGTCCTCAACATATAGCCAGTCGCGCACGTTCAGTCCCTCGCCATATACTGGCAGTGGCTTGCGGTGGCGAATGTTGTTTATGAAGAGCGGAATGAGCTTCTCGGGGAACTGATATGGGCCATAGTTGTTGGAGCAGTTGGTCACGATGGTTGGCATTCCGTATGTGTCGTGGAAGGCACGCACGAAATGGTCGCTCGAAGCTTTTGAAGCAGAGTAGGGCGAGTGGGGGTTGTACTTCAAGTCCTCTGTGAAGAAGTCTTCGCCATAAGCGTGGTGGTGGCTGCTCGAAGCCTTGGTTGTGAATGGCGACTCGATGCCTTCAGGATGTGTAAGCTCCAGCGCGCCATACACCTCGTCGGTAGAGATGTGGTAGAAACGCTTGCCTTCGTATTTCTCGGGCAGCGACTCCCAGTAGAGCTTGGCGGCCTGAAGCAGAGTGAGTGTGCCCATCACGTTGGTGCGTGCGAAGGTGAAGGGGTCCTTGATAGAGCGGTCGACATGACTCTCGGCAGCAAGGTGGATGATGCCGTCGACGTGGTGTTCCTGCATCAGGCGCATTACGAGCTCGAAGTCGCAGATGTCGCCCTTTACGAATGTGTAGTTGTCGCGGTTCTCTATGTCCTTGAGGTTGGCGAGGTTTCCCGCATACGTCAATTTGTCGAGATTGATGATATGATATTCGGGGTACTTGTTGACGAATAGTCTAACTACGTGTGAGCCGATGAATCCGGCTCCTCCAGTGATGATGATTGTTCTCATAGTTGTTTATGATTTAAAATTTATAATGGTTAGTTGTTGTCAGCAAGTTGCTTGGTGCACTTCTTCAGCGAGTCGGTCCAGTAAGGCACTCTTATGCCGAATGTGCTTTTCAGCTTCGACTTGTCGAGCACGGAGAAGTGCGGACGCTTCACGGGACTTGGAAACTCCTCGCTGTAGCAAGGCTGTATGTCGCATGTGTTGCCCGACAGTTCGCAGATAATCTTGGCGAAGTCGAACCATGAGCATACGCCCTCGTTGGAGAAGTGGTAGATGCCCGTCTTGTCGAGTTGTCGGGTGTTGATGATGTGGGCTATGGCGTCGGCAAGGTCGCCGGCAAAGGTAGGTGTTCCCACTTGGTCGAACACCACCTTGAGCGAGTCCTTCGATGCTGTTAGGCTCTGCATAGTCTTCACGAAGTTCTTGCCCCATTGCGAGTAGAGCCAAGCCGTGCGCAGGATGATGTGTTGGCATCCTGTGGCCTCTATAGCCTTCTCGCCTGCAAGTTTTGTTTTTCCGTATACTCCGAGTGGGTTGGTAGGCCAGTCTTCGCGGCATGGAATGTTGCGGTCGCCCTGGAACACATAGTCGGTTGACACGTGTATCAGTGTGCCTTCCACCTCCTTCATTGCTGTGGCGAGATTGCCTGCTGCCGTGTTGTTGATGAGGTTGGCAGTGTCGAAGTCAGATTCTGCGCGGTCTACATTTGTATAGGCGGCACAGTTGACGATGATTTCAATATTGTTCGCCTTCACCATTTTGCGTATGGCTTCGAGGTCTGTGATGTCGAGGTTCTCGTATCCCTCAGCCACATCTGTGAAGATATAGTTGTCGTTGCTTTCTTTTGCCACACGTTGCATCTCGTGTCCGAGTTGTCCGTTGGCTCCAGTTATGAGTATATTCATGATGTATTGGTTTTATCTGTAAGGTTTATTAAAAAGGAGAGTCAAAGTCCTTAAGCATAACATGCTTGGTGTCTTTCTCACTGAGTATGGCCTTGTCGGTAGGTATGCGCCAGTCGATGCCCAGTGAGTCGTCGAGTATGGATATGCCTCCATCTGCCTCCGGATGGTAGAAGTTGTCGCATTTGTATTGGAACACAGCCACATCGCTCAATACTGCAAAGCCGTGAGCAAACCCCTTCGGAATGAAGAACTGGCGGTGGTTGTCCTCTGAGAGCTCCACAGCCACATGCTTTCCGTATGTAGGGCTTCCCTTGCGTATGTCGACAGCCACATCAAGCACGCGGCCCTTTACACAACGCACCAGTTTGCTTTGTGTGAATGGGGGACGCTGGAAATGCAGTCCGCGCATCACTCCATACGACGACATGCTCTCGTTGTCCTGGCAGAAGTCCACCTTGCCCACTTTCTCTTCAAACTCTCGTTGTGAGTAACTCTCGAAGAAATAGCCTCGCGCATCCTTGAATATGCGTGGCTCGATGATTACCACTCCCTCAATATCAGTTTTTATTACTTCCATATTGTTTTTATTGCGTTTTGTTCTTTATATATTATAATGTAGAGATTGCATGATTTATTGTGTAAATCATTGCAAAGTTAACTAATTATTTTTTTACCTCGTCATTATAGGGTAGTCATAACTCGTGAGAATGTAAAAAAAACAAAAAATCTAAGATTTTGTAATATAGAGTTTGCAAATAAAGAAATAAATATTACCTTTGCAAAGTTAAACAACAGTCACACAAAAAATGGAAGCTTTCTTCAAGACACACAAATACCTCGTTGAGCATACGGACGCTCCAGTTAGACGAGATCTCATGGACGAGATCAACTGGAACGACCGCCTTATTGGCATTAAGGGTACTCGTGGTATTGGAAAGACCACGTTTCTGTTGCAATACGCCAAGGAGAACTTTGCTGCCGACGACCGCCGCTGCCTGTATGTGAACATGAACAACTTCTACTTCCAAGGACGTGGCATAGCCGACTTTGCAGCCGATTTCTACGCGCGCGGAGGTAAGGTTCTGCTTATCGACCAGGTGTTCAAACAGCAGGATTGGAGCAGCGAGCTTCGCCAGTGCTACGACCAGTGTCCAGGACTTAAGATTGTGTTCACTGGGTCGAGTGTGATGCGCTTGAAGGAGGAAAACCCCGAATTGGGCGGAATAGTAAAGAGCTACAATCTCAGGGGATTCTCTTTCCGCGAGTATCTCAACCTGCTCACTGGCAAGAACTTCGCTAAACACACTCTTGACGACATTCTTGAGCGACACGTCGATATTGCCAATGAGTTTGCTCAGCAGATTGACATTCAGTCGCATTTCACCAATTATCTTCATCATGGCTTTTATCCCTTCTTCCGCGAGCATCGCAACTTCGAGGAGAACCTGCTGAAGACAATGAACATGATGACCGAGGTCGACATCTTGCTCATCAAGCAGATAGAGCTGAAGTATCTCACCAAGATAAAGAAACTGTTCTATCTTCTTGCCGTTGAGGGACCTAAGGCTCCAAACATAAGCAATCTTGCCAGCAATATCGAGACAAGTCGTGCCACCGTAATGAACTACATCAAGTATTTGTCGGACGCGCGTCTTATCAACATGATTTACCATGTGGGCGACGATTTCCCCAAGAAGCCCTCTAAGGTGATGATGTATAACCCGAATCTGATGTACGCTATCTATCCCATTGTGGCTAACACCCAAGATGCTATGGAAACGTTTTTCGTTAACTTGGTGTGGAAGGACCATAAGGTGAATCAGGGCAACAAGGATGCTTACTATATCGTGGACGAGCGGTTGAAATTCAAGATTGTTGACGGCACCCATTCGGCAAGGCAACGCAATGCCCCCGACATTCTCTATGCTGTCTACAATTCTACCGTAGGACACGACAACTACATTCCCTTGTGGATGTTCGGATTATTATACTAAAACAAAATACACTAACATTTTTTATTTTATAACAAAATGGCTAAAGAAAAAAAGTTTATCACATGTGATGGTAACACAGCTGCCGCTCACGTGAGCTACATGTTCACTGAGGTTGCTGCTATCTATCCTATCACTCCGTCATCTCCGATGGCTGAGCACGTAGATGAATGGGCTGCCAAGGGTCGCAAGAACCTCTTCGGTCAGCGAGTTTCTATCCAGGAAATGGAGTCGGAGGCTGGTGCTGCCGGCGCATTGCACGGCTCACTCCAGGCTGGTGCCCTCACTTCAACTTACACTGCTTCGCAGGGTCTGTTGTTGATGATTCCTAACATGTACAAAGTTGCTGGCGAGTTGCTGCCTTGCGTATTCAACGTTTCGGCTCGTACATTGGCTTCTCACTCTCTCTGTATCTTTGGTGACCACCAGGACGTTATGGCTTGCCGTCAGACTGGCTTCGCTATGTTCTGCTCTGGTTCAGTGCAGGAGGTTATGGACCTCTCGGCTGTTCCTCACCTCGCTACACTTGAGACTTCTGTGCCTTTCATCAACTTCTTCGATGGTTTCCGCACATCTCACGAGTACCACAAGATCGAGGAGATGGATATGGAAGACATCCGTCCGTTGGTAAACCCAGAGTATATCAAGCGTTTCCGCGACCGTGCTCTTACTCCTGAGCGTCCTGTTACTCGCGGTACTGCTGAGAACCCTGAGACATTCTTCACACATCGTGAGGCTTGCAACGAGTACTACGACCGTATTCCTGAGGTAGTAGAGAAGTACCTCGGCGAGATGACTAAGATCACTGGCCGTGAGTATCACCTCTTCAACTACTATGGAGCTGAGGATGCCGAGAACGTTATCATCCTCATGGGTTCGGCTACAGAGCCTGCTCGCGAGGCTATCGACTACCTCAACAAGCAGGGCAAGAAGGTTGGTATGGTGGCTGTTCACCTCTACCGTCCGTTCTCTGTTGACTTCTTGAAGAAGGCTCTTCCTGCTACTGTTAAGCGCATCGCTGTTCTCGACCGCACTAAGGAGCCGGGTGCTGAGGGTGAGCCTCTGTACCTCGACGTTAAGTCGGCTCTCTACGACGACGAGCGCAAGCCGCTTATCGTTGGTGGACGTTATGGTCTCGGTTCTTCCGACACAACTCCTGCCAAGATTGTTGCTGTGTTCAAGAACCTCGAGCTCCCGCAGCCTAAGAACCACTTCACTGTTGGTATCGTTGACGACGTTACATTCACTTCACTTCCTGAGGAAGAGGAGATCCCAATGGGTGGCGACGACTTGTTCGAGGCTAAGTTCTACGGTCTCGGTGCCGACGGTACTGTAGGTGCCAACAAGAACTCTGTTCAGATTATTGGTAACAACACCAACAAGTATTGCCAGGCTTACTTCTCTTACGACTCTAAGAAGTCAGGTGGTTTCACTTGCTCACACCTCCGTTTCGGTGATAGCCCAATCCACAGCGCATACCAGGTAAATACTCCTAACTTCGTGGCTTGCCACGTTCAGGCTTACCTCCACATGTATGACGTTACTCGTGGTCTTCGCAAGAATGGCTTCTTCCTTTTGAACACTATCTTCGACGGTGAGGAGCTTGTTAACTTCATTCCTAACAAGGTAAAGCGTTGCTTCGCTCAGAACAACATCACAGTTTACTATATCAACGCTACTAAGATTGCTCAGGAGATTGGTCTCGGCAACCGTACCAACACCATCCTCCAGTCTGCATTCTTCCGTATCACAGAGGTTATTCCTTTGGATCTCGCTGTAGAGCAGATGAAGGCATTCATCGTTAAGTCTTACTCTAAGAAGGGTCAGGACGTTGTTGACAAGAACTTCGGCGCTGTTGACCGTGGTGGTGAGTACAAGCAGTTGACAGTAGATCCAGCTTGGGCTAACCTCGCTGACGATGAGGCTAAGGAGGATAACGCTCCAGCATTCGTTAAGGAGCTCGTTCGTCCTATCAACGGCCAGGCAGGTGACCTCTTGAAGGTTTCTGACTTCGTTAAGCACGACACAGTTGACGGTACATGGCAGAATGGTACATCAGCATTCGAGAAGCGTGGTGTTGAGGCATTCGTACCAGTATGGAACGTTGAGAACTGTATCCAGTGTAACAAGTGTTCATTCGTTTGTCCTCACGCAGCTATCCGTCCATTCGTATTGACCGACGAGGAGCTCGCAGGCATCGAGGGTCTCGAGACTCAGGATGTAAAGGCACCTAAGGCTATGGCTGGCATGCACTTCCGCATCGAGACTTCAGTACTCGACTGTCTGGGTTGTGGTAACTGTGCTGACGTCTGCCCAGGTAAGAAGGGTGAGAAGGCGTTGACAATGGTTCCATTCAACGTTGACGCAGAGGATATGGTCAAGGAAGCAGCTAACTGGGAGTACCTCGTACACAAGGTAGCTTCTAAGCAGGATCTCGTTGACATCAAGCAGAGCCCTAAGAACTCTCAGTTCGCTCAGCCATTGTTCGAGTTCTCTGGTGCTTGCTCTGGTTGTGGTGAGACTCCATACGTTAAGTTGATTTCTCAGCTCTTCGGTGATCGTCAGATGATTGCTAACGCTACTGGTTGTTCTTCTATCTACTCAGCTTCTATCCCATCTACTCCATATACAAAGAACGCTAAGGGTCAGGGTCCTGCATTCGACAACTCATTGTTCGAGGACTTCTGCGAGTTCGGTCTCGGTATGGTAATGGGTAACAAGAAGATGAAGGAGCGCATCGCTCACTTGCTCGAGGAGGCTAAGGCTAGCGAGAAGGTTTCTGCTGAGTTCGTAGCTGCTGCTGACAAGTGGATGGCTAACATGAACGATTCAGAGGGTTCTAAGGAGGCTGCTGCAGAGTTGAAGCCTCTCATCGCTGCCGGCGCTGAGAAGGGTTGCCCTATCTGCAAGGAGCTCAAGACTTTGGATCACTACCTCGTTAAGCGTTCACAGTGGATCATCGGTGGTGATGGTGCTTCTTACGATATCGGTTACGGTGGTCTCGACCACGTATTGGCTTCTGGTGAGGACGTTAACATCCTCGTGCTCGATACTGAGGTTTACTCTAACACTGGTGGTCAGTCGTCTAAGTCTACTCCTCTCGGTGCTATCGCTCAGTTCGCTGCTCAGGGCAAGCGTATCCGCAAGAAGGATCTCGGCTTGATGCAGACAACTTACGGCTACATCTATGTAGCTCAGATCGCTATGGGTGCTGACAATGCTCAGACATTGAAGGCTATCCGTGAGGCTGAGGCTTATCCAGGTCCGTCACTCATCATCGCTTATGCTCCATGTATCAACCACGGTTTGAAGCGTAAGGGCGGTATGGGTCGCTCACAGAACGAGGAGAAGCTCGCTGTTGATTGCGGTTACTGGCACTTGTGGCGTTTCAACCCACAGTTGGCTGATGAGGGCAAGAACCCGTTCACTCTCGACTCTAAGGCTCCTAAGTGGGAGGACTTCCGCGACTTCCTCCTCGGCGAGGTTCGTTATCTGTCAGTACAGAAGGCATTCCCGAAGGAGGCCGACGAGCTCTTCAGCCAGGCAGAGAAGATGGCTAAGCTCCGCTACCAGACTTACGTTCGTAAGAGCCAGGAGGACTGGAGCGAGCAGGTCTAAATAAAATGATTAGTTGTTAATTATTAGTTATTAATTGGGTTTGGCAAAACCATGTGATAATTTTTAATCAGTGATTATTGATTATTCATTGGCTGGGAACTATGTAATAATTCGTAATTATTGATTAACGGGTGATTCCATGCACATTTGTAATTGATAATTAACAACTAAAAATTAATAATTTCAAAAGTGTTGACCGTGGAGCGTCATGAACTCCATCGTCAACACTTTTTTTTATGTCCATTTATTTTGTTGTTCTTGATAAAAACTCTAACTTTGCACGTCAATAAAGCAAAACAAAATTTATAATGCGACTTCATATATTCAATCCCGAACACGACATTGCGCTGGCTATGAACATGCCACGCTTCACACCCCCACATGCCGGACGTCAGATGCGTGCCGACTTGAGTTTTCTTCCTGCCATTTGGGCTGATGATGGCGACATGGTGGTGGTGGACGATGTTGAGGCTGCCGTTGAGGCTGTTCGGCATATTCGTAAATATGCCCACGATGTGCTGTTTGTCACCCTCGACGATCTCCGCAATCTCGCTCTCGACACTTCCTCGACTGTTAAGATTGAGCCGTGGGGATGGGACGTTGCTGTAAGAGGCCAGTTGCTTCGCGCTCAACCCTCTCTGCAGCAGTTCCTGCCTGATGATGCCGCCCTTGCTGCCATACGCCAGATGAGCAGTCGTCAGTTTGCCTCTGAGCATCTGCTTCCTTTGCTTCACGATGCCAATCCTTCGGTGGTGGGTGAGAGTGTGTATTGCGATTCTGAGCAGAAGACTTTGGCTATGATTGGTCAGTATGGCAAGAGTGTGCTTAAATCGCCTTGGAGTTGCAGTGGCAGAGGCATACGTTATATTAATACTCCAGAGCCTGACGAGCATACTGTGGGATGGCTGAGAAACGTCATTCGCCAGCAAGGTGGAATAATGGTGGAGCCGTTCTATGCTAAGGTCTACGACTTTGGTATGGAGTTTCAGAGCACTCCCGACAAGGGTATCGTCTATTCAGGTCTCTCTCTCTTCGACACACGTGCTGGTGCCTATACCGGAAGTATATGTGCCACGGAGAACGACAAGCGCGAGATGTTGTCGCAATATGTCGACCTCGCGCTTATCGACACCATCTGCCAGCAGGTACAGACAATTCTGCAACCTTTGATGAATGGAGTCTACTACGGTCCCTTCGGCATCGACATGATGGCTGTGGCCAAGAATAGTGGCTCTGGTTTCCTCCTTCACCCCTGTGTGGAGCTTAATCTTCGTCGCACCATGGGCCATGTGGCTCTTGCCCTCTCACCTTCTGAGTTTGAACCCCGCCGAATAATGAGCATTTATTATTCCGACAAGCATAGAATAAGAATACAAAACACAATGGATAATCTGTTGAACACGGGACTTGTGTAGAGTTTTGATTTTTGAATTTTGAGTTTTGAATTATCGGCAAAGCCGATTTTGAATTGTTCAATTTTGAATTTTGAGTTGGTGGTGATTTAGGGTTCTGAAAATTCAAAACTCAAAATTCAAAAATCAAAAAAGGAGACAAACACTCTCAACAAGCGTTTGTCTCCTTTATTATTTTTTTTCTGACTTACTGTCTAAGAAAATTACTCAGCAGCGTTCTCCTCAGCCTTAGGAGCCTCTACATCAGCCTCTTCAGCCTTGGGAGCCTCTACAACTGCGTTCTCAGCAACTACCTTAACAGGCACCTTAACCTCAACCTCCTTGTGGAAGTGGATAGTAGCCTCGAAGTCGCCAACGTGCTTGATGTCGCGCATTGTGATGATCTTGCGGTCAATCTCAATACCCTTCTTAGCAAGCTCTGCAGCAACGATAGCAGCGTTAACCGAACCGTAAGTAGCACCAGTAGCACTAACCTTAACAGCGATAACGAGCTCTACACCGTTGAGCTGCTCAGCCTTCTTTTCAGCCTCAGCCTTGATGGCAGCGAGCTTGTGAGCCTGCTGCTTCAAGTTCTCAGCGAGAACCTTCTTTGCTGACTCAGATGCGATTACACCCTTGCCCTGGGGAATGAGGTAGTTACGACCGTAACCACTCTTTACATTAACGATGTCGTTCTTGTAACCCAGTCCGATAATATCTTCTTTAAGTATGATTTCCATTGCTATTCCTCCTTAATAATTATTTCATCAAATCGGTTACGTAAGGAAGCAAAGCAATCTGGCGAGCACGCTTAACAGCCTGTGCTACGCGGCGCTGATACTTCAAAGATGTACCTGTGATACGACGAGGAAGGATCTTACCCTGCTCGTTCAAGAACTTCTTGAGGAACTCAGGATCCTTGTAGTCGATGTACTTGATACCGCTCTTCTTGAAACGGCAATACTTCTTCTTGCGTGTGTCCACTGAAGGTGGAGTCAAATAGCGAATTTCTGATTCTACTGCTGCCATGTTTTAAGCCTCCTCTTTTTTAGCGAATTTGTTACGTCTCTTCTCAGCATACTGTGCAGCATACTTGTCGAGCTTAACTGTCATGTGACGGATGACCTTCTCGTCACGGCGATAGCCGGTCTCGAGTGTCTTTACAATTGTGGGCTCAGCCTTGAACTCCAACAGGCAATAGAATCCTGTAGACTTCTTCTGGATAGCATAAGCCATCTTCTTGAGTCCCCAAGCCTCTTCGTTCACAATCTCTGCACCATTGTCAGTGAGGAGCTTCTTGAACTTAGCGACCGTTTCCTTCATCTGTTCATCAGACAAAACGGGAGTCAAAATGAAAACGGTTTCGTATCGATTCATTGTTGTTAAAAATTAAAATATAATTATTGTTGCAAAATTGCGGGTGCAAAGGTACAGTTTTTATGCTGTTCACGAAAACAATTCTTTCTTTATCTTTCTGTGGTTAACAATATTTAGCATATAACAGTAAGACGATTAACTTCTCCTTTACTTCCACCAGAAATTGTAACACGATTGTAACATGTGTTTAAACCCCGTGTAATATAGTGACAGTAATTTTGCATCATGAAAAAGAGCAAGTGAAACATTATATACATAATAAAGTACAAACATTATATTAAACAATAAATGGAAACAATGTATTTGTGTATTGTCGTCTTTCTGCTATGTCTGGCAGTGTTCGACCTTTTCGTTGGTGTCAGCAACGACGCCGTTAACTTCCTTAACAGTGCCATTGGAGCCAAGGTGGCAAAGTTCCGCACTGTTATGATAGTAGCCTCGTTTGGTGTGGCATTCGGAGCAGTCATGTCCACGGGCATGATGGATGTGGCTCGCCACGGCATCATGCAGCCAGCCAACTTCACGTTCTACGATGTGATGACGATTTTCCTTGCGGTGATGGTCACCGACGTCATTGTGCTCGACATGTTCAACACATTGGGAATGCCTACCTCCACCACCGTTTCACTCGTGTTCGAACTTCTCGGCGGTACATTTGTTCTTGCAGCCATCAAGATTGCAACCGACCCGTCGCTTGAGTTTGGCGATTTGCTCAACACCGACAAGGCTTTGAGTGTGATTGTTGCCATCTTCGTGAGTGTAGCCATAGCCTTTGTCTTTGGTATCGTGGTTCAGTGGATTTCGCGTATTGTCTTCACCTTTAATTACAAGAAGCACTCACGCTATTCCATCGCCCTCTTCGGTGGCATCGCCTTCACATCGCTTGCTTACTTCATCTTCCTCAAGGGCATTGGCAAGAGCCACTATCTTAGCGACGACATCCGCAATTGGGTAGATGCCAATACCGGTATGTTGCTCGTCTACACCTTCATCGGTTCTTCCATCGTGATGCAGGTACTTCATCTTCTCCGCATCAATGTGTTCAAGTTTGTTGTGCTCATGGGCACCTTCGGCCTTGCTATGGCATTTGCCGGCAACGACCTTGTCAACTTCATCGGTGTGCCTCTCGCCGGTCTTGATTCCTACAACGATTTCGTAGCCAATGCCAATGGCGCAAGCGACACATCGTTCCTTATGACCTCGCTCAAGGAGTCTGCCCAGACCCCTCCGTTCTATCTCTTTGGAGCCGGAGTAGTGATGATTGTCGCTATGGCTACATCCAAGAAAGCCCGCAATGTTATTAAGACCAGTGTCGACCTTAGCCGTCAGGACGAGGGTGACGAGATGTTTGGCACCAGCCGTGCTGCCCGCAGCATCGTCCGCGTCACTCAGGATTCCAACAGCTGGTTGATGCAGTACATGCCCGAGTGCCTGAAACGTTGGATCGACAGCCGCTTCAACAAGAATGAGGTTGAGCTTAACGATGGTGCCGCTTTCGACGTTGTTAGAGCAGCCGTCAACCTTGTGCTGGCTTCAATGCTCATCACCATTGGTACCAACTTCAAGTTGCCGCTCTCTACTACCTACGTTACCTTTATGGTGGCTATGGGTTCTTCGCTTGCCGACCGTGCTTGGAGCCGCGAGAGTGCCGTGTTCCGTGTCACTGGTGTGATAAGTGTTATTGGTGGATGGTTCATCACGGCAGCCGTGGCTTTCGGAGCTTGTGCTCTGGTCTGCCTGATTATGTTCTACGGTGGCATTCTTGCTAAGGTAGCCTTCATCGCCCTCGTGATTTTCTTGCTCGTTCGCAGCAACATCCAGTACTCCAAGAAGGAGAAGGATGCCGACAAGAGCAATGTGTTCCGCCTTATGATGAGCACCCGCGACCCCGAGATTGTCTGGGACTTGCTCTCAAAGCACGTGTCACGCACCCAGAGCTTCACAGCCAAGTTTGCTTCCGACGAGTTCAACAAGATTATCGACGGTTTGGAGTCGGAGCGTCCACGCGTCCTCCGCAAGGTTGCCAACGAGCTTTCCAAGGAGAAGGAGATGCTTAAGAAGTACCGCCGCCAGGAACTTCTCGCCTTGAGACGTGTGCCTGCCGACATTGCCATCGAGCGCAACACATGGTTCCACCTTGGCATCAACTCTTCCGAGCAGTATATCTACTGTCTCCGCCGCATCCTCGACCCAATCAAGGAGCATGTCGACAACAACTTCAACCCTCTGCCGCAGGCCTACATCGATGAGTTCCGCCCCATACGCACCACTATCAACGAACTGATGCAGCAGACCGAGGCGCAGATTTCCACTGGCCGTTTTGAGAACTATCGCGAGACCTTGGCTATGGCCGACAAGTGCAAGGATGAGCTTTCAGTAGTGCGCAAGCTTCACATCGACCGTATCCAGCAGGCTCAGGACAACAAAAACCTGCAAGTGTCGCTCGTCTATCTCAACTTGCTCCAGGAGAGTCAGCAGTTGCTTAGCAACATGCGACATCAGTTGAGAGCTGCCAAGAAGTTCATGGAGAACTAAACCGTAGCTTTAGAAGTTAATAAAGATTGTATATAGGAAATAGAGCTGTATGCTTTTGTTGCCGATATTAGCAACAATTGCATACGGCTCTAATTTTTTCTCAAAAATTTTGGAAGAACCATAAATTCGGACAATAATAAAGTAACTGTTACTTATTTATATTTATATATAAATTATAGATAAAATAACCGATTTATGGCAACAGTAAAACTTAAGTTTCGTCCCTCGTCAGTGCAGTCTGCCGAGGGCACATTGTATTTTCAGGTGACTCACAAGCGCAAGGTGAAATGGCTTAGCACCGGACTTTACGTTTTTCCCCACGAGTGGGATGCCAATACCGCTACTGTCTTAGTGCCTGCCGCTGGCAAGCGTAATGCGGTGTTGACTCTTCTGCAAAGCAAGGTAGAGTTGGCGTTAAGGCAGTGGAAGCTTGTTCTCAACAGTATGGAGCTTAACCACAATGATTTCACGGTGGAGGAGCTATGCGATGCCTTCAACCGCAATCCATTGCCCAAGACTGTATTCATGTTCCTTCAGGAGCAAGTGGTCAACAAGGAGTTGATGATGCGGCATGGCACAGCCCGCACCTACAGCAATGCCTATCGACGCTTCAAGGCGTTCCGCAATGATGTCGACCTTACCTTCGACCAACTCACGCCCGGCATGATCGAGCATTTCGAGGCATGGTTCATCCACCGCCGACTTAAGCAGAACAGCATCCGCTGCTATCTGCGCACTCTCAACACCATGTTCTCCAAGGCTCTGGAAGAAGGACTCTTGCGCAATCGCAATCTCTTCAGTCGCGTCCACCTGTCGTATGTTCCTACCGCCAAGCGTGCCATTGGCGAGAAGGAGATGAGGATGATTGCCAAACTTCAGCTGCGCGAAGGCTCTACCTTGGCTCTCGCCCGCGACATCTTTGTCTTCAGCTACTACATGCGTGGAATGTCCTTTGTGGATATTGCCTATCTGCGCAAAACCGACCTTAGGAATGGCATGTGGACCTATAGCCGCATGAAGACCAACCAAAGCCTGACGGTGGAGTGGGAGGAAGCTCAACAGAGAATCATCGACCGCTATGCCTCTAAAACCAAGGACAGTCGCTATCTGTTTCCCGTCATCAAGCAGGAGGATGGCACCGAATACGAGCAATGCCAACGTATGCAGCTTAACATCAATCGGGCCTTGAAGAAGATAGGGGAGAGGATAGGACTGAAAATCCCGCTCACCACTTATGTTGCGCGCCACACATGGGCAAGTGTTGCACGAAACGTGAATGTGCCTGTCTCCGTCATTAGTGTGGGCATGGGACATAGATCCATAAAGACTACCGAAGTGTATCTTGACTCTGTCGACATTTCAAGTGTCAACGAGGCAAACAGAATGCTGATAAAGAGAATTGAGGGGTGAGAAGTTGAATTTTGAGTTTTGAGTTTTGAGTTTTGAATTATCGGCAATGCCGATTTTGAGTTTAGAATTTTGAATGTTGAGTTTTGAATTTCCGGCAAGGCCGATTTTGAAGTTCAATATTGTATCCATGTGCCCTGCGCTCGGCTTTGCTGGGCGCAGGGCATTAGGTTTATATTGTTTAATAAATGGTGGGGAAAAGTGATGGTTTTCTCATGATAAAACATACACAAAGAGAAAATCACTGAAAACTAACGCTTTAAGAACATAAGAATGTCGAATTTGTTAAACAATTTAAGCCAAATTTGTAGTTTTGCTAAACTTTTCCATTAGAAAATTATAAGGAATGACGGAAAAATCGTACCTTTGCAAGGAAAATACTGTTTTATCATGAGAAAACAGTACTTATCTAACTAAAACGAGCATACACAAAGACGGTATGGATTTATGAAAAATGTTATTGCTAAACAGGCACGGCCATCCCAGATGATGGCAGCCAACAGTGACATAAAGTAGTAGAGAAGTTATGAAGCAGGATTGCACGATTTCTCAGTCTACAGCCGACGAGACTAAGCGTTCTCTTTCATCCGAGAACAAGGCGTTTCCAGAGGGCACCCACGTTTCTGAGCCAGACGAACAGACTGGTCCAGTGGTAGAGAAGTATACCCACGTGTCGTGGAGTTACCTCTTTGTCCACCACTCCAAGGTTATGTCGTTCGAGGAGAAACTGAAGAACGATGGTCTCACTTACTTTGTTCATAAAACCATCAAGTATTTGCCTCGCCATAGAAACAAGAATGGTGGCGTGCGCGAGGTGGAAAAGCCTACTGTCAGCGGTCTTGTTTTTATACAAGGTAATCCCGACGACATACAGAAATATCTTGACGAGAAGTTTCCCTTGCATAGGTTGTGCAAGAATTGCAGCACCGGCAAGGTGGCTACCATTCCCTGCAACCAGATGGAGCCTTTCATGCGTATTGCCGAAACCGAGCCCGATCGTCTCCGTTTTCTCCTTCGTCCCTTCGTCTATTATTCCAAGAACCGCACCAAGCTTCGCATCGTCACTGGCGAACATGCCGGACTCGAGGGTTATGTCATCCGCATTGCCCGCGACCGCAAACTCGTCATGGATGTGGGTGGAATGGCTGTTGCCATATCTGGCATTCATGCCGAACGCTTCGAAGAGGTGAACAAGAACGAGGCAGACAAAAAGGAACGCACGTTCTACTATCATCGCAACCTTCATGAGCGCAACGCCTTTATCGACCGCTATTTCCATCGTGTCAAGTCCATTCTGGAGGTGTCAGCTCAAGTGGAGAATATCAACATTCTCCGCATTCAAACCCTCGCCGACGTGCACGACAGGAAACTGGACCTTAAGGATGCCTTTGCCACCTTCTGTTTCATCATCGAGGAGATAAACTACTATTATGCTCCTTTCGTCGACACCTCCGGCTCTTACCTTCAGCCCATCTTCCAGGCAGGACGTGCCGTAATGGAGGAGATAGAGCACGCCATAGCCCAGTTCAAGACCACTGATATTGAGCTACACAACCGTTGCGAGTCGGAGTTCGAGGCGTTGCAAGCCAACTATGGCTACCTTTTTGAATTTTGAGTTTTGAGTTTTGAATTTTGAATTGTCGGCAAAGCCGATTGTGAATTATTCAGTTTTGAATTGAGAATTCCTAAATCAAAACTCAAAACTCAAATTGCGCACCGCGCAACAATTCAAAACTCAAAACTCAAAACTCAAAATCGGCTTCGCCGACAATTCAAAACTCAAAATTCAAAACTCAAAATATGCGTGATTTTAAAGACATCAAAATCGCTGTAGCCGGAACCGGCTACGTCGGTCTCAGCATTGCGACCCTTCTGTCGCAGCACCATCATGTAACAGCAGTAGACGTAATCCCCGAAAAGGTAGAGAAGCTTAACAATAAGATTTCTCCCATCCAGGACGATTACATCGAGAAGTATTTGGCAGAGAAGCCCCTTAACCTCGTTGCCACACTCGACGGCAAGTCAGCATACTCAGATGCCGACTTCGTGGTTATCGCAGCTCCCACCAACTACGACCCAGTTAAGAACTACTTCGACACCACCCACGTGGAGGAGGTCATCGACCTTGTACTTGAAGTAAATCCCGATGCCATCATGGTTATCAAGTCAACCATCCCCGTTGGCTACACCCGCAACCTCTACCTTAAGTACGCCCAGAAAGGAGTAAAGAAGTTCAACCTCCTCTTCTCTCCCGAGTTCCTTCGTGAGAGCAAGGCCCTTTATGATAATCTCTACCCAAGCCGCATCATCGTTGGTTATCCCAAGATCATCAATAAGCCCGAGTTCGAAGCCGAGAACAACGCCATCGAGTCAGTAACCGACGTAGAGATACTTAAAGAAGCAGCCAAGACCTTTGCATCTTTACTCTTAGAGGGAGCTATCGGTCATAATGGTGACACAAAGCAATTGGATTCTTCACTTTTCACTCTTCCCTCTTCACTCGAAAAGAACATTCCAGTTCTTTTTGTTGGAATGAAAGAGGCTGAGGCTGTCAAGCTCTTCGCTAACACTTACCTTGCCCTTCGCGTCAGCTACTTCAACGAGCTTGACACTTACGCCGAAGTCAAGGGTCTTGACTCCAAGGCAATCATCGAGGGTGTAGGTCTCGACCCCCGTATCGGTACCCACTACAACAATCCATCATTCGGTTACGGTGGTTACTGCTTGCCCAAGGACACCAAGCAGCTCTTGGCTAACTACGCAGATGTGCCCCAGAACATGATGTCAGCCATTGTAGAGTCCAACCGCACCCGCAAGGACTACATCGCCGATGCTGTCCTCCGCAAGGCAGGTTGGTACGACTACTCCAGCAACAATCAGTACGGTGCAGAGCCAGGCAATTGCGTCATCGGTGTCTACCGCCTCACCATGAAGTCCAACTCCGACAACTTCCGTCAGTCAGCCATCCAGGGCATCATGAAGCGCATCAAGGCAAAGGGTGCCGAGGTCATCATCTATGAGCCAACCCTTGAGAACGGCACCACCTTCTTCGGCAGCAAGGTTGTCAACAACCTCGAAGACTTCAAGTCTCAGAGTCATGCCATCATCGCCAACCGTTTCGATGATTGCTTGAATGACGTGGAAGACAAAGTCTACACACGCGACATCTTCCGCAGGGACTAATTTGAATTTTGAGTGTTGAGTGTTGAATGTTGAATTGTCGGCTTTGCCGATGTTGAATTGTGAATTTTGAATTAAGAATTCTCAACTCACAATTCAAAATTGAATAATTCGTCATCGCAGGCTTCAGCCGAGAATAACTCAACACTCAACATTCAACATTCAACATTGCCAAAGGCAACCATTCAACATTGCGCACAGCGCACAGCGCACAGCGCCCCATTCGATGTTTGTTCGTTGCCGCTCTTAAGTTGTTCCCTTGTGGCTCCATTGTGTTTTCGTTGTTTTTTCGATAGATCTTCGATTGTTCTTCGATAGATCTTCGATTGTCTAACGAAGGATGAACGAAGGCAGAACGAAGGACGAACGAAGAACGAACGAGAACCAATCGAGAATCGAACGAGAATTGAACGAGAACCAATCGAAGATTTTTTGTCATTTCTTGACGATTGCAAAGTTACGCATACGCGAGACCTTCCTGTCCGTCATTGTCCCACATAGATGTAGAATGTCTCACAAATGTTTAACTTGTCAGTACCTCTCATTTTAAGTTAAGGAAAATCCATAAAAAAAGTATTATATATTTACTTTGCCATTTATATTATATTAAATGCCACTTGAATATATATTAAATCGCCTAGTATATTATATTTACTTTTTCATCAAACTACAACATTCTGCATGAAGTTCAACTTCCTCCTATTCACCCTAAATATAAATTGGAAGTTCTCATTCAATAGGCAGTAAAGCCGATTACAACACTTAACATTCAAAATTGTGCCAAAATCCTTGTGAATATGGAATATATCCTTTATCTTTGTGTTATATAATACAAATTTAATATAAAGGTTATGCGATACACAGAAGAACGATACATCAGTTTGCTGACCGACTTCGGTTTCAAGAGAATCTTTGGTACAGACCCCAACAAGGATCTGCTTATTGATTTCCTCAACTCTCTGTTTGATGGTGAACAGGTTGTTAAAGACGTGACTTATCTCAACAGCGAACATGTGGGCGATGTGCATTCTGATCGTAAAGCAATATTCGATGTATATTGTGAGAATGAGAAAGGCGAGAAGTTTATCGTTGAGATGCAGAATGCCAGTCAGAAATACTTCAAAGACCGTTCCCTCTATTATGCCACATTCCCTATTCGTGAGCAAGCGCAAAAAGGAGAAGTATGGAATTATGAACTCAAGCATGTTTATGTTGTTGCATTACTCAACTACGACATGACAGATTCTGCTTTTGCACAAGATACAATCAATCACGACATCGGCTTGCTTGACAAGCAGACACATAAAGTGTTCAACGATAAACTTACATTTAAGTATGTAGAAATAGCCAAGTTCAAAAAGAGTATAGAAGAACTAAAGACCAATTATGACAAGTGGATTTATGTTCTTCAGAACCTCTCGCGTCTTGACCGTCAACCCAGGTATCTCCAGACAGAAGTCTTTAGTCGTTTGTTCAAACAGGCTGAAATAGCAGGTTTCACAAGAACTGAGCTTCGTGAATATGAGGACAGTCTTAAAGCTTTTCGCGACATGAAGAATTCGCTGGATAATGCAGAAGAGAAAGGTATTGCAAAAGGACTTGTAAAAGGTAAAAAAGACAAAGCTATAGAAATAGCCAAAAATCTTCTTGAAATGAAAATGCCTTTTGAAACTATAATGAAAGCAACTGGCCTTTCCATGGAAGAGATTGTTAAGCTTTCATAGTGTTAACATTGCGCCTCGCGCATAACTCAACATTCAAATCCCCATCCGTGTGACGGCATGCGCAGAGCGAAACTGCGATGGGGAACAACCTGATTAACTGATTAATTGGTAAAACTCATGAAATCTTATTTATCTCTGAAACCAGGGGCAACCTTTTTCTTAGGTAGCTCCCGAACTCTCGTATATCATAAAGACGATGTGGAAATCATCTATCGTCACAAAATCGATGGAAAGAAGTATCGTAGAGATTCTAACCAATCAAGACCATACTAAGGTGGGCTTGATGTCGATGAATGGAGGTGTAACGATGGGTTTAGGTCTTGATATAGACATCACCGAGATAAAAGATAAGCTCACTTCTGCAGCCCTCCCTTTCCATCCCTTGGTGACAGATGGATGCAATGCCTTGATGAAAGTGAGCAACAAGCTCTATAATGAAATCTCTGGTCACTGCCCTTTGAAACTATGGAAAGATAGGCTAACGGCTGTATGGGGAGACGAAACAAGATAAAAATCTCTATGGATTGATTGCTGGTGCAGAATCAGCAATAAAGTCAGCAAAAGAGGTGTTGGAAGCTGACGCCAAGGATAGGAAAGTTGAGATATTTGGGTGATTGAAAATTCTAAACTTTATTCAATGATACTGGTGCTGTTAACCCACTGAAAAATATTGGGCTCTTAGTATTGGTGATTTTATATATGGAAAACATAAATATTTCATTACTTATTTTAGTTTGGTTCGGAGCTTTTTGTGCAATGGCCTTTTCCGTAACATCTAAAGGATTTAAAGGACTAATGCCTTTATTAAAGAAAATATTTCCAAAGCTGAGCGATAGATGGTTAATGTTGTTTGACATACTAATATCTCCTGTTTTAGGAGCATTATTTATTTATTTTATAATGCAACCCAACAATATGAAGGATGCTGTTTTAGAGGGTTTAACATGGAGTGGTACTTTTGTGGCTCTTGCTAAAAATAAGGAAGATTGAAAATGGAAAAAATAGATATTATTAATTTAGTATTATTGTTTTTGGCTGCTATTATTGGCTCTTGTGTATTCTTATTTACCAAAAATACTAAAAGGGGATATTTAGTAAAAAATGTACTACTTGTCAGCATAATATGCTCTATCATTTTTCTCTTATCTTATTATATATATTTAGAGAGAACAATACAATTAGCTGAATATCCTATAGATAGCGAACAAATAGAATTGAATAAGGAAATCAATAAAGAATATGATGTTAAAAAACTGAGGGATAGTTTGGTGGCTTATAAGACTGAATTAGAAGATTTAAATAAAAAGATCGCCGAATATTCCAAATTAATTGATGTAAAAGAAAAACAAAGTGTAATAAGAAACAGAATAAATACATTAGACAAACAAATAGATATAATAGATTCCTATAATGAAATACTCCCTAATATGGAGTATATATCAAAAAGTAAAGGTTATAAGTTTTCTAATGAAACTAGTTCTATAATATTGTATCCTCCTAAGGACTTTAATACTCAGTACATCGATTTCGCTTTACGTTTTGTGAACGATAATATGGTTGAAAATATTGCTTGTCTGTATGTTGAAATATATCAAAAAAAAGAAGATTCAGTATTTCTATTATGGGATGAATATTATAAACCTCGTGAGGGTTACAACATTTTGAGGATTAAAAATTTATTGAAGCAGAATGATGCGGAAATGAGAATTGGATTCTTTTGGAAAAATGAATTTGGCAAATGCGATTATCCAAGATATGAAAGTATAAAATTTTCTTTAAAGTAAAACCCTTTTTTACTGTGATGGGGAACCTGTTTAAACAAATATATAAGGTATACGACTATGCGAACCAATATAGAACACTCTCCCTTAAAAAGAGAAATAGAGTCAATCTTTAATCCACGCAACATAGATACAGACTGTGATACAATTGCCAATCTGTTATGTCCATTCAAGGAGGTAATCAATAAAGATATGGCGAAAGGAAACTATCACCAAGCTTTCGATATGTTCTTGGAGATATTGGAATCTCTTTCCAACCACTTTGTGGAGGATGAGCACTTCTGTTATTTCGATGACATGTATAGCCCCGACTATACTTGTTATGACATACTAAAGTCTATCATTGCACAAATCAAAACAGGGAAAATTCCTGCTGACGATGTTGCTTTCCTTGATAAAGGAATCGCAAAGATTGCAGCGATGGAAGCTTATGAAGAATATGGCAGTCCTTTCTGTGTTATGGATTGGCGAAAGTTTATGGATTCTGAGAAATAACGATGCAGTTAACTAACTGAAAAATAGTGGGTACGCTGTATCGGTGGTTTACGTGTAAATAAATTCATACTAATTTACGGCAATTTATGTTTCAAAATATATCAGACATATGTGCCTTTTTTTATGGTTATAAGTATTGCACAATTACAGAGCAGCTAATTACTGGTAAGATTCAGAGTGTGGATCTTGATAAGCTCTAGAAGACGGCAGTTGAATGTATGAAAGATTACATCGTACACTCAGATTATTCTACAGAAGAGAAAGAGGAACTGAAAAAGAACTATGAGCGTTGGGCTGACGTGACTTTGAAGGGAATTAAGCAAAGGTTGCGTGATAGTGACAAATTGCATGAATAAGCAAGATACCAATAACGAAATGGAAAAAGGCATTGATTTACTATATCGTTGGAGGCAATTTGTGAAGAGTTAATGAATCAGAACGAATTAATTCGTAATTTAAAACTCAAAATTGCCAACGGCAACCATTCAACACTCAACATTCAACATTGCGCATCGCGCATAATTCCACATCGGCTTCGCCGACAATTCAACATTCAAAACTCAACATTCAAATCCTCATCCGTATGACGGCACGCGCAGAGCGATACTGCGGTGGGGAACCCTTGATTCAATTATTATTTGTGTAAGCAATAATCTTACTACAATCACTTAAAAATAAATCATTATGTTGTCACAAGAATCAAAAGAGAAGATGAAACTTTGGTTAAGTCTTTGGCCAGAGTCAGGTCATCCTGCGGATGTAAAGCGTAAGGATGATTTCATTAATAGTTTAAATGCTAATAATGAAACTGTAGATTTCAATGATTTATATGATTGTTATCGAGAAATAAAACCTGAGCTACTTGACGATATGGCCAAGGAAAGATGTAGAGAATGGATTGAGGAAATATGTAATTCTCAAGCAAATAAAATTAACGAATAATTAATGTTCAATTAATGGTCATTAATGTTCAAAGATATAATTCAAAATTCAACATTGCGCACCGCGCGTAATTCAACATCGGCAAAGCCGACAATTCAACATTCAACACTCAACACTCAATAATATGGTAAATTATAATATTAACTTAGAAGGCAAGACTGTCCTCGTGACAGGTGCCGCTGGCTTTATAGGTAGCAACCTTGTAAAGCGTCTTTTCCACGATGTTAAGAACATTAAGGTGATCGGTATTGATTCCATTACCGACTACTATGATGTCAACATCAAGTATGAACGTCTGAAGGATATTGAGACCATTGCCGATGGATTAATTCATGGTAATTCGTGTTCCAAAAAAGATGTATGGCAGTTTGTTCATGCCTCTATTGCTGACAAGGAAGCCGTAGAAAAGATTTTCACCGAAAACAATATTGCTGTTGTTGTAAATCTTGCTGCTCAGGCTGGTGTTCGTTACAGCATCACCAATCCTGATGCTTATATCCAGAGTAACCTTATAGGTTTCTATAACATTCTTGAAGCATGTCGCCACCATGAGGTAGAGCATCTTGTATATGCCTCTTCATCTTCTGTTTATGGCAGCAACAAAAAGGTTCCATATTCTACCGACGATAAGGTGGACAACCCCGTGTCTCTTTATGCAGCCACCAAGAAGAGCAATGAGCTTATGGCTCATGCCTATAGCAAACTCTATAACATTCCTTCTACAGGCCTCCGCTTCTTCACTGTATATGGTCCTGCTGGTCGTCCTGATATGGCTTACTTCGGTTTCACCAACAAACTTGTTAAAGGAGAGACCATCAAGATTTTTAACTACGGCAACTGCAAGCGTGACTTCACTTTTGTTGATGACATAGTAGAAGGTGTAGTCCGCATTATGCAGCACGCTCCAGAGAAGCAGAATGGCGAGGACGGTCTTCCTATCCCTCCATACAAAGTATACAACATAGGTAACAACTCTCCTGAAAATCTCCTTGATTTCGTAACCATCCTCCAAGAAGAGCTTGTACGTGCAGGAGTACTTCCAAAGGATTATGATTTCGAGGCCCACAAGGAACTTGTACCTATGCAGCCTGGTGATGTGCCAGTTACTTATGCAGACACAACTCCTTTGGAGCAAGACTTTGGGTTTAAGCCGAATACAAGCTTGAGAGAAGGTCTTCGTCATTTTGCAGATTGGTATGCAAAGTATTATAAAAACAGATAATTAATAACATTTTAATAATATAAACATTATGAGCATTTTTGCAGGTAAAACCCTTATGATTACTGGTGGAACAGGTTCCTTCGGTAATGCAGTGTTGAATCGTTTTCTTCGTACCGACATCGGTGAGATTCGTATTTTCTCACGTGATGAGAAGAAGCAGGATGATATGCGCCATGAGTATCAGGCTAAGTATCCTGATGTGGCTAACAAGATTAAGTTCTTTATTGGCGACGTGCGCAATTTGCAGTCATGTCGCAACGCAATGCCTGGAGTAGACTATATCTTCCATGCAGCAGCATTGAAGCAGGTTCCTTCATGCGAGTTCTTCCCAATGGAGGCTGTTAAGACCAACGTTATTGGTACAGACAATGTACTTACTGCAGCTATTGAGGCTGGTGTAGGTGCTGTTATCTGTCTTTCAACAGACAAGGCAGCTTATCCTATCAACGCTATGGGCATCACCAAGGCTATTGAGGAGAAGATTGCTGTGGCTAAGAGTCGCTATTCAGGCAAGACAAAGATTTGCTGCACACGCTATGGTAACGTTATGTGCTCACGTGGCTCTGTAATTCCTTTGTGGATCGATCAGATTCGCAATGGCAACCCTATCACATTGACAGAGCCAAAGATGACACGTTTCATCATGTCATTGGAAGAGGCTGTTGACCTTGTACTCTTTGCTTTCGAGCATGGTCAGAACGGTGACATCCTCGTACAGAAGGCTCCTGCTTGCACTATCCAGACTCAGGCTGAGGCTGTATGCGAGCTCTTCGGTGGTAAGAAAGAAGATATTAAGGTTATCGGTATCCGTCATGGTGAGAAGATGTACGAGACATTGCTTACCAAGGAGGAGTGTGCCAAGGCAGAGGACATGGGCAACTTCTATCGCGTGCCTGCTGACAACCGTGGCTTGAACTACGATAAGTTCTTCAAGGAGGGCGACACTAAGCGTTCGGAGATTGAGGAGTTCAACTCGGATAACGCTTATCGCTTGAACCTGGAGGAGACGAAGGCGAAGATAGGTGCGCTGGAGTACATTAAGAAAGAGTTGAGTGGCGAGGGTAACTTCGTGCAGTAAACATTAATGAATGGTTTGCGCTTCGTATGTTTTTTGAACATTAATTATCATTAATTGAACATTAATGTTTCATTAATTATTTCTTAGAAGTATCATTAACGGATAATTAACGTTCAATTAATGGTAATTAATGTTTATATGAATCTAAGTAATTGGAGTTTAATGTTATAAACAAAACGAAGCGGAGACTTATAATTCATGTAATAATTTCTATATGAAGATTTTAGTTACTGGAGCCAAAGGTTTTGTAGGCAAGAACCTTTGCGCCCAACTCAACAACATCAAGTCCGGCAAGGCTCGCTGCTACTGCAACCTTACTGTTGAGGAAGTATTCGAATACGACCTTGACTCTACTCCCGAGCAGCTTGACCAGTGGTGCAAGGAATGTGACTTCGTGTTCAACCTTGCAGGTGTCAACCGCCCCAAGGATAATGATGAGTTTATGAAGGGCAACTTCGGCTTTGCCTCTACATTGCTCGACACTTTAAAGTCGCACAAGAACAACTGTCCCGTGATGCTCTCAAGCTCACAGCAAGCATCCTTGACTGGCCGTTTCGGCAACAGCGAGTATGGCAGAAGCAAGAAGGCAGGCGAGGACTTGTTCCTTGAGTACGGCAAGGAGACTGGTGCCAAGGTATTGGTATACCGTTTCCCTAACCTCTATGGCAAATGGTGTCGTCCTAACTACAATAGTGCAGTAGCCACATTCTGTAACAATATTGCCAATGACCTCCCTATCACAGTCAATGACCCAAGTGTGGAACTTGAACTGCTCTACATCGATGACCTCGTAGACGAAATGATTCACGCATTGAAGGGTGAAGAGCATCATTGCGAGTTTGAGGGACTTGAAGTACTTCCTTCAGCAGAAGGCAAATACTGTTATTGTCCTATCACTCATAAGGCTACTCTTGGTGAAATCGTTGACTTGCTCCACAAGTTTGCTGATATGCCCAAGACATTGATGATTCCCGAAATCCCTGCCGACTCATTTGCCAAGCGTCTGTATAGCACTTTCCTTAGCTATCAGCCCAAGGACAAGGCTATCTTCGACTTGAAAATGAATGTTGACCAACGTGGATCGTTCACAGAATTGGTTCATACCCTTAACTGTGGACAGGTTAGCATCAATATCTCAAAGCCGGGCATCACCAAAGGTGAGCATTGGCACAACACCAAGTGGGAACAGTTCATCGTTGTGGCAGGTCACGGACTTATCCAGCTCCGCAAGGAAGGTACAGACGAAGTGTTGAACTATGAAGTAAGTGGCGATAAGATACAGTCAGTCATCATGCTCCCTGGTTACACACATAACATCATCAACCTCTCCGACACTGAGGACTTGGTAACAGTAATGTACTGCAACGAGATATTCGACCCGAATAAGCCAGATACTTACTTCGACCCGGTAGAACAGAAATAAAAAGTTCTTATGTAAGAAGTAAAATAAATGATTATTTGTAACTTTGTGGTGGTTGTGTTGCAATGCTTTGCATTGCGGTTTAAAAACATTAATTACCATTAATTGAACATTAATTATTCATTAATTTTTCTTCTTTATGGAACTTAAAAAATATAAGGAAACAGTATTTAAAATCATAGGCTCTGCAATGGCTGTACATTCTGAGATTAATTGGGGTGTATTGGAAGCTGTTTATCAAGAGGCTTTGAGTGTGGAACTTGGTATGCGAGGCATACCAAACCAACGTGAGGAAGAGATAAAAATATTCTATAAAGGTATCGAACTTGATAAGAAATACAAGATGGATATCGTTGTAGGTGATATAATAGTCGAACTGAAATCAGTAGTGAAACTTCTTCCTATCCATCGTGCTCAACTATGCAACTATCTACGCTTGACCAAAAAGCCTATAGGTTTATTAATCAACTTTGGTGAACCTCACCTAATAGGCGAGCGTTGGGCTTATGATAAAGTAACTAATGAGTGTTTCCTTGTAGACCGAGACATGAACCGTGTGTATAACAAAGATTACGTTGATCTATTAAATATCAATGAATAGAAATAACTAATCATGTTATTCCGCACATTATTACTAAACATCAATATCCATTAATTGACCATTATTTAATCTTTAATATATCCTGCCATAAGTATTAATTAATGAATAATTAATGTTCAATTAATGGTAATTAATGTTCAAACCCTAGCGCGAAGCGCAAAATATCAATTATTGTTTTATGAACAAGCAACCCAAATTTGACTATTCCGACATAAAGTTCCAAGACAACGGCAAGTTAAAGCTCATTATCGTTGTCGGCACACGCCCCGAGATTATCCGTCTCGCCGCCGTTATCAACAAATGCCGTCAGTATTTTGACGTTATTCTCGCCCACACAGGCCAGAACTACGATTATAACCTCAACGGTATCTTCTTCAAGGACCTGAAGTTAGCCGAGCCTGAGGTATACATGGATGCCGTAGGTGATGACCTTGGTGCCACATGCGGCAACATCATCAACTGCTCTTACAAGCTCTTTGCCCAGACAAAGCCCGACGGAGTATTAGTGTTAGGCGATACCAACTCATGCCTTAGCGTTATCGGAGCAAAGCGTCTCCATATCCCAATCTTCCACATGGAGGCAGGCAACCGCTGCAAAGACGAATGTCTTCCTGAAGAGACCAACCGACGTATCGTAGACATCATCTCTGATGTTAACATGGCATACTCAGAGCACGCACGTCGCTACCTTGCTGACTGTGGCTTGCCAAAGGAGCGCACTTACGTTACTGGCTCACCTATGGCAGAAGTTCTCCATAACAACCTTGCCGAGATAGAGGCAAGCGACGTTCACCAGCGTCTTGGCTTGGAGAAGGGCAAATATATCCTCCTTTCTGCTCACCGTGAGGAGAACATCGACACAGAGAAGAACTTTATGTCTCTTTTCTCTGCTATCAACAAGATGGCAGAAAAGTACGACATGCCTATTCTCTATAGCTGTCATCCACGCTCACGCAACCGTCTTGCAGCATCTGGCTTCCAACTTGATTCACGTGTAATCCAGCATGAGCCTCTTGGCTTCCACGATTACAACTGCCTTCAGATGAATGCTTTTGCTGTGGTATCTGACTCTGGTACACTTCCTGAAGAGAGTAGCTTCTTCACCTCTGTAGGCCATCCTTTCCCTGCTATCTGCATCCGTACATCTACTGAGCGTCCTGAGGCTATCGACAAGGGCGACTTTATCATTGCTGGTATCGACGAGAAGTCTTTGCTCCAGGCCGTAGATACTGCCGTTGAGCTTTGCCGTGAGGGTCAGCATGGTATTCCTGTGCCTGATTATGTTGATGAGAATGTATCGACTAAGGTTGTAAAAATAGTACAGTCTTATGTCGGCATTGTCAATAAGATGGTGTGGCGTAAGTTCTAATAAACAATGGTAAGGCGTGCAATTAGGAAAGACAAGGGGACCTAATCCTCTGCACGCCTCAATTAACATAAAGATAACGGGTAAATTAATATGGCCACAGAGACAATACGCAAGAAAACGAAAATTTGCAGTTTAGACTTGGATGTAGATTGTATTGAATACTTGAAATCCAGATTTGATGTTTATGAAGGAAGTTTAGGTACAAAAATAGATGTGTCAGACAATAAAAATCATAGTTTAAGATTGTTGCTAAATTATAATTTGCCTTCCAATCTTCAAGAATATGAAATTATCGTTGAGGATATGCTTTACGATAAAATAATTCCATATGTTAATGAGGACCATATAAGAACAAAAATAACAGATAAATCAGCTTATTATTTAGAGTGTAGCTATCCACAAACTGTTTTTAATCCTCGTTCTTTTGGAAGTCATATATTGCATGATTATTTGGATAAACAAAGAGTGCGACCAGCTATAAAAATAGCTTTCCAAGCACCTTTTACTATGGTTGATTATGTTATTAAGGATATGGTATATGTTTCTAAGTCTAAGAATTTTACTTACAATAATTATGAACATCTAACGAACTTTTGCTCAAATCAATCATATGGTAGAGAAGTGAGATTGTGCAGTAATAAATTTTCAAGAATTTTATTTGAATCATTTCTTGATGATGTTGAATATTATCAGCTATATAATACACCAAAGAAATGGAATGGAGATGTTGAAGAGACTAATCCCAATTTCCTACCCCTATTGTATAGTAAAGATGGAAGTGTAGTTTCATATATTTGGTGTAGTGATAAAGATATAACTATCATTCTCCCTCAAACTTCTAGAAAAGTAGAATTACTTAAAAAAGTATTTCAAGAAATATTGGAAGTGCATTTTTCAGATTATCTACCAGAGGTCGAAAGTTCCGCATGGATAAATAAAACTCAGTATTTTCTTCCAAATGAATTAGAATTACATGCCGAAAAAGAAGAGCTAAAAGAAAAGTATCAAAAAGAACTTGCAGAAATTGAGAAACGACTTTTGGAGAATAAAACTCGTTTTAATTTCTTGCATAAGTTAATCACTACTACAGGCGATGAGTTGGTTGAAGCATGTTTAAAGTTCTTCAAATGGTTAGGTTTTGAAAATGTAATTGATAAGGATAAGAACTTAGACAAAGATTTTAATGAAGAAGATGTTCAAATAGAGACCCCAGAAAGAGGTCTTCTTGTTATAGAAATAAAAGGTATTAATGGTACCTCGACGGATGCTCAATGTAGTCAGATATTAAAGGTCGTCAACCGTAGAAGAGAGGAATTACAAAGGTTCAATGTTCACGGTCTCTATATTGTTAATAATGAAAGAGGCGTAGAACCTTTGTCTCGAACTACACCTCCATTTAATTCACAACAGATTAAAGATGCAGTATATGATGGCAGAGGATTGTGCTATACCTGGCAACTGTATAACTTGTTTTTTGAAATCGAAGACGGAGTTATTACAAAAGAAGAAGCGCAAGCAATCCTTTTTCAAAAAGGTTTACTAAACTTTCAACCTTCTTTGAAAGAAGTTGGTGTTCCTCATAAATATTATAAGCATAATGAAATTGTCTGTACTCAAATCTCTGAAATAGAGATAAAGACTGGCGATTATTTTTTCTATAATGAAAAAGGTCGTTGGAAGAAGGTTAAGATAGTTTCTATAAAGGACGAGAAGAATTTCCTAGAATCTATTTCTAATGGTAGTTATGGCTTTGGCTTAGAACATAGAGTTCCATCTAATATTCCACTTCATGTTAAAAGTGTTCTTCGGCAGTGACGACTGGAATAGCAAACCATCGTTCTGATACTATATGTAAGCACTCAAATTAGGGCTTAAATTAGAAAGATGTATCTTCGCTGCTGAATTTAAAACATTTAATTATGTACAGCAGTGAAGATTTGGAACTTTTTCGATAAGTCATGAGCAAAGCAAGCTTGCTTGAACTTAGCCATGGCGAGAAAAAGTATAAAGAGATTCTATTTCCAGTACCAGACGGAGGCAATGCTGAAGGGCATCTCCATTGAACAGTTCTGTTCACGTAATAAAGTACCTTATAACATATTCTACAAATGGTACAAAGAAAGTGCAAACCGAATGCAATCAAACTTGCTTGAATTGCTGAGGTGCAGCCGTATATCACCATTACAGCGTAAGGCTTTAACACATTAAGTATTTACCTTTGCATCCGAATTCTTAAAAATCAGAATTATGGAAACAAAGGAATACTTCGAAAAGGTGATGCAGGACTTTAACCAGAACCGTAGAGGTCGAAACCTGCGTAAGTATTGTAGTGATGAAGGAATTGACTACAAGTGGTTGTCTGAGTACAAGAAACAGTACTCTTCCAGCAAGGGTAAGGTTGAGAATGAAGAGGAACCTTCGTTGATACCTCTTCAGGTAATAGATGAGCGTTTCTCTGAACAGCCAGTTGTACAATCAGATGCAAAGTGGTGTGTAAAGCAACTGGTGATAGCAAGTCCTGCTGGAGATGAGTTGGAGATTAAATGTTCAAATTTGGCGGTTGTTGTAGAACTGCTGCGTAAAATGAGTATGTAGTATGCTTAATTTTACAGCACGCATCGTAAGCACTCAATTGCTTCCGAGGCATTTTGCATGAATCAAGTTACCTTTGCAC
>ERZ1026888.244-NODE-244-length-32896-cov-23.307116_pt1 | contig 32896 bp, 27 predicted proteins | sample MGYA00380174_ERZ1026888 | MGnify/ENA primary metagenome ERZ1026888 (study PRJEB33269, sample SAMEA4719810) | human gut metagenome | biome: human-associated habitat; feature: organic feature; material: feces | place: Cameroon | collected 2013-10 ...
TAGCGTTCATCCTGAGCCAGGATCAAACTCTACATTGTAAAATATCTTTTACTGCCAACCTCCGAAGAAGTCGGCATTTGTTTGTATCTGTTCAGAACGAGCTTCCTTTATTATTGAAGTTTTAACCTTATATAAGATTAACGGTTCGTATTTTACCCAAGTCTGTGCATTATAAATAATGTAAGACTTGCTTCTTGTACTACTTGTCTGTTTATGTAAATCTTTTCAAAGAACTCTTTTCATAAGTTTGGCGGCGCCTCGGCAATTGAAGCGAGCTTCATTGCACTCGACTTGCACAAACTTTCTTTTTTCGCTTCCTACCCCGACGTTTATCTCGTTGTTAGCTCGATTAGTTCGTTCTCGAAAGCGGATGCAAAGGTATAACAAAAATCATTACCTTGCAAGTGTTTTGACAAAAAAGTTTCAAAAAAACTTCATTTTTAGGCTCAATTTGACTTAAATCAACCAAAACGGGCGGTTTTTGTAGGTTTTGAGCCAGAGAAGCCGAGTTTTTAGCGTTCGAGCGTCAAGCCCTGAATTACGTAGCTCAGCTTGGTTACAACCTGCTCTTGCGTTGCACCCTCCTTAATTACTATAAAAATAGTGTCGTCGCCGGCTATTGTACCGAGAATTTCCTCGATATGTCCGTTGTCGATGTTGTAGGCTATGGAGCTGGCGTAGCCCGGTCGGGTGCGTATGACACCCATGTTGCCGGAGAAGTTGATGGAGAGGAACCCTGGCAGGCGCACCATTTCGGACGCCGAGCGCGGTGACGACACACGGCGGTACATAGTCTCGTTGGGCAGCACGTATACGTATTTGCCGTTCATGCTTGCCGCCTTAGCCACCTTCAGTTGCTTGAAGTCGCGGCTGAGCGTGGCCTGCGTCACCTTAAAGCCTTCGCGAGCCAGAGCGTTGAGCACTTCCTCCTGACTGCCAAGTTCGTTGCTCGAGATGAGCATCTTCAGCATCTCTATTCTGTCGTTCTTAGTCTTCATACGGTATATCTATACTATTATGCGCACAAAATTACATACAATTGAATAACTATCCAAACGATAAGGTTAAAAAATTTAGCGGGCGGCGAAGTTAGAAAGCGAGTTCTACCTTTGTGCGCACGCCCTTTATTTTTGTGTTCTGCGCCATCTTTACGACCTGCTTTGCCACAGAACGGCTCACGGCCACGTATGCGTAGCGCTCGTAGACGTCGATTTTGCCGATCTGCCCACCTTCGAGCCCGCAGGTCTTGCAGAGGAACCCGAGGATGTCGCCCTTCGACACCTTATCCTTCTTGCCCTTACCTACATATAATGTAGCCATGCGTGGCTGCGGCGCTGCGCCCTTCTTGGACTGCGGCGCATATTCGGCTGTCTGCTCCTTCACGTATTCGGGCAGATGCTCCTCAGGGCCGAGGATGATGAACGAGCGTCCGGTGGCATCCCATCGTCCGGTTCTGCCGATGCGGTGCACATACTCGTCGGCTCCGACGGGCAGGTTGTAATGGATGATGTTGGCAACATCGGGAATATCGAGACCGCGAGCGGCGAGGTCGGTACCAACGAGTACGTTTGCTGAATGGTTAGCGAAGCGGTAGACAGCCTCCTCGCGCTGACGTTGGTCGAGCCCGCCGTGCAGCGCGCTGATCACAAAACCTTCCGCAGCGAGAAACTTCGCCACACGCTCCACTCCGTCGCGATAGTTGAGGAACACTATCGACTGCTGGTCGCCGAACTCGAGGAGCATCTGCAGCAGCGTCTGCAGTTTGTCTTTCTCTGGCGACTTCACCGTGAAGAGACTGATGCGGTCTGGAGTCTGCTCGTCGCGGTCGAGGAAGTCGACGCGCTCCGTTCTACCCATGCGCACGAAGCGCGGCATCTCCTCGGCGTCGGTAGCCGAGAGCAACACGCGTCGCTCCACGTTAGGCAGGCTCTCCACTGCGGTCTGCATCTCGGCACGGAAGCCCATGCGCAGACACTTGTCGAACTCGTCGAGCACGAGCCAGTGTACGTGGTCGACTGCGAAGTTCTGCTTTGCGATATGGTCGTTGAGTCGGCCCGGCGTAGCAAACACTATCTGTGGACGAAGTCGCATCACCTCGCGGTGCTCGTCCATCGTAGCACGTCCGCCGTAGAGCGCTATCGGGCGCAGACCGGTGCCCATGCTGCGAAACACCTCGCACGACTGCAGTGCGAGTTCGCGACTCGGCACGATGACTACTGCCTGCACCTCATCGAGCTTAGCGTCGAGACGCGTGGCTATGGGTAGCAGATAGGCGAGCGTCTTGCCGCTGCCAGTCGGCGCGAGCACTACGACGTCGCGGTCGGTATGGAGAATAGCAGCGAGAGCGGCCTCCTGCATTGCGTTAAGCTCCTCGATGCGGAGCTTGGCGAGAGTGTTGGTGATGTCCATATATATAATAATGTGTAATTTATAATCTTAAAAATGCTCTGTATATTGCGATTGATTGCAAAGTTAGTGTTTTTTGATGAGATTGCACTACAATTACGGGTACAAAAAAAAGCGACAACCGAAAAACGATTGTCGCCTTGTCGGGATGACAAGATTCGAACTTGCGACCCCTACGTCCCGAACGTAGTGCGCTACCAACTGCGCTACATCCCGATTGCCGGATGAGATATATCTCAAAAGCGAGTGCAAAGGTAATCACTTTTTTCGTAATACGTGCAAGTTTTCGTAAAAAATTTATCTAAATATAGAAAAAAGTTGCTTTGAAAGTGTTTGTGAGCTGCGAAACACGGGAAAAACGTTTAAAAACAGCTAAAAAACCGACTTCCGCTTTTTACTTTCAGCTCTCCGGCGGGTCATATAATCGTAACGCCGATCAAAACGAGCTCGTTACTAAGCAGGAACGCCTCACAAAGGCGCACCTTGCGAAACGAATGAACAAGGGCGGAAAGAACAAGGCTGACGGAAAGCCTCGCAAAATGCGCCCGAATAACGAATAACTATTAGATGCGTTTTGGTAAACAACCTTTCTGGTGGCCTCCTTCTTGAGCGTGACGCTCTCAGAAGGAGGCTTTTTTGTGGGTTTTCGGGGACTTTGCTGGTTATTTGCACTTATTTTGCATAAAAAGCGGCAAAAAAGTTGCACAGTAAATTTAAAATGCCTACCTTTGCACTCGCTTAATAAAAAGCACAACGGTGCCATAGCTCAGATGGTAGAGCAAAGGACTGAAAATCCTTGTGTCCCCGGTTCGATTCCTGGTGGCACCACATAAAGGAGTTACTCGTAAAGAGTGACTCTTTTTTGTTCTAACAATTCTGTAAAAACATAACCTTGTATTACATTTTTATTAACAAAAAATAAAGATTTCAGAAAACTTTGTTAGTTATTGTTTTTTTTGTAAATTTGCAGTATACTATAACAACAACACAAAATCATACAATTAAAAAGTCTATAATAATTATGAAAAAATTATTCTTATTATCATTATTGTCCTTAATATGTATAACATTGCATGCACAGCGGACATTCAGTTACAAAATGACAAGTTCCTATTGTCCTCAAACCGGTGCGATGAATTCACCTATGGGAGTAGCAATTGTAACTATTGATGACGACTACGTCACTTTCAATAACAAAAAGTTCAGATACTACCAAAGAAATATGGACGGTTCCTCAACATACTTGCCAACAGACAATTCTGGTATGGGATTCTACCAAGTTGACGCCCTTCTCGTCTCACAAAATTTACAAGCTATAGAAGAAAGAGTCACTTCATCTGTAGGAAACATGTCACTCAATATGATTAACACTTATGGGCTTGTAGCAGAAGACGACGGACAGTATGCTATGACTTATGGACAAGCCTATACAGAATCTAAGCGCGGTGGTAGATCTAACGGAGGAAACAACAACCGTTCTACATGCTCTATATGTGGTGATACCGGAGTTGATCCCAGCTATTTGGAATACTGGGGAGGTCGTGCCAATTGGCTAGGATATTACAACCAAAACGGAAACAAATGCCCTTATTGTGGCAGGTATAGCACCCATTATCACAGCAAATGCAGCCACTGTAACGTACCAAGATACTAAATTATAGTACTCAACAAGATTCTGCCTTACAATAAAACGTGATCTTATTATTCATATAAAATCAAATACGTTTTCATAATACAGTAGCCTTTATAAATTGGCCTTGTGTCCCCTATTCGATTCTTGGTGGCACCACCTTCATAAAAGGAGTTACTCGTAAAGAGTGACTCCTTTTTTGTTTATACGTGGCTCACCCGTAGCGGCGGTATCCTGCCGCCGCAGCAAGCAATAACACTAATTGAATTTTACAACGATATTCTGTGTTTCGAACACGAATCGCACGAATTTTACGAATACCGACTTGGTGCTGCAGCGGCAGGATACCGCCGATACGGAAAAGAACAGCAGACTGTGATAGTATTTAACAGCTGATAAAATGGATTTCCACTAAATAGTAGAACTTGATCTGTTGTTACGTTTACATACGATATTATGAACATTCCAGACTTTCCGCTTGCTCGCTTCAATAATAATCGCTAAATTAGCAATCGCTAACTATAAACTACATTAATATGAAGAAATTGATTTGCGCAATAATGTTTTTGCTGTTTTCTACAGCGGCGTCTGTACATGCACAGGCATTCAAGGAGATGACCTTCTTCGAGTTGTCGGCAGGAAGCGGAGTGAAGCACCACGGAATAACCCCCGTCGACTTCTCGTTCAAGCTCCACGTCGACCTTCTTCCTTTTGCCTATATCTTCATTGCCGCGGAGGACAACATCGCGCTTTACAAGAACGACGATGCGAAGAGCTACTCCAATGGGTGTAGCATGGGCGGCGGACTGGGCTTCAAGCTACTCAACGGCGTGAAGGGCAAGCATGCGCTCGACGTGCGTGTGAAGTCATTGAGCACCCTGGGCAGTCCCGACTGGAAGCGCAACACTTACGACGCTTCGCTGGCTTGGTACCTCAAAACTGAAAAGTTCTCGCCGATCGTGGAGCTTGGCTACAGATACCTCGACTCGCGCACAAAGGGCTTCGACAATTACGGCAACGCCTATCTCACTATCGGATTGAGATACTAACGTATAAGGGTACGACGCCCTTGCTCGGGTTATTCGTGTTTGTCATAAATCAATTAGCGTTTTTTATTGCTGCGGCGGCAGGATACCGCCGCTACAGAGAAAAAGCGAAGGGCTTCGGTCTACGCAGCAAGGAGGCGATACATATTACAGTTCGGCTTGGTGCTGAGTGTGTGCATTCTATGATTCTACGGTTGGACGGCGAACGCAATCTGATCGGACTGCGAACGGAATCTGATCGGGCGGCGAACGGAATCTGATCGGGCGGCGAACGGAATCCGATCGGGCGGCGAACGGAATCCGATCGGGCGGCGAACGGAATCCGATCGGGCGGCGAACGGAATCCGATCGGACATTCTAACAATCTGTAGAGTGAAATTAGCGTTCGTTACAAAATCAATTAGCGTTTTTGCTTGCTGCGGAGGCAGGATACCGCCGCTACGGAGGGAGCAACCGAGGATATTATAAAAAAACGAACACGAATAGCGCGAATAGCACGAATGGATAAACTTTGCATTCGTGAGATTCGAGTTATTCGTGTTCGTCGTATAAGCGTTATTGCTTGCTGCGGAGGCCAGAGACCTCCGCTACGGATAACCACGCATTTTGAATTCTGTGAAATCCGTGGGAGATTATCCCGTCAGAATGTTCTGTGAATTCTGTGAAATCCGTGGGAGATTATCCCAGCTGAATGTTCTGTGAGAATCTGTGAAATCCGTGGGAGATTATCCCGTCAGAGTGAAATCCGTGGGAGATTATCCTATCAGATTAGAGCGCGAACTTGTATCCTACTGTGAACTGGAACACGCTGTGGCGTGAGTCAGCCTTCTCGAAAGTCTTTGTGCAGCCGAAGTTGTAGCGTGCGTCGAACACTACGTTGCTGAACTCGTAAGAGAGACCTACGGGGATAGAGAAGTCGAAGCCCTTAACGCCGTCGAGGTCTACCGACTCGCTATGACCATTAACAGTTGTCTTCACAGAGCTGTTCACCTTGAACGCCGGCTGGATACCGAGCTTAACGGCGAGACCCTTGTAGAGATATACGTTGGCGAGGATAGGCACGTTGATGTAGTCGAGCTTCATTGTCTGGTCGGCGTTAATGCCCATAAAGTTGAACTCGCCGGTAGCGCCCTGCTGCGAGTAGAGCAAGCCGAACGAAACACCTACGAGGTCGCTGAACTGATACTGACCCTCGGCGCCTACAGCCAAGCCGATGCGCGGATCAGAGCCGTCAAGCTCTGTCATTGAAGCCACGTTGAGACCTACCTTAGGCTGCAGAGTGAATGTGCCTGCTGCCTGCTGTGCGAACGATGCTACTGAAGACAGCACGAAAGCTGCCACGAGGAATAATTTCTTCATAATTGTTTGAATTTAGATGCACGGCCACGCCCACGAACCATGCCGTTATACGTTGTGTTTTCATAGGACGCCCTCCCTCTCCGCATGGGCGTTAGCCATAGGCATTGCGGAAGAAAAGCGCCCTGATAAATTAAAAGAGCATCGCAAATGTATAAACAATTGACAAATACTGCGAGTTTTGAATAGTTAAATAGCATTAATTCCGTTGATTTGTTCACATTTTTGCCCAATTGTTGGAAGAATATGCCAATCTGTGCCATAAAGCTTTTAACCGGAATAATTGTACATCTCGTTTTTTTGCTGTAATTTTGCACTATCCCTGTGCCACTTGGCACGCTACAATCTGAAAGAACAAAAACATTCATATAAAACCTAAAAAACGAATCTATGAACAAGTATCCAAAAATTGGTATTCGCCCCACCATCGACGGTCGTCAGGGTGGCGTACGCGAGAGTCTTGAAGAGAAGACAATGAACCTTGCACGTTCGGTTGCAAAGCTTATCACAGAAAACTTACGCAACGGTGACGGCTCACCCGTGGAGTGTGTCATCGCCGACTCTACAATAGGACGCGTCGGAGAGAGCGCTGCCTGCGCCGAGAAGTTCGAGCGCGAGGGCGTTGGCTCTACCATCACCGTCACATCATGCTGGTGCTACGGCGCCGAGACAATGGACATGAACCCGCACTGGCCGAAGGCTGTATGGGGTTTCAACGGCACAGAGCGCCCGGGCGCAGTATATCTGGCTGCCGTTCTCGCTGCCCACGCACAGAAGGGTCTGCCCGCATTCGGCATCTACGGACACGACGTGCAGGACCTCGCCGACGACTCTATCCCGGCTGACGTGGCTGAGAAGATTCTGCGCTTCGCACGCGCCGCTCAGGCTGTGGCTACAATGCGCGGCAAGTCGTACCTCTCTATGGGTTCTGCCTGCATGGGTATCGCCGGTTCTATCGTCGACCCGAACTTCTTCCAGGAGTATCTCGGCATGCGCAACGAGAGCGTCGACCTCACCGAAATCATCCGCCGCATGACAGAAGGCATCTACGACCACGTAGAGTTTGAGAAGGCTATGGAGTGGACTCGCGACCACTGCATGACCAACGAGGGCGAGGACATCGCAAACCGCCCCGAGAAGGCAAAGACACGCGAAGAGAAGGACCAGGACTGGGAGTTCATCGTGAAGATGATGATGATCATGAAGGACCTCATGCACGGCAACCCGCGTCTTGCAGAGCTCGGCTACAAGGAAGAGGCTATCGGACACAACGCCATCGCAGGCGGTTTCCAGGGACAGCGCCAGTGGACCGACTTCTACCCGAATGGCGACTATCCAGAGGCCCTCATGAACACCTCGTTCGACTGGAACGGTCTGCGCGAGCCTATCACACTGGCTACAGAGAACGACGCCGGCAACGGTGTGGCTATGCTCTTCAACCACCTGCTCACGGGCAGAGCACAGATCTTCTCTGACGTGCGCACATACTGGAGCCCCGAGGCTGTGAAGCGCGTAACCGGCAAGGAGCTCACCGGAATGGCTGCTGGCGGCATCATCCACCTCATCAACTCGGGCGCTACAACACTCGACGGCTCTGGCGCAGCTACTGACGCAGAGGGCAAGCCGGTGATGAAGCACTTCTGGGAGATGACAGACAAGGACGTAGACGCTTGCCTCCAGGCTACCACATGGTATCCAGCTAACCGCGACTACTTCCGCGGCGGCGGCTTCTCTTCTAACTTCCTCACACGCGGCGGCATGCCCGTTACAATGGTTCGCCTGAACCTCGTGAAGGGACTCGGCCCGGTTCTGCAGCTCGCAGAGGGATGGACCGTAGACGTTGACCCCGAGATCCACGCTGTTCTCGACAAGCGCACCGACCCGACATGGCCTACAACATGGTTCGTTCCGCGCCTCACAGACAAGGCTCCGTTCAAGGACGTTTACTCTGTGATGAACAACTGGGGCGCTAACCACGGCGCAATCACTTACGGACACGTAGGCGCCGACCTCATCACGCTCTGCTCTATGCTCCGCATTCCGGTTTGCATGCACAACGTGGAGGACGAGAAGATCTTCCGCCCGGCTTCATGGAACGCATTCGGCATGGACAAGGAAGGCGCCGACTTCCGCGCTTGCAAGAACTACGGACCGATTTACAAATAATTTATAATTGAGAGTTGAGAGTTGAAAGTCGAAAGTCGAATTTAGAATTGAAAGTTGAGAGTTGAGAGTTATGATATGTTTTGCTGTTTATATATTACAGTTGAAATTTACCCCAAAAAGGTAATCATATCTCTCAATTCTCAACTCTCAACTCTCAACTTTTTCAAGAAAAAAACAATGATACAGGATTATCAGATACAGGAATTTCTGCGTCAGGCTCACCGCGTAGGCGATGCAGGCTTGACATTGTGCTCAAGTGGCAACATCTCATGGCGCATCGGCGACGAAGCGCTCGTTTCAGGCACAGGCTCATGGGTGCCGACACTTCCGAAAGAGAAGGTGGCTGTCTGCCGCGTTAGCGACGGCGAAGTGCTCAACGGCGTGAAGCCTTCTATGGAGAGCGGCTTCCACCTCGGCGTGCTCCGCGAGCGCCCCGACTGCGACGTTGTGCTCCACTTCCAGTCGAAGTACGCAACCGTTGTGTCGTGCATGACAGAGACACCGAAGGACTTCAACGTAACAGCTGAGGTACCGTGCCACGTTGGTCGCGAGATACCGGTTATACCTTACTTCCGTCCGGGCTCACCCGAGCTTGCAGAGGCTGTTAAGGCTGCGCTGAAGGACCACAACTCTGCTCTCATGCTGAAACATGGTCAGGTGGTTTGCGGCAAGACCTTCGACGAAGTGTTCGAGCGCGCAATGTTCTTCGAGATGGCATGTCGCATCATCGTGCTCAGCGGCGGCAAGTACAACACGCTGACAAACGAGGAAATCGACGACCTTGAGAGCTACGTGTTGGGAAAGAAGGGATAAAAAGATGGTGAGGTGGTGAGATGGTGAGATGTTGAGATTGGTGTGATGGTGACAATAGCAACATCTAATCTCAACACCTCAACCCCTCAACACATCAACCCCTCAACACATCAACCCCTCAACATCTCAACACCTCACCACATCAACCTTATCAATATGACTTATTTAGCTATCGACTTCGGCGGCGGCTCAGGACGAGTCGTCGCCGGAACCATTACGGCGGAAGGCGGAAAGAAGCAGCTCACGATGCAGCTCGTACACCGCTTTCAGAACCGACAGGTGCGTCTTGGCGAGCATGTCTACTGGGACTTTCCGGCTCTCTTCGAGGACATGAAGACCGGACTGCGCAAGGCGACGCAACTCGGTCTGAAGGTGTCGGGCATCGCCGTGGACACATGGGGCGTAGACTTCGGACTCATCGACCGCAACGGCGACCTCATTGGCAACCCCGTCTGCTACCGCGACGCCCGTACGCAGGGCATGGCTGACGAGTTCTTCGCCGACACCGACCGCACGGCTCACTATAGCGTGAACGGCACGCAGGTGATGGAGATTAACACGCTGTTCCAGCTCCTGAGCCTCAAGAAAGCCAACTCGCCGCAGCTGCAGATTGCGGACAAGATGCTCTTCACGCCCGACCTCTTCTCCTACTTCCTCACCGGAGAAGCCAACACCGAGTACACAATAGCCTCAACATCCGAGATGCTCAACGCCACAACACGCGACTGGGACTGGGAACTCATAGACCGTCTCGAGCTGCCGCGCCGTCTCTTCTGCCCTATCGTTATGCCGGGCACCGTGCGCGGAAAGCTGCGCAAGGACATCGCTGAGGAGACCGGACTGGGCGAAGTGGACGTCATAGCAGTCGGTTCGCACGACACGGCGAGTGCTGTAGCAGCGGTTCCGGCTAAGGACGACGAGTCGCCGGTGGCGTTCATCAGTTCCGGCACATGGTCGTTGCTGGGCGTAGAACTCGACCAGCCGATACTCACCGAGGAAGCACGTCGCACAGAGTTCACCAACGAGGGTGGCATAGGCGGCAAGATTACGTTCCTGCAGAACATCACCGGACTGTGGTTTCTGCAGCGTCTCATGACAGAATGGAAGGAAGAAGGCGACGAACAGCAGTATGACACGCTGCTCGCTGCTGCCGCAGAAGCGGAGATAAAGACCATTATACCGGTGGACGCAAAGGAGTTTCAGAATCCGAAGTCGATGCAGGCGGCTATCTGCGACTATTGCGCCGCGCACGGCCTCGAAGTGCCGCAGACAAAGGCTGCCACAACGCGCATCGTGCTGCAGTCGCTCGCAGCAAAGTATGCCGAGGCAACGGCACACCTCAACGCGATGCTGCCCACGCCTATAAAGAAACTGCACATCATCGGCGGCGGTTCGCAGAACAAGCTACTCAACCGTCTTACCGAAGAGGCTCTCGGCGTGCCCGTTGAGGCAGGACCCGTAGAGGCTACAGCCATAGGCAACATACTCTGTCAGGCACTCGCCAAGGGCGAAGTGGAATCGGTTGCAGAGATGCGTAAAATTGAAATATAAGCAAAACAAATGAAACAATCTATTCTATCAAAGGACGGCGTGAGCTACGTCGTACCATTCATCCTCATCACGTCGTGCTTCGCCCTGTGGGGTTTCGCCAACGATATCACGAACCCTATGGTGAAGGCGTTTTCCAAGATCTTCCGCATGTCGGCTACCGACGGCGCACTTGTTCAGGTGGCGTTCTACGGTGGCTACTTCGCTATGGCGTTCCCCGCAGCCATGTTCATACGCCGCTACAGCTACAAGGCAGGCGTGCTTGTCGGACTCGGACTTTATGCGCTCGGCGCGCTGCTGTTCTATCCGGCTAAGATGACGGGCGAATACTATCCGTTCCTTGTCGCCTACTTCATACTGACGTGCGGTCTGTCGTTCCTCGAGACATCGTCGAACCCCTACATCCTGTCTATGGGAACAGAGGAGACAGCGACACGCCGTCTGAACCTTGCTCAGTCGTTCAACCCGATGGGCTCACTGCTGGGCATGTTCGTGGCGATGAACTTCATCCAGGCGAAGCTCAGTCCGCTCGACACAGCGGCGCGCGCACAGCTCAACGACGCACAGTTTGAGGCGGTGAAGGAGAGCGACTTGAGCGTGCTCATCGCTCCGTACCTTGCCATCGGCATCGTTATCCTCGCCATGTTCATGCTCATTCTCTTCAAGAAGATGCCGCATAACGGCGACAAGAACCACGACATCAACTTCGTGCCGACGCTGCGCCGCATCTTCTCGCTGCCCCACTACAGAGAGGGCGTGATAGCACAGTTCTTCTACGTAGGCGTTCAGATCATGTGCTGGACCTTCATCATCCAGTACGGCACGCGCATACTGATGGCTGAGGGCATGACCGAGCAGGCTGCCGAGGTGATGTCACAGCAGTACAACATCATCGCGATGATCATCTTCTGCTGTTCGCGTTTCATCTGCACGTTCCTGCTTCGTTACGTCAACACCGGCCACCTGCTTATGACGCTCGCCATTGTGGGCGGCGCACTCGTCTGCGGCGTAATCTTCCTGCAGAACATCTACGGTCTGTACTGTCTGGTAGGCGTCAGCGCATGTATGTCGCTCATGTTCCCCACCATCTACGGCATTGCGCTTACGGGCTTGGGCGACGACGCCAAGTTCGGCGCTGCGGGTCTCATCATGTCAATCCTCGGCGGTAGCGTTCTGCCTCCGCTCCAGGCTTCAATAATCGACTGCGGCGAGCTCTTCGGCATGCCAGCCGTGAACGTTTCGTTCGTTCTGCCGTTCGTCTGCTTCGTAGTGATTGCCATCTACGGACAGCGCACGTACATGAGAAGCAAGAACAAGCTGAACGGATAACACATCATACATCGAGTAGGAGGAAAACGAAGTTGTTTTCTTCCTACTTTCGTTTTCCGACCTCTCATACACCGCACTTGCGGTTCCTCAACATGACAAATTAAGCAAGAAATCATAGATGCTTATGATTTGAATACCATCCTCATCACACCATGGTTTTGTGTGTTCTCCAATAACGATGAACTTTTTGAAAGAGTCGTCTATCAACTTTAGAGAACGTTTTTCTTGTTCAAATTTTTCAGCATCAGGCATTTTGTAGGCAGATTGGATGTAAATACGTTCACTTCCTTTATTGCAAACAAAGTCGACTTCAAGTGTGACCCGTTGCTGCTGCCCAGCAGAATTTCTTATTCTGTGATTTATGTTGCCTACATCAACAAGCCAACCACGCATACGCATTTCGTTGTATATAACATTCTCCATGATGTGGGTAACTTCATTCTGTCTGAATGAAAGTATGGCATTGCGCAACCCCACATCTTGATAGTAATACTTGGAGAGTGAGCCTATGTACTTTCTACCTTTAATATCATATCGCTCGGACTTTTCCACAAGGAAAGCATCTTGCATATACGCCAAATATGCCGACACCGTTTTGTCAGTTATGTTTTGTACTTTGCTGACAGATTTAAATGTATTTGCTATGTTTAAGGCATTAAGAGGCGCACCTATACTGGAAGCTACAGTCTTAGACAACTCTTCAAATTCAGGTTTTAGCTCGATTGTATTTCGCTCGTATATATCTCGAAGGTAAACAGTACGATAAAGGTGACGCAAGAAGTCAGACTTTTTGTCATCACCAATTTGGGTAAGTAGTTGAGGAAGGCCTCCAAACATACAATATTCTGCCCATGCTTCTTCTTTTGAGCCATCATAAACAGACATGAACTCTTTAAAAGAAAGAGGCCAGACATGAATTTCATCACCACGGCCACGGAATTCCGTAACCACGTCAGATGACAAGAAACGAGAATTTGAGCCAGTAACATACACGTCAGCACCTTCAGTAACAGATAATGTAGAAAGAACTTCCACAAAGTCCTTTACTTCTTGTACTTCATCAATGATGATATAATATACGGAATCATCAACCATCTTATCTTCCACCCAATCAAGCAAATAATCAGGATCTTTGAAAGCCTTGTTTTTTCGACTTTCCATATCAATGATTATTATATGATCATCTTGCACTCCCTCATCCAACAGATGTTTTCGGAATAGCGTTTTTAAGAGGAAAGACTTACCTGAACGTCGCAATCCAGTAATGATTTTAATTAGTCCGTTGCCTTTGGAACGGATTAATTGGTCAACATAAGTGGTTCTATCTACTATCATACTTTACGAAAAGCTGTCACTTGTGACACATTTTCGGAGCAAAGATAATGTTTTTATTTGAAATACGACTAATAACAAAGCAATCATTTTAATAGTTCACATCAAAAACTCTTGGTTTACTCGAAGGTAAGCATCGAGGACTCCATGTATATCCATCGGACATCGAACGCGATCCGATCAGATTCCGTCCGCTGTCCGATCAGATTCCGTCCGCCGTCCGATCGGATTGCGTTCGGGTGACGATGACTTTTCGTGAGGTTTTACTGCGAAAATATAAAAAACATGAGGGTCATACATGGTGCTGCGGAGGCCGGAGACCTCCGCTACTTGTTTGCTAAAAGCCGCTGGGCGAAAGGAAGTGCATCGTTTCGCCCGTGACGGGATGACGAAACGTGAGTTCGGCGGCGTGCAGGTACATACGGTCGGCGCGCTCTGTGCCGTAGAGGGGGTCGCCGAGAATAGGACAGGCGAGACCTAAGGGATGGGCGCAATGCACGCGGAGCTGGTGCGTGCGACCGGTTTTAGGATACAGGTGGACAAGCGTGCGGCGCTTGTCCACCTTTTTTGTTGTGTACGGCACGGCAGTATTCGCATCCACTGCCCTCACCTCTACTATATTATATAATGTTAGTGCGGGCTTGCCGTGCTCCATGTCCACACGCTGGCGCGGACGGTCGTTGATGTCGGCGATGAGAGGCAGAGAGATGGCTTCCAAGCAGCCTGAAGGCTGCGTGGAAGAATGTGGAATGTGGAATGTGGAATGTGGAGTTGTATGCTTCGGCACGCCGCTGAGCACAGCCTCGTAGCGCTTCACGGTCTCGCGACTGGCGAACTGACGCTGCAACTCTACATACGCCTGCTCGGTGCGGGCAAGCACAAGGAATCCGCTCGTGTCCATGTCAAGGCGGTGGGCGGCTTTTAAGAATTTTGAGTTTTGAATTTTGAGTTTTGAATTATCGGCTTCGCCGATTGTGAATTGCTCAGTTGTGAGTTGAGAATTCGTGGGTAACTGTAGGTTGGCAAAGTATTCTTCTACGCTGATATTCGCCGAGTCAGAGAATTCCGACTTCATGCACTCCGCCTTTCCCGGCACCGACAGCATGCCCGCCGGCTTGTCAACCACCATTATATACTCGTCTGCGTACAGCACACGCGGCTCGGCGGTGTGCCGCTTCTTTGCGAGTGGATTGGGCGCCACATCGAGTCCCTTGAGCATGTGCGTGAGGATGGGCAGACACTTCGAGCGGCAAGCAGGATAGTAGTGCAGGTGGTGGCGGATCTCGGACGCAGGCGACTCGCCCCACCAGAACTCTGCCATGCAGACGGGGCGAAGGCGGTGCAGGTAGGCGTATTGCAGGAGCTTCGGTGCACAGCAGTCGCCGGCTCCGGCTGGGGGCATGGCGTGCGTGTACTCGCGGAAGATGTCGATAAGGTCGCGCTCCTCGCCCTTGGCATTCAGCATGCGATAGGCAGAGAAGAGCCAGCGCTGCAGTTCGTCGCTCATCTGCTTGCGCTTGCGCTGAAGCGATTTTAAGAATGTTGAATGTGGAATGTGGAGTGTGGAGTTGGCTTGCTCCATCGCCTTGCGACGCCGGCGCAGTTCCGCCTTCATAAACTGACTCTCGCGTATCATCTCCGCCTGCTCCTCCTCGCTCAGCGGCTCGCCACTCTTGCGGCGTGCGTCGCGTCGCACCTTCGCAGCGTCCACCTCAGCCTTGAATGCGTCCACCTCAGCCTGCAAACGCTTCTTCGTCTGCTCGTGCTGCGCCACGCTCTGCAGATACTCAGGGTCGTGTTCAATGGCTGCAATCTCACGGTTGATGGCGCTTATCTCGCGCTCCGTGCGCTTGAAATGGCCGTCGGGCTGCTGCGCGTCGAACACGGGCGGCACGAAGTAAGGCCAGTCGTTCCTACCGCCAAGCAAACCCGAATAGGCGGCAAGGAAGCCGCGCTGCGATGCGCCCTCCTCGTCTTCATACTCCACAACCAGCACGCCGAACATCTTGCCGCAGCCCTTCTCCGTGCTCATCAGGTCGGCGTCGGCGATGTAGCGCTGCAGCTCCAGCGACGCAGCCTCAGCAAGCGGGTCTACTTCGTAGCAGAACGGATAGGTGAACTGGCGGGGTGAGGGAATGGAAGTGGAAAGAGCGTGAAGCATTTTTGAGTTTTGAATTATGAGTTTTGAATTTTGAATTGATTGCAAAGTTATTGAATTTTACAAATTGTAGGGCATAACACGTCGGTTTTTCGATAATTTTATCTACATTTGCATTATTGAATACCCAAGACTAAACATCTCAATTAAATATCCGAAAGGTAACAATTAAAAATTAAAAATTAATAATTAATAATTACAGCAATGAGTACACTCAAAAAAGACTTCGCCTCTAAACTTCTCGAAGTAAAGGCCATCAAGCTTCAGCCCAACGATCCGTTCACATGGGCATCAGGTTGGAAATCTCCGTTCTACTGCGACAACCGCAAGACTCTCTCGTTCCCTTGGTTGCGCTCGTACGTTAAGCTCGAACTCGTTCACACCATCCTCGAGCACTTCCCCGAGGCAGAGGCTGTGGCAGGCGTAGCTACCGGCGCTATCGCTCAGGGCGCACTGGTTGCCGACGAGCTCAACTTCCCGTACGTCTACGTGCGCTCTAAGGCTAAGGACCACGGCATGCAGAACCTCATCGAGGGCGAACTGCCAGCAGGCGCTAAGGTGGTTGTCGTAGAGGACCTCATCTCTACCGGCGGCAGCTCGCTGAAGGCTGTTGCAGCTCTGCGCGAGGCAGGCTACCAGGTAGTGGGCATGGTGGCTTCTTACACATACGGCTTCCCGATTGCAGCTCAGGCTTTTGCCGAGGCTGACGTACGCCTCGAAACTCTCACCGACTACGACCACGTCGTAGAGCAGGCTCTTGAGACTGGCTACATCAAGAACGAGGACGTAGAGCTGCTGCACGAGTGGCGCAAGGACCCGGCTAACTGGAAGAAGTAATAAGATGGTGTGGTGATGAGATGTTGAAGTGGTGACATTAGCTATGCAAATCTCAACACATTTCTCAACATCTCACCATCTCAACACCTCAACATTTTTCGAAGAAAAAACACATGACAACATTCGAAAGTACAATACGACAGATCAACTATCCGCAGCAGAATGTCTACAACAAGCTCAGCGACCTCAGCAACCTGCAGGCTCTGAAGGAGCGTTACGAGCTGATGAAGGACACGATGCCCGAGGAGGCGCGCCAGCAGGCGGAGAAGATTAAGGATATGACGTTCGACTCCGACTCGCTCTCTGTCAACGTGCCGCCGGTAGGATCAATCCGCCTGCGCATCGTAGACCGCGACGAGCCGAAGTGCATCAAGTTCGAGAGCGAGCAGAGCCCCATCCCGTTCAACTTCTGGATTCAGCTGCTGCCCGTCACCTCCACAACATCAAAGATGAAGCTCACCATCAAGGCTGAGCTCAACATGTTCATCAAGCAGATGGTGAAGAAGCCGCTGCAGGAGGGCATCGAGAAGATTGCAGACGTGCTGCAGATGATACAGTATTAAGCCGAATCAGGTATTAACAACAGATTAAGCGGATTTATCGAATTTTTTAGTAGCGGAGGTCTCCGGCCTCCGCAGCAACCAATGATACAAACTCTATTATTAGTAATGGTTTGTATTCTACTTGGTGCTGCGGAGGCCGGAGACCTCCGCTACTTATAGGTTCATGATTGAATCACTCCATATTTCGGATGCCCCCTTAAAAAAAACTGCACCAGCTTGTCACAAAACCATGCGTCGCACGTTATATATATGTAACAAGCAACCGACAAACCCAGAACGCACCCCCCGACACGACAATGGAAAACAACGTACTGACAATATTCACGCGCATACGTCAACGACTGCACACCACGGCGCGCAGCATAGCCGGTGAGGACAACGCTGACGATGTGCTGCAGGACGCGTTCTGCAAGCTGTGGACGCTGAAGAACATGCCGCCCGACCAGCAGCAGACGGAGCGCATAGCCGCCACAATAGTGAAGAACGTGAGCATCGACTATCTGCGCTCAGCCCACCGCAGCGCACAGTCAACCAACGTCTGCGGCGCCACCGACGACGCAAAGGAGCAGGACATGCGCGAACGCTTCGACACCGTGAAGCGAATAGTGGAGATGCAGCTCAGCGACACGCAGCGGCGCGTGCTCTGGATGCGCGACTACGAGGGATACTCGTTCGCCGAGATTGCCGCCGCCGTAGACATGACAGAGGAGAACGTAAGACAGACGCTTTCGAGAGCGCGAAAACAGATTCGTGAAACCTATAAAAACATAAACTGATGGCAAAGAACGATATACACAGTCTGATAGAGGGCTATTTCGACGCCACGCTGAGCGAGCAGGAGGAGGCAAAGCTGAAGCAGATGCTTGCCGAAACCGACGACGACTCCGACGACATTCGCGAGGCAAAGGCTACAATGGGCTTGTTCGCCACCGAGAGATACTTCACCGAAAAGGCGCCCGCAACGAAGAAGCCGCGCACGGGATGGCGCCGACTGAAGTACGCAGCCGTGTTCGCATTGGGCGTGCTGCTCGACCTGTTTTTGGACATCGACAACCCGTACAATACAAAACGCTGAAACAGCCTCGTCTGATTAAAACCATAACATCCATTCTGATAAAAAAACAACAACACGCTATGGAAACAAACGAGTATAGAAACGAGACAACAATGGCTATGGGCGTGCTGCTCTGCCTGTGGTTAAAGCTCGACGCACTGCTTGAGTACGGCATGCAGCATGTGTCGCCCTTTCTCATCGCCACTTGCGCCGTGCTCCTGCTCGCCGTAGCGGGCAGAGCGCTGTGGCTCGCCCTTGCCGACCGTCGCCGTCTGTGTGCCATTGCGTGCAGTTTGCTGAAGTCAGACTTCTTCGACGCCGCAACCGCACTGGCTTTCCTCATGCCGCTGCTGAGCATCGAGGCATACAGCGAGTGGTTCGCCTATGCTGCATGGGTGCTTGGCGATGTCGTGCTGATTGGCGCAATGGTGCAGTTGCGCAGACAATCAGCATCTGCAGCCAAACAACCTCTCTAACAGCATCACCATCCCTCCTAATAATATTACCATCCCTTCTAATAATATCACCATTCCTTCAAACAATATCGACACCCTCCAAACAGTAACAACCCGATAATAATCTTCAAAAACATACATTTATGACAACAAACAAAGTGACAGCAGAAAAGACCTGCGAGTTTCTTCTCTATTTCGTGCTTCTGATGGTGTATTCCGGCGTGTTCTATCTGCTCGGCTTCGACATTACTGGCGAGAGCAGCGACTGGCATGTCATCCTCTACTTCCTCGTGCTCAACATCGTCACCACGCCCACCACAAGTCTCATAATGGCGCAATGGAACAAGCGCAAGCAGTGAACGGATAACTCTACTTGCAAGAATTAAAACTTGCAAGAATTAAAAACGGATTAAGCGTATTAAACGGATTCTCATTGCTTGAGTAAAAATCCGTTTAATCCGCTTAATCCGTTGTTTTGTTTTACGCACCCTAACAATCTGTGTATTTCTGGGTGCACTTCTTGCTATGTTGGTGCACTTCTTGCTACGTTGGTGCACTTCTTGCTCTGGCAAGCGGCAAAGCCGAGCGGAGACAAGTGCACCCCCTGAAGGATTACTGCATGTAGAGCTTGAGCGTTGTGGTATCGTCTCCAACCTCCACGGTCTGCGTCTGCATCTCGCCCTTGCCGTTCACGAACTTAATGATGTACTGCTGGTTCTTCTCCACATTGAATGTAAGCACATCGTTCATGTCCTGCGTAGCGCCCGTGCTGCGACCACCGTAGAGCTGCTTGTCGCCCTTGAACACATCGAGGTTGGTAGCCACGCGGTCGCCCGAACTCTCGGCATGGTCCTTATCCTTGAACACCATCACGCGCAGAGCCACGTGCTTGTCGTCGGCTGGCGTAGCCGAGAGCTGCGCACGGTAAAGGCTGGTGTAGCGGTCGGTGACATTCTCGGCGTGAACATAGCGAATGTTGTCGTCCCAAACCAACGGGAAGTAGTAGCCTGTGGGCTTGAACGAAGCCGCATAGATAGCCTTTCTCACGTCCTCCTTTATCGCCTTGCCAGCGTCGGTGAGGAACCACGACTGGTCGAGGTCGTCGGAAGGATAATACTCGGTGAAGCGCCACTGACCGTCAATCCACACCTCGTTCCAGTTATGATTGCCGCGATCGTCGTGCCAAGCCGGAGTGCCAGCCACACGCGACGGGATGCCTACGGCGCGGAACGCATCGGTAAGCAGGATAGAGAGACCCGAGCACGAAGCCATGTGCTGACGCATTGACTCGTAAGGAGCCTGGTCAGGCTTCTCGCGCTTCGTGTTGTAGTCGACGAGCAGTTCGTCGCGCACGTTCTTGTTCACCGAGTCGATAGCCTCGCGCATCGTCTTGCACGGAGCCACGTACTTCTTGAAGCGCTCGTAGAAGTCCTTGCGCCAGTTCTCGCGCGCCTCGTTCAGATTCACGTAAGCCACCACGTCGTTCAGGAACACGCTGTCGGGCACGGTCTTTGCCCACGGGAACTCGGCGCGAGCCTTGTAAGCGTACTCAACGTTCTCAAGAAGGAAGTCGGCTGAGAGCGACTTCGCGTCTCTCTCGGGCATGTAAGAAATGAGGAACGCCATGCCCTCGCGCTGACTTGTGGGCGCTTCCTTCAGCGCCTTCTTCAGTTCCTTCGCATTGGTACCGGCTGTAGCCATCGTCTGGTCTATCAGCTTGTTATACTTAGCTGGCACACCGGCATATCTGCCGCTCGTGCAGGCCGACAGGCCGAACGCCATAAGCAGGAGCATACTCTTTATCTTCATAATCTCTTTGTTTTTATTACATTATTCATATATAGTAAGCGCCGCATCCGTTTACAGATAGCAGCGCCGTCGTTTATAGATGGCGCTGCCGATACAGGCTGCGATTGCTTAGTAGGCGCTGCCCTGCATCATTCGCGCGAAGAAGTCGAAGTTCTCCTTCACCACCTTGCGACCTTCCTCCTCACCGCCGAAGCAGTTGATGCGAGCCTCAGGCAGCATGTCGTGAGCGTTGAGGTAGCGCAGCATGTCGCCCGGCAGCATGAAGATGTTGCCGAAGGTGTGCGCCTTGGCGTACTCGGCATCGTAGAGCGGGTTGCGCGGGTCGCAGATGAGTCGCGCCACGTTGGGGAAGTAGACCACGTTGAAATCAGACTCGCGCACGAACACAGTGAAGTCCACCTCGTCCTGCGGCAGTGTGAGCTGCGACACGGCACGCTTCGACAGTCCTACACGCTCGATGAGGAACAGGCGCAGCATGTCGGCGTTGTTGAAGTAGAACAACGGCGAACCACTGTTCTGCTCTATCAGCTTGCTGCGCTTTTCGAGACAGAGCGTGGTGTTATGCTTGCGCTGAGCCTTCTCGGCGTCGAAAGCCTCGGTGTTGTTCGACCATGAAGCCTGCGAACCGAGGTAGAACTCGCCGCCATACTCCACGAAGAACGCCATAGCCGACTTGCTGTCATAGCACTCCGTCTGCGGGTGAGACATGGTGAGGTCGGTCAGCGTGAACTTATCGCCGCGCAGCGATTCGAACGTCATGCTCTCGCCCTTCTTCGAGTCGACGATGCGATAGAAGTCGAACGGCAGATAGCGCTGCGAAGCAATCTTGTCGGCAGCCTCAGCGTTGCCGTTGTTGCGCACGATGCGAGCCAGCCAGTCCTGCGGACGCATAGCCAGCGGCTGCAGACGGCTCTCGAACATGGCGATGCTCTCAGCCACGTTCATGGCGATAGGCGGCGGACAGTTGAGCGACTGCGAGAGGCGCTGTGCCTGTTGGCGTATGAGCATCGGCGCATTCTCGTTGCACGACGCATAGCAAGCGTAGAAAGACCACTTCATGAGGTCGAGTTGCGCGTAGAAGTTCTCAGCGAACTCAGCCTTCTCGAAGAACTCCTTCAGCTCCTCGTTCACAGGCATATCCTCAAAACGCTTATCCATCAGCGAGCACGCCGTGCGTGCAGCCGCCTCAAGCGCCGGCGTGTCTGGCGACACCACAGCCGACGGCTCGGTGCGTGTCATGAGCAGCCAGATGAGGAAGCGTATGTCCTCCACGTTCGGCTCGTTGCGATAATAGTTCTGCATGTCTACGTCGTAGAACGGCAACTGACGTCCGTACAGTTCCTGGAAGGTGTCGGTAAGGGCGTTCCAGATGCCCAGATCCGAAATCATATCCTCGTAATACATCGTGAGCACGATAGCGAGCTCACGCAGGTTGTCGCCTTTGAATTCTTGAATGTTCAGTTTCTCCATAAGCTCTGCCAGGTCTGAGGCAAAGCGTGCGTATGCAGCATCGGTCGTTCCCTTCAAGAAAAGCGGGTGACGACGCGCGATGTCCATAGCCGGAATGCGGATTTTTGTCATATTATTTGGTTTTAAGTTATTTTTTTGCAGCGTTTTTAGGGCAGCGCTTAAGCCTCTTTAGGGCAGCGTTTAAGCCTTTCTAAGCCTCTTTAGGCCTTCCTAAGCCTTAACTAACTAAGCCGAACTAAGCCTCTTTAAGCCTTCCTAAGCCTTAACCAACTAAGCCTCTTTAAGCCTTCCTAAGCCTTTGCCAACTAAGCCGAGCTAAGGCCCTTTAGGCCTTCTAAGCGGTTGTTGGCTAAGCCCTCCCCGACGGGGAGGGTTGGGAGGGGCTACCCGAACAGCTCCCTCAGCACCGCGAGCGATTTCATCTCGGGGAAGTCGGGCAGGTGCAGCCTATAGTAAGCCAGCAGCACATCTACGCAGCGGTTGCGTTCCTCGCGCGTGAGGCGCAGCAGGCGCATCGTGGCATAGTTGAGGCGCAGCAGCAGACCAATCTTCTCAGCCTCGTGCGGAGGCAGGAAGTCGGCGTGCGGAGGCGCCGCATAGACAAAACAACCCTCGCGCATGTCGAAGCAGCAACCGCCGGCATAGTCCTCCACGTTAGGATAGAAGCCGATGAAGCGCGTGAGGTGCAACATATATATAATGTGGAAATTGGCGAAACTGCCCTCACAGGCGTCAAGCCATCGCACGCTGTTCTCTACGAAAGCATACAGCGCAGGGTCAGCCTGCTCCGATCGCGTTACGTATATGGTGAACTCAGCCACGAACAGGGCTATCGAGAGTTTCGCCATATCGAACGGCAGAGAGCGGAACGGAAACGCCACGGCAGCTGAACGCAACTTGTGCAGACGCTGCGTAGCGCGGTAGTCGAACTCGATGTCGAGAATGGTGAGCGGCTGGAAATACTGCTTCTTAATGCCGCCGCGCCCCTGACGCGGAATACGCTGTATGAAAGAGAGGCGTCCGCGCCCCTCGGTATACATGTCAACAATCATTTGCGACTCGCCGTATTTCAATGAGTTAAGCACTATTGCGCGCGTTTTTTCCAACATTTTCTGATTGTTTTAGTCTATTTAAGGGCAAAATTAATGAAAAAAGCACGATTTAAAGAAAAAAGAACAAAGAAAATTTGGTGGGTTTAAAATAAAGCAGTACCTTTGCATCCGCAAAAATGCAAGTAGTGTTGGTCCCTTCGTCTATCGGTTAGGACGAGAGATTTTCATTCTCTAAAGAGGAGTTCGACTCTCCTAGGGACTACAATAAAAAAATAAAAAACTGAAAAAACAAGATGGCAAACCACAAATCATCACTTAAGAGAATCCGTCAGGACAAGGTTAAGGCTTTGCACAACAGATACTACGCAAAGACTATGCGTAATGCAGTTCGCAAGCTGCGCGCAATGACGGACAAGGAAGAGGCTGTAAAGCTCTATCCTTCTGTTCAGAAAATGCTGGACAAGTTGGCAAAGACTAACATTATCCACAAGAACAAAGCTGCAAACTTGAAGTCAAGTTTGTGTCTGCATATCAGCAAGCTCGGCTAAGAGTGTGCTGACAGAGCCCCATACAAGGTCATACTTCTAACGAAGTGTGACCTTTTTTTGTTTCCGTCCGCAAGCACACCGCAAGCAACTGAAAAACAAGCAGAAACTAATTGGTTTCGGCGCACATTTTTAAGCATTAATATTTCCGTAAGTCACGGAAAATTAGTACTTTTGTAGTCCAAACATAGATAATCGAAAATGGCAGAAATACAAAACACCGAGAACAATTACTCGGCAAGTAACATACAAGTTCTTGAAGGACTTGAGGCCGTGCGCAAGCGCCCGGCAATGTACATCGGCGACATCAGCGAAAAGGGTCTGCACCACCTCGTGAACGAGACCGTTGACAACTCCATCGACGAGGCAATGGCAGGCTACTGCACCGACATCGAGGTGACAATCAACGAAGACGAATCGATAACCGTTCAGGACAACGGTCGTGGTATCCCGGTAGACATGCACGCCAAGCTGCACAAGTCGGCTCTGGAGGTCGTAATGACCGTGCTCCACGCCGGCGGCAAGTTCGACAAGGGATCATACAAAGTCAGCGGCGGTCTGCACGGCGTGGGCGTGAGCTGCGTCAACGCGCTCTCAACACGCATGAAGTCGCAGGTATTCCGCGACGGAAAGATATATCAGCAGGAGTACGAGAAGGGCAAGCCGCTCTACCCCGTGAAGGTAGTAGGCGAGACCGACCTGCGAGGCACACGCCAGCAGTTCTGGCCCGACCCCACCATATTCACCACCACCCACTACCAGTGGGACATCATAGCACGCCGCATGCGCGAGCTTGCGTTCCTCAACGCTGGCATCCGCATCACCCTGCGCGATATGCGCCCGGACGAAGAGGGCAAGACACGCGAGGAAGTGTTCCACGCTAAGGACGGACTCAAGGAGTTCGTGCGCTACGTCGACCGCCACCGCACACATCTCTTCGACGACGTCATCTATCTCAAGACCGAGAAGCAGGGCATACCTATCGAAGTGGCTGTGATGTACAACACCGACTACTCGGAAAACATCCACTCGTACGTAAACAACATCAACACCATAGAGGGTGGCACACACCTCACCGGTTTCCGCGCAGCCCTCACACGCACGCTGAAGGCTTACGCCGACAACGACCCGGCTATCTCTAAGCAGATAGAGAAGGCGAAGATAGAAATCGCAGGCGAGGACTTCCGCGAGGGCCTCACAGCCGTAATCTCTATCAAGGTGGCAGAGCCGCAGTTCGAGGGTCAGACAAAGACCAAGCTCGGCAACAGCGAGGTGGCAGGCGCCGTTCAGCAGGCTGTAGGCGAGGCGCTCTCCAACTATCTTGAGGAGAACCCGAAGGAGGCAAAGATGATTTGCGACAAGGTGATTCTCGCAGCTACAGCACGTATCGCGGCACGCAAGGCTCGTGAGAGCGTGCAGCGCAAGAACCCGATGACCGGCGGCGGACTTCCCGGCAAGCTCGCCGACTGCTCCAACCGCGACCCGAAGAAGTGCGAGATATTCCTCGTCGAGGGTGACTCTGCGGGCGGCTCGGCAAAGCAGGGACGCGACCGCTACACACAGGCTATCCTGCCGTTGCGCGGCAAGATTCTGAACGTGGAGAAGGTGATGTGGCACAAGGTGTTCGAGTCGGAGTCGGTAATGAACATCATCCAGAGCATCGGCGTACGCTTCGGCGTAGAGGGTGAGGACGACAAGGAGGCGAACATCGACAAGCTGCGCTACGACAAGATTATCATCATGACCGATGCCGATGTCGATGGCTCGCACATCGACACGCTCATCATGACACTCTTCTACCGCTTCATGCCGAAGATTATTCAGGAGGGCCACCTCTACATCGCCAACCCGCCGCTCTACCTCTGCACCTACAAGAACAAGGTGAAGGAGTACTGCTACACCGAGCAGCAGCGCCAGGCTTTCCTCGACAAGTACGCAGGTGGCGTAGACGACGGCAAGTCGATACACACACAGCGCTACAAAGGTCTCGGCGAGATGAACGCAGAACAGCTTTGGGAGACCACAATGGACCCGAAGACTCGTCTGCTGCGCCAGGTGACTATCGAGAACGCTGCTGAGGCAGACGAAATCTTCTCGATGCTCATGGGCGACGACGTAGAACCGCGCCGCAAGTTCATCGAGGAACACGCAACATACGCTAACATCGACGCATAAAACGTCAACACACATAAAGGCTTGTACCATGAATCTTCAAGGAGTTTCGGGTACAAGCCTTTCCTTTTGTACAACAAGTAGCAGAGGTCTCCGGCCTCTGCAACACCCAACAAGACACATACATGCTCCGCTTACTACATATCCTCATACTCTTCATCGCTTCAGCCGCCACAGCCGCAGCCTCAACAGCAACGACAGGCGACTTCGACTGCCGTTGGCTGTCGCACCCGACGCCCGACGACACGTCGCACGTGTGGTTCAGCCGCACCATTGTGACGAGCGCTAAGGATATGCCGCGCGCAGCCTATATACGTGTAGCCACGACGGGCCGCTTCGTGCTCTACGTGAACGGGCGCAACGTGTCGACAGCACTCTTCACGCCCGACCGACAGAAGGGCGACACCGCCGTAGCAGCGATAACCTACGACGTGCAGCGCTTTCTGCGCACCGACACCAACACGATAGCCCTACTCTACTGCCCTTCGATGCGCACCCGCCGCCAGGTGAGCGTCTGTTTCTACGGCATCGCCGCCGACAGTTCGCACTTCGCCGTAAGCGGAACCGACCGACCCAGCTTCGCCCTCAACGGCAACGCCGGCTGGCTCTGCCGACATGCCGACACGTGGCAGACGCACGACGGCGGCGAAGCGATGAACCGCAATCTCTATCCGTACCGATGGACGGATGCCAATCAGCCGTTGGCGCTGTGGCAGGCTGTAGAAGAAAGCTCAACATCTCAACATCACAACACCACGCCACAACACCACACAACATATCTCAACACCTCAACACAACAACACAACAACATCACTACACCATCTCAACACCTCACCATCTCAACCCATATATCCTCCGAAGACATCTGCGGCTACTCTCCGCTTCGCCCCAATCCGCTCGTAGACAACGCCGCCCGCATCAGCCGCATCTACACGCCGCTCCTCACCGAGCAGAGCGGAGACACACTTTTGGTGCACCTCGTGCCCAACCGGCGCCACCTCATCCGCGTCACCCTGCGAGGCTGTCGCCGCGGCGAGCGCATCCGCATCGGCAACCTGCAGTACGTCTGCACGGGCGAGATGGACGAGCAAGCCTTCACACGCTTCTCGCCCACCGACCAGAACACCGTAACCATCAGCGGCGACCGCCACTTCTACTGCGAGCAAGTGCAGGAAGTGGAGAGCATCTGCCTGTAAGCGAACGCACTTTTACGCGTTCATCGCAGCCAGAAGCAGGATTACCACGTAGAGAAAACCGCATTACCGCATATTGGTAACATCATTACCGTGCATCGGTAACACCGTTACCAGCATGCGGTAACAACCCATGTTTTAGGCTTCATTTCAGCAAAGCGCTATATAATAAAACATAATTTTCCATATATAATAAGGTGTATGTAGAAAAATATGCTTACTTTTGCGCCAAAATTAAAGACACAGATATAAAATGCAAGAAAACTTAGTTATCGTCGAGAGCCCTGCAAAGGCAAAGACAATTGAGAAATTCTTGGGCGACGACTTTAAGGTGATGTCGTCATACGGTCATATCCGCGACCTGAAGAAGAAAGAACTCAGCATAGACAAAGAAACGCTGCAACCAGCCTACGTCATACCGAAGGACAAGGAAGAACTTGTGAAGCGACTCCGCGAGAGCGCGAAGAAAGCCGACAAGGTGTGGCTCGCATCCGATGAGGACCGCGAAGGAGAAGCCATCTCATGGCACCTTTGCGAAGTGCTCGGACTGGACGAGGCGTCAACCAACCGCATCGTATTCCACGAAATCACAAAGCCCGCCATTCTCGCCGCTATCGAGAACCCGCGCCATCTGGACATGAACCTCGTGAACGCCCAGCAGGCACGCCGCGTGCTTGACCGCATCGTGGGCTTCAAGCTCTCGCCCGTGCTGTGGCGCAAGGTGAAGCCGGCGCTTTCTGCCGGACGCGTGCAGTCGGTAGCCGTGCGACTCATCGTAGAGCGCGAACGCGAGATTCAGCAGTTCAAGAGCGAGCCATACTACCGCATAAACGCCATCTTCGCCATCACTAACGCCGACGGATCGCAGTCGGAGGTGAAGACAGAGCTCGACAAGCGCTTCACGTCGCACGACGACGCAATCGCATTCCTCGAGAAGTGCAAGGACGCCGAGTTCAGCGTAGCCAACGTAACGAAGAAGCCGCTGAAGCGTATGCCCGCTCCGCCGTTCACCACCTCTACGCTGCAGCAGGAAGCAGCCCGCAAGCTGGGCTTCTCGGTGTCGCAGACCATGATGGTGGCGCAGCGCCTGTACGAAAGCGGTCTCATCACATACATGCGTACCGACAGCGTCAACCTCTCGAGCCTGTGCATCGGCGCAGCCAAGGAGGAGATTATCAAGCTCTACGGCGAGGAATACAGCTCGCCGCGCAACTTCCACACCCACTCGAAGGGAGCGCAGGAGGCTCACGAGGCTATCCGCCCGACATACATGTCGAACACATCAATCGAGGGAACAGCGCAGGAGCGCCGACTCTACGACCTTATCTGGAAGCGCACCGCAGCAAGCCAGATGGCGGAGGCGCAGATTGAGAAGACTACCGTGAACATCGCTTCGTCGACGTTCGACGAGCGCTTCATCGCCAACGGCGAAGTGGTGAAGTTCGACGGTTTCATAAAGGTATACCGCGAGTCGACAGACGAAGACGCCGAGCAGCAGGACGAGTTCGCTCACAACCTGCCGCCGATAAAGGAGGGCGACGTGCTCACACGCCGCGAGATTTCGTCGACAGAGCGCTACTCGCAGGGCCCCACACGCTACACCGAGGCAAGCCTCGTGCACAAGCTGGAAGAGCTCGGCATAGGCCGTCCGTCTACATACGCACCTACAATCTCTACCATTCAGCAGCGCGAATACGTTGTGAAAGGCGACAAGAAGGGCGAGGAGCGTCCGTACGTAATAGACACTCTGCGCGGCCTGAAGATTACGCCGACACGCAAGGTGGAACTTACCGGCAACGAGAAGGGCAAGCTGCTGCCTACCGACATAGGCATCGTGGTGAACGACTTCCTTATGGAGAACTTCCCTGCCATCATGGACTACAACTTCACGGCAAAGGTGGAGCAGCAGTTCGACCAGATTGCAGACGGCAAGGAGGAGTGGACAGACATGATGAAGCACTTCGACCAGGAGTTTGAGCCGACTGTGGACAAGGTGATGAACGCACGCTCGGAGCATAAGGCAGGCGAGCGTCAGCTGGGCGTCGACCCCGTAAGCGGACACCCTGTGTTCGTGAAGATAGGCCGCTACGGTCCGGTGGTTCAGATCGGAACAGCCGACGACGACGAGAAGCCGCGCTTCGCACAGATGCCTGCCGACAAGAGCATGGAGACAATAACGCTGGAGGAAGCGCTCGAACTGTTCAAGCTGCCGCGCACCATCGGCGAGTTCGAGGGCAAGACCGTCACCATAGGCGCAGGCCGCTTCGGTCCGTACGTGCTGCACAACAAGAAGTACGTATCGCTGCCTAAGGACGAAGACCCGATGACCGTAACGCTCGAGACGGCAATCAGCCTCATCGAGGAGAAACGCAAGGCGGAGGAGCAGCGCCATCTGAAGAAGTTCGACGAAGACCCGAAGCTCGAAGTGCTCAACGGACGCTACGGCCCGTACATAGCCTACGACGGAGCCAACTACCGCATACCGCGCGACCTGCACGAGAAGGCTGCCGAACTCACATACGAGCAGTGCATGGACATCATAAAGAACCCGCCGGCGCCGAAGAAGCGCACCGCTGCCAAGAAGAAGTAGAAGAATGACACGAATCATCCTCATCGGCTATATGGGAGCCGGCAAGACAACCATCGGAAAGGCTCTCGCCAAGGAGCTCGGCGTAACGTTCTACGACCTCGACTGGTATATAGAAACGCGTATGCGCCGCACCATAAAGCAGATATTCGACGAGAAGGGCGAAGACGGATTCCGCCGCATCGAGCACAACATGCTGCACGAAGTGGCGGAGTTCGAGGACGTCGTCGTCTCATGCGGCGGCGGTACGCCCTGTTTCTACGACAATATCGACTACATGAACTCGCAGGCGCAGGTGGTATACCTCAAGGCGTCGCCCGAAGTGCTCTACGAGCATCTGCAGATGGGACGCCGCGTGCGACCGCTGCTGCTCGGCAAGTCGCCCGAGGAGGTGAGGACGTTCATCGTTGAGCAACTCGCCAAGCGCGAGGAGTTCTATACTAAAGCAAATTACACATTAAACGTCGACTTGCTCGACAACTTCAAAAAAATACAAACAACAATAGAAAACCTGAGAAAAATACTCAAGAGATGAAGAAATGGACCATTGACGATTCACGCGAACTCTACAACATCAACGGTTGGGGCACGTCTTACTTCGGTGTAAACGACAAGGGCGACATGTACGTGACGCCATGCAAGGACAACGTACAGATTGACCTGCGCGACGTGATGGACGAACTGCAGTTGCGCGACGTTACGCCGCCGGTGCTGCTGCGCTTCCCCGACATTCTTGACAATCGCATCGAGAAGACTTCGAGCTGCTTCAAGAAGGCGGCTGAGGAGTACAAATACAAGGGCGAGAACTTCATCGTCTATCCTATCAAGGTGAACCAGATGCAGCCCGTCGTAGAGGAGATCATCTCGCACGGACGCAAGTTCAACCTCGGACTGGAGTGCGGCTCAAAGCCCGAGCTGCACGCCGTGATAGCCGTGCAATGCCAGAGCGACTCTATCATCGTCTGCAACGGATACAAGGACCAGAGCTACATCGAGCTGGCGCTGCTGGCGCAGAAGATGGGCAAGCGCATATTCATCGTCGTTGAGAAGATGAACGAGATAGGACTCATCGCCGCTGCCGCCAAGAAGCTCGGCGTACGCCCCAACATCGGCATACGCATAAAGCTGGCTTCGTCGGGCTCGGGCAAGTGGCAGGAGAGCGGCGGCGACGCCTCGAAGTTCGGTCTGCGCTCGTCGGAGCTGCTGCAGGCTTTGCAGACGCTCGACGAGAAGGGCCTGCACGACTGCGTGCGCCTTATCCACTTCCACATCGGCTCGCAGATTACAAAGATACGCCGCATACAGACCGCTCTGCGCGAGGCTGCCAACTTCTACGTGCAGCTGCACAAGCTGGGCTACAACATCGACTTCGTCGACTGCGGCGGCGGCCTTGGCGTCGACTACGACGGCACACGCTCGTCGAGCTCGGAGAGTTCGGTCAACTACTCTATCCAGGAGTACGTGAACGACTGCGTCTACACCTTCGTCGACGCGGCGGACAAGAACGAGATACCGCACCCGAACCTCATCACCGAGAGCGGACGCTCGCTGTCGGCTCACCACTCGGTGCTCATCATCGACGTGCTCGAGACCACTTCGCTGCCGCAGATGCGCGAGGAGTTCGAACCTACGGAGAACGACCATCAGCTCGTGAAGGACCTCTACGAGATATGGGACAATCTGAGTCCGCGCACGATGCTCGAGAACTGGCACGACGCCGAACAGATACGCGACGAGGCGCTCGACCTCTTCTCGCACGGCATCGTCGACCTGCGCACTCGCGCCGAGATCGAAAGCATGTACTGGAGTGTCTGCCGCGAGGTGAACGCCATGGCTAAGAGCATGAAGCACATGCCCGACGAACTGCGCGGACTTGACAAGGTGCTTGCCGACAAGTATTTCTGCAACTTTTCGCTCTTCCAGTCGCTGCCCGACGCTTGGGCTATCGACCAGCTCTTCCCTATCGTGCCTATACAGCGCCTCGACGAGCGTCCTACGCGCAACGCTACGCTGCAGGACATCACTTGCGACTCGGACGGCAAGATTGCCAACTTCGTTACCAACCGACAGGCGTCGCACGTGCTGCCCGTTCACACGATAAAGAAGAACGAGGAGTACTATCTGGGCGTGTTCCTCGTGGGCGCTTATCAGGAGATATTGGGCGACATGCACAATCTCTTCGGCGACACCAACGCCGTGCACATCTCGGTGAAGGACAACACGTATCACATCGACCAGATATTCGACGGCGAGACCGTTGAGGAGGTGCTCGACTACGTGCAGTATAACCCGAAGAAACTCGTGCGCCAGCTCGAGATTTGGGTGACGAAAAGCGTCAAGGCGGGCAAAATCTCGCTCGAAGAAGGCAAGGAGTTCCTCAGCAACTATCGCTCTGGTCTCTACGGCTACACTTATCTGGAGTAGAAATAACAAATAGCACAAATATATGGACAGAACAGAATGTAAAGAACAATTGTCTCCTGTGTTGTTTTGGGATGTAGATATATCACAAACCGACATGGACAAGTACCCTTCGTTCTTTGTACAAAGAGTGTTGGAATACGGTAAATGGAGCGATTGGAACATATTGGTAAACTACTACGGAAAAGAAAAGATCGTAAATATCTGTATGAATTTACGGTCTTTAGACCCCGTCTGCCTATCCTATATTTGTGCTATTTCAAATACTAAAAAGGAGGACTATAGATGTTATCGTATTGCACAGTCGAACCCAACACACTGGAACTCTTAAAAGCGTTAATGCAAGAACCTGACTTCTCTAAAATGAGATTGGTAGGCGGAACCGCTTTAGCTTTACAGTATGGTCATCGCAAATCAATAGACTTGGACTTCTTTGGAGACTTGGAATGTGAACAGGAAGATACATTTGCAATACTCTCCAAGTATGGTAAAGTTGAGACAATCAAAGAAACGAAGACAATAAGAATATATGCCGTTAATGGAATAAAGGTTGACTTCGTGAACTATAGTTGCTATCCGTGGATAGATACCCCAGTTTCAGAAGACGGCATACGACTGGCTTCTACAAAAGACATCGCAGCAATGAAAATAAACGCCATTGAAGGACGAGGAACACGAAAGGATTTTGTGGATGTTTATTTCCTTCTAAAGCACTACACATTGCCCGAACTCCTTGATTTCTACAAAGACAAATACTCCGATCACAGCTTCTTCAGAGCCCTTATGAGCCTGACTTATTTTGAGGATGCAGAGATGCAACCGATGCCCAAGATGTTGTGCGACGAATCATGGGAAAACATGAAGAAGACAATAATCGAAGAGGTTAGAAAAATATAAGGAAATATTGCTGTCCGGTAAAACTTTTTCTAAAAAAAATAAATTAGGGCTGACACT
>ERZ1026888.247-NODE-247-length-32841-cov-9.630696_pt1 | contig 32841 bp, 22 predicted proteins | sample MGYA00380174_ERZ1026888 | MGnify/ENA primary metagenome ERZ1026888 (study PRJEB33269, sample SAMEA4719810) | human gut metagenome | biome: human-associated habitat; feature: organic feature; material: feces | place: Cameroon | collected 2013-10 ...
TATTAGTACTGATATATATAAATAATTTAGATCACTTACTTACAAAAATTATTCAATCATTTATAGTAAAATGTTGGGTTGATTTATTAATTTTGTAACGTTTAAGTGACACTATATAAAACGTGGTGTGATTTCAAATAATTATCTATAAAAACCGTTATTATGAATAATACTCTACTAAAAATCTTTTTTGCCTGTATTTGTATAGGCTATACTTTTTCTATAAATGCTCAAGAAAGCATAAATGGAAGAATATTTGATGAACATAAACAAGGACTTGATGCAGCAGTTGTCATGCTGGTATCTCTACCCGACAATGTTCTAACAGAAACTACAGTAACCGATTGTAACGGATATTTTCATTTGCCTGTTCATAAAGGTGAGTTTCTTTTATGTATAAGGACTTTGGGTTATAAGGAGATAAAGAAGAATATCGACATATCAGGTTCTAAAACCATTCCAGACTTCTATTTGGAGCCTGATGAGATTTCTTTGCAAGATGTTGTAGTCACAGCAAAGAAATCACGTCCAATGACAACTTCTTTAAACGGCAAGATTCAATTTAATGTTGCTCAATCATATCTTACAGACATAGGAAACGCTTTGGATGTTCTGAAGCATTCTCCTGGCATATCCGTAAATAATAAGGGCGAAATATTTTTGGCTTCACTTGGTGGAACAGCCATATATGTTAATGGCAGAAAAATAATGTTGCAGGGAGACGAATTATCAACATATCTCCGCTCCATGTCTTCAGAGAAAATATCACAAATAGAAATATCCCATAACCCTAATGCAAGTTTTGGCTCAGAAGGTGCTGGTGGTATTATAAACATTATTCTTAAAACATCTGAAATATCGGGTCTTTTCGTAATGACATTACATAGTGTTGGTTATTGGGAAAATCTAAAACAGAATTCGGAGTTCGCTATTTCTTATAATACGAACAAATGGCAATTGGGACTGAACTATAATCATAGTTTAGGATACCATTCGATGGATTATGGTTACGAGAAGGTTCAAAATGGTGACAAGAGTGTTTCAGAAACATCAGATACCGACAAGCGCAATACTTATTCGGCAGGCATTGATTTCTCATGGCAACCTAATCAAAAGAACAAGCTTTTTATGAACAGTACTATAAATGTGCTTGTAGGACCTGGAGAGACAGAGACAACAACAGAAATCTATCAAGGAACAAATCTGTTGGATAATATACTTAAAGCACGCAATAACTATATAGAACAGAAAAATCTTCAATATAGCAATAGCGTGAATTATCTGTGTAAACCATCGTCAAAGATGCAACTCTCATTTTCGGCAGATTGGACACATTTTGATGGCAAAGCTCGCTGCGAGCAGCCTAATGAATACTTCTCGACAGCCAATATGCCAATCCGCTCAGAGTTTTTCTATTCAGAACCAGATAAAGATATTGATATCTATGCGCTTCTTGCAGACTACAAATACAATCCTAATGCTCAGAACGAAATTCTTACAGGTGTCAAGACAACTCTTATCAATAGTAGCAATACATTTCTCTTCAAGAAGAATGGTGTGGTAGACACACAGCGCTCAAACAGCTTCCATTACAAGGAGAAAAACTTTGAGGCTTATGCTCAATACACTCACACTTGGAATAAAATAGAGTTGAGTGCAGGTATGCGTATGGAGTATATGCACACATACAACAGACTCCTATCGCAAACGAACCAAGATTCTGAGACAAATAACCAGAGTCATTTTCGATTATTCCCAAATCTGAGCGCATCATATTCAATAAATGAAAAGAGCAAAATAGCTTTACTCTACAGTAGAAGACAGGACAAACCACGTTACGAAGATTTAAATCCTTTTGAATATCTACTTGATGAATTGTCTTATTGGAAAGGTAACCCGTTCCTCAAACCTCAAATAAGCAATAAGATCATGCTTTCCTACACATTGGGAAATCTGTCTTTGAATCTATATTACAACAAACTCAACGACTATTTTACATCAATTACAGATGTGTATGGAGACAACAAAACTATAATGACGACCAAAAATATAGGGAAACAGCAGCAATTAGGTCTTGATGCCATATTCTCAAAACGCGTTGCTTCTTGGTGGCAGTTCAGTACAAATGCAGGATTATACTACTTTATGAATAAACTGGATTACGAAACATATAAACATGAATACAAGTGTCCGTCCTGCTTTTTGTTTGCAACCAACAGTATTTTTCTACCTATCGGTATAACCCTTGAGCTATCAGGAAGGTACTATTCTAAGCGACAAGGTGGAAGCTATGAAGTTAGTAAACCAACCGGAAGCATGGATGTTGACATTAACAAGAGCTGGAATGATGGACGTATGCGCCTTTCTCTTTTAATGACAGATATCTTTCATACTGAGCGCTGGGACAGTTATGGCATAAAAGATGTTCTGAACATCTCGTCTTGGGGACATGGAGAAAGTCGTAAAGTAATGTTACGATTTAGTTATAGTTTCGGAAAGCAAAAATTTGAAAAGGTGGATAAAAATATAGAAGAATTAAATAGGTTGTAATAAGTGTATTTGCTTATTGGATTGACTATATAAAACGGGTGGTTTCAACCCAACCCCTTGGTGTAATAAATAATAGGGTTATTCCAATTTACACTTCCTTCCAATCTACAAGTCCCTTCCCCTTTTCATCCAGTTCTATGGCAAGGGTAGTCACTTTGCGCTTGTCGGCCTTGAAGGGCTCGGCATATTGCTTGGCTTTCATTTGCTCCGTGGCTGCATCAATGCCGCCATTGTTGCTCAGCTTCAGCTCCAGAACATAGATGAAGTTTGTGGTTTCCACCACCATGTCTATCCTGCCCATGGCAATCATCTTCTCCACTTCCACACGGCAACCAATGGCGTTGAATATGGTGCTTAGAATCAGTCGGTAGCGTTCCTCCATGTCCATGCAGGCAAGCTTCTTGTTGCTGTAGGGCACATCGGCAATGAGGGCTTTTAGGCACTTCATGGCTTCGGGGAGGTTGCCAAGTTGAAGTGATAGAAGATTGTCTTGCCACGTAGAATGTCATGAAAGTCACGAAAGTCATTAAGGTTTTTCAATTGTAACAAATAAAAGGGGTTCAGTTCAACTGAGCCCCCTTTTCAAGTCTTTTTGTTCAATTTACTTGGCGTTCACAACAATCTTAATGTTCTTTTCGCCCACAGCAGCAACATACATTCCGTCAGCGGGAGCCACCACCTTGCCGTCGGAGCCATGCGCCACAACTCTTCCCGACATGTCGTAGAGCGTGATGGCAAGCTTGCCGCCAGCCGTGATTTCGCGTCCGCTTATGCGCAGCTTGTAGGTCGTTCCGTCGGCAATGTGCTCCACATCGGTCACCACGATGTCGCCGTAGGTGTAGACCCTGCGAGTGGTCAACTTGTCATTATTATAGATTTTCCATTCTGTCAGCTTGCCGTCGTCGTTATACGTGTATGCGTATTTGCTCAATTCAACGATTTCGGTGTCGCCATTTGGATATATGTTTTTGTCTACTTTCGACATTTCTATTATGTGGTAAGCGTCGTCACGTTTGACGATTCCCAACACCTCTTTGTCATAGTCTCTATTATATTCCTTACGCTTAAATTCCAGCGTATTGTCGTTGACAGCATACTCAATCACTCTACCTATATCCATCACCCACTTGTCATTGTCCTTGTCCCATGCATAGAATATATGAATTGAATTAGTAAAGTCTATAAAGGATTCCCACTTTGTAACGAAAGCATCGGGGTCTGACATATACTGAACATCAAAATAGGGATAAGGCAGCAAGATTAGTTCATCTTTATATGTCCCCACCCATTTTCCGTCCTGTTTCACATACTCTTCACAATCGTAATGGTTCGCTTCTCGGAGGATTACCGTCTTTTTCACTTCTTCGAAATCCTCATTGTCCTGGTTGTCAACTGCGTATTGTATGGTTGTGACATAGCCCTGGTCGTCGGTTGACACATTGTCGGGGATGTTTTTGTTGCTAAATACGAAGGTGCCGTCTTCTGTATTCATATAATAATTCTTCACCAAGCCGTTAGGATACGTTACGGTTTTTGTACCCCAAGCAATCTTTCCGTCAGACTGGTGGCTAACATAAGTGCGCGTCACCACATTGTCAGAGGAGATATACGCCTCCTCTTGCCCTCTCTTATACAATTCACCATCTCCAGTCACGGAGTAGCTTGTGGCTGTGTATCCATTGTCGGTATATGTATATTCAATGCGGCTGCTTAGCTTTCCGTAAATGTAGCTTTCTTCGAATGTAGTATTACCACTCTCGTCGAATTGTATGACAAGCTTGTTGTCATTCTCGCCAATCACCACCATTTCGTTTGTGATTTTTGTCCATACGCCGTCCTTCAGCTCCTCCATCCAACTTTTGCTGTCAGGCTTTGCGCTGCTTAAATATCCCACCTTGCGCAGGCGTTTCAGCTCATTGCCGTTGCTGTCGTAGAACACATAGACATAATAATCATCTCCATCTCTGTTGCCAATGACATAATTGTTGTTGTCGTAAAGATAAACATTGAAAACCTGTGAGTAGTCAGAAGTGTTGTAGAAGATGTTGCGCGATTCTGTATAAGCTGCTTCGCCATTTTCGTCATACGAAGTATAAGTTCTTTTCTGCATAGATATGCCGTCGATGACGCATGGCACAGCATCATAGCGTTCTTTATATTGAAGTTTCCAATCTTCAAATGTATTGTAACCCTCACAGATTGTTTCTCTGAACCCGTCGGCATTGAGCTGATTTTCATAAAAGCCGTTGGTGTAGCTATAGCGAGAAGCAAGTGTCCACATCTCATCCATCCAAGAGTATGAGCCGTATTCTGTCTTTCTTGTATATCCCGATACAGGTGTATCTTTCTCATACTCCACCTTGTAGCCATCACGACCTGTCGTTGTGCCGTCGGCATTGTAGGTAAGCATCATATAATAAGAGTATAGGTTGGACCACTCATACTGGTTTGTCATCAAGTCTTTATCTGTTGATGAGCGCGACCATGTTTTATACAGATAGAAGCCGTCTTTCACACCCCCTGCCGACTTTAATTTATAGTAATTGGTGGTGCATATATCGCCCTCAATAATTGTCTCCGAATAAGCGTCTGTATCATAATCGTCTCTGATATAGTCGTGTATAGGCTCATACCATGTCAGCACGTAGCCGCTCCAAATTGTTTTGTTTTCGCTTGGCAAACAAGTGTCAAGTAGACACCTTGTTCGTATGCATTCGCCACTGTCGGTATAGGCATAGTTGGTTTCATAGGTAAGCTTCCATTGGCCTTCAGCCGCTGGGTCTTCGTATCTCAACTCGGCTATAATCCTACCTTGGCTGTCGAACTCCCGTTTGTCAAGATATTGTGACTTAAAGCCGTCATAGGTAAACACCATCAGCTTCTCTGTCCATTCTCCTGCGGCATTGTCCTTATATGTATATTCATAGCGACCGCGTTCGCTGTCTTTCACAATGAGGCGTCCCTTTTCGTCATATTTATAGGTGCAATTCTCGGTACAATTGTCTTCGCTGTCATATTCCTTGTATCCTGTGAGCACGTTGATTGTCCGTTCCTCGCTTTTTGGAGCAGGCACAACATGCGCCTTGGCAACACTCATTGTTGTTGTGCCAACGGGTGTGGCCGACTGCCTGTTCTTGTTGTCGGGAATGCGCTGCTGCGTGGCAGCATTGATGTCAATGCCAAACAATGCCGGTCGTGGAGCTGTCTGTGCCATGGCATTCGTGCCAAATGAGCACAACAGGGCAAATGCCCATGCGTAGTAGAATTTACTTTTCATAACTTAGTTAGGTGTTTAATTAATATATAATAGATTGTTAGAAATAAACGATTTGTATATGTGTATATGTTGCAAAGATACAAAAAATATGGACAGGGTGTTTTGATATTAGGAGTTTTTTGATAAAAAACATCAAAAATTCTTTGCCTTTTCTGTTTTTTTGCGTGTTGGTAATGTAAAAAGGGAGTGTCCGTCTTATTGACACCCTCCACGTCAAGCAAAACTTATGAATTCCATTGTTTCTTGTAAACTGTCTTTAAGGTCATGAAAGTCACGAAAGTCATTAAGGTTTTTCAATTGTAGCCTAAAATGTGGTCGTTTCAACCGACCCCATCCCAATAACACAATGCGGTTTTCTTGTTAGCCTCAATTAATTTTTCTATTTTTGCGGGATATTACTAACATAAATATATAACAATAGGGTTATGATAAGTTATTTTTTATCAATAGTTGTGAGCATCACGATGTATGGAGCCGTGAGCAACAACGAGGCGGTGAACAATGCCGTGGCAATTAATAGGGCTATAGACGATTGATAAACCTTGAGGCCAGCGTCATCACGCGCATGGCTCTCTCGGTGAAGAGTTGGGGCAGGGCGCAGACCGACCGTGTGGTGATGCGCCGCTGCAACATGGAATTTCAAGTAATGTGGAGAGGCACAATCTGCAACACCTTTAGTCCATGCTATTCAGGAATTCCTCCGCTCTCTCCAAGTCCTCTGGCGTATCGATTCCTACAGTCTCGAAGTTGGTGATTCCCACTTTTATCTTATATCCGTTCTGTAGCCAGCGCAGCTGTTCCAGGCTCTCAGCCTTCTCGAGCGACGATTGTGGCAGCTGGGTCACCTCGCGCAGCACCTCCTTGCGATAGGCGTACAGGCCCAGGTGCTTGAGGAATGGGTAGCTCTTGAGCCACTGCTCGCGCTCTACACCACGCACGAAGGGAATCACCGAGCGCGAGAAATACATGGCGTAGCCGCGGTTGTCGAGCACGATTTTCGGAGAGTTGGGGTTTTCCACAGCCTCCATACTCTCGAACGGCTTGCCGATGGTGGCAATCTGAGTGTCGGCATCGTCGAAGCAGCGGCACACGGTCTCAATCTGCGAGCGCTGGATGAAAGGCTCGTCGCCCTGCACGTTGACAATCACGTCGGCGTCGGTGGCGAGCTTCTCCACAGCCTCCTCGATGCGGTCGGTGCCGCTCTTGTGGTCGGTGCGTGTCATTACGGCCTTGCCGCCAAAGGCGATGACGGCGTTGTAGATGCGCTCGTCGTCGGTGGCCACGTAAGCCTCGCCAAGCACTTGGCTCACAGTCTCGTAGACGCGCTGTATGACGTATTTGCCGCCAAGCATGGCAAGCGGCTTGCCCGGGAAGCGCGACGAGGCGTAGCGGGCGGGAATAATACCAATGAATTTCATAATAATTGAAGTTTTTTTCTGTTTTAAAGCCAAAAATCCCGAAGCAAAACCTGTGTGGAATCGCTCCGGGATAAAGTTGCTATTTTATGACGATATTAGTCATGTTCTGTCAACAGTGAGGGGAATTAGTCGAGCCACTTAACGTAGCAGAAGTCCTCACGGTAAACGAGGTTCTCGTTCTTCGGATACATGCGCACGCAGCTCTTGAATGAGCCGGCAACGTTAGGCTCGAAGGTAGCCTCGAATGTGTAGTTGTTGCCCTCGTGAGCCACAACATCAAAATCGCGCTTAGAGAAGATGTGCTCCTCGCCGTTAGCGTCGGTCTTGATAGACACGAGCTCGAGGCCTACAGCATCGTTCAAGCCCTGCTCGTCGATGACGTAGCGCAGAGTGTACTTCTTGCCAGTCTCGGCGCTGTAGAGCATAGAGTCGTCCTTGCTTACCACGCGGATAGAGTCCCAACGCTGAGCAACAGTCTCCTTCCAAGCAGCAAGCTCCTTGGCGAGGCGGTTGTTGTCGGCAGCGAGCTTCTTGAAGTTGGCAGCCTCCTTGGTGTAGAACTTGTCATAGTAGTCGTCCAACTGACGCTTCATGGTGTAGTGAGGAGCGATAGTGGCGATAGAGTTCTTGATAGTCTTGATCCAGCCCTCGCTGAAGCCCTGCTCGTTACGGTTGTAGTAGAGCGGGAGAATCTCGTTCTCGAGGAGAGAGTAGATTGTGGCAGCGTCGAGCTGATCCTGGTAGCCCTGGTTCTGGTATGTGCGCTCCTGCTTGAGAGCCCAGCCGGCACCCTCGCGGTAGCCCTCAACCCACCATCCGTCGAGCACGGAGAGGTTGACAACACCGTTCATCTCGGCCTTCTCGCCTGATGTGCCCGAAGCCTCGAGAGGACGTGTCGGAGTGTTCATCCAGATGTCAACACCTGAAACGAGGCGGCGTGCGAGCTGCATGTCGTAGTCCTCGAGGAAGATGATCTTGCCGAGGAACTCAGGACGCTGGCTTATCTCGAAGATGCGCTTGATCAAGCCCTGGCCAGCACCGTCGGCCGGATGAGCCTTACCAGAGAAGATGAACTTAACCGGACGCTCTGGGTTGTTCACGATCTTAGAGAGACGCTCAAGGTCGGTGAAGAGGAGGTGAGCACGCTTGTAGGTAGCGAAGCGGCGGCAGAAGCCGATGTAGAGGGCGTTAGGAGTGATGCTCTCGAGCAATGTCACTACGCGTGAAGGGTCGCCCTGGTTCTTGAGCCATGTAGCGGCAAACTTCTCGCGGATGTAGTCGACGAGCTTCTTCTTGAGGGCCATACGTGTCTCCCAGATCTCTGCGTCGGGCACTTTGTAGATAGAGTGCCAGATGCTCTCGTTAGACTGGTCGCCGAGGAATGTCTCGTCGAAGTACTTGTCGTAAACCTTGCGCCACTCTGTAGCTGTCCATGTTGGGAGGTGAACACCGTTGGTAACGTAGCCTACGTGGCTCTCCTCAGGATAGTAGCCCTTCCAGATAGGAGCGAACATGCGCTGGCTCACCCATCCGTGGAGCTTACTTACGCCGTTAACTTCCTGGCATGTGTTGCAAGCGAAGGTAGACATGCAGAAGCGCTCAGAGTGGTCGTCGGGATTGGTGCGGCCCATGCCGATGAACTCGTCCCAAGAGATGCCGAGCATCTGAGGATAGCCGCCCATGTACTTGCCGAAGAGCGACTCGTCGAAGTAGTCGTGGCCTGCAGGCACCGGAGTGTGAACAGTATAGAGTGAAGAAGCGCGAACGAGCTCAAGAGCCTCGTTGAACGACATTCCATCGTTGATGTAGTCGATAAGACGCTGGAGGTTGCAGAGTGCTGCATGACCCTCGTTGCAGTGGTAGATGTCCTTCTTGATGCCGAGCTTTTTGAGTGTGAGGATACCACCGATGCCGAGGAGAATCTCCTGCTTCAAGCGGTTCTCATTGTCGCCACCGTAGAGGGCGTGTGTGATAGGCTTGTCGAACTCAGAGTTAAGCTCGTTGTCAGTGTCGAGGAGGTAGAGCTTGATGCGGCCTACGTTCATCACCCATACATAGGCGTGAACCTGATAGTTCATGTAAGGCACGTCGACAACCATTGGCTGACCGTTCTCGTCGAGCACGCGCTCTACAGGGAGAGAGTTGAAGTTCTGTGCGTCGTACTTGGCAATCTGCTGACCGTCCATAGAGAGAGTCTGCTTGAAGTAGCCATAGCGATAGAGGAAACCTACACCGCACATGTTAACGTTGGAGTCGGAAGCCTCCTTCATGTAGTCGCCGGCGAGCATACCGAGACCACCTGAGTAGATCTTCACAACCTGGTTGATGCCATACTCCATACAGAAGTAAGCCACAGAAGGACGTGTTGCGTCGGGAGCAACGTCCATGTACTCGCGGAACTTCTTGTATACAGCCTTCACGCGCTCCATGATAGCCTTGTCATTAACGATAGCCTCCTTGCGCTCGTAGCTCAAGCGGTCGAGAAGCATCACAGGGTTGTGGCCCACTTCCTCGTAGAGGGCGCTGTCGAGGCTCTTCCACATGTCGCGGGCCTCGTAGTTCCATGCCCACCACATGTTGTGTGCGAGCTCGTCAAGACATTTCAGCTCTACAGGAAGGGTAGACTTGATTGTAACTTCCTTCCACTGAGGAGCGTTTGCGTAATCAGCTTTAATTTTCATAGATTCTTGTATTTTGTGATTTAGTGTTTTATTTTACTTATTATTTATTCTTACTTGGCCTTTCTTGCCTCTGCCTTGTTAAGCGCGAAGTCGTAGGCGTCGTAGTAATACTCGATGAAGTGTGTCCACAGAGCCTTCTGCGAGAGGGAGCGAGCGTTGTTGCGCATGCGTGTCTGCTTGTTCTTTGTGGCGTTGGCGTACTTAATTACAGTCTGCTTGATGTCGTTGGCCACATCGTTGTAGTTGTAGTCGGTGCGGTGGATAACCTCGACACCGTTGTCGATTGTCGACTTGCCGTCACACTCGGAGTGTGCCCAGAGTCCGAAGCCTGCGAGGTCGGTGGTGATGCAAGGCACCTTGAACGCCACAGCCTCAAGTGGGGTGTAGCCCCATGGCTCGTAGTAGGACGGATAGACGCAGAGGTCGTTGCCGAGTATTACGTCGAAGTAGGAGAGGTTGACGATGCCGTCGTCGCCTGTAAGGTAGCAGGGGATGAAGACGAGCTTCACCTTCTCGCCCTTCTGGTTGTGCATTCCGAGCCAGTTCATCATGCCGAGCGCGCGGTCGTTCTGCTGCTCGTTGAGCCAGTGTGTGATGACGGGAGTGTCGAGCGGAGTGTCAAACTTCTCGCCCTGTGCCATTTTCTCAAGACGCTCTGCCAGGTCGTCGCGCTTACAGTTCACCCAGGCAGGCACCTCGATGAAAGCCACAACCTCCTTGTTGAGTTCGTGGGCAGAGAGACGCAGGCGGTTGACAGCCTCGATGAACACGTCGATGCCCTTGTTGCGCCACTCGTAGCGTCCGCTTGTGGAGATGATGATGGCGTCGTTGCTCACCTCGTCGCCTGTAAGGGCGCGTGTGATGTCGAGCAGGCGCTTGCGTGCTGCCTCGCGCTTGTGGTCGAACTCCTTGCCCTGCGGCACGAAGTCATCCTCAAATCCGTTGGGCAGTACCACGTCTACTGGCTTGTCGAGCAGTTCGGCACACTCGCGTGCCGTAATCTCACTTACTGTGGTGAAGCAGTCGACATGTGCTGCTGTCTGCTTCTCTATCGATTGCTTGCTCTGCATGTTGAGCTCGGCAGCCATTTGGTCGCCGTTGTAGGCCTCAAGATACTCGTAGAGTGGCTTGTTGTTGCCTGCAATGCTTCGTCCGATGCTTGTGGCATGGGTTGTGAAGATGGTTGCAACCTGCGGCAGACAGTCGTTGATGTAGAGTGCGCCCAAGCCTGTCATCCACTCGTTGGCGTGGTATATGGTCTTGTTGGCACGTTTCTTCTTGCTTATATAGTGGTTGTAGTAGCTCTCAACCACAAGTGCTGCTGCATAGGAGAACATCGATGCCTCGTCGTAGTCGCCATAGGCGTGCAGGCTGTCTACCTGGTATTTCTCCCACAGCTTGGCGTAGATTTGGTCTTTCTGTGCATAATAGGGTTGGAAGTCAACCAATACTGCCACCGGGTTTCCCGGCACAGTCCATCGGCCCACCTTGATGTTAAGGCCTTCGGCGGCTGCCTTCTTCTTCCAATCCTTGAGGAGATTCTTGTCTTCCTCGAAGTATGGACTTGTTTTTTCACCCCAACAGTCGGGACCAATAAAGATAAGGTTGTCGCCAAGCTTCTCCTTCAGAGTTTTTGCTCTGGTGGAGAGTACGGCGTAGATGCCTCCTACCTTATTGCACACTTCCCAACTCGATTCAAAAATGTAGTCTGGAAATAGTCTCTCTTTTTTCATAAAAAGTTAAATATTCGCTGCAAATATAATGTATAAAAAGATAATAAACAATTATTTACTTGTCTTTTTTCATTTTTTATGGGTATTCTTGATGTAAATTCGTTACATTTGCATGGTTTTAATAAGTAAATTCTCGTAAAAATGAAAATTCTCATGAATAGATTTATGCTTGCTTGCCTGTTTTTGGGCGTGTTTTTTACTGGCTTTGCCGGGGAGAAAAGGGTCTCGAATTGGACCTTGAGAGAGGAGTCAGGGGCTATGAATGCTTCTGAGAGGTCGGCTTTGTCAACTCAGAAGGCTGAGGCTGACAGTGTGTTCCACACATATATATATAATGAGGAGTACAAGGTCTACCTCGATCTAAACCTCTACGAGCAGAACATTCGTGTGCCCAACCAGGATGTGTTTGGCGAGGTGCCTGGATATTTCGGTGCTGTGCGCGACTCGCGCAAGTGGCTCGTTGCCTCGGCTAAGGTTGTGGGCATGAACAAGGCTGAGCTTGACATCATCAACGATTATGGCTCGGAGGACCTTACAGCCACGCTCACTTTTAATCCAAAGGACAACACTTACCTGTTGAAGCAGACGGGCGGCAGCCGACTGAAGATTGTTGTGAACAGGAAATGGGTGAAAATTCCGATGGAACTGGTGCTGGTGCCGCACGAGAGAGTGGGGAACAGTTATTAATAAAAATAGGAGACTATAGCATCACTGCCGTAGTCTCCTAATAGAAATTATGTTAGAAATTGACATTCACGTCCACTCCCACCATCACAGGCATTCCCTTCTGCCCAAAGTAGTGTTTCTCGCCCGATGCCGAGCTGTCCATGGCGAAGGTGCAGTATTTGGTGTTGGTGAGGTTTTTTGCCCACAGGTTCAGGCTGAAGCCGTTGAACTGTGCCAAGGCATGAGCGTTGAGCAAGGCATAGAACTTCTGCTTGTAGCTGTTGGCCTCGTCCCAGTAGATGTCGCCCTGAGCTGTGAGGCCAGCCCCGAAGGTGAGGCTTTTGATGCACGTGCCGTTTGTCAGCAATGTGTAGTCGGCATTAGCAGAGAGGGTATGGCTGGGGATGTAGGGCACGTGGTTGCCGCGGTAGTTGGAGTTGTTGTCCTTGTAGCTGCGGAATGTGGCGTTGGTGTAGCCATAGGCCACAGCCCATGCCAAGGCGTTGCTTAACGCGCTTCCTCGTAGCGTAATCTCGCCGCCAAGGCTTCTGCTTCGTCCGGCGTTCACCATCATACGTCCGAATCCGTAGGTGCCTGCCATAACTGATAGTTGCTGATTCTTGATCTGCATGAGGTAGGCGGCAATGTCAAGGTGGAGTGATGAGTCGAAGAGGTTGAGGTGGGCGCCCACTTCGTAGTTCCAGCTTGTCTCGGGCTTGTAGGCAATGGTGTTGTTCACCTTGGCGTAGTCGTCGTCGGTGTGTGGCACATCGTAGCTGTCGCGCATTGCCTTCATGCGATTGGCCATGAGTTCCGACTGCAATATGTCGGAGAACATCTGAATGTTGTAGCCTCCGGCGCGGTAGCCCTTGCTTGCCGAGATATAGATATTGCCCAACGAGCCGTTGTCAGAGTTGTCGTTTTCGCCCAGCTCGTAGGTGAGTCCTATCTTCGGCAGGAGTTGGTTGTAGGCGTTGTGGGCATTGCTTGTAAGGTGCGACGTGAGTTTGTTTGTGGCTTTCACTCCCATTACGCTGGCAGCAAGAGTCATGGTGGCTCGTGTGTCGTAGTCGATTGCCACGCGCGAGAAGTCGTAGCGCAGTCCGAGTGTGGCCTTGAGTCGGTCGCCTAACTTGAGGCTCGACTCGTGGAAGATGGCTGCGTTGAGCTGAGGAGTTCTGAAGAGTCCGGGCACGTCCATGCCCACATTCATGCTCACTCCTCCCGCCTTGTCGATGATGGCCTTTGCCGCCTGCTCGCTCATTCCCTTGTCGGTCATCGACTTCATGATGCTCTGGTATATAGAGTTGGCTATTGCGTTGCCCATAGGTGTGGTGATGCCCTCGCCGAAGTTCACGGGCGCGTTGGTGCGCAGCCACTGGTAGCTGAAGAAGGCTCCCGTCACTCGTCGCCACTTTTTGTCGTCGTGGTTTTTGATGGCAAACTCCTGGGTGATGGCATTGAGCAGCTGTCGTTGTCCAAGACTCATGTAGTCGATGGGCATGTAGTCCTGGTCCATGAGCATACTGTCGTCGAGATACTGGTAGCTTGTGGTGGAGTTGATGTCGGCGTTCACGCCACGGTAGTTCACCGTAAGACCCACAGACGCGAGATGACGGCGGTAGGAGTTGGGCTTGTTGGTGGATGGGGCAGAGGCGCGACGTGTGGTGAGGTCGTAGTCGCCATAGGCAAATCCGTTTTGTCGTACCCACTGGTAGTCGGCTGCCAGCGATATAAGCGTGCGGTCGGTCTGCTGACGCATGAATTTCAGTCGCGCTCCAGCCTCGTTGCCGTCGTCTGCCCTATGTTTGTTGTATTGGTTGCGCAGGAATCCGTTTTGTCCGTTGTAGAAGGCAGACAGCGAGTAGGCTCCCACGCCCTCCACCTTATTATAATGGCTGATCTGAGCCATGCGCCACATGTGGCTGCCAATGCTCAGTTTGGCGTCGGTGCCTTGATAGGTGAGCGGACTCTTTGTGTAGACCCTCACCAGTCCCCCCTCGGCGTTCTGTCCGTAGAGGGTACCTTGCGGTCCGCGCAGTATGTCGATGCGGCTGAGGTCGTATAAATGGGTGTTGAAGGCACTCTTGTTCACCATTGGAATGTCGTCTACATACATGCCTATGGCAGGGTTGTTGACGCGCGAGCCTATTCCGCGCACGTAGACCGAAGATGTGTAGCGCGATCCGTAGCAAGGCATCACAAACGAGGGAACGCGTGTGGCGACGTCGCGCATGTCGCGTGTGGCAAATGCAGCGAGAGTCTTGGCAGAGAGCGATGTGGAGCTTACGGCCTGTCGGCGCAGGCGCTGGAGGTCCTTGGGTTGCGATGACACTACAATCTCATCGATGTCGTAGACGCGCGAAGTGTCGGCTACGTTGGTGTCGTAGGCGTGATTAGTCTTGCCATTCATGTGGCTCTCGCCAATAATGTGGGCAGAGGCAAACACTGGGGTGCAGCATAGGGTGAGCAATATACATTTCTTATTATCCATCAACTTTTTATTGTTTTATTATTGTCTTTTTTCTTATTTTCGGGTGCAAAATTAGTCATTATTAAACATTTGGGCAATCATAATTTATTATGAAAAGTCATGGGTAGCTTGCTTGAACAGGCGGTGATGTTGATTTATCCTCATTTCTCAACAAAAATTTATTGTTTATGTGTTAATTATGTGCTTATTTTTCTATAACTTTGCATAATCAAAAGTAAAAACACATTTATAATTATAATTATGAAACAGACAAAGATTGTTGCTTCTATCAGTGACCGCCGTTGCGATGTTGACTTTATCCGCAAACTCTTCTTCGCGGGCATCAACGTTGTGCGTATGAACACGGCGCATGCCACTCCTGACGGGATACGTACCATTGTGCGCAATGTGCGCACAGTTTCACCCCACCTCGCGCTTATGATTGACACCAAGGGTCCGGAGGTGCGCACCACCGACGTAGAGGCTCCTATAGAATATAAGACTGGCGACATGGTTAAGATTTTTGGACGTCCCGAAATGCCTTCCACCCACGACATTGTCAACGTGTCGTATGTAGACTTTGCCAAGGATGTGAAGGTGGGCGACCATGTGCTCTTCGACGATGGCGAGCTCGACATGCTTGTTGTGGAGAATGTGGGTCCGATGCTCGTGGCTCAGGTGCAGAACGACGGTGTGCTTGGGGCTCACAAGAGTGTGAACGTGCCGGGAGCTCACATTGCTCTGCCTGCCATCACCGAGAAGGACTATCAGAACATACTGCTTGCCATCGACGAGGACATCGACTTCATTGCCCATTCCTTCGTGCGCTCAGCCGACGATGTGCTTGCCATTCAGAAGATTCTTGACGAGCATGGCAGCGACATCAAGATTATTTCGAAGATTGAGAATCAGGAGGGTGTGGACAATATCGACGAGATAATCGACGCTTCCTATGGCATTATGATTGCCCGTGGCGACCTTGGCATCGAGGTGCCCATTGAGCGAATTCCGGGCATTCAGCGCCAGATTATACGCAAGTGTGTGATGAAGAAGAAGCCCGTAATCGTGGCTACTCAGATGCTCCACACCATGATTAAGAATCCGCGCCCAACTCGCGCCGAGGTTACTGACATTGCCAACGCCATCTATTCTTACACCGATGCCCTTATGCTTTCTGGCGAGACTGCAAGCGGCAAGTATCCGCTTGAGGCTGTGAAGACTATGGCTGCCATTGCCGAGCAGGCTGAGAAGGACCGCAACGCTATGGGCGAGTGGGAGGTGCCTATGAACGACAACTGCTCGCAGCGCGAATTCCTTGCTTATGCGGCTATCGACGCTACACGCAAGTTAGGTGTGGCTGGTATCATCACCGACTCGCTCACTGGCGAGACTGTGCGCCATCTTGCTGCCTTCCGTGGTCCTAACCCTGTGCTTGCCATCTGCTATAAGGATAAGACTCAGCGCTGGCTTAACCTGAGCTACGGCGTGATTCCTATCCACCAGAAGGAACAGGCTTCGGCTGACTATATGTTCACGGCGGCTCTGCGTATGCTCCGCCAGAAGGGCTACATCACGCTCGACGATAAGATTGCTTATCTTAGCGGCAGCTTCGGACTGGGTAATCCTACTGGCACTACTTTCCTTGAAATAAATAAGGTGAGCCAGGTGTTCGACAAGTCGTATGAGTTCCATTTGCCGAAAAAATCGGAATAATGGTAGTTTAAGGCATAAAATTAACGTTAATATATAAAGAAAATCCGTAGGCATTAAGCTTTCGCATTAATAACTACGGATTTTCTTTTTTTTATTGTAATTTCAGTTTATTCTGTTTTCTTCACCGTCAGTTTCTCCTCACCGTCCTTTTTGTCCACGATGATTTCGTCACCGGCATTGATGTCGCCGTAAAGCATTTGCTCGCAGATTTCGTCCTCCACATAAGTTTGTATGGCACGCTTAAGCGGACGTGCGCCAAACTGCGGGTCGTAGCCTTTTGAGGCAAGGAAGTCCTTGGCATTGTCGGTGACAGTTATGGTGTAGCCGTTCTGCGACGTGCGTTTGGTCAGCTTGGCAAGCTCCACGTCCACAATCTTTCTGATGGCGGCAGCGTCGAGCTGGTCGAAGGTGATGATTTCGTCGAGACGGTTGAGGAACTCTGGTGCAAACTGGCGCGACAGAGCCTTCTGTATGACAGAGCGTGCGTATTCCTTCGACTTCTCGTCGGCAGCACCGCTGATGGATGAGGCGTTGAAGCCAATGCCATGACTGAAGTCCTTAAGCTGACGTGTGCCAGCGTTGGAGGTCATTATTATTATGGTGTTGCGGAAGTCAACCATGCGTCCGTTGCCGTCGGTCATTCTGCCCTCGTCGAGCACCTGCAGCAGGAGGTTGAACACATCGCCGTGAGCCTTCTCTATCTCGTCGAGCAGCACGATGGAGTAGGGGTGTCGGCGCACGCGCTCAGTGAGCTGTCCACCCTCGCCGTAGCCCACATATCCCGGAGGCGCACCCACAAGGCGCGAGGTGTTGAACTTCTCGGAATATTCGCTCATGTCGATGCGCACGAGAGCATCCTTAGTGCCAAACATCAGTTCGGCAAGTCGCTGTGCAAGGTAAGTCTTGCCAACACCCGTAGGGCCGAGGAACATGAACACGCCGATGGGGCGGTTGGGGTCTTTCAGTCCGAGGCGGTTGCGCTGTATGCTTCGCACAATCTTGTCGATGGCCTTCTCCTGTGCTATGACCGAAGTCTTAAGGCTTGTGCTGAGATTGCGCAGGCGGTCGCTCTCTCGTTCCGAGATGCGCTGCAAAGGCACTCCCGACATCATCGACACAACGTTGGCAACGTCTGCCTCGGTTATGGTCTCGCGTTTGCCGTCGTCTTGCAACGCCCACTCTTCGTTGAGTTTCTTCAGTTCATTCTCAAGCTGGCACTGGCGGTCGCGGTAGCTTGCCGCAAGCTCGAAGTCCTGGTCGGCGGCAGCAGCGTGCTTCAGCTGTTCTGCTTGTCTTATTTCCTTCTCCTTGTCAACTATGGCAGGTGGAATTTCGGCGTGCTGCAAGTGGATGCGCGAGCCCACCTCGTCCATGGCGTCTATGGCCTTGTCTGGGAACTGGCGCTCGGTGATGTAGCGTGCTGTGAGGTCGACGCAAGCCTTCAGCGCCTCGTCGGTGTAGCTCACGTGGTGATGGTCCTCGTAGCGTTCCTTCACGTTGTGCAGAATTTCAAGAGTCTCCTCGGCAGTAGACGGCTCTACCATTACGCGCTGGAATCGGCGTTCCAGAGCTCCGTCCTTCTCGATGGAGTTGCGGTATTCGTCGAGCGTTGTGGCACCTATGCATTGTATCATTCCTCTTGCCAAGGCAGGCTTCATGATGTTGGCGGCGTCCATTGAGCCAGGAGTGCTACCTGCGCCAATAATGGTATGTATCTCGTCGATGAAGACAATGATGTCGGGATTCTCCTCAAGTTCGCGCAGCAGAGCCTGGATGCGCTCCTCAAATTGTCCGCGGTATTTAGTGCCCGCCACAATTGATGTCATGTCAAGGCGCAGAATGCGCTTGTTGAATAGCAGCGGCGAGGTGTGGCGTCGTGCTATAAGCTGAGCCAGTCCCTCGGCTATGGCACTCTTTCCTACGCCCGGTTCGCCTATGAGTATAGGGTTGTTCTTCTTGCGTCGGCACAGAATCTCGGTGACGCGTTGCATTTCCTTCTCTCGTCCCACCACCGGGTCGAGTTTACCCTCGGCAGCGGCCTGTGTGAGGTCGGTTGAGAACTTGTCGAGCACGGGAGTTCCGCCTCCCGACGGCGTGCGTTTTGTAGTGTCCGTCTTTGCCGACGAGCCTTTTGGACCTTTGGATTCGCGGTTGCTGATGGGGTTTTCTTCTTCTTCCTCCGAGAGTCCGATGCCGTTTTTAGGCTGAGAATTTGGTTGCATGAGATGTTTCATCGCGTTGTCGTAATTTATGCCGTTAGCTTCTAATACTTGCTTTGCGCCATTGATGGTTTTATCGTGTAGTATGGCGAGAATCACGTGCTCCACGTTCACCTGCTGCGAGTGTTGCAGTCTGGCTTCGAGCACCGAGAGTTTTAGGATGTTGCCAGCCTGTTCGTCAAGCGTTGGAGCTTCGGCTGTCTCGCCTTCGGGAGCAGCAGCATTGTGGCGCAGACGCTCTTCGAGCTTGGCTTTTATTGTGTTCCAGTCGATGTCCATTCGCGAGAGCAGTCCTGACAGCGGACTCTGCTTGTCGCGCATCATGCCGAGCAGCAGGTGTTCTGGAGCAACTCGCCTGTTTGACAGGCGTACGGCTTCCTCTCTGCTGAACGAGAGCATGTCTGAAACCTTTGTTGAAAACTGGTTTGTCATTTGTTATTATTTCCTTTGTGTTTTGTTCTTACTATAAGTGTGTTTATTCTCGTATATTAGATAAGCAAATAATGTGCCATTCTATTCTCCATTCAAGCGTTTCATCTCTCTTTCCACCTGTATGAGCTTATATTGGTCGTTAAAGCGTCGGTAGTAGGCCACGGCTTGAGTAAGATACTCCTGCGCCGCGGGTATGTTGCCAAGTTGTCGGTGGCAGAGCCCTATGCGCAGCAGGGCGTCGCCCTTCTCATTGTCGAAGCATAGCAGGAGTTGGTGCTCAAAGAGGTGGAGCGACTTCTTGTAGTGCTTGAGCTGATAGTTGCTCTCGGCAGCGCAGTAGTAGTAAATCGACTGTTCGTGAGGGGCAAACTTGTCGAGTTGCGGCATTATGCTGTCAAATGCTGCAATCGTCTGCTCGTAGTTTCGGTCGTAGAAGTTGCACACTCCGATGTAGGCCCGAAAGCGGTAGTTCAGAGTATGGTTCTTGCTGAGAGCGTTGAACAGGAGCAATGCCTCGTGGTATTTGCCGCTTTGGAAATAGTCGATAGCTCGCGAGAGTTGTTCTCTGCTGTCGAGCTGAGGCTTGGCTGCAATGCCGAGAGTGAGGAATGCGAGAGCAATGGTTGTTGTCCTGAACATTAATATAATAATGTGATTAAACTAATCCTCTTCTTTACTTCGTATAGAAATTAATCAAGTCCTTCAATGCTTTCTGGCAAGCCGGACAGAATTCCTTGTGGTTGTTGCTTCGCATACGGCAGTCGGGACACGGACGATAGACACCCTTAAGGCTGTAGCCAGCTCCCTCGTACACGCCAAGTTTCTCCATGTCCGATTTTTCGGCTGCATTTGCCTTCTTGCCCTTAGCCTTCTTGCCGCCCTTTGTGGCAGTAGTTTCGGGCAGAGGCGTTGGCACAGGAGTGCCCTGCTTGATCAGCGATTCCCACTTGTCGTGGAAGTCGACGAGTGTAGTGATGTTTTTCTCCCACGGTTCCACGTCGTGCGGATACATAGGAATCTGCTCCTGTTCGTATGCGTATTCGTCGGCAAGACCAGCGAAGCTGTGGCCAAACTCATGCACCACCACCTGGCGATACTGCGGATGATGGGTCATCGACAGATTGTAGGAGTTGAGGATGCCTCCTCCTCCATACTCGCTTGTGTTCACAAGCACAATGATATGCTCGTAGGGTATGCCTGCCAGCACATCGTGCAATGCCTTGAGGTTGAGCGTAGTGAGATAGCGGTCGGAATAGAATGTGTCGAAGTGGCTGCCAAGCACAGTGTTGCGCCACAGGTCCTTCGAAGGCTCGCTCGTGCCGCTGTCTACCGATGCCGACTCCACTGCCACGATGTTGAAGCGGTTGCGCATTTCCTTAAACGGCTCATACTCGAACAGGGCCTCTATTGCCACCTTGGCGTCGTCGATGAACACAGGCATTTCCTCTTTGCGGTAGCCTTCTGCCACGAAGGCTATGTTTATGCAGTTGTTTGTGTCGGCAGCCGCCTGCAGTGTTGTGTATGGGGTTCTGTTGTTGAATCCGATGCGGCGTATTAGTATGTCGTTGGGCGCGATGGTGTGGGTCATGGTGCCAGTTATTTCCTTGCGGTTGTTGCGCAGGTCGATGGTCACGTCCACTGTGTCTTTGGGCATAGGTATGAGGAACACGTTCTCGAAAGCCTTGTCCACATGCTTAGCCTCGTCGTACGACTGCCATTCCTGGAACAGCGTTGAGAATGAGTTGCGGTAGATTACCTCCTTTGTGCCGTGTTTGCGCACGGTCACTTGTCCGTTGCCCTCCACCGGCAGCTGAGCCAAACGCTTGTGCTTGCCATACCAGCGCGGCGCAAGGTTGAGCTTGTCGAGCGAAATGCGCTGAGTGGTGGCGTTGCCCGAGAAGATGTAGTCGAGACGGAGTGTAGAGTCGCAGAAGTTCTCGTTGAACGACGCCTCGCCTGTTTGTGCCGATGCTGTTGTGGCAGCCGAAAGGCAGAGTCCTAAGAGTATTGAATTGAAATGGTGTTGCATAAAAACTATTTTTTTACTATATATTTATGAATGAAATGTCACTCGGCCATCTCCGCGATAAGCTCCCTCACGTATTCCCTCTCCCAGTCGGCTTGGTGGAATCGTGTGTCGTCGTATTTCAGCAGGTCGAGGTCGAGCACCACCTTTCCGTCCTGCCTTAGCTCGCGAGTGTCGCCCGTGGCCCTCTCGATGTTCTTGAGCCTGCCCACCACCTCATCGGCTTCGAGTGTGGTGAAGCCCGAAGCCAATGCGTTGTGAAACTGAGTGCCTTGAAACTTGCTGCCTAAGGCGGCTGTAGGCAGTGTTTGCGAGAAGCTCACGTCGGCGAACGTCTCCTTCAAAGCCTTTTTCGCCTTCGCGATGTTGTCGATGCCCACATTCGTGCCGAGAGCAATCAGTATTCTATGGTTCATAATGCTCCCTTGGTGGATGGCAGTTCGTAATGGTAGATGTCGCGCTTTACTGCCATGCGCAGAGCGCGGGCGAAAGCCTTGAATATTCCCTCTATTTTATGGTGCTCGTTGGTGCCACGTGCCTCGATGTCGAGGTTCATGCGAGCCGCGTCGCTCAAGCTCTTGAAGAAGTGCAGGAACATCTCTGTGGGCATTTCACCTATCTTCTCGCGGTGGAAGTCAGCGTTCCAGTTTAGCCACGGGCGTCCGCCGAAGTCGAGAGCCACTTGGCATAGGCAGTCGTCCATGGGCAGGCAGAATCCGTAGCGTTCGATGCCTCGCTTCGAGCCCAGACACTTGTCGATGCATTGCCCGAGCACTATGGCTGTGTCCTCGATGGAGTGGTGCTCGTCCACGTTGAGGTCGCCCTTGCAGCTCACCTGCAGGTCGATGCTTCCGTGTCGTGCTATCTGCTCAAGCATGTGGTCGAAGAATCCCAGTCCGGTGCTGATGTTGCATTTTCCGGTGCCGTCGAGGTTGATGCTCACCTTTATGTCGGTCTCCTTGGTGGTGCGGCTTATTGTGGCAGTCCGTTCTCCTGAAAACAGTATTTCGGCTATCTTGTCCCACGTCATGTTGTCCTTGCCCAAGATAAGGGCTTTGCATCCAAGGTTGCGTGCAAGCTCGGCATCGGTCTCGCGGTCGCCAATTACGTACGATTCGGCAAGATTATACTTTTGCGGGTTGTTGATATATTCTGTCAGCATTCCTGTGCCAGGTTTTCGCATGGGCGAGTTGTCCTCGGGAAAGTGTCGGTCGATGTGCTGCGCCTCGAAGCTGATGCCCTCGCCCTCAAGAGTTTGCAATATGAAGTTGTGCACGGGGTGGAATGTGGATTCGGGGAAAGAGTCGGTGCCAAGTCCGTCCTGGTTGCTTACCATTATGAGGTGGAAGTCGGTGTGCTGACGTATGAACGAGAGGTTCTTCATCACGCCCTTCACAAACTTAAGTTTCTCAAACGAGTCAATCTGCTCGTCTTCCGGTTCCTCTATCAATGTGCCGTCGCGGTCGATGAAGAGCAATCGTTGTGGTTTCTGCACCGTTTCTTTTTCTAAAAACTGTGTCATGTCCATGTCATTTTTTATATAGGGTTAAACAGTTTTTCTTTCCTCCTTCTGTGCGCCTGCCTCTATGCTGCCATAGCCATAGACAAACGACAGTAGAATCCATATCGCGAGATACTGTGCGATGAACGCCATGAGTAATGTCGAGAGGAAGTTGAGCCAGTCGAAATACGGGGGCAGGCCCGAGAGGTCGCCTGTGGCCACGCCATAGTTGTTGTAGTTGCTCGCAAAAATGGTGATGCAACCCGGAACACACAGAAACATGCCTGCCACCAGGCTAATGAGCACAATGGAGAAGAGTAGCGAGAACAGGAAACCGGTTCGGCGGAATCCTTTGCGGTAGTGCTTGCCGAAGATTTCCTTCACGCTTGTGCCTTCCTCCATTACATATCTTGTGATGGAGTAGATGAACGGTGAGAGCACCAAAGCCTCCACCACGAGCAGCACAACGCCTAACAGCGCAAACACCGTAATCTGTGTCGCTGTCGGCAACTTCTGCATTGCTCCAGTCATAGCCACGCCCATCATTATGCCACACACCACTATATTTATAATAATGTATAGACCCAACCCCGTGAGGTTGGCTTTAAGCACCTTCTTCATCATCGCCTTGAGTGGAGCCGAGCTGAGCATGGTCAGTACTCCCGACGTTATCCTCACCGAGAGCAGCAGCGCCACCACAAAGATGGCTCCCAATCCCAAGAGTGGCAACAGCAGGCTTTGCTGCTGCCCGGCATTGCCTGCAAGAGGCGATGAGATGAACGCCGACAGACCTTCGACCACCGACAGCAGCAATATGTAGAGCCATGTTGCCTTGAATATTTTTTTGAAATTGTTGCTGTAGACATTAAGGGCAGCGTTGATGCAGCTTGAGCAGCTGCGTGGCTTGAAAATATCGTTAATCATAACTGTTTGTGTAAATTATATTATAGCAATTTGCGTCGAAATTCAGCACACACTATGGCTGTGGCAATAGCCACATTCAGGCTTTCGGCAGTGTCGCGCTCGGGCGGATAGTTGGGTATGCGCAGGGCGTCGGTGATGCGCTTGCGTATGGCAGGCGAAATGCCCTTGCCCTCGTTGCCCATGATGATGATGCCGTTGTCGGTGAGCTTGTGGCTGTACATGTTCTCGCCCTCGAGCAATGTGCCGTATATGGGCAGGGTAGGGGGCAGGGTGTCGAAGAAGTCGTCGAGCTGAGTGTACGCCACGTTCACCCTGGCAATGCTTCCCATTGTGGCCTGCACCACCTTGGGATTGTAGATGTCGGCTGTGTCGCGACTGCACACCACGTTCTCTATGCCAAACCAGTCGGCTATGCGCACAATAGTGCCAAGATTGCCAGGGTCTTGCACTCCGTCGAGCACAAGCGTGAGCCGCCCCTCCAATGCGCCTGCATCGAGCTGGCAGTCCAGCTTTCTGAACACTCCCAACACTTGTTGCGGATGGCACAGGAAGCTTGCCTTCGTCAGCTCCGTCTCGTCCACTACAGTCAGTTCGCAGCCCGTGGCCTGCAATTCCGCCCTGTGGCTTTCAATCCATCGTTCCGTGGCCACAATCTGGCGCAGGCACGAGGGGTGGCGGGCTATTATGTCGCCCACAACCTTTGGCCCTTCTGCCACAAACTCGCCCATTTGGTCGCGGTTTTTCTTCAACTCAAGCGAACGGATGTATTTTATTTTGTTCTTGCTTATCATCTATTTTCCTTGCTTTCTTTCGTTTATTAATGTCCACTGAATATTAATGTGATGCAAAGTTAGCAATATTTATCAATAAATTCGTACCTTTGCAAGGTTTTTCAGACCATAGGTTCTAATAAATGCAAAATAACTTGTGTCATTTATCCTACATTTATCATCACAACGATGTCAAAAATAGCACTACATAAAGCTTTTGTCCCACTTGCAGCTATCATAGCCACGCTTTCGTGCTCGCCCACGAAGTATGTGGCCGATGGCGAATATCTGCTTAGGGGGAACACCGTGAAGAGCGACACAAGCTCGTTCAACGCCAGTCAGCTTGCTCCATACATGCGCCAGCGGCCCAACTCCAAGTGGTTCTCGCTCTTCAATCTTCCGCTCGACATCTACAACATGTCGGGCAGCGACTCCACCAAATGGGCCAATCGCTTGCTCCGCGGCATGGGCGAAGCTCCCGTTATCTACGACTCCTCGCAGGTGGCAAGCTCTTGCCGCGACATGGTGAGCGCCATGCAGGCGATGGGTTATCTTGAGGCCAAGGCCAATGCCACCACCACAAAGCGTGGCAAGAAGGCTTATGTGGCCTACGAGGTGAGTCCGGGCAGAAAGTTTGCCATCGACTCGGTGAACTACGTGGTGGAGGACTCGCTGCTCTTGCCCGTGCTCGACACCAGCAACCCCGCAAAGCGTCGGCTGAAGCGCGGCATGGACTTCTCCAACGCCAATTTAGAGGCAGAGCGCAAACGCCTCTCCAACAAGCTCATCAACAACGGCTACTATAAGTTCAACAAGGACTTCATACACTACGAGGCCGATTCCACAGGCAAGGACGGAAAGGTGGACCTCACGCTGAGGCTGATAAAATACCGCGGCTCCAACAACAGCCCTGAAACCCACCACAAGCAGTATTTCATAAACAACATCTCCTATCATGGAGTGGGCGACAACGCCATCCCCATCCGAATGAAGGTGCTCGAGAACAACACCGACATCAAGGCAGGCAAGCCGTTCAGAGCCTCCGACCTCGAGTCTACCTACAACAACTTTGCCAGGCTGCAGGCCGTGCGCTACACCAACATCTCGTTCGACGAGCTGCCCGACACCTCGCTCCTCGACTGCAACATCCACGTGAGCACACGCCCACCAAACACCATCTCCTTCCAACCAGAGGGCACCAACACGGCGGGCGACTTCGGCGCGGCAGCCTCGCTCACCTACGAGAACAACAACATCTTCCGCGGCAGCGAGCTTTTCAGCGTGCAGCTGCGAGGAGCTTTCGAGGCAATAAAAGGGCTTGAGGGCTATCAGAACCAAGACTACAGGGAATATAATGTGGAGACGAAAATCGTCTTCCCGCGCATTATAGCCCCCTTCTTGCCACACAAATACCGCTACAGGAACAATATGCGCTCGGAGCTGCTCTTCAGCTACAACATGCAGAACCGACCTGAGTTTCACCGCCGTGTGCTCTCGTCGGCGTGGCGATACTACTGGAAGTCGTCGCTCAACAGGTGGGCCTACCGTTTCGACCTCATCGACATCAACTATGTCTACATGCCGTGGATTTCTGCCACATTCAAGAAGGACTATCTCGACGACGCATCCAACCGCAACGCCATACTGCGATACAACTACGAGGATTTGTTCATACTCAAGTCGGGCATCAACGTAGCCTTCAACAATGGTGTCGACGCCATGCGTGCCAACTTTGAGCTTGGTGGCAACTTCCTGCGCGCCATCTCCCATCTGTTTGGGGCTGAACGCAACAGCAACGGCCAGTACACACTCTTCAACATTGCCTATGCGCAATATCTTAAGGGCGACATCGACTACACACGCCTTGTGACCATCGACTCCAAGAACACTCTTGCCCTCCATTGCGGACTTGGCGTTGCCTTCCCCTACGGCAACAGCAAGATTCTGCCCTTCGAGAAACGCTACTTCTCGGGTGGAGCCAACTCTGTGCGCGGATGGAGTGTGCGCGAGCTCGGACCGGGCAAGTTTAAGGGCACAGACGGTCGCATCGACTTCATCAACCAAACGGGCGACATAAAGCTCGACCTCAACATGGAGCTTCGCACCTATCTGTTTTGGAAGTTCAACGGTGCCTTCTTCGTGGATGCGGGCAATGTTTGGACTATCAAGAACTATAAGGACCAGCCGGGCGGACAGTTCAAGTTCGATGAGTTCTACAAGCAGATAGCCGTGGCCTACGGCCTTGGTCTGCGCCTTAATTTCGACTATTTCATCATGCGCTTGGACATGGGCATGAAGGCCATCAACCCTGCCTACACCAACGGTCGCGAGCATTACCCTATAGCCAATCCAAGCTTCAGTCGCGACCTCTCTGTACATTTCGCCGTGGGACTGCCGTTCTAAACGGCGAAGCTCCTTAAAAAACGATATTGCCCTGAAAGCGTTGAAAGAAAGAAGAAGTCAACGTTTTCAGGGCAAATCATTTTCATACTTTGTAACTGTTTAACAAATGGGGGGAAAGTGATTGTTTTCTTATTATAAAACAGTATCTTCCTTGCAAAGTTACGATTTTTCCGTCATTCCTTATAATTTTCTAATGGAAAAGTTTAGCAAAAACCCGAATTTGTTCTAAAATGTTTAACAAATTTGTCTTTTCAAGGCTCCAAACCCCCTTTGTTTACGGCATTTTTCTCTTATTGCATGTTTTATAATAAGAAAACAGTATATCTTGTGATAGAGACACAAAGCCATTAAGAGGTGAAAATGCGGAGCAATCAGCATGTTTGATATGTTAAGTATAGAATCCTCCAACTGGACAAACATACACCGATAGTATGATTTTATGAACAATGTTATTGTAAAATTGGCATCGTCATCCCAGGTGATGGCAGCCAACAGTGACATAAAGTAGAGGAGAGGTTATGAAGCAGGATTGCACGGTTTCTCAGTCTACAGCCGACGAAACAAAGCGTTTTCAGACATCTGAGAACAATGAATTTCCAGAGGGCACCCACGTTTCTGAGCCAGACGAAATGACTGGTTCAGCGATAAAGAAGTGTCCGCTGGTGAACAAGGAAGCTGAGTCTGAGACAGATAACTGCACGTCATGGAGTTATCTTTTTGTACACAACCAAAAAGTAAAGTCGATAGAAGAACAGCTGAAGAAGGATGGCAGAACCCATTTTGTGCATAAGACTATAAAATATGTCCCCCGTCATAGGAATAGAAGCGGAATGCGTGAAGTGGAGACTCCTTCTGTTAGTGGACTAATATTCTTACAAGGTGACCCTAAAAAAATACAGGACTACTTAGATAGAAATGTAAATTCATACAAACTCTGTAAGAATTGTAGTACAGGAAAGGTAGCCACTATCCCTTGCAACCAGATGGAGCCATTTATGCGTGTGGCAGAAACCGAGCCCGAACGTCTCCGTTTCCTTCTTCGTCCTTTTGTTTATTATTCCAAGAACCGCACCCTGCTCCGCATCGTCACTGGCGAATATGCCGGACTTGAGGGTTATGTCATCCGCATTGCCCGCGACCGCAAACTCGTCATGGATGTGGGTGGAATGGCTGTTGCCATATCTGGCGTACATGCTGAACGTTTCGAGGAGGTGAACAAGAATGAGGCAGACAAAAAGGAACGCACGCTCTACTACCATCGCAACCTCCATGAGCGCCACGCCTTTATCGACCGCTATTTCCATCGTGTCAAGTCCGCCCAGGAGGTGTCCGCTCAGGTGGAAAACATAGAAATACTCCGTCTTCAGACTCTTGCAGATGTAAGGGACAAGAAACTGGATCTGAAAGATGCCTTTGCCACCTTCTGTTTCATGATAGAAGAGATAGGCTATTACTATGCACCTTTTATCGACTATTTCAAGGACGAGTTGAGACCTATCTTCGAAGCAGGAAGAACCGTAAAGGAAGAGATAGAGAATATCATAGCGATGTTCCAGAACATCAATATGCAGCTCCACAACCGCTACGCAACAGAATACGAAGAGCTCCAAGCCCACTACGGATACCTTTTTGAATTTTGAGTTGTGAGTTTTGAATTTTGAGTTGTGCGCTATGCGCATTTTGAATTGCTCAATTGTGAGTTGAGAATTCTTAATTCATAATTCAAAACTCACAATTCAAAATCGGCAAAGCCGACAATTCAAAACTCACAATTCAACACTCAACATTGCCAAAGGCAACCACTCAACATTCAATATTGCGCATAGTGCACAACTCAAAATTCCTAATTGAGCAATTCCTAATGCGCAAAGCGCACAATTCAACATTCAAAATTCAAAACTCAAAATTCTTAAACCCTGGGCAATGTGGTTTTTGCGGATCAAGATCCGAGTGTCCTACTATCAACGCTTTCGGATAACGCTTATGCAGCTCACCAAGCAACTGTCTTAACGCTCTCTTTTGAGCCTCCGTCCTTGTGTCGCAAGGAGTCTTGCCATCGCTGGCAAGCCCTCCTACATACGCCACACCGATAGAGTGTCTGTTATGGTTCTTGCAATGTGCTCCAATCTGTTCCTCCGGTCGTCCCTGTTCAATGGTTCCGTCGGTAGGAATCACATAATGATAACCGCACCCCTTCCACCCTAACGAGCGGTGATAGCGGTCAATATCCGCCATTCTCAGTGTGCTGCCCGCCTTATTGGCGGTGCAATGCACAATAATCAAAGTAATAGTTCGCATAAATCTACAAATCATTCAACACTCAACATTGCGCACAGCGCACAATTCAACATTGCCAAAGGCAACCATTCAACACTCAACATTCAACATTCAACATTCTAAAGTTGCGTCACGGCGCCGCCAACGGCGCCTGTGACAATCAATTCAATTACTCGCAGCACATACACTGCCACACGTTTCCAGTCAATCTTCATACTCCTCGTCTTAAGATACATTAATAATATAAGCTTCATATATCACATGAGATTAATGATTATCCCTCGTTGCCATCGCCCTCTTCAGAGCCAGCACCGCCCTCAGGGTTCACCGTAGTGCCAGCATCGCCATCAGGGTTCACCGTAGTGCCAGTATCGCTTCCCGGCTTTCCAGTATCGGCAGTCGGAGTCAGCTTCCCCTTTGGAGTGAGATACACATTGTTAGAGCCACCATAGCTCTCAACAGCCTCCGTGTACGCCTCTTCGTTTTGGTACTGCGCTAACAACTTATTCTCGCAGATAAGAAACTGTGTCGACACAATCGTCTTGTTTCTATGGTTGCGCGAGTGAATCCAAGCCATGCCATGGTCGCCGAAGTCGTTAGTCTCCAGTGCTGCAAGATATCCGTCCTTCATCGAGAATCCGCGTTTGTCCACCAATGTCAGAAGCTTTGCGTTGCTGCTCTTGCTCAACACAATGCAGCAGGCATCCACAACAGCCAAAGGCATAAGGGTAACATCATTCACCTCCTGAGTCAAGAGGAAATAGGTTATCTGGTCGCCATACTCATACGTATTGTTGTTCTGCACCACAGCGTTCGAGAACTCAGCCAATGTGGTGCTTTCTGAAATCTTCAGAGCGCCGAGACTGATGTCAGTAACGGCATTCTTGCCCGTTCCGCTCACCGACACCGACTTAATCGTGCCATGTGTAATCTCATAGGGAGCGACGATACAGACGCCAGCATTCACATCCTCCTTGCTAAGGTAGACGGGATTCTGCATCAGGTTGGCAGACACAAACTTGTTGTAGTCGTTGCGACCGTCGCGTGTTCCCCCGAAGGCAAGCTTCATGTATGGTTGCAACACCTGATACTCGCGAATGATGTTCGCCCACTTCATGCGGTGCTTCAACTGAAGTTCAGTTTTCGCGTTTGTAGTTTCTGTCACCTTCTCCGACACGAGCGTCTTTCCTCTGTCACGTCTGAAAGTGAGGTTACCTGCTGAGCCTTTAAGCTTTGAAATGATTCCTGTAAGTCTTGCCATGTTCTTAAATTTTTAATTTGTTGATTTGATGATTATTAATTTTTACTTCGATGGTTGTTCGTTTCATGCTCGTTGCGGGTGCGTTGCTGCTCTAAAGCTCTTCCCTTGTGGCTTCATTGCGTTTTCGTTGTTTCTTCGATAGATCTTCGATTGTCTAACGAAGAATGAACGAAGGCAGAACGAAGGGAGAACGAAGGACGAACGAGAATCAATCGAGAATCGAACGATAATCTAACGAGCACCAATCGAAGAGTGATCGAGCAATTCTATGTTGCCATTCCTTGCCGATGTGATGGTTGGACTGCGAATCTTTGTCATAGGTTTACTGATGTTTATGGTTGTTAACTACTTGAGACTTCCTGTCTTTCTTTAGTGGGACTGTCTCTGTTGACGGTTGCAAAGTTACGCCTGCGCAAAACCTTCGTGTCCGTCATTATCCCACATCGATGCAGAATGTCTCACAAATGAACTTAACGGCTGACGGATTGAGTATCTGGTCCTTGGGTTTCACTCCCATAGCCTCCAGTTGCTGCTGATACGGTTTCAGCCATCGTCTCAATGTCTTTGTCGTGACACCGGCACAGTCAGCCAGCTCACATTTATACATTGCTTTCATAGATCGTTTCTTCATTTTAGTTATTTTTGTTTTAGTTGTCTCCCGGTAGACAGCGACAAATATATAACAAGTTTCGCAGACTACAAATCGATAGAAATACAATACGTAAATAACGTTCTATATTTTCGAGATAGCTACGGAATAATCTACTAACAAATTTAAAACCATTAAAATTATGCCAAACAACAACAACCTAATCTTGTTGCACAATGTGCAGGAAGTAGCTCTCTATTCTTATGTTCCCAACGAGGAAAGAGTAGTTATGTACATAGAGTGGATGCAAAGTTGTAAGACCATGAAACAGGTCATCAACCACGTCATCTTCTACATCTTGATGCACGAAAAGCTTGTTACCTATGAAACGGCAATGCGAAAGGACTTCTACACCATCATCGAGCCTTTCATACAACATATTCGCAAGTCAATACCCATCACCACCTGGCGTGACGGTATTCTTCGACTTAGGGAACGAGTAAAAATAGCTAAAACCTCTGAAGAAAAGAGTGTTACATCATGAGTCCAGACGAGCGAATCGGTTTTGCTCCATGCGATCCTATTGAAGACCATGAGTCACCTGCTGAGCGAGGCACTTTCCTACCATTAGGAGAGGAATTGGGTATGTCATTAGCCAGAGCTATTGTCGAAGGCAATGTGAAGGTACACGATGAAACCCTTGGTTTTGTTCCATTAGAAGTAACCGGAGTTCCCGAAGACGATAAAGTCTTTTTCGAGAATGGTGACTTCGAAGGCCTCCTCAAGCACATGCAGGAAAAAGGCGAGATAGGAACCGCCAAGCCTTCAAAGAAGGCAAAGAAAAGCAAGAAGAGTAAGTAACATACCGCTTACCTCCCTGCGCGAAGGCGTGGGGAGGTACTCTTTGGGTAAAATGATAAATACTACAATGCTAGTAATGGCAGCTGTAAATTATAATAGTTAGGCTTAAAATTTGCATATTCAAAATAAAATGAGTAATTTTACCACCAAATGATATTATGTCACCAATATAATGCAGTGATATGACTAATAAGGAATTTTCAACAAGCAATTATTATTTAAACGCTACACACCAAGCGAACAGCATGGCTGCGCAACGGGAGGTAGCTTCCATGTTGTTGCATCCATACTCGCGGGAGCAGAAACTCCAACAAATCAACTCACTGCGCCTGAAGGCAGCTTCAAAAGAGATTGTCAACGAGCAGAGGCGCAAGCAGCAGTTATAGAACAATGGGCTAAAACTACAGGCTGTTGGGTTGATGATGTTGACAAGGCTTTTGAACAAACATTCGGTGAACAACTTGCCGAAGGTGGTGAAGCGCATGTGTATGATAATGGAAATACAATTATCAAACGAATAGGTCTTGATTATTACATTCTTCCGGTATTGGCACTTGATCGTATAACCCTTCATAATACGTTATTTCCAGAAACACGATTAACAGTATTGGGTTTTGGAAGAACTACCGAAGGTGATTTCCAAATTATTGTGCAACAACCATTTATCCATGGCACGTCACTTACTGATGACGAGATACGTGATTATGTAGAGTCGCTTGGTTTTAAACTTATCAATCCTCGCAATTGGACTTATGCTACGCCGAGTATTTACCTTAGTGACATGCATGATGAGAATCTTATAAAGTCACCTAAAGGTAATATATTCGTTATAGATTGTGACATACGCATAAATACGCCCAACCTCAAATGCGAAGGTGTACGTAAACTTTCAAATGAGGTAGAGTTCATAGTATGAGTTATCCAATTTTGAATTACATAATTCATCAATTCACAATTGCAGGCGTTAGCTGAGAATAATTCAACATTCTTGCTTGGGCAAGCGTCTCTACGAGTAAGCACTCAATTGCTTCCGAGGCATTTTGCATGAATCAAGTTACCTTTGCACT
>ERZ1026888.250-NODE-250-length-32688-cov-10.077376_pt1 | contig 32688 bp, 27 predicted proteins | sample MGYA00380174_ERZ1026888 | MGnify/ENA primary metagenome ERZ1026888 (study PRJEB33269, sample SAMEA4719810) | human gut metagenome | biome: human-associated habitat; feature: organic feature; material: feces | place: Cameroon | collected 2013-10 ...
ATCAAGGTTCAGACACGTAACTATAAGAATTAATACAGTAGACGAGTAAACGAGTAGACGGGCAGACAAGGAAATATACTCTCCTTATTCTTATCGTCTTCTCGTCATCGATAAAACAACAACAACAATGGAAAATAATATATCATTCACACTGAAATTCTGGCGTCAGAATGGTCCTCAGGCAGAGGGACACTTTGACACACGTGAGATGAAGGACATTCCTACCGACACCTCGTTCCTCGAGATGCTCGATATTCTCAATGAGCAGCTCATCGAGGAAGGCCAGGAGCCTTTCGTTTTCGACCACGACTGCCGCGAGGGTATCTGCGGTATGTGCTCACTCTATATCAACGGTCATCCACACGGACCTAACACAGGAGCCACCACTTGCCAGCTCTATATGCGTAAGTTCAAGGACGGCGACGTTATCACTGTTGAGCCATGGCGTTCTGCTGCATTCCCGATCATCAAGGACTGTATGGTAGACCGTGGCGCTTTCGACAAGATCATGCAGGCTGGCGGTTATGTCAGCGTTCGCACAGGCCAGGCTCAGGACGCAAATGCCATCCTCATCTCAAAGGAGGCTGCCGACGAGGCTATGGACTGCGCCACATGTATCGGTTGCGGTGCATGTGTGGCAGCATGTAAGAACGGTTCTGCCATGCTCTTCGTAAGCTCTAAGGTGAGCCAGTTCGCTCTCCTTCCACAGGGTCGTCCGGAGGCTGCCAAGCGTGCCAAGGCGATGGTAATGAAGATGGAAGAGCTGGGCTTCGGTAACTGTACCAACACCCGTGCTTGCGAGGCCGAATGTCCTAAGCACGAGTCTATCTCAAACATCGCCCGCTTGAACCGCGAGTTCATCAAGGCTAAGTTGGCTGACTAAAAACAGCATAATAATCATAGCTTTCTATATCGGGGTCGTTGCACATTGTTGGCAGTGGCCCCGATTTTGTTATTGTAATATGTTGGGTTACAGAGTATTATAAGAATTCAACAAAAATTCAACAACGAAATTCAGTTGTTCCCTTTTTTCGTAATTATCTTTGCACTGTAAAATAAAGTGGTCTATATTGATAAAACAATTTAATTGATATATTATGAAAAAACGTTTTATTTTTGCGGCGCTTGCCCTTGGTATGGCAACGCTCAATTCTTGTACACAAGAAGATACGACAGAGGTTCCTGTCGAGAGTCGGATGAAGCCGGCAGGCAACATGCGTGAGCTGACAGAGCAGCTGAAGGCATGCAGCGATATTGCATACCGCGGCATCCAGATAGCCTTCGCGAGCATTCAATATTCTGAGATTATGACTTATACGAGTATTAACGCAGAGTGACAATCCATTTTATTTAATCATCTAATTATAGAAAGGATAAAACTATGAAAAAAATCTTCTTATTATTATCCGTGCTTGCAAGTTCATTATGCATGAACGCCCAGAACATAAAGTATGTTGAAGCAGTAGGAGAAGAATATATCTTTGAAGAGCCTATGAGTGACGAATGGCGCAAAGTTGACAGCCTCGTTGTTACGGGAACTCTTTCGGTTACTAATTTCCGAAAGATATTGCGCATGGCAGAATTTTTCAACCTTACGGGCTTGAATCTTGAGAATTGCAATCTGGAAAATGATTCGTTGCCAGATATGATTACCATTCTTGCCAATAGTTCAGCACCATCATTGGAAAAGCCTCGCGGCCGCATGTATGATTTCATCATGACAGAAGAGCGTTTTGGAAGAATCAACATAAAATACATTACATTCCCCAAGACAATGAAGAAAACGGGAGAGATGTTTTGCTGCAATTTCGAGGTTCTCGATATTCCAGAGTATTTGTCAGTCGTTAAAAGCTGGACAATCATTCATCCAGACTACCTTAAAGGATTGGTTCTTCATGTGATGTCCCCTTCAGAAATGGGAGCATTCCATTTCCAAGACGTTCCAGAGAGTGCGGTCCTCTATGTCCCCCAAGGCGCCAAGTCCGCTTTCGAGTCAGACGCGACCTGGGGCACTGCCTTCAAGACAATAAAGGAGTATGACGTTGCAGGAATACAAAATGTTGTAACGACCTCAGATGCTGGGGCAGACAGGATTTTTACCCTTGACGGCAGGTATGTCGGTACCGACATCAACGCCCTGGCAAAGGGAATGTATGTGGTCAACGGAAAGAAAATATTGAAATAGATAGCCAGCCATCAAGGGCAACGGCGCAGAAATCTCCGGCATCAATATGGAAGCAGGCGAATGTCTCGCCACAAGTCTGGGCTGTTCCTTCTTTGCCGATGAAGCCATCCCGGACACGAGCTTCTATAATGTTGCAGTGTCAGTGACAGACGATGCCACGGGAAAAAGCGTGGGTGGAGAGAATTTCATAGTGAGAAGCCTTACACGAAAAGCAATAAATGTCGTTCCCGAGCGTTATATAAGCAATGGTAAACGTCTGCTGAAAGGTCAGCATGCCTATACGGTGAACTACGTCAGCGCTGGCGGCTTTAACAGTATGGTGGTGGTAACGTTTGTCGTTAACGGCATGAAGACGGAAACTTATAAGCTACAGTAGGAGTGGATTGAGGTTATCACATGTATAAATCATTGGGAAAAGTCAGTCATACATCTGGCAGGCTTTCCCCTTTATGTGTAAAGGGAGTTATATAAATAATATTTGTTTATGAAGCCTTTTGGCGTTATTGCGAGCATTTGCAGAATAAAGAAAGTAACAGTTCTTGCTATAGTTCTCTTAATTGTCGGATTATCAGTATTTATCCTCTATCCGGGTAACAATGCCTTGTCTTTTTCCAAGGAACTTGTTGTCATAGACAATCTTAGTGATGATAACCCTGAGGCAGCCTCTGTCCGGCTGAATGCCATGAGGCATTCCGGCAAGCATTTCTCCGAACCGGATAAATGGTATATCAGACTGTTGACGATAAAGATTAACGACAAAATGTTTGTCAAACAGAAAGATGCCGTAGAGGCGACAAAAGTTCTTCGCTATTTTGAAAAGAATGATGCCGGTAGAAAAATCCTGTCGCAAGCGTATTATTATGTAGGCAGTGCCTATCGCGACATGAACGACATGCCAATGGCTTTGGAATACTATCACAAGGCAAAGGATGAGTATGGAGAGCATGCAGACAAGCTGTCGAGCGCCTTGGATTTCCAGATTGGTATGCTCTTGTACGAACAGTCTTTCTATCAATCGGCATTGCCGTATTTCAGAAGCGTATTTAAGACTGACAGCGTTAGACGTGATACAGCCATGATGGCATATACGCTCCAGAAAATAGCCTATGCCTATCAGGCGCAGGGTAGTGACAGTTGTCTGGCGTATTACAGGCAGGCTCTGAAAATATCCAGTGAAAAAAGAGATACCAATCTGTATAATGAGATGCTCAGTTCTATGGCCTCATATTACCTGTGTAACGGTGAATATGACAAGGCAAAGAATCTTGCCCTGCCAGTCGTCTCAACCGCAGGTGAAGATAATCCAAGTCTGGACTCCTTCTACGATGTCCTTGCCTTATCATATTTTCGGTTGGGTAGGTGTGACTCAGCCCGTTGTTATTTTACGAAGCTCTATCATACAAATACGGCTGAAGCCAAGAAGGAAGCCAGCAAATATCTGGCAAAGATATATCGTGAGGAAGGAGATATAACAGCAGCGCTCGACTTTATTCTGCAATATGAGGAGTATGACGACTCATTGAAAAAAAACAATGTGGAGACTTCTATTGCCCGGATGAATGCCATGTATAACTATTCCAAATATAAAGAGCGAACTATGCAACTTGAAATCAGGGCCCGGAGAACAGCAGTAGTGATATCAGTGTCTGCCATAGCCGTAGTTTTTATTTTGGTTTGGGGCGTGTTGAGATACCGCAAACTTAAACGTGCAGGCATAGAGCGCTCCATGCGATTGGAGAAATTCAGAGTTTCGCTGCAGGAGCAGAGTGAGAATAGCATAAATGAGCGCGAGAAGAAAATTTCAGAACTTGAGAACAAGCTGTCAGTCACACACAGTCTTTACGCAGCCAAAGCCAAGGAGATAGAACTGCTGAAGGAGAGCCTGAAAAACAGGAGTAATATGATAAGCAGCGAACGGGCTTTGAGTGACAATGTGCGGTTTATGTTTATGGAAACGGAGATAAGCAGTATAATAGAGACAAAGGCAAAAAATGGCCACCCCCTTTCTTCTGACGAAACGGAAATGCTGTTGAAAGAAGCCAACAGACTGTTCCCGTCTTTCAAACTAAGTCTTTTTTCTATATGCACAATGAGTGCGCAGGATTTTCTGATGTGCCTTTTGATAAAAGTAAGCGATTTGTCAGATTCAAGGATAGCTGTCCTTCTTGGCAGAGGGCGGAGTACAATCTCCAAGGCAAAATCCAAGCTCCAAAGGCGTTTGTTGGGGAAAGACTGTACCGGCGAAGAGTTCGACAAGTTTCTGAAATCTTTGTAAATGGCAGAATATCTTTTTTGCAGAAATTGCAATTCAGTAACGTAATACCGACATATCTCTTTATCGTATTTCTGCCGTATTTGTACACCTACTTTTTCAGCCTGTTAGTTCCTGCTATCCGTATGTCAGGATAGTGCTGTTTTCGCGTATGATGATATGTGGCGGCAGCGAACTAACGGGTTGGGATAGTCGCCGTCAGGCTATTTCTTTCCGCAGAACGCCTCTGCCACCTCTTCCAGTTCCTTATACCACTCTTCGCCGAATCGCTGCACGAGCGGTCCGCGCAGGAATTTGTATACCGGCAGGTCAATCTCCCTGCCCTTCTTCACGGCATCGCGGCACACCTCCCATCGGTTGTAGTTCAGTCCTACGAGACCATTGTCGAACGTCTTCTCCCTGATAGGATACAAGGCACAGCTGATAGGCTTGCAGAAATCCTTCAGTCTGCCGCCCCGCCACGCCTTCTCCAGCGCACACAGGCAGCATCCGTTGTCGTAGCACGTAAAGACACAGTCCTTTCCCCCCACGATGCTCGTCACGAGGTCGCCGTCGCGGTCGGCATACGCCACTCCCTGTTTGTCGATTACAGCCTGTGCCGATGCCGAAAGGTCGTTCCACACGGTGTCGAGCGAGTCTTCGATTTTGGAAATCTCGTCGATGGTTACCGGTGCTCCGGCGTCGCCCTCCACACAGCAGATGCCGTGGCATGCGTCGAGGTCGCAGCAGAAGCGCTCCGTTATGATGTCCGACGATATCAGCACGTCGCCCACCTGTAGAATAGGTATGTAAGCTCCATTGGAGCCGTTTATTGATGAATCATTTGCCATTGTAGTATTTTTTAGTTGACAAGTTAACGAGTTGACAAGGAGATTAGTTAAACGGTTAACAAGTAGACGAGTTGACAAGTTGACGCCGCTTACCATTTTATTTCCTCGATGCCGTGGTTTCTGAGATATTCGTTGCAGCGCGAGAAATGGTGGTTGCCGAACCATCCGCCACGGTTGGCAGACAGAGGCGAGGGGTGTACCGACTGCAATATCAGGTGGCGCGACGTGTCGATGAGCGGAGCCTTGCTCCTGGCATATCCTCCCCATAGGATGAACACCAGATTCTCTCGCTCTGAGCTGAGAGCCTTTATCGCCGCATCGGTGAACTGCTCCCATCCCTTGCGCTGATGGCTCGCCGCCTGGTGTGCCCTCACGGTCAGTGTGGCGTTGAGCAGCAGCACACCCTGTTCAGCCCAGCGGGTCAGGTTTCCCGACGACGGTATCGGAGCCCCCGTGTCCATCTGTATCTCCTTGAATATGTTCTGCAGCGATGGCGGGAAAGCCACCCCGTCAGCCACCGAGAAGCTCAGTCCGTGTGCCTGTCCCGGCTCATGATACGGGTCCTGTCCGATGATTACCACCTTCACCTTGTCAAACGGACACAGGTTAAAGGCATTGAAGATGAGTTTACCGGGAGGATAACACGTGGTGCGCAGGTATTCAGAGCGCACGAACTCTGTGAGGTCGACGAAATACTGCTTTTCGAATTCCTCGCCGAGATGGTCCTTCCACGACTGTTCAATGTTTACGTTCATGATAATATGCAAATTTAGAACAAAAGTAATAAGAATAATCCTTATTCGCAATAACGTCACCCCTTTTTCTTGTGTCAGGAGCGTATCAACATACATGTGGGTATAGGTTTTTTGATAAAAAAATAGAAAATTAATACATTATATAATGTGTTGTGTGAAACTTTTTCTTACTTTTGCCGCCAAATTGTGAAACAGGGGCACGTGGGAGGAACGTGCCGGAATAAAAAACATATAAGAAATGCAAGAGAATTTAGTCATAGTGGAGAGCCCGGCAAAGGCAAAGACCATCGAAAAATTCCTGGGAAAGGACTACAAGGTGATGTCGAGCTACGGACATATCCGCGACCTAAAGAAAAAAGAAATAAGCATCGACCTGAAAACCCTTGAACCCGACTACGAGATACCCGACGAGAAGAAGAAACTCGTGTCAGAATTGAGGTCGAGCGCCAAGAAAGCCAGCAAGGTATGGCTGGCATCCGATGAGGACCGCGAGGGAGAGGCCATCTCATGGCATCTGTGCGAGGTGCTCGGACTCGACGAGAAGAACACCAACCGCATCGTGTTCCACGAGATTACCAAGCCCGCCATACTCGACGCCATCCAGCATCCGCGATTCCTCAACATGAACCTCGTGAATGCCCAGCAGGCACGCCGGGTGCTCGACCGCATCGTGGGCTTCAAGCTCTCGCCCGTGTTGTGGCGCAAGGTGAAGCCGGCACTCTCTGCCGGACGAGTGCAGAGCGTGGCAGTGAGACTCATCGTGGAGCGAGAGCGAGAGATACAGGCATTCAAGTCGGAGCCATACTATCGAGTGAACGCCATATTCTTCGCCATCGGTCCCGACGGCAAGAAGACAGAGGTGAAGGCAGAGCTCGACACACGCTTCAAGACACACGACGAGGCGCTGGCATTCCTCAACAACTGCAAGGATGCCGCATTCAGCGTGAGCGACGTGACGAAGAAGCCCCTCAGACGCACACCGGCACCGCCATTCACCACCTCCACACTGCAGCAGGAGGCAGCACGCAAGTTGGGATTCACCGTGTCGCAGACCATGATGCTCGCACAGCATCTCTATGAGAACGGAAAGATAACATACATGCGTACCGACTCCGTGAACCTCTCGTCGCTCTGCATCAATGCCTGCAAGGAAGAGATAGAGGCTACATGGGGAGAGAAATACCACAAGACACGCCAGTATCACACCCACTCGAAGGGAGCGCAGGAAGCCCACGAGGCAATACGCCCCACATATATGAACGCCAAGACAGTGGAAGGCACGGCACAGGAGCGCCGCCTCTACGAGCTGATATGGAAGCGCACGGCAGCCTGCCAGATGGAAGACGCACAGATAGAGAAGACCACCGTGGGCATCACGATACGCCATGCCGACGGCACCGTGGCACACGAGAAATTCACCGTGAACGGCGAAGTGGTGACCTTCGACGGATTCCTGAAGGTATACAGAGAGTCGTCTGACGATGATGAGAACTCAGGTGAGATGACCACAAACCAGCTGCCGCCAATGGCAGAGGGCGACACGCTGCAGCGAGGCGAGATGGTGTCGACAGAACGCTTCAGCCAGGGACCGCAGCGATATACCGAGGCGAGCCTCGTACACAAGATGGAGGAGCTGGGCATCGGACGCCCTTCAACCTACGCACCAACCATCAGCACCATACAGCAGCGAGGATACGTGCAGAAAGGCGACCGCAAGGGCGACGAGCGCACTTTCGCCATCGACACGCTGAAGGGAAACACCATCACAGCCACAGAGAAGGCAGAGACCGTGGGCAGCGAGAAGGGCAAACTGTTGCCTACAGACATCGGACTCGTGGTGAACGACTTCCTGCTCGAACACTTCCCCAATGTGCTCGACTACAATTTCACCGCCAAAGTGGAGCAGGAATTCGATACCATCGCCGAGGGCAAGGAGCAGTGGACCGACATGCTGCAGGATTTCTACAAAGACTTCGAGCCGCAGGTGGACAAGACGATGAACAGCCGACAGGAGCACAAAGCCGGAGAGCGCGAGCTCGGCACCGACCCAAAGAGCGGCAAACCGGTGTTCGTGAAGATCGGACGCTTCGGTCCGGTGATACAGATAGGAACGGCAGAAGACAAGGAGAAGCCACGCTTCGCACAGTTGCCTAAAGACAAGAGCATGGAGGCAATAACCCTCGACGAGGCACTCGAACTCTTCAAACTGCCACGTACGCTCGGCGACTTCGAAGGTACACCGGTGGTGATAGGCGCCGGACGGTTCGGACCATACATCCTGCACAACAAGAAGTATGTGTCGCTGCCATCCACCGAAGATCCCCTCAGCATCAAGCTCTCCACTGCAGTGGCACTCATAGAGCGCCGCCGCATCGAAGACAGCATGCGCCATCTGAAGAAGTTTGAGGAAGATCCGCAGCTTGAGGTCATGAAGGGCAAATACGGACCATACCTCGTTTACGACGGCAAGAACTACCGTCTGCCCAAGGCAATGCATGAGCGTGCCGCCGAGCTGACCTATGTGGAGTGTATGGACATCATCAACAATGCAGTGAAGAAATAAGCATCCCAATACAGAGCCTATGCACAGAATAGTCCTTATCGGATATATGGGAGCCGGCAAGACCACCGTGGGACGTATGCTCGCCAAAGACATGGGACTGATGTTCTACGACCTCGACTGGTATATCACGAGCCGCATGCGCCGCACCGTGGCACAGATCTTCGAGGAGTCAGGCGAGGAAGGGTTCCGCCGGATAGAGCGCAACATGCTCCACGAGGTTGCAGAGTTTGAAAACGTGGTGATAAGCTGCGGCGGAGGCACCCCCTGCTTCTTCGACAACATGGACTATCTGAACCTCCAGAGCGAGACGGTGTTTCTGAAGGCGACCCCCGAAGTGCTCTATGCCCATCTGAAGATGGGAAAGAGCGTGAGGCCGCTGCTTCTGGACAAGACTCCCGAAGAAGTGGAAGCCTTCGTCAAACAGCAGCTCCAGCAACGGGAACCATACTACAGCAAGGCGAAACACGTGCTCGACGTCAATGTGCTCGATTCCAGAGACAAGGTGAGAGTGTCGGTGAGGAAGATACGCCGGATGCTGAAATGCTGAACCCCTGGAGACACGACAGAGGCAGGCGGCTTGCAGAAATCGTAATGCATGATCAAATAGAAACAGACAATAATCAGAGTTAATCCTTTCGTCCCCCGGCCATTCCCCCCTGTGATGCAGGAGGAAAATGGCAGGGACGAGTCATGAAAAATATATTTTTAATAATAGTAGAAAGCTAAGACAAATGAAGAAATGGACTGTTGACGACTCCAAGGAGTTGTACAATATGGTTGGGTGGGGCACATCCTACTTCGGAATCAACGACAAGGGAGACGTATATGTCACTCCGTGTAAGGACAATACACAGATAGACATTCGTGATGTGATGGACGAACTTGCCCTGAGAGACATCACACCGCCAGTGCTGCTCCGCTTCCCCGATATCCTCGACAACCGTATCGAGAAGACCTCAAGCTGCTTTGAGAAGGCAGCCAAGGCCTACGACTACCAGGGAGAGAGCTTCGTGATATATCCTATCAAGGTGAACCAGATGCAGCCCGTGGTGGAAGAGATCATCAGCCATGGACGCAAGTTCAATCTCGGTCTTGAGGCCGGTTCCAAGCCGGAGCTCCATGCCGTCATCGCCGTGCAGTGTCAGAGCGACTCGCTCATAATCTGCAACGGATACAAAGACCAGAGCTACATCGAGCTCGCCCTCCTCGCACAGAAGATGGGCAAGCGCATCTTCATCGTGGTGGAGAAGCTCAACGAGATAGACATCATCTCGAAGGCAGCCAAGAAACTCGGTGTGCGTCCTAACCTCGGCGTGCGCATCAAGCTCGCCTCGTCGGGAAGCGGAAAATGGGAGGAGAGCGGCGGCGATGCCAGCAAATTTGGACTCACCAGTTCGGAGCTCCTCGCCGCACTGGAGAAGCTGGAGAAGCTGAACATGAAAGACTGTCTCAAGCTCATCCATTTCCATATCGGTAGCCAGATAACCAAGATACGCCGCATACAGACAGCCCTCAGAGAGGCATCGCAGTTCTATATCCAGCTCCACAAGATGGGATACGACGTGGAATTCGTTGACTGCGGTGGCGGACTGGGAGTAGACTACGACGGCACACGCTCTTCAAACAGCGAGAGCAGCGTGAACTACTCCATACAGGAGTATGTGAACGACTGTCTCTATACCTTCGTTGAGGCAGCCAACGCCAACGGCATACATCACCCCAACCTCATCACCGAGAGCGGACGGTCGCTCTCTGCCCATCACTCGGTGCTCGTCATCGACGTGCTCGAAACGGCATCACTGCCGGAGATGAACGAGGAGTTCGAGCCGGAGAATGGTGCCCACAAGCTCGTGAAAGACCTCTACGAAATCTGGGACAACCTCAACCCACGCTCCATGATGGAAGACTGGCACGACGCCGAGCAGATACGCGAGGAGGCACTCGACCTCTTCAGCCATGGCATGGTAGACCTTCAGACACGTGCCGAGATAGAGAGGATGTACTGGAGCGTATGCCGCGAGATAAACAGTATGGCAAAGACCCTCAAGCATCAGCCAGAGGAACTGAAGAAACTCGACAAACTGCTTGCCGACAAGTATTTCTGCAACTTCTCCCTCTTCCAGTCGCTGCCCGACAGCTGGGCCATAGACCAGCTCTTCCCGATCGTTCCGCTGCAGAGACTCAACGAGAGACCTACGCGCAGCGCCACGATACAGGACATCACCTGCGACAGCGACGGCAAGATAGCCAACTTCGTGACAAACCGCAACATATCGCATATCCTGCCCGTACACACCGTGCGCAAGAACGAGCCATACTATCTCGGAGTGTTCCTTGTGGGAGCATACCAGGAAATCCTCGGTGATATGCACAACCTCTTCGGCGATACCAATGCCGTACATATCTCAGTGAAAGACGGTAAATACAGCATCGACCAGATTTTCGACGGCGAGACCGTAGAAGAGGTGCTCAGTTACGTGCAGTACAAGCCGAAAGAGCTCGTAAGACAGCTTGAGCGCTGGGTGACAAAGAGCGTGAAGCAAGGCAAGATCTCATTGGAAGAGGGCAAGGAATTCCTCTCCAACTACAGGTCAGGACTCTACGGATACACCTATCTCGAATAATACAGCAGGCAAACCATGATTATCCCATCCATACCTTTACGCAAAAGAGGGTAGGGTGGGATAGTTTGGCTAAGGAAAACCGGGATATAGATGATATCCGGAAAAGGACGCCAAACGACCCGTAGAATCTGAATAAAAGTTAAAAGCATAGAAAAGTTGCCCATTTCTGTAACTTCTTCAAAACCTAATCGTCTTAACAATAGAGGCAAATGAAAATAGTCAGTTTCCGAAACGATGTGCTGCCGTTGAAAAACGTGCTCTTCCGCCTTGCCTTCCGCATCACGATGAACAAGGAGGAAGCAGAAGACGTCGTACAGGACACGCTGATGAAAGTCTGGGACCGGCGGGACACCCTGCAAGACATCGACTCGATAGAGGCGTTCAGCCTGACGATATGCAGGAACATAGCTCTCGACAAGACCAAGCGCTCGTCGTGGCGCGAAGAGTCGCTCGACCAAGACACATTGGAGCCTCGTGCCACAAGCATGGCTACTCCCTACCAGCGCACCGAACAGCGCGACATGCTGGAGATGGTGAAGCGAATCGTGGATGGGCTGCCGGAGAAGCAGAAAACCTGTATGCAGCTGCGCGATTTCGAAGGCAAGAGCTACAAAGACATCGCCGAGGTGCTTTCCATCAGCGAAGAACAGGTAAAGGTGAATATCTACCGTGCGAGACAGGCAGTAAAACAAAAGTTCAACGAAAATGCAGAATATGGATTATAAATACATCGAACAGCTATTGGAGCGCTACTGGAACAGCCAGACCACCCTTGAGGAGGAGGCTATCCTGAAAGCATTCTTCTGTCAGGACGACATCCCTGCAAGCCTTCTCCCATACAAGCCGTTGTTTGCTTATGCAAAGGCTGAGGAGGAGAACGTGCTCGGTGATGACTTCGACGCAAGGATGGAGGCTCTCGTTGGCGAGCCTGTGACGGTGAAGGCAAAGGTGGTGACATTGCGTCAGCGCATGATGCCGCTATTCAAGGCCGCCGCCGTGGTGGCTATAATCCTGACCCTCGGAAATGCCTCGCAGATGGCATTCAACGAAGAGGGCGACGAGATGCCAGCTGCCGTTGCCGTGACACCGAAGGTGCACAACGGTCCGTCGGTGGCGATGGGCGACTCCGTGAAGATGGACACGCTGAAGAAAACCGTGGCTGTCTCCGCAATACTGAAATAAGAAATTTTTTCTATGCTTTCTCAAAACAATATTATTAAAACAACTCCGAAGCTGTGAAGCTTCATTCTCTCAAATTTTTCATAACATACTGATGTAAAAGGTCGCTGGACAATAGTCGCAGCGGCCTTTTTTTTGCGCTATGCCGCCGGAATGCTTATCTTCCAAGCCCCCAACAGCCTGATGCCCCCTCCAAAAGAAAACAGCCTAAAGTCTCCAGGTTTGGGATAAAAGACAAAATCCACTCTTCTAAAAACACCAAAATCCAGGCAAGCCATAGTGGCCTATTTTGGATAAAATCCCGTTTCTTTCATTTTAGTCGCTTTTTTGCATTACCTTTGCACGACTAAAAGATGGAGACAGACGACATGAAATATAATACGGCGACTCTCGACAACGGACTGCGTGCTATCCACTGTCCGTCAGCATCCCCCGTGGTGTATTGTGGATATGAAGTGTGTGCCGGCACACGCGATGAGAAGGAAGGCGAGGAAGGCATGGCACATTTCTGCGAGCATACCACCTTCAAGGGCACCCGCCACCGTTCGGCAATGCAGATACTCAACAGGCTGGAGAGCGTGGGAGGCGACCTCAACGCCTTTACCAACAAGGAAGACACGGTGTACTATTCCGCCATTCTGAAAAACCATTTCCCGCGTGCCGTAGACCTCCTCACCGACATCGTGTTCGGCAGCACCTATCCGCAGGCGGAGATAGACAAGGAGGTGGAAGTGATATGCGACGAGATAGAGAGCTACAACGACTCGCCGGCAGAGCTCATCTTCGACGATTTCGAGAATGCCATCTTCGCCGGACATCCCCTGGGGCACAATATCCTCGGTTCTGCCGACACCCTCCGTACATACACCACTGCCGACGCCCTGCGCTTCACGCAGCGCTACTACAGGCCGGAGAACACCGTGTTCTTCGTATATGGTGACGTAGACTTCAAGAGCGTGGTGCGACAGCTCAAGAGAGCCACATCGGCATTTCCTGCCGCCCAGCCGCTCATCGACGTGACACCCTCCATAACGCTGCCCCCATACCAGCCCCAGCATATCGTACACGACAAGGGAACCCATCAGGCACATGTCATGGTGGGCAACAGGGCGTACAGCGCACACGACGGCCACCGTCTGCCCCTCTATCTGCTCAACAACATCCTTGGCGGACCAGGCATGAACGCACGCCTCAATATCTCGCTGCGAGAGCGCAACGCCCTTGTCTACACAGTGGAAAGTTCCATGGTGAGCTATTCCGACACCGGACTCTGGTGCACATATTTCGGCTGCGACCCGAAGGACGTGAAGAAATGCCTTCGCCTCGTGCGCCGCGAGCTCGACCGCGTTATGGACCGTCCCCTCTCAGAAAGTCAGCTCAAGGCAGCCAAACGCCAGATAAAGGGACAGATAGGCGTGGCATGTGACAACAGGGAGAGCTTCGCCCTCGATTTCGGCAAGGCATTCCTTCATTACGGTTGGCTGAAAGATGTGGAGAAGCTGATGGCAGACATCGACAATGTAACGGCGCGGGAAATACAGCAGGCGGCACTCGACATCTTCGCCCCCGACAGGATGACTACGCTGATATATGAATGAGATGCGCTTTTGTCGCATTCTGCACGTTGCAGGGATGAAAATAAACTCCCGAGTGTTACTATATCGTAATAAATATATGACTTGGACAACTTTTTAGTTAAAAAAGTAACATATTTGAAAAAGATAGCTTATTTTTGCATAAGCATAAAAGATAGGCCACTTCTCGACCTCGTTTTTTTTATGAAAAGAGAAAAGAATCCGGATTAGATGGAAGTAACAGAGAATACGATTGACATAGACAAAATACTTAAGGACAAGATGGGCGACAAGGCACGCTACGTGCCGGGAATGCTCACCAGATGGCTTAGGCATATAATCCACCAGAAAGAGGTGAACGCGTTCTTGTGGGAGCACAAGGACCACATCGGTGTGGAGTGGCTCGAAGACTGTGTGAAGTATCTCGACATGACGCTCAAGATTGAAGGCGCCGAGAACCTGCCCGACAAGAACGACGGCAAGCTCTACACCTTCGTCAGCAACCATCCCCTCGGAGGCATCGACGGAGTGGCGCTCGGAGCCGTGATAGGAAAACACTACGACGGCAACTTCAGATATCTCGTGAACGACCTGCTCATGAACCTGCCGGGACTCGCCCCACTCTGTATCCCGATAAACAAGACCGGACATCAGAGCCGCAATTTCCCCGCCATGGTGGAGGCTGGATTCAACAGCGACAACCACATGCTGATGTTTCCCGCCGGACTCTGTTCAAGGCGTATAAAAGGCAGGATCCACGACATTCCCTGGACGAAGACCTTCGTGACGAAGAGCGTGGAATACCACCGCGACATAGTGCCGATACACTTCGGAGGGCAGAACTCCAACTTCTTCTACAATCTTGCCAACATCAGCAAGCGGCTCGGCATAAAGTTCAATATCGCCATGCTGTTCCTCGTCGACGAGATGTATAAGAACGTTCACAAGGAGTTCACCATCAAGATAGGCAAGCCGATACCGTGGCAGACCTTCGACAAGAGCAAGACACCCAAGCAATGGGCACTCTACGTAGAGGACAAGGTGTATGAGCTGTAATGGAAGAGAGGGGAGAGAAACAAAGACAAGTCAGTAACAAGAAAGAACAGATATTCTTACAACAATATCATCAGAAAATGGAACAAGAGATTATCCAGCCAATAGATAAGGAATTGCTCAAGCAGGAGCTCACTCCAGAGCGCCAGCTGCGAATGACAAACAAGAGCAACAACGAGATATATGTCGTAACGGCTCATGAAGCGCCCAACGTGATGAAGGAAATCGGCCGTCTTCGTGAGATAGCCTTCAGAGAGGCTGGCGGCGGCACCGGCAAGAGTATGGATATCGATGAGTTCGACACCATGCCAAACAGCTACAAGCAGCTCATCGTGTGGAATCCGGAGGCTGAAGAGATCATCGGCGGCTATCGCTATATCCTTGGCACTGACGTTGATGTTGACGCCAACGGACAGCCCGTGCTCGCCACGAGCCACATGTTCCATTTTTCCGATAAGTTCATGAAGGAATACATGCCGCAGACCATTGAGCTGGGCCGCTCCTTCGTGGCGCTTCCTTATCAGAGCTCCAGAATGGGAGCCAAGAGCCTATTTGCCCTCGACAACCTGTGGGACGGACTGGGAGCGCTTACCGTGATAATGCCAAACGTGAAGTATTTCTTCGGCAAGATGACCATGTATCCCTCGTATATCCGCAAGGGCAGGGACATGATACTGTATTTTCTGAAGAAGCATTTCGACGACAAGGAGAACCTCGTGATACCGATGGAGCCGCTCAAGATAGAGACAGACCCGAAGGAACTCGAAGAGATATTCTGCGAGGATGATTTCAAGGCAGACTACAGGATTCTCAACCGTGAGATACGAAAGATGGGCTACAATATCCCGCCGCTCGTAAACGCATACATGAACCTCAGTCCTACGATGAAACTCTTCGGCACCGCCATCAACGATGGCTTCGGCGACGTGGAGGAGACGGGAATCCTCATTGCCGTTGACGAGATTCTGGAGGAGAAGCGCATGCGCCACATCGACTCCTACATCAAGGACCATCCAGAGGCCCTCGCCCTTACCAGCGGTGCAAATCCTATCATATATAAGGAAACGGAGAAAGAGTGATGATGGCAGGGCAACCCACCCTGGCCCTCCCAAAGGGAGGGGACATAGTTGCTCTGCAACTTAACATTAGCCCCCTCTCGTTCTCCCCCGTAGGGGAGATGCAGGTTACTCCGGTTTGTGGGTAAGTTGTTGAAATTCAGATACTCCAGAGCAATTGATATTTCAGAATAATCGATACTCCAGTGTAATCAGTCCCTCCCCTACGGGGGAGGATAGGTGGGGGCTGATGTCAGCGGAATCATTTGTACTGGTAGGTGGTTGATGACAGTAGAATCATTTGCACAGGTAGAGGGCTGATGTCAGCGGAATCATCTGCACAGTAGGAAACTATGGGGGATAAAATAAAAAAATGGGGTGTCATTTTATAGTTATCCTTTAATAGTTTTAACCTTATGACACCCCGATGCGGCAACGACTTGCCGTCGTCAGTAACTACAAACAATCTATTACCACTTTTTTTGCTAAAAAATGATACACATAGGTCAATGCCTCACGGCATGGTAACCTATTAACAATAGATTGAGAATGTGTATCTCTATGTATTTTGCGAATATAGCAATAAAGTCAATCCCTTGTATTTTTCAAACCGGTTTTTTTGTTCGCTTTTGTTATCTTTAACTCAAGATAGAAAAAACCTTTAGAAGTGGGATGCATACAACAAACGCCTATTTCCGCTCCCTTTTCCTTCGTTTGTAACACTTGGCATAGTTGCACAATCCGCATGTATATTCCAGCTTTTTCACTTCCCTGCCGAGTCCTGTCACACCGCTCACGCTCTTTATCGGAACCATCAGCGACGAGTCGGTGAGCCTCACTCCGCAAGGGTCTTTCTCCGGCAGCATACTGAAGAGCATCTGCTGTTCGCTCACGTGCCATCCGCAGTAGCCCGGACTGAACCGGTTGGTGTGTTTCCATCCTTTGCCGTTTATGAACACCTGCAGCCAGCGCTCCATGATGTCGGCGGTCTTCTCTGCTATCACGCTTCCCATGGCATCGGCGATGAACACCCTCACCATGTCGCCCTCCTCTTCCAGTTGGCGTTGCAGCCTTTCAAACTCCATGCCGCTCGTAGCCACGAAAAATGCGTAAGCCTCCGATCCGCGCAGCTGTGAGGTGATAATCGGTCCGATGCCGAACGTGTGTCCGCCGGTGGTTAGCGTCTTCGAGTGGCGGTCCAGTTCTCCCTCCTCTTCGATGTGGAAGCAGAATCGTGGCTTAAGGATTCCTCTCACCCTCTCTTTCATCCTTTCCATCTCCAGTCTGGTGTCGTCGTCAGCCTCCGCCTCCCCGTAGCCCATCTGTATGAGCAGTTCGCGGTCGGTGATGTCGAGGTCGTCGTAAGTCAGATGTTTCTCAAACATGATGTTGTAGTTTATTATCGTGCCACACAGACTGTCTGTGCTGTGTCTATAGATGCAAAAGTATGAAAAAAAGGTAATATGAGAGCACAAGGGTGGCTTTTTTTATTGGCAGCCATTTTGGTTGCAAAAATAAACGATGTTTTTGCTGATGTCAGGAATTTGCTTTTATTGGCAGAATTCTGTAAACACGACCAATGGGAATATATGCCTGTGTTGGGCAACCTTTGGAAAGCAATTCTGCCCATCCGGGGCAAGCATCGTGCCCATTTTAAACCCGAATCGGTCGTTAGGGCTTGCTTGTATTTTGGATTTTTAGAAGAGTGTATTTTGTTTGGCTTTTAATGAGTAATAGCGAGCGGCCAGGTATACTGTTCCTAATTTCCAAGTTGTGGATATTTTGAACACTTTTCTTTGGAAAAAAGAATGTTTTAAGAAAATATGACTATATTTGCGGTCTGAACATTTTTAGAGACGGTGAAAAAATAAATTGGTATGCTTTTACCTTCACTTAGGAAAGAATTATTTATCTAACGACAGATATATTTATGGAACAGAAAGAGCTGAACGTGAATATCGACTATCTCGTGGAGAAAGGTCTGGTGAACTATACCGATGGCGACATCGTGTTGCTCAACAGCAATGACCGTGCCCATGTGGAACGCGCGGTGAGACTCGAGATGGTGACGATTGGCTTTGTGGAGAAGGGAGAGATGCAGTGCGACATCAACGGTGTCAGCGTGAAGGCTGTGGCAGGCGACTTGGTGATATGTCCACCAAACTCGTTTATAAACAAAAGCAAGTGTTCTCCCGACTATGAGGTGAAACTCATGGCCCTGTCATACAAGGCGATGCGCAAGAGTCTCATTATCAACCGCGATGTGTGGAACATCATGGCATACGTGGCGAGAAACCCCGTCATCCATCTCTCCGGCGAGTCACGCTTTCTCATCGACAAATACTATTCGCTCATACGCTACAAGATAGACAATCCCCACGGCTATTACCACAAGGAGATAATGCAGTCGTTGTTCCACTGTATGTTTTATGAGCTTGCCGCCATCATCGCCCCCAATCTGGATGTCAAGAGGATGGATGCCGGTTTCAGACAGGGCGAACTCCTGTTCCACCGCTTTATAGAGATGCTTGCCAATGTCAACGGTAGCGACCGCTCCGTGAAGTCATACGCCGAGCGGCTCTGTGTCACTCCGAAATATCTCTCAACGGTGTGCAAGTCGGTGAGCGGCAAGACAGCCTTGGAGTGGATACACGAGTATATAGCCGAGCAGGTGACCCAGAAACTCAAATATAGCGACATGTCGGTGAAGGAAATCGCCGACAGCCTGGGATTCCCCAATATCTCGTTCTTCGGAAAGTTCGTGAAGAGCCGTTTCGGAGCGTCGCCAAAGGAGTACAGATACATACTGCAGAATTCCGTTCCGAAAGACGATGCAAAGTGAGGAGTGCGGCGGCATTAACCCCAAACGTTCTGATTACCGTTTGGGGATTAGTCTGCCGCTTTCTTCATACATTCCAGTTCCGGTTTGCAGCGAAAACCTGTCTGTCGGATTTTTTCATGATAAAGAGCATTACAAAGAGGCGTGTGCCAACGTCTTGATATATAGGGTGAGGATTATTATACAGTGTCCCTTCCCTTCGTAAAAAACTACCTACAAGACAATGATAAAGACAATATTCTCATCACTCCTGCTGTTCCTTATGGGAACGCCCGTCATGGCAGGCGACATATATGTGGCTCCTACAGGCAGCGACACCGCTCCTGGCACAGTCAGCGCCCCTCTGCTCACTCCTGCCGCCGCCATCAGGATGGCGAGGGAGTGGCGCCGGCTCAACAGACAGGAAACGGCTGGAGGCATCCGCATCCACCTCAGAGGCGGCGACTACCGTCTGCAGAAACAGCTGTTCCTGCGCCCTGAAGACTCCGGCACACCGGATTCACCCACTGTGATATGCGGTGATGACGGCGGAAAACCGACGGTGATAAGCGGAGGAATGCCTCTCGGCGGCTGGCATAAGGGATGTTCAGACACGAGGATTCCTGAGAATGTCCGTAGCCGCGTGTGGGTGGCAGACGCTCCAAGAAGCGGGAACAGGATAGTATACTGCCGCCAGCTGTGGATAAACGGCAACAAGGCGGTCAGGGCACAGCAGGGCCGTTATGGCGAGATGATTCGCATGAAAGACTTCGATGCGGCATCACGCACCATCACTATACCCACGCCAAAAGAAGACCTCTCCGGCGCAGGAGAACTCGAAATGCTCGTTCATCAGCGGTGGGCGATAGCAATATTGAGAGTAAAGGAAATGCTGTCCCTCGGCAATGGCTACACTCAGGTGTCATTCCATGAACCTGAAAGTCAGCTTGAATTCGAACACCCATGGCCACAACCCGTGATAGACGGTGAGAAAGGCAGTTCGTCGTTCTGCCTCGTCAACGCCCCACAGCTGCTCGATGCTCCGGGAGAGTGGTATCAGGACTATCCCTCCGGCAGGATATACTATCTGCCACGAGAGGGAGAAGACATGGCTACAGTCGAGGCCATAGTGCCGGTGATGGAAACGTTGGCTTCCGTTGACGGCACGAGAGAGCGTACGGTACACGACATACAGTTCCAGAATATCACATTCGCCCACTCCGCATGGACACGTCCGCTATACGAAGGACTGGTGACGTTGCAGGGTGGTTTCCGCATGACAGACGCCTACAAGCTGCAGAAGCCTGGACTGCCGGAGAAGGCATCGCTTGAGAACCAGGCTTGGATAGCCCGTCCTGAAGCTGCCGTCAGCATCCGTCATGCCAGCGGCATAGACTTCAAGGACTGCCGCTTCGTCCATCTCGGAGCGACAGCACTCGACTATCAGTTGGCTGCCTCCCGTTCCACGGTCAGCGGATGCACCTTCTCAGACATCGGCGGCACCGGAATCCTTGTGGGACATTTTCCTGACGGGGGCTTCGAGACCCATGTGCCCTTCAAACCGCTCGTGTCATCCGATCTTTGCGACGCCATAACGATTGCCGACAATGAGGTGAGCGACGCCGCCAACGAGGACTGGAGCTGTGTGGGAATAGCAGCCGGCTACGTCAGCAATATCGAGATAAGCCATAACGAGGTGCACCATCTCAACTACTCCGGCATCTGCGTGGGGTGGGGATGGACCCCACGGGAGAGCGGAATGCGCAACAACAGGATTGTTGCCAACTACGTGCACGACTTCGCCCGTCAGCTCTATGACGTGGGCGGGATATACACCCTCTCGTCGCAGCCGGGATCAGAAATAAAGAACAACAGGATAGAAGACCTGCATGAGGCTCCATACGCCACCAACGACCGCGCCTTCTACATCTATTTCGATGAGGCCACCGACGGATATACCGTCACCGGCAACTGGTGTCCGAAGGAACTCTTCGGCTACAACCAGCTGGGAAAGAACATGCTGATAAAAGGCAACGGACCGAAGGTGGACAAGGCTACGAAGGAAGCCGCCGGCAGACTGAGGCGATAATCCACTACTAAAACAATAGAATACAACAATACACAATGAGACCAACAAACTACCATCTGTTCGATTTCATGGATTTCGATACAGACCTCAAAAGAGATGAGTCGCTGTGGAAGGCATACAAGCCGACATCCGTCAGAGAGAAGGATGGAGACATCCTCGTGGAGGTGCCTTTCCAGAAACAGCAGCTTGCCAACGATATGGCTCCCGACACCGATGTGCCGCAGGAGACACAGACTCTCGTGATACGACAATATGACCCCGGAATCCTCCGCCTCTTCATGGGATGCGGGGGAGAACAGCCCTCAGACACCTCGGAGATGCTGCAGATGAGCGCTCGTGTGAAACGGTTGCCGCTGAAAGCGGAGTTCGTGGATGACCAATGGATCATTACCGACGGCGCTGGTGTGAGAAGGGCGGTGATAAACATGCAGCAGCCGGTGCTCGACAGATGGAGCGAGCTGCTGCCCGACCCGCAGGAGACTCTCGACATACGCCTCTTCCCGGATGGCAAGCATGAGGTGAGACTCGCCGCCTACGACCACTTCTCGCCGCCACGCTATGATGCCCTGCCTTTGGCTTACTGCAAGCTGAACGGCAGGAGAGAGCGTGCCACGCTGTCGTTCGAATGCAAGCTTAACGAGTGCTTCGCCGGAACAGGAGAGCGCTTCGGGAAGATGGATCTCAGCGGACAGACTTTCTTCCTGAAGAACCAGGACGGACAGGGAGTGAACAACCGCCGCACATACAAGAACATACCGTTCTATATCTCCAGCCGCATGTATGGCGTGTTCTATCACACCACGGCATACAGCAAGCTGTCGCTCGCCGGAGTGTCAACACGCTCTGTGGAATTTCTCAGCGACCAGGCTCTCATCGATGCCTTTATCATCGGCGGCGACACCGTGGAGCAGATTACAAGAGGCTATCGCGACCTCACCGGCTATCCCTCCATGCCGCCGCTATGGAGCTACGGAGTGTGGATGAGCCGTATGACATATTTCAGTGCCGACGAGGTGAACGCCATCTGCGACCGTCTGCGCCAGGAGCATTATCCATGCGACGTTATCCATCTCGACACGGGATGGTTCAAGACCGACTGGCTCTGCGAATGGAAGTTCAACGAGGAACGCTTCCCCGACCCCAAAGCCTTTGTGCAGGGACTGCTCAAGAAAGGGTTCAAGGTGTCGCTGTGGCAGCTGCCGTATGTGGCAGAAGATGCGGAACAGATTGACGAGGCACGCAAGAACAACTATATCTGCAAGCTCACAAAGCAGCAGGATTCAGAAGGCTCCAACTTCTCCGCCCTCGACTATGCCGGAACCATCGACTTCACCAGCGAGAAGGCAACAAACTGGTATAAAGGTCTGCTGAAGAATCTTCTCGATATGGGAGTGAAATGTATAAAGACCGACTTCGGAGAGAATATCCACATGGATGCCGAATACGAGAACATGTCGCCGGAACTCCTCAACAACCTCTACTCGTTGCTCTATCAGAAGGCGGCATACGAGATAACGAAGGAGGTGACAGGCGACGGCATCGTGTGGGCACGTTCCGCATGGGCAGGATGCCAGAGATATCCGCTGCATTGGGGCGGAGACTCCTGCAGTTCGTGGGAGGGACTCGCCGGTTCGCTGCGTGGCGGACTCCATTTCGGACTCTCCGGCTTTGCCTTCTGGAGCCACGACGTGCCGGGATTCCATACGTTGCCAAACTTCATGAACTCCGTTGTCCGCGATGATGTGTATATGCGCTGGACACAGTTCGGCGTGTTCTCCTCGCATATCCGATACCACGGCACCAACAAGCGTGAGCCATGGCATTATCCCAACATCGCACCGATGGTGAAGCGCTGGTGGAAGCTGCGCTACAAACTCATTCCATATATCCTCCGCGAGAGCGAGAAGGCAACACACAGCGGATCAACCATCGTGCAGGCACTTATCTTCCACCATCCCGAAGACAACAACTGCTGGCATATCGATGATGAATACTATTTCGGCGACGACTTCCTTGTGGCTCCCGTAATGAGCAGCGACAACTGTCGCGACATATATCTGCCGGAAGGAGAATGGGTAGAGTTCTTCACCGGCGACCGCTTCTCGGTAAGCGACGGTGGCAGATGGCTGAAGGACATAGAGACACCGCTCGACCGTATGCCGGTGTTTGTGCGCAAGGGTGCCGTAATCCCCGTTTATCCGGAGGATGTAGACAGCACCGACGACATGGACATGAGCAAGGTGAAGAATCTCATCATCAACGAGGAGTTTAAGGGATTTGAGATTTGAGTGAGGAGAGAGGAATGAGGAGAGAGGAGTCTGGATTGAGTAGTTTGGAGTGGTATTTCTCCTATGTGTCCTATGTGTCCTATTTGTCCCATTCTTCCCATTCCTCCCATCCTCTTTCCCAAGAAAATTATAAATCATAACAATTATGTGGAAACCCAATTTAGAAGAAACCAAGAAACACTATATAGACTGGTGGAACCATAAGGGTATCGTGCTCAATATGTGGGAACACTTCCAGGAAGGCGTCAAGCCCCATGCCGACGTACCAATGCCGCCGGCACCGAAGTCGCTCGACCAGAAATGGTTCGACCCGGAATGGCGTGCCGAATATCTCGACTGGTATGTGGCACACAGTTCGATGAAAGCCGACATGCTGCCTGTTGCCAACACGCAGCTCGGTCCTGGTTCGCTTGCAGCCATCCTCGGCGGCGTGTTTGAGGGCGGAGAGGATACCATCTGGATACATCCGGACCCCAACTACACCGACGACATCAAGTTCGACATCAACGACCCTGTCAACAAGAACTGGCAGCTTCACAAGGACTTGCTGCGTGCCTGCAAGAAGAAAGCCAAAGGCAATTACTATGTGGGCATGCCCGACCTGATGGAAGGCATGGATGTGCTCGCCGCCATGAAGGGCACCGACAAGGTGCTTCTCGACACCGTGATGCAACCTGAAGTGCTGGAGCGGCAGATGCAGCAGATAAACGACATATACTTCCAGGTCTTCGACGAGCTATACGACATTATCCGTGAGGGCGACGAGATGGCATTCTGCTATTTCTCATCGTGGGCACCGGGAAAGATGACAAAGCTGCAGAGCGACATCTCCACGATGATCAGCGTGGAGGATTACCGACGCTTTGTGCAGCCCTTCATCCGTCAGCAGTGTCAGAAGATAGACTACACGCTGTATCATCTCGACGGTGTGGGGGCAATGCACCATCTGCCAGCCCTGCTTGAGATAGAAGAGCTCAACGCCATACAGTGGACTCCGGGAGTGGGAGAGCCACAGGGCGGATCGCCCAAGTGGTATGACCTCTACAAGAAGATTCTTGCAGGAGGAAAAAGCATCATGGCATGCTGGGTGACCCTCGACGAACTGCGTCCGTTGCTCGACAATATCGGTGGCGACGGAGTGCATATCGAAATGGATTTCAACAACGAGGACGAGGTGGAGAAGGCATTGCGTATAGTGGAGGAATACCAGGAGAGCGCCGACGAGCCGGAAGCCGCCTACAACACTATCCGTATCAACAAGACCATGACTCCCGACGAGGAGGTGATGGCCATTATCGACAAGATAGAAAGCGGGGATGCCAATGCCGCTTCTGCCGCTGACGACAAGATGAAAGCCCTGCCTCTCAAGGCTGCTACTCTCGGCAGACCGTCGATGGATGCCGTGGCAAAGGAAAGGATATTCGTTCTCGACGGTGCTACAGGAACCACAATCCAGCAGTATAAGCTCACAGAAGAGGAGTTCCGTGGGGAGAGATTCAAAGACTTCGACGGGGAGGTCCGTGGAACAAACGACCTGCTTGCTCTTACTTGTCCGGAGATTGTGACAAGTATGCACCGCCGTTTCCTTGAAGCAGGTTCAGACCTCATCACCACGAATACGTTCAATTCACAGCGCGTCTCGCTTGCCGACAAGCATCTGCAGGACTATGCAAGGGAGATAAACCTTGAAGCTGCCCGACTGGCAAGGAAAGAGGCTGATGACTATACATTGATGAATCCGCGTAAGCCCCGTTATGTGCTTGGTAGTGTCGGTCCTACAAGCAAGACCCTGTCTATCGGAGAAAGTGCGGAGTTCAACGAGGATATCCTTCATGATGCCTACTATGAGCAGATAGAGGCTTTGATAGATGGCGGCGTGGATGCCGTGCTTATAGAGACGATATTCGACATAGAGAATGCCAAGGTTGCCTTGTGGTGCTGCAAGGAAGTGATGCTGAAGAAAGGCTTCCGTCTGCCTATAATGATGAGCTTCACTGTGGCAAGCGAGGATGGACACAACATGCTCGGACAGTCGGTAGTGGACTTTGTCAAGAGTCTTAATGACGACAGCGTGTTCAGCGTAGGACTTAACTGTTCGCTCAATGCCGCCAAGATGGCTCCTATCATCCAGCGTATGGCTGCCGAGACCGGCTATTATATAAGTATGTTCCCGAATGCGGGATTGCCGGACGAACACGGTCACTACCTCGACACTCCAAAGATGATGCAGGCCGAGGTATGGCCAATCGTTGAGGCTCATCTGCTGAACGTGGTTGGTGGATGCTGCGGTACTGACGATTTGCATATCCGTGAGATAGCAAAGCTCGTGCAGCCGATAGAAGGATTGTTCATCACTCCTCACTATCCTGGAGGGGCTGGAAATTCTGGGGGGGCTGGCGTTTCTAGTCTTTCTGGCGTTTCTAGTGATTCTAGTCTTTCTAGAATTTCTAGTTTTTCTAGCATTTCTAGAGATTCTAGTGCTCCTGTGAAAGAGAAGAAATGCTCCTGCGGCATCGACCACGATGCCGCCCCTGTAGCCACATCCAAGCCGGAGAGCAATGCTGCAGAGGAAGTCTTTGAGGCAATCCTCGCCGGCAAAGGCGACAAGGCTGCCGATGCCACCAAGCGTGCTCTTGATGAAGGCGTGGCTCCGCAGGACATCATAAACGGTCAGATGATACGCGCCATGAGTGAGGTGGGACAACGCTTTCAGGACGGTAAAGCCTTCGTGCCACAGCTGCTGATGGCAGGACGTGCCATGAAGGCGGCTCTTGAGATTCTGAAGCCGCTGCTCGCCGGACAGGAATCCACTACGCTGGGCAGGATAGTGATAGGAACCGTGAAGGGCGATCTCCACGACATAGGCAAGAATCTCGTTGCCTCTATGCTCGAGGGTTGTGGCTTCGAGGTGAAGAATATCGGCATCGACGTGCCGAGCGACAAGTTTGTTGAGGCTGTAAAAGACTATAATGCCGACATTCTCTGCATGAGTGCGCTGCTTACAACCACCATGACATATATGAAAGATGTTATCCAGGCTCTTGAAGATGCCGGAATACGCCAGAACGTGAAAGTGATGGTTGGTGGTGCTCCCGTGACACAAAACTTCGCTGACGAGATCGGTGCCGACGGCTATAGCGACAATGCAAACTCTGCCGTTGCCGTAGCCAAGGAGCTGATGGGAAAATAAGACGAATACAGATAGGAAATAAAACGAATAAAACAATAAGGCCCACCCTTGCCATCCCCGATGGGAGCCGGGTGGGTTTAAAACTACAAACCCTATGAATACTCAAAATCTTGATGCACTTGATTGGATAATCCTTGTCGCTTACTTTGTGGTGCTCATTGCCATCGGAATGTGGGCAAGCTCTAAGGCAAAGAAAAGCGGAAACATGTTTCTTGCCAGCCGCTCTCTTCGCTGGCACCACATCGGTTTCTCCATGTGGGGCACCAATGTCGGTCCGTCGATGCTCATCGCATCAGCCAGTGCCGGTTTCTCCACCGGCATCGTGTCGGGCAATTACGCATGGTACGCCTTCGTGTTCATTGCCCTGCTCGCCTTCGTGTTCGCTCCACGGTATCTTGGCACCGGCATCTCCACGCTGCCCGAATTCATGGGACTGCGTTTCGGCGACTCCACACGCAATATCCTTGCATGGTATACCATAGTGACGATACTCATCTCGTGGCTCGCCCTCACGCTCTTTGCCGGAGGAATAATCATCCGCCAGGTGTTCGGCATGCCGATGTGGCTGTCGGCAATGCTGCTGCTCGCCATATCAGCATTCTTCACTATGCTCGGCGGATTGAAAGCAGTGGCATATACCAACGTATATCAGATGGTGCTGCTCATCATCGTGTCGGCAACGCTAACGGTAGTGGGAATATGGAAGCTCGGCGGCGATTCATTCTCTCATGGCATAGCGGTGCTTGCCAATCCCGATGTGGTGCCGTCAGACTATTGGAACCTCTTCCGTCCTAATACCGACCCCGGCTATCCGTGGCTGCCTATCATCCTGGGCTATCCCATCATGGGTGTGTGGTTCTGGTGTACCGACCAGTCTATGGTGCAGCCGGTGCTTGCGGCTCGCAACCTGAGCGAAGGACAGCGAGGTGCCAATTTCACCGGATGGCTGAAGATTCTGGACGTGGCGATATACATCCTTCCCGGAGTGGTATGCTTCGCCATGGTCAAGACCGGCTGCTTCGGCAGCGTGCAGGTAAATGCCGATGACGCCTATTTAAAGCTCGTCTATGAGCTTTTCCCTGCCGGTATGGTGGGATTGGTGCTCGCCGTGCTTACGGCGGCTCTGATAAGCACTATCGGCTCGGCATTGAATGCCTTGAGCACGGTGTTCACCATGGACATCTATGTGAAGAACATCCGTCCGCAGGCATCTCCCGAAGAGATCCGCAAGACGGGACGTGTCGTTACCGTTCTCGGTGCCTTGGTATCCATCATCATCACCGTTGCCGTAGACGGCATCAAGGGCATGGACCTGTTCAACGTGTTCCAGTCTGTGCTCAGCTTCATCGCTCCGCCGATGGCGGCAGTGTTCCTGATGGGAGTGTTCTGGAAGCGCTGCACCACACTTGCCGCCAACATGACGCTGACGTTCGGCACTGTGCTCAGCATCGGCACAGGAATACTCTATCTTTGGGTGATACCGGGATTTTCTGAGATGGTGCATTTCATGCTCCTCTCGTTCTTCATCTTCATCGGTCTGGTAGCGATGATGATAGTGGTAAGTCTGTATGACATGAATGCCAACGAGAAACACGTCATCGTGGCTGTGAAGGAAAAACCGGCAAGGAGTGTCATCATAGCATGGGTGGCGCTTGCCGTGGTGATGATTGCCCTCTATGTGTTTTTCAACGGCAACTGACAATACTGTAGCACCGAATATATAAGATAGGATTATAAAGAAAGAATGTTGGTTTTATGACGGTTGGATGACAACCCCATAAAACCAACATTCTGCTTTTTATTATTCCTATCAGCCATTGACCATAATCTGATTTCGCCGATAGGACAGATGTCTGTCAGTCTACCAGCACCACGGTGACTCCGCGGGCTGCCTGTGCACCGATAACAAGAGCCTGCTCGATGTCGGCGGTCTTTGACGGTCCGCTGATGAACGTTCCGAAATTGTAGCGCGGGTCCATCTCTATGCTGGCGTATGCGTCGTGCATGTTGTTTACGACATTCTTCTTGTCGAGCACAATCACGAGATATTCGGATATGAACAGCAATGCCTTCTCCTTCATCGTCTGCGGAATCCAGATGCATCCGTTCTCTGCCACTCCCACCGTGCCTCTCACGATTGCCACGTCGGTGCCGTTGAGGTCGTTGGCTTCCGCCACGGTGTCGGGATTACGCAGTTCCACTTCGGCAGCTCCACCGCCGGCATTTGCCTTCAAACCATCTACAGTTATTTCCTCCAGGTTTGAGGCAAACACCCTTGCATCGGGATACGCCCTGCACACCAAGGCATTGAGGTCGGAACCGGCAGAAGCGTCGGTGATGACATGTCCGCCCACCGACTCCGTCATCTCGATGAACTGTTTCAGTGTGTCTTCATATTCGATGCCCTTGATGTCCATCGCCGGCATATCGTATTGAGCATGCGTGTTCTGACGCAGCTTATTCAGAAAATCTTCTTTTTTCATACTCTCTTGCGAATTGTTTCTTCATGCTTGTTTGCGAATTGTTTCTCCCCACTTCCTATTTCACTTTTCCTTCCTTCCACAGTTCATGGAATGATTTCTTTGCGAATTCAGGCATGGCGTGTCCGATACCCCATGCGTTGATGTTGCCGATGTTGGCGAGGCAGTCAGGAACGTAGTTGGCGAGCGGGGCGAATTTCAGGGCTGTGGTGTAGAGGGCAGGGCGGTCGAACAGATACTCCATGCCTGCCGACATCGCCTTCTTCAGCTTGTCGGCTTTTTCCAGTTTCTCCAGGCTCTGTCGCCATACGTATATCTGCGAGCCCGGTCCCACCTTCGACGGACATACATTGTCGCAAGAGAGACAGAGGGTGCATGCCGAAACGTTGTCGCTGTATTTCCGTGGGTCGCGCAGCATACCGAGGTTCACACCCACAGGACCCGGGATGAAATACGTATAGCTGTAGCCTCCCGAACGGCGGTATACCGGACAGGTGTTGATGCAGGCACCGCAGCGCATGCATTTCAGCGTCTGCCAGTGTTCGGTGTCAGCCAGCATGTCGCTTCTGCCGTTGTCCACGAGCACCACGTGCATCTCTGCTCCGGGTCGTGCCTGGCGGAAATGTGATGTGAAGGCAGTGGTGGGCTGTCCTGTGCCGCAGCGGCACAGAAGGCGCTGGAATACGGCAAGCGACTTGTAGTCGGGCACTATCTTTTCTATTCCCATCGCCACGATATGCAGCTTGGGCATAGAGGTGGTCATGTCGGCATTGCCCTCGTTGGTGCATACCACGCAGTCGCCGGTGGCTGCCACGCCGAAGTTGCATCCCGTCATGCCGGCACCTGCCTGCATGAACTGGTCGCGCAGATGCAGACGGGCGCAATGTGTGAGGTAGGTAGGGTCGTAGTTGCCTTTTTCCTTCGATATTCCCTTCTCCTCGAACATCCTGCCCACTTCCTCCCGTTTGAGATGGATGGCAGGCATCACGATATGGCTCGGCTTCTGATGCAGGAGCTGGATGATGCGCTCGCCCAGGTCGGTCTCCACCACGTCGATGCCGTGCTGCTCCAGATAGGGGTTCATCTCGCACTCTTCGGTGAGCATCGACTTCGACTTCACCATCTTCGTCACACCGTGGCTCTGCAGTATGGAAAGTACTGTCTCGTTGAACTCCGCGGCATCCTTCGCCCAATGCACCTTCACTCCGCGGCTCTCCAGCGAGTCGGAGAACTGCTCCAGATAATCCGCCAGATGAGTGATGGTGTGCTTCTTTATCTGCGAGGCATGCTCGCGCAGGTCTTCCCATTCCGGCAGTTGCTGTGCCATCTTGTCGCGCTTCTCTCTCACCGACCAGAAGGTAGCGTCGTGCCAACTGGTCTTCTCTGCATCCGCCACAAAGCGGGCGGCTCTCTTGGAATGTATTGTGCTCATAACCCTGCTGCTAATATCTGGACTACGTGGATGAATTTGATAGGCATCTTCTCTTTCTTGGCGATGCCGGCCATGTGCATGAGACACGAAGAGTCGGGTCCCGTCACGTATTCCGCTCCGGTGGCGATGTGTCTCCTTATCTTCTCCTCTCCCATACGGGTGGAAACGGCTGGTTCCTCGATGGAGAACATACCGCCGAAGCCGCAGCACTCGTCCTTGCGTTCCGGCTCATGGATGGTGATGCCGTCGACGAGCTGCAAGAGGTCGATGATCTTGTTGAATGGCTTGACGTTGCACTCCGAGGGCGACGACAGGTTCAGTTCTCTCACTCCGTGGCAGCTGTTGTGCACGCTGACAGGGTGGGGGAACTTTCCCGGCACTTCCTTCACCTTCAGCACGTCGTGGAGGAATTCCACGATGTCCATAATCTTGCCTGAAGAGACACATTCGTGCTTGCCTTTCAGAATTTTGGGATAATAAACTTTCACGTATGCGGCGCACGATGCTGAAGGGGCTACGATGTAGTCATAGTCTTTGAAAAGTTCATCAAAAGACTCAATCACTTTCATCGACTTGTCCTGGAAGCCGGCGTTTGCCATCGGTTGTCCACAGCATGTCTGCCGCTCAGGATACTCCACGTCAAGTCCGTAGTGCTTGAGCAACTTGTATGTGGCTACACCAGCCTCTGGATACAGGGCGTCCACATAGCAGGGGACGAATAATCCTACTCTCATAATGGATGTGTTGTTAATGTTAACCCGTAGGCGGAATTGATTTTAGATGATTATAAATTTATCGAGTCCGTTACTCCGCTGATTCATAGGATTTTAGTGGCGTATATGCCATCCCACGTGGGGCAGCGTTTGTAAGACTCTTATACAAAATTCTATAAAATACTTGAGATACACAAGCATTTTTCGTGAAATGTTTTCAGCATCCAACGAAAAATACGGGAAAAATACGGGAATAACTAAATGTTTTTTCCTAGAGAAAAGTGTCAAAGTATCATTTTCGGGGGTGCGGAACGTATCTAAAGTGCATCAGCTGAATGAGTTAGGTGTAATGATACTTTTCCGGATTCTTTACAGAAAAGTATCATAGAAGTATCACGAAGTATCATCGGAGCTGTTGTGCTGTACGGTAAGACTTTTGCAAGCCACATAAAAGGACAGTCATTTCTCTGATTGGTCTTTGTTTTCAAATAGCCGACTCACAATCATCGGCAAGGATAACAAAAACTACAGGAATTGGGCACGGTGCTTGCCCATGTGGGGCAACGTGCTTGCCCATGTGGGGCACGGTGCTTGCCCCAAGTGGGCACGATTCGTGTCCAAACCGTGCCCAAAATAGTCATGAAAAAACATCTGGTTTTCTGCCGTCTGCAAGTCATGCTGCATAACGGAGAAAACCAGATGGTCTTATTTTATGTAAGTTGCGCTGATGATTACATTCTAAACGCTTGTCAAAGTTTAATCCTCGTCACCCCAAAGGTCGAAGCCATTGTTGTCCTTGGCGGTCTCTGGCTGAGAAGTACCGTTCCAAATGCTGATGTCCTTGCCGCCGAAGCCGTAGTCAGTCTTTATAGTCACTTCATCCTTCTTGGCAGACAAGTCCTTGTAGCTCCTCACGCGATGCTTCCGACGGCCATCACGTTCTCAGTGTGCACCTTCATCAGCGTTATCTCAGGTGATATGTATTTCTTTTTCATTTTGCTTGCTTGTATTTTGTTTTGAAGACTGATTTTGTCTGGCTTTAAATGTTTTACTCCGTCTTTATACTCTCCACCGGATTCTCCGTGGCTACATGCCACGACTGTGCCACTACCGTAAGAATGACCACCGCCGATACGCCCACGAAGCTCAATGGAAAGAGCCACCAATAAATTGGCGTGTGCTCGGCGAAGCTCTGCAGCCATTGGCGGCTCAGCCAGTAGCCGAGCGGCGCGGCAATGACGAACGACACGACGAGAGGCACGCTATAGCGCACGGCAAACAGCCGCACCACCGCCCCTACCGAGGAGCCCATCACCTTGCGGATGCCTATCTCCTTGCGACGGTATTCGGTTTCGAACATCGTGAGTGAGAACACTCCTATGATGGTTATTATGATGCAGATGATGGCGAAGAGCTTCACCTGGGAGATGAAGCGGAACTCATCCACGTAGGTCCGCTGCAGCGCATCGTCGAAGAACTTCATCTTATAGTCGCCGTATGAGGCATCCAGACGGTTGAGCACCTTTTCTATGCCTCGCTTTGCCTCTATCTTGTCATGTCCCTCTGCCACACGCACGAAGAGATTATA
>ERZ1026888.253-NODE-253-length-32612-cov-4.614492_pt1 | contig 32612 bp, 28 predicted proteins | sample MGYA00380174_ERZ1026888 | MGnify/ENA primary metagenome ERZ1026888 (study PRJEB33269, sample SAMEA4719810) | human gut metagenome | biome: human-associated habitat; feature: organic feature; material: feces | place: Cameroon | collected 2013-10 ...
AAGACCAGCCGATTTTCGATTACCATTGCCATTTGCCGCCGCAGCAGATTGCGGCGCTTGCTCAAATGGGGGCTGAGGCGCAGGCTGCTCATACCCTACTGGCGGTTGGGGTCCGCCCGGATGCTGAGATAATGGCTCTTGAGGCACATGCCCTCCCTATAAATACAGACAGGTAAACACTGCGGAACCCCACCGAACGGCAGGGTTCCATTTTTTCGTAATTATAAGCGATGACGATATCTCTAACGCAGCCAGATCACGTCGCGAACCGAAATCTCATTTATTAGATTTCGATCGTTCCGCTCTCGTCGAAATGACGTCCCTGCTGCGCCTTTTTTGCGGCGCGCATCAGGAATTCCTGGTTATCGTTAGTCTGCTTAAGCGACTTGATAAGCGAGTCCATGGCGCGCTCGACATTATTGCGGTTGGCAAGCACGCGACGCACTGCCCAAATGAGCGGCGCCTCCTGAGGATCAAGCAGCAGATCTTCTCGACGGGTGCCCGATGCAACCGGATCGATTGCAGGGAAGATACGATGCTCCGCCAAAGAGCGATCGAGCTTCACTTCCATGTTGCCGGTACCCTTGAATTCCTCGAAGATAACCTCATCCATCTTCGAACCCGTCTCAATAAGAGCCGATGCCAAGATGGTAAGGCTTCCGCCGCCCTCGATATTGCGGGCAGCGCCCAAAAACTTCTTGGGCGGATACAGCGCCGTCGAATCGACACCGCCAGAAAGGATGCGGCCCGATGCGGGTTGCGCCAGGTTGTAGGCACGCGCCAAACGCGTAAGCGAGTCAAGCAGGATAACAACGTCCCGCCCGTTTTCCACCAAGCGCTTTGCTCTTTCGATAACCATCTCGGAAACCGCAACATGGTTTTCGCAAGGCATATCGAAGGTTGAGGAAATTACCTCGCCATGGATGGATCGCTCCATGTCGGTAACTTCTTCGGGGCGCTCGTCAACCAAAAGGCACATCAGATGCACTTCGGGATTGTTCGACGTAATGGACGCTGCAATATCCTTCAAGATCGTGGTTTTGCCCGCCTTGGGAGGCGAAACGATAAGACCACGCTGACCTTTGCCGATAGGCGCACACAGATCGATAACTCGAGAAGTGATAGAGGATCGTCCGTGCTCAAGTACCAGGCGTTCGTCAGGGAATACCGGCGTCAAATCGGCAAAGCGAACACGCTTGCCAACCTCGTCCAGCGGAACCCCATTCACGGTATCAATGCGCTGAAGGGCGGCAAACTTTTCCTTCGGACGTGCTGGACGCGTTTGGCCGGTAAGGTAATCGCCCTTGCGAAGATGATTGCGACGAATAGTAGAAGTGCCCACATAGACGTCTTTTTCACCGGGAAGATAGCCGCTCGTGCGCAAGAAGCCATAGCCATCGGAAAGCACATCAAGGATGCCGCTGACCTCTTCAAAGCCTTCGGCCTTCATGCTGGCAGCAAACACTGCTTCGATAAGCTCTGCCTTCTTAAGGCCCTTGAAGTCGATCTCCAACTCCTGAGCCTTTTCGCGAAGCTCAACAACCTTGAGTTTCGCGAGATCTTCCTTGGAAACCTGAGGAGCAACTGGCTCACGACGGTTTTGCTGGTGCTGGCGACGGCTGTTGTGATAACGATCGTTCTTCTGACGGTCGTTGCGATCACCCTTCTGGCGATCGCCGCCCCTCTGTTGACGGGGTTTGCGCTGACGACGGCCCTTGTGGTCGTCGCGCTCTTCACGTTCGCTGGAACTCTTTTCTTCGGCAGCGTCAGAAGCATCCGAGGGTTCGGAGGACTCTTGCTTTTCCGCCCCTTCAGAAGGAGCCGATTCTTGGTTCGAGGAATCCTTTTGCTTCGATGGAGCCTCTTGATCGGTAGAAGAAGCCTGTTCAGAAATTGTTTCTTGCTTAGGCTCAGCTTCCTGCTTGGGAGCTGCCTGCGCGTTTTCGCCCTGAGGCGTTTCTTCGGTCTTGGCCTTCGACCTGGATCGGGTGCGGGTTCGCCTTGGTTTGGGCTCACCCTCGGAGGAAGCATCGCCCTTCTGCGAATCGGAAGATTCAACCTGAGGCTCTTCCTTCTTTTCAGCAGCCTTGGGCTTTGCGGACTTCGCCGCCTTGGGCTTCTTCTGCTCGGCTTCGGTATCGGCAGGAGCTTCTTCGGCTTTCTTCCTGCTTGTCCTACGGCGCTTGGGCTTTTCTTCCGGAGAAGAAGCCTCGGCAGCCGCAGGTTTTACCTCAGCAGAATCGGAGGGCGCGGCCGCTGCGGCCGCCCCCTCCTGCTTGTCGGAGGCCTTCGCCGTACGACGACGCGTAGTACGTGCCGGCTTTTTTTCCTCGGGCGCAGACTCTTCGACTACTTCTGCATCACTCATGCGTTCTGGACTTTCTCCCAGTCCTTGAGGAACGCCTCAAGGCCACGATCGGTCAACGGATGCTGAACCATCTTCTTCAGCACGCCGAAGGGAACCGTTGCAATATCGGCACCCATCAACGCTGCCTGGGTAACGTGATTTGCGCTGCGGATAGAAGCCGCAATAACCTCGACCTGCTCACCGTTTACGGTGTTGGAGGTGAAGTCGTAGTTGTTCAGCGCAGTAACAATATTGGCAACCTGATCGAGACCGTCTTCCGAGATGTCGTCAAAACGACCAATGAAGGGGCTGATGTAGCGAGCACCAGCGCGAGCGGCCAGAATGGCCTGAGGAACGCTGAAGCACAGCGTCATGTTCACCGGAATGCCCTCAGCTGCGAGTGCATGCGTTGCGGCAAGGCCCTCCACCATGGTGGGAATCTTCACAACAACGTTAGGAGCAATAGCGGCAAGCTCGCGACCGTCGGTGATGAGCTCTTCACGCGTCATAGCAACGGATTCTGCGGAAACGGGGCAATCGGGGCCAACGATGTCGCAGATGCGCTTGATGTGGTTGTGGAAGTCATCAAGCTTGCCGCCGATGCGAGAATACAAAGACGGATTGGTGGTTACGCCAGCCAACGCACCCCAGCTTGCTGCCTCTTCGATCTCATCGAGATCGGCAGTGTCCAGAAAGAATTTCACTGGATCCTCCTTAAAAGAAATGAATAACCGTGCAGGCACACTTCGCCCGTAATAGGCCACCTGCAAATATGCTGTTAAGGGGAATTAATAAGACTCGTTCATGGTAAACAATCGTTTTACACAACGCAAGAACGGAAAAATGCGATCTCCTCCGCATAGCCCGGCAGCTCGTTCGGCGTTTCCAGAATGCAGGGCAATCCCAGCAGTCGAGGATGCATCACCACAGCAGCCAGCGCTTCTTTACCAATGAGGCCTTCGCCAATGCGCGCATGGCGATCTTTATGGGCACCGCATTCGTTGAGGGAGTCGTTAATGTGCAAAGCACGCAGCCTATCCAGCCCGATCACGCGGTCGAATTCCTCGAGCACACCATCCAGGTCATTCGCAATGTCGTACCCTGCATCCCATACATGGCAGGTATCAAGGCAAACCCCCAGATGGCTGTTGAGCTCAACACGATCGATGATGGCAGCCAGCTCCTCGAAGGTGCGGCCCACCTCGCTTCCCTTTCCCGCCATGGTTTCCAACAGAAGCGTGGTAGTCTGCTCGGGCGCCAATACGGTATTCAAGACCTCGGCAATAAGTTCAATGCCCACATCCGCCCCTTGCCCCACGTGAGAGCCAGGGTGAATGTTAAACAGCTGACCCGGGGTGCGTTCCATTCGCACCAGATCTTCGGCAAGCGCCTGGAACGCGAAACTGCGCACCTGCTCTTTCGCCGCACACGGGTTCACGGTATACGAACCATGCGCAACGATGCGCCCGATACCCGCCAGCGCCGCCTCTTCCGCAAACGCCTTCACATCAGCATCGTCGATTGCTTTCGCCTTCCCACCACGCGGGTTTCGCGTGAAGAACGCAAACGTGTTGGCATCGATGGAGGCCGCCATTTTCGCCATTGCGGCATACCCTTTAGCTGAAGAAAGGTGACAACCGATAACGGGCATGCGCCCATCTGTCGGCTGCTGCAATACGGCTTGATATTCGGACATGAGTTCTCCTCTTTCTTTGCCTTGCATATGGCAGGCCAAATTAAGGGCCGGCTACCCCTGCTCGCTGAGCAGTTCGGCGGCGTGGGCAAGAGACGTTTCGCTTACCTCGCCGGCAAGCATACGGGCAATTTCCGCCGTCCGGTTTTCGCCCGAAACAGGGGTCAAGCAGGTTTGCGGCAACGCATCATCGGACTTCGTTACCAGATAATGAGTATCGCCGCACACGGCAACTTGGGGAAGGTGCGTTACCACAATGACCTGATGGGTTTTTGCCAAATCGCGAAGAACGGCACCAAGCGCACGAGCGGTACTGCCGCCCACGCCAGCATCGATCTCGTCAAACACCAGGGTGTCCACCTGATCGCATTCACCCAATGAAACCTTCAGGGCAAGCATCACACGGCTCATTTCACCGCCCGAAGCGATTTTGCCGAGCCGCTGGGCGCTAAGACCCTCACCAGCAGCAAAAAGGAACTCGAAAGACTGAGAGCCCCATGTGTCCCACTGCCCGCGCGGCAAATCAGAAATACTTGCCTCGAGACGTGCGCCCTTCATTTCCAAGCGAGCCATCTGGGCTTGGACGGCATCGATAAAACGAGGAATAACCCTGCCACGAGCTTCCGCCAAGGCACGCGCCGCATCGGCAAGCGCCGATTCCGCCGCGTCACGCTTCTTTCGAGCCTGGGAGATAAGCTCGTCGCGCCCATCGTATTCGCGGATTTTCGCCTCTGCTTCGGCGCGCTGCGCCAGCACATCTTCCATACGCGGACCGAAGCCCCGCATAAGACCTTGCAATTCAGCGATGCGGTCTTGTGCCGCCTCCAGCTCTTCCTGGGGGAAATCGACGCCGTCTTTGTACGTCGCCAAATCGCGACCCACATCCTCCAGCGAAAAGAACGCTTCGCGTACAAGCTCCAACACGGATTCAACGGAAGAGTCCACCGCCGCGATTCGCTCAAGAGACCCCAATGCAGACTCGAGCGATTCCACTGCACCGCCCGACCCTGTTAGATTGCGCTGGGCAGACATGGCTTCATGGACCAGCATTTCGGCGTTTTCCAGGCGAGGCATACGCTCGATGAGCTCTTCGTACTCACCTTCCCGGGGATCCGCTTTGCCGATCTGCTCCAAAGCGAAGCGTGCCCTGTCAAGCTCAACAGCATCGGCCGATTCCAATTCTTGCAAACGAACAAGCTCGGCAGACGCACCGTTTGCCGCAGAAAGACATGCTCGATACGCCTCCAGCGGCGCACTGATTTCTTCTTTGCCCCATTCATCGAGCAAAGCACGCTGATAAGTCGGCGAAAGCAAGCGCTGATGTTCGTGCTGTCCGCAAAGATCAACCGTCTGCCCCAAGCCGCCGGCAAGCTCCTTCACTGAAGCAAGTGAACCGTCAATAGAAACGCGGCTGCGCCCTTGTGCGCCGATGCGGCGTGCAGCCACCACGCCATCTTCCCCGCATTCTTCGCCAAGAAAACGGCCCTCTACCTGGAGCTCTTCGCAGCCTTCGCGCACAAATGACGCGCCGGCGCGCTCACCGACCAGGATCTTCAGCGCATTCAGCAAAGCGGTTTTGCCCGTGCCCGTTTCGCCTGTTACCACAGTAAAGGCGGGGCTTGGCACAAACGTTGCCTCGTGGATCAACGCCACATCGCGAATATGCACTTCATCAATCATGGCAACCCCTTTTAGGTGCTCGGCGCACCGTGTTCGTATCTTTCACCGTTTGATTTTACGCTACCGAATTCGAAAGACATGCGAAAGCAATCGCAACAAACCACCACGCCAAACAGCCTAATGCCTCAGGACATATCTCTGGTATGGACGCACGAATCACTTCCGAAGCCGTATACTGAAACATACCCGTAACGAAAGCTTGGGGTTATGTCTCTCAATGATGCACCACATATCGAAGCCTACGGAACGCTTGCCCAGCTTCCCGCACCGGTGTGCGCCGTTATCGACGCTTTGGAGAAGCGCGGTTTTGAGGCGTGGATCGTCGGTGGCTTCGTGCGCGACGCCCTTCGCGGCGTCACGCCCCATGATGCCGACATTGCCACCAACGCCCACTGGGAGCAAACGCGCGACGCGTGCCTGGCAAGCGGCATGGCGGTGCACGAAACAGGAACGAAGCACGGCACGGTAACCGTAGTTTACAAAAATGAACCCATCGAAGTTACCACCTTCCGCACTGAAGGCGCCTACACCGATCACCGCCACCCCGATAGCGTGCTGTTCGTTGACACCATCGAACAAGACTTGGCACGACGCGATTTCACCATCAACGCAATGGCATTCCACCCGGTCCGTGGCCTCGTAGATCCTTTTGACGGGCAGAACGACTTGGCCAACAAGATAATCCGCTGCGTCAACGACCCCAATATCCGCCTGCAAGAAGATGCCCTGCGCGTCCTTCGCGCGATGCGCTTCGCTTCGCAGCTCGGATTCTGGATTGACCCTGATACTGAAGCCGCCATACGCAGATATGCGCCAACCCTCACCGGTGTCGCAGGAGAGCGCCTAAGGCAAGAGCTCGAAAAGCTCCTCTGCGGAAACCATGTGCGCCAAACCCTGCTCCGGTTCCCCCGCGAACTTGCTTATGTCGTTCCCTGCATTGAAGCCATGGACGGCTTTGACCAGCACAACCCTTGGCACATCTACGATGTGTGGGAGCACACCGCTGCGGTGGTCGAAAGCACCCCCGCCTACCCCTTGGTGCGTTGGGCGGCGTTGTTTCACGATACGGGTAAACCCGACACGTTCCTTATTGGAGCAGACAATTTGGGACATATGCCCAACCATCCCATAGCAAGCGTTCATCACATGCGCGACAGCGCAAAAACGCTGCATTTCAGCAAGAAGATGCAGCATGATCTCGACTTGATCATCCGCTACCACGGCGACAGACCCGAGCCTACAACAAAAGGCGTACGTAAGCTGTATGCCCTAGTGGAGCACGATGAGAGGCTCTTCCACGCAATTTGCGACTTGATGCGGGGCGACGCAAGAGGAAAATCGACCCGTGCAACAAAATGGATCCAGAAGATCAATGCAGCCGAAAGCCTATTCGATGAGATGCTTAAGCAAGGCGAAGTGCTTTCACCTGCCGACCTGCCAGTAAATGGCACCGACCTTATCTCACTCGGCGTACCTCAAGGACCACATGTTGGACTTGTGCTGAACGAGCTGTTCAGCGCCGTGGCCAACGAAGAGGTGGCCCCTGAACGCGAATCGCTTCTGGCATTGGCGAAGCGGTTCATGCAATCCTAACCGCCCCGTTAACGCAGCGCGAATAAGTGGTTCACGGGACCATTGCCTTTCCCTAACCCAGGATTTGCTTGGATTGCCTCAGTAAGGTAGCGCTTTGCGAAAGCCACAGCATGTTTCAAGGTTTCGCCCTTAGCCAAATACGAGGCAATGGCCGAAGAAAGCGTGCAGCCAGTGCCGTGCGTGTTCTTCGTTTCCACGCGCTGAGCGGAAAGCCACGTTACCGCACCGTTTGCTTCCAGCAGCACATCGTCGGCTTCTTCAGCCAAATGGCCACCTTTCACCAAAACTGCCTGCGCCCCCTTCGACTGAATGGCCTTTGCCGCAGCCAGCATATCCTCTTTGGTTTCGATAGCTATGCCTGAAAGCACCTCGGCTTCGGGAATGTTGGGCGTTACCACGGAAGCTTGCGGAAGCAAGCCAAAGAGCGCTTGCACTGCAGGCGCCTCCGAAAGCGCAGCCCCGCTTGTGGCAACCATGACCGGATCGAGCACGACATTCTGAGCGTCGAAACGCTGCAAGCCCTGCCCCACCGCACGCACCACTTCCGCCGTAGGAAGCATGCCGATTTTAACCGCATTGGGGCGAATATCGGAAAACACGCTTTCCATCTGCCGTAATACAAAATCGGGGTCTGTCGCCACCACTCCCTGGACACCCATGGTGTTCTGCGCGGTTAACGCCGTGACAACCGATTCCGCATAGATCCCCAATGCGCTCATGGTTTTGATATCTGCCTGAATGCCGGCTCCGCCACTTGAATCAGAACCAGCAATGGTTAGCGCTGTTTTCATATTCTCTCCTTGCTCAAAGCAAACTAGCAGCTTCGAGTGCTAAAGAAGGCTTAGCCGCCCCAGCACTCGACCATCTACCGCTTGCATCATAGGAAAAAGCGGCTGCCCAAAGGGACAGCCGCTTCATACTTGCTATTTGTCAGCCATTTCCTCGCCGAGATCGATGGTAAGGCCATCCATGATGGTGTTAACCGTACGAACTGCACACATCTTGCCGCACATGGTGCAGGTGCCCTCCGTTGAAGGCGGCGCGCTTTCAAAGTACTTGCGCGGCTTCACCGGATCGATGGCAAGACTGAACATCTCTTCCCAGTCCATACGGCGACGAGCGTCGCTCATGCGGTTGTCGACATCACGCGCATGAGGGATGCCCTTAGCGATGTCGGCAGCATGAGCTGCAATCTTAGTCGCAACAAGGCCCTCACGCACATCATCGGCATCGGGCAAGCGCAGATGCTCAGCAGGCGTTACATAGCACAGGAAGTCGGCACCGCACGATGCGGCAACCGCGCCACCGATAGCAGACGTAATGTGGTCGTAGCCAGGAGCGATATCGGTAACCAACGGGCCAAGAACGTAGAACGGAGCGTTGTGGCACAAGCGCTTCTGAATCTTCATATTGGCGGGGATCTCGTCCAATGCCATATGGCCAGGGCCTTCAACCATAACCTGAACGCCCGCATCCCATGCGCGCTTGGTGAGCTTACCAATCTCGATAAGCTCAGAAATCTGACCAGCATCAGTAGCGTCGTAGTTGCAACCAGGTCGCATAGCGTCACCGATGCTGATGGTCACATCGTGCTCATGCAGGATCTCCAGCACTTCATCGTAATACTCGTAAAAGGGGTTTTCGTTGCCCGTGGCTTCCATCCAAGCGAAGATGAGCGAGCCGCCACGGCTTACGATGTTCATCAGGCGACCGGTTTCTTTGAAGTTTTCGATGGTACGACGGTTCATGCCAGCATGGATGGTTACGAAGTCCACACCGTCTTCAGCGTGGGCGCGCACAACGTCCAAGAAGTCCTGAGCCGTAATACCAATAAGGGGTTTTTCCAAGTAGCCGATGGCATCGTACATGGGCACCGTGCCGATCATGGCGGGGCTCATGTCGATAAGCTGCTTACGGAAATCGTGCGTTTTGCCGTGGTTAGAAAGGTCCATGATGCCTTCCGCGCCCAGCTCGATAGCGGTGCGTACCTTCTCGAGCTCCATTTCGGCGTTCATCAGGTCGCCGGAGATGCCCAGGTTAACGTTTACCTTGGTACGCATGCCTTCGCCTACGCCCTCGGGGCTCAAAGCGGCATGATGAATGTTGGCAGGAATGGCAATGCAGCCCTTCGCAACGCCGGCACGAATCTCTTCGGGCGTTTTATGCTCCTTGGCGGCAACCGCTTCCATTTGAGGCGTGATTTTGCCCGCACGGGCATAATCGATTTGAGTGATGAGACGTTCTTGCGTCATCACAGCTCCCTTCGTTGGCATTATCCATACAGGTTCTATGGGTCGGGGCCTTGCCCCCTCTCAGCCGAACAGCCGCGCATCGCGGGCGGTTAGCTCCCCTGTTATGTGGTTACGTTATTGTACTCGTATATAGGTATACGCCGCGCGCGGGAATTCCAAAAGGGGGAAGATAACCCACAGCGAGCCTTCTTCCAGGCTGATGCTGGCAGGCTTGCCAACAAGCTCATTCGAAATGCCCCACAGCGCTCGGTTCGTGCAGGTTGCGCCGTCGAGCTCCCATTCCAGGCCCACTTCGGTAACGCCTTTGCACACATCGCTATGAGAAAGCACCGAACACGTGCCTTGTGCACCTTCCGCAAATGAAAGAGAGCAGAACGGACCTGGCGCCACCAGCGGGGCTATTACCGTTTCCTCGCCAACACCCCACACGCATGTTCCTCGAGCGGCCGCCTGGATAAGCAACTGTAAGTTGCCTAGGGAGTGGTCGAGCCTGCCTGTAAACGCATCGCAAATAACCAGTTCTTCAAAGCCCTGCTGCTCGGCATGACCAATGGCCAAATCCATATCGGTGAAATCCTTGTGCGTGTCGTACTCGAACACGCACGGATGCTGCGGCACCGCGCCAAGTGAATCGAAATCGCCGAACACCGCATCAGGCACAATGCCACGCTCTTGCAACACTGCAAACCCGCCATCGACCGCATACACCCCATCGAATTCCTGCGTTTGCAGGATGTAGTCAAGCTCTTTATGGGCCGAAGGCGCAGCTCCAACCAGCAAGCAACGTTTCATAAGCAGGTCCTTTCCGAGACATAACCAAGGCAAAACCCTAGGTTGAGGCGCAAACTCCCAGGTCCATATCAGGAAGCGAGGGCAAGCCCGGTGCCTTAGATTTCCGCGAGAACGCGCGCCAGGCGGGCTTCGCCCGTCAAGCGCATTCGCAGGGGAAAGATAAGGTGCCCGGCTTGACCGCAGTGCCAATTCAATACATTGTTCGTAGAACAATGTATACTATAACCTCGAGTGAGCCGGGCAATCGCGTGCGCAAGCATGAGGAAAGTCCGGGCTCCCAAGGGCAAGATGCCAGCTAACGGCTGGGCGGGGCGACCCGACGGACAGTGCCACAGAAAAGAAGACTCCCCTGCGTGCAGGAGAAAAGCTGAAACGGTGCGGTAAAAGCGCACCAGTGCGTTGGCAACAACGTAGCTTGGTAAACCCCATCTGGAGCAAGCGCAAATAGGAATGCCATACGGCCGCCCTTCCGTGCATTCGGGTTGCGTGCTTGAGCTTTGCGGCGACGCAAAGTCGAGATAAATGGTTGCCGATTACAGAACCCGGCTTATAGGCTCACTCGCATTTCAATGCCGTCCCTTTGGGCGGCATTTCTTTTCCCAAGCACTCGATATCGAGCCCAGACGTCTCACTCATAGCGCATGCCAGTATCACTCCACGATGCCAACCCGCAGGCTTATATCAAAAGCCGCCCAGCGCTGCACCCGAGCCATCCCATCCCCAGCACCACCCCGAAAGCACCCACGGCGCTTTCGGGTGAACCTTGCTCACGCACCGACCAAGGTTCACCCCATCCCCAGCGCCGTCCAAATCTATCACGGGAGCCCAAAAACAGAAAAACGCCCTGAATTGCAACATTTTTGCGATTAGGGATTGTTGCGAGCTCTCCGATCACGGATCTAGACGCAAAAGCGCAGGAAATCAGCCGATCAGCTGTCCATTTCCGCTTTGCAGTGATAAAGGAGAGTCCGCAATCGCAAAAAAGTTGCACGAATACCGAGATTTTTGTTTTCACAGCGGGAAGATCGCCGTAACAGAGCAAATCTCGAAAAGGGATACCGTCAAAAAGAGCGACAGCCCCTCTGGCAAGTACAGATAACGAAGAATTCCCACGGGCGGCAACGGCAGACGTAGGGCGTGGGCGCGCGGGGTTGCGAGTAGCGCAAGATGTCAGCGCAGCAGGCGGCAGCAATGGCATAAGACATGCGCCAGCAAATCAGCGAGAAGGCTCTTCAGGTGAGCGCAGATGGCGGAGTAACGCTCGCCAGGCGTTTATCAAAAGTCCGGGCATGCGCCAGTAAATCAGCGAGCGGCGTTCTGACGAGTGCAGGGAAATTGAAAAGCCCATGGGGCTGGCCTAATGTGCCGCCCCATGGGCTTTGAAATTTTCCTGTGCCGTCAGAACGCCGCGCAGCGTCATTGCGTTTCGCATGAAAAAAGGCTTGCCGTAGGCAAGCCTTTAAAACTAGTCCATATCGTCAAACGAGAAGGTATCGTCTGCATCGCCATAACCGGAGAAATCCTTCGATGCGGTTGAAGGCTTCGGTGCCGCAGGGGCGGAGGCGCTAGGCGTTACCGTAGGCGTGGTGTAGGTTGCCACAGCAGGGCTGGGTTCCCATGTGGCAGCAGCAGGCTTTTCGGTCTCAGTTTTCTGCTGGGTGCCAGCAGAGCTTGCAGCATCAAACGTAGTCATTTCAAGCAATTCGGCAGGAATATCGATACCTGCAGTAACCTCGCCACCGATTTCAGCAAGGCGCTGAGTTGCGGAGCCGATGAATTCCTTCAGCATATCCTGGTACTGCTCACGCACCTTTTCGCGGCTGGAAGAAAGCTCGTTGATGTGATCAATAACCTTCTGCTTTTCGGCATTGGCCTTCTCAAGGATACGGCGGCCTTCGTCTTCGGCGTTCTGACGGGTCTGCTCAGCATCGGCCTTTGCCTTGGAAACAATTTCATCGGCAGTGCGCTGAGCAACAATAAGAGCCTGTGCGATAGCAGTGTCATCGCTCTTGCGGTCACGAAGTTTCGCCTCAAGCTCGGCGATCATGGCATCTTTCTCAGCGACCAAAGCAGGATCGATGCCTGCGGGCTTTGCCTCTTCGTCAGACGCAGCAACCGGGCGCTCGGAGATAACTTCAGTACGAGAAGCAGAGGCTGCCTCTTTAACCTGAACGCGCAAACGAGTGATTTCGTCGTTCAGATCATCGATTTCGGAAGCAACGCGCTCGAGAAATACATCTACTTCATCAACGTCGTAACCGCGACGCTCGATCTTGAAGCTCTGATTCTGGATGTCGGAAGAGGTGATGGCCATAGAAAACTCCCCTTATCTGGCTATTCAAACAGCTGCGTTAGATAAGTACAGCTAAAAAATTTACTATCAGACGTACCCCAAACTGTAACACAAGCAATGCCACGATTGGGCTAACGTCCACCATTCCTCCAATAGGGGGAATGAAGCGCCTGAACAGGTCAAGGAACGGATCGCAGATCTTTCCCAGCGCATGGTAAACATCGGTAACGATGCCCCCACCCATGGGGATCCAGGACATCATCACATACACGAAGATCACAAAACTGTATGCATCGGCCAAACTGACCAAAAGCATGCTGATCATGTACTAAAACTCCTTATGCTCGTAATGGGCACCTTATGAAAGACTACGACTTCAACACGCCCTGTTTAGCCAGGTTATGCTTCTCTTCGAGCGTAAGTTCTTTGCCCTGAAGGACCACGAACGTCTTCTCGGCAAGACAATCAACCTGCGCAGTGAGGGCAGAAGCAACGCCGAACGAAAAATCAAGTACGCGCTTGGAAAGAGCCGGGTCAGTTTGACGAAGGTATAGCACCACGATCTTGCCCGCACGAACCGATTGGGCGATCGAGGACACGTCTTCATATGACGCCGGCTTGAGGACGACAATCTCGCGAGCAAGACTCGTACCATGGGCGGAGTTCACATTGGCACCATCAGCCGAACCAGAAACAGAACTGGAAGGAACTGCGGATGGAGTGAACAGGGAGTCGAGACCAGCCGAAGAAGAGGCGCTGGCGGACGAGCTCTGTTTATAGGGCGAAACGAAATCGGTATACGATGATGCGGGGATGCTGAAATCTTCAGCAATCTTAGAAACCGATTCCCTTTCTTCGGCCTCTGTGCGATGAGGCACGCTGGGAAGCTCCGTAGTGGGCTTTGCCGCAACATCGGATACGCCATAAGCACTCGTAGTTGCACGAATGTCGCCCGAGCTTACCAACTGAGCTGAAGAAAAGCGGCTCGATCGCGAGCCTACGGGACGAGAAGAACCCGTAGAACGCGTGGTGTATTCCAGGCGATCGTAGGGATCGCCGTAGGTATCCGGGTCGTAGCCAGAATCATAAGAACCCTGAGCCGGCTCGGGATCGGCATAGTCGTCGTAGTAGGGATCATCGTAGTAATCGTCGCGACGATCCGAGCGACCGCCACCGAAACCAAGCTTGTCCTTCAAATCGCCGAACAGTTCACTTGCCGACATAGAGGGACGCGGAAAATCCATGATGGTCTTCCCTTCTGATCAATCAAACAAATAAAGAGGCTGCCTTACGCGTTTTCGAACGAATCGCTGAAAATAGCACGCCCAATCCTCACTATGGTAGAGCCATAGCGCAACGCCACGGGCCAGTCTTCGGTCATGCCCATAGAAAGAGCAGACAAACGAGCAGTGCCCTCTTCCTGGGAAAACGCACCATTTAGTTCATTTTCCAAGTTGGCAAGGCCCGAAAACGTTGTGTTGATGAGCTCTTCTTCAGCACGCGGCGCCATACTCATAAGGCCCTCGATTTTAACATGCTCAAGGCTACGGGCACGCTCGATAATGCCCTTAACCTCACTGGGCTCAAAGCCGCTTTTGCTTTCCTCGCCCGAAATGTTGACTTCAAGCAAAACGCGCTGGCACTTGCCGATTGCCGCAGCAGCTGCATCGATTTTGGCAAGATGAGCTTCCTTGCATACCGAATGGATAAGCGTAGCAGCAGAAACAATTTCAGGAATGCGGCGCGACTGGATGTTACCAATGAAATGCCACTCCGTATCAGGGAAGGCTTTTTGCTTACGAACCAGTTCATCAGGACGGTTTTCGCCAAACGCCCTCGCGCCCGCATCGATAGCAAGTTGCACCTGATCAACGTCTACCGTCTTGGAAACAGCCAGAAGCAAAACTTCTTCCGGGTCACGACCAAGCTCCTTGCAAACCTGGTCGACTTCAGAACGTACATGCTTATATCTCGTTGCCGTGCTCATAGAGGGCGCTCCTTTCGATTTACGTTTTAGCATACCGCGCCTACCATGCTGCCAGACATATTTTTAGCAACGAACCAGCAACAGAAGACTAAAATGACGCGATTCCCACCTCGATTGCAAGCAAAAGAAACAGCAGCAGCATGAACTTCCAGCTACCACTCCCCCTGCCCGAATCGGACATTAGCGAGTCCTGACGGCAAAGGCGCCGTGGCGTCCGCAGGTACCGCCCTGCCCGCGGTATGAGAAGAATTCGCTATTCTCGCATACCGTGCATTTGGCTAAATCGCAGATACGCGAACGACTTACGCCTGCCTGATCAAGCTGGATGCGAATGCCTTCCGCCAAATCGATACGGCTACCGTCGAAAGCGCACGCCTCCCCGAATTGAGACACGAAACGAGCATGCACATCGGCGCCCGTCTCAAAGCACTCTGGCCCAATATGCGGACCAATATAGACGTTGTAGGTCGAAGCGGCTTTGGCTCCCAACAGGGTTTCGTCTGCATAGGCCATGCTGCGCACTGCTTTCACGGAAATGAGATTGTCCACCCCGCGCCAACCCGCATGCACTACCGCAAAGCGCCCCGTTGGGGAAACAATGATAACGGGTACGCAGTCGGCATAGCACAGGAGAGCTGCTGCATTCGAGGCATGCACCACCAGGCCATCGGCACCATCTTGCGCCTGCAGCGCCAATTCACGCTCCTGGGCAGGCGTAAGCGACGCGTCAATGCTCCCAGAATCGCCCAGTTCAAGCACGGTATCGCCGTGAACCTGATTCGGCACAAACAAGGGTGCGTCTTCGCATGCAAAAGCCTGTTGAACGCGACGGCGATTCTCCTGGACGCTGACAAGGTCGTCCTTCACATGAGAGCCGAGGTTGAGCGAAGCGTACGGTCCTTCGCTCACGCCGCCTTCGCGCGTAGTAAATGCAATGCGCACGCCAGTAGCAGCGTAAAGCGCTTCGTCGGAATAAGCGGAAATGGACGCAAAACGACCCTTGGTCAACTCAGGGTCGGGCAGAACAAGGGTCGTCATAAAAGCCTTCTTACGTTGAAAGCAAACAATGCAAGTATGTAATTTACTGACGCTTCAGGAAATCGGGAATGTAATCCTCATCGGCAAAGCGGGGCTCGGAAGGATACAGCGGGCGCTGAGAGCTGCTGGTTTTCTGAGCAGAAGCGGTAGAAGAGCCGAATGCGTTATCGCGGCGACCGAAGTCGATAGCGGGCTGAGAGCTCGTAGCCTTGAAGCCGGTTGCGATAACCGTAATGCGGATGGTGTCGCCCAGCTCTTCATCTACGATCTGGCCATAGATGATGTTGGCGTTTTCGTCGGCAACAGCTTCGACAACCTTAGCGGCTTCGTCAACTTCGGAAAGAGCCAGGTCGGGACCGCCAGCGATAGAGAACAGGATGCGAGAAGCACCTGCAATAGAGGTTTCAAGCAAGTTGGAGTTGATTGCCTGCTGTGCAGCATCCAACGCACGAGAGTCACCGGAAGCAAGGCCGATGCCCATCATTGCCGTACCTGCGTCCTTCATAACGGTGCGGATGTCGGCGAAGTCAAGGTTGATCAGACCAGGAATGGTAATGAGGTCGGTAACGCCCTGAATACCCTGACGCAGCGTATCGTCGGCGATGCGGAATGCATCGAGCATGCTGGTCTTCTTTTCCACGATCTCGAGCAGACGATCGTTCGGGATAACGATGAGGGTGTCAACCTTCTGAGAGAGATAGTCGATACCCTGCTCTGCCTGGTTACGACGAAGACGACCTTCGAAGCTAAAGGGCTTGGTTACGATGCCAACGGTAAGGGCACCGATTTCTTCGCGAGCGATTTCTGCAACTACTGGAGCTGCACCGGTACCAGTGCCGCCGCCTTCACCTGCGGTAACGAAAACCATGTCGGCATCGGCAAGAGCTTCGCGAATCTCGGAACGGGATTCCTCTGCCGCCTGACAGCCAACCTCAGGGTTGGCACCTGCGCCCAGGCCACGGGTAATTTCTTCGCCAATGTGGATGGTCTTATCAGCATCGGAAAGAAGAAGGGCCTGACGGTCGGTATTTACGGCGATGAATTCAACGCCTTTGATGCCGGCTTCAACCATGCGGTTTACAGCATTCGTGCCGCCGCCGCCAACGCCGACAACTTTGATAACCGCAAGATTATCGTTGCCAAGAATCTGTTGCATTATGTGCTCGCTTTCGATTTCATTTCAGCGCTGCCCCACAAGGACAGAAAGCCCCAGGAGACACTTGGATTATTTTACACAATGGCCTGCTGATTGCAAAACAACCAGCTTCCTGCTAGGCGTTAAACGGAGCGCCAAACCGGTTTATTCACAACACGCACATTTATATACGAAATCTTCCCCTCGTGCTCTTTCATGAGCTGCAGGCACACGCGCTCTTTGTCGCGAATGTCGTTAGAGTCTCCAAAGGCAATTTCGATGCCGTTTTGCAAGGTGAGTGTGGTTGAATCGCTGCTGGCTGCTGCCACGCTTTTAACCTGGCCCGCCAGTTCGGTGGTCATTCCGTCGATTACCCCCAACGCGTTCTCAACATTTGAGTTGTTGCAATAGGAACCGGCCTCCGGCGTGGACCCATACGGGATATCGGTGATCTCAAGCGCGTTTTCCGCATCGTTGTACACCGAATCAGGCAAAGCCTTGCCTTCGGCACTGTTGCGGTCGTCGGGAATCTTCGTAAGCCACATACCATCGGAAGAAAGAGCCCAACGCTCAACCGTATTCGAGCTATCAACCGTTACGGCAACCACTGCGGAAATGCTTCGCTCAGTGATGTTTAGATTCAGTGTGTTAGGAAACACACGATCGACCGAAACGCTTTTCACCCACGGATTAGTAGCCAGCCTTGTAGCAATGCCATTTGCGTCGACATTGAGCAAGGTGGAGCCCGCGGGTACCGCGGCCAATTCGGTAAGCTCATCGCCGGAAAGATGATCTGCGCCAGAAACGGTAACCTGTTCAACCGCAAATGCTCCGGAATTCGAGAGCACAAACCCGCCGATGCCGAATACCCCCAGCAGCACCGCTATGGTGACGAAAACCCCCATCACCTTTCGCGATGATCCCGTGCGCGCTTTGCTGTACCGCGAGGCGTTGCGCACTTCGGAAACGCTTACCGAACGCAAATCGCCATCGCGGTACCCGCCGCTCTGCCGATAAGCGGGGTTCCCGCGACCTGAGCGCGCGCCGCTTCCTGAAGACGGCCTACGCGCACTTGTTTGGGCAGACCTTCGCGCCGATGGACGCGGTGCGGGAGCGGAGGCATAGCCAGAACGCTGCGAACTGCGTAAAGTGCGACCCTGGCTGGGGCGACCCTTTACCGAAGTGGGCCTGGTAGAAACCCTATTCCTCGAAGAAACCGCTCGGGAACCCGAGGAACTTGACCTCCGTCTGGAGTTCGATGCCATATCGCCTCCTAACCTCTAGTCGCACTTCTTTGATAAGCGTCGCCACGTCTTGCGCTGTGGCGCTGCCCCTGTTCACAATGAAATTGGCGTGCTTTTCGGACACCTGAGCATCGCCGCAGCGCTTACCCTTCAAACCAGCGTCCTCGATGAGCTTGCCAACCGATTCGCCTTCTGGATTCATGAAGACGCTGCCGCACGTTGGATATTCGAGCGGCTGACTTTCCTTTCTGCGCGAAAGCAAGGAATTCATGCGCTCCGATACCGCGCTTGAAAATGCTTTCTGCAAACGAAGCTCGCATTCGACGATCACTTCATCGGAAGAAAACGACGAAGAGCGATATCCCCAGGAAAGCTCAGAAGCAACATAGCGCCGAAGACCACGTTCCGCATTGAATGTGGTGACCGAAAAGACGCGCGAGCCAATCCAATCTTGAGCGGTACCCGCGTTCTGGACCAGGGCCCCTCCTACCGTACCTGGCGTTCCCACGGCAAATTCCATCCCGGAAAAGCCATGGTGGAAGGCCTCCTGCACCAAGCGGGAAAGCATGGTGCCCGCACCTACGACCACCGTGCCTTCTTCTTCGTCGAACTGCCACGCCCTAAATTCTCCGGCCAATGCGATAACCACGCCCGGATACCCTTCGTCCGACACGAGGAGGTTCGACCCCTTGCCGGAGACAAACCACGAAAGCCCCTCGTCGGCGCACACTTTCAGCACAGTGGCCAAAGCGGCTATGCTATTCACTTGGGCGTACGCATGAGCAGGCCCACCGATACGGTAGGTGGTATGGCGAGCCATAGGCTCGTTGAGCCTTATGTCTCCCTCGAACTCATCGTCGAAACGAAGAAGCTCCAACTCAGAGGCATGGCGAGCAGCCATTATTTGCGGCTCTTTTCGCGCTCCTGCAATGCCGCCAAAAGCTCAGGGCCGACAGAAGTCACATCGCCTGCACCCATTGTGATGATCAAGTCGCCCGGCTGAAGCTTTTCCGCCAAGAACGGAACCACCTGCATGCGACGATCCACATAGTTGAGATCGGCGGGGTGATTTGGATTGTCATAGATCGGCTGCATGAACGTCCTGCCTGTTACGCCTGGAACCGGAGTTTCACCAGCAGGATAGACGTCCAAGAATGTCACCATGTCGGCCTGATCAAACGCTTTGCCGAACTCGTCTTTCAGTACTTCGGTGAACAGGCGGATGCGCGAATAGCGATGCGGCTGGAACACCACACACACGCGTTTGAAATCAAGCTCTTTAGCTGCAGCGATAGTTGCAGCGATTTCGGTTGGATGGTGGGCATAGTCGTCGAGGATCGTAACGCCATCGGCCTCTCCGACCAAATCGAAGCGACGACGTACACCCATGAATCCAGAAAGAGCCTCTGCAGCCTTCTGCATATCCACGCCACGCGTCATCAAAAGCGTGAGCACGCCTGCTGCGTTGAGCGCGTTATGACGACCGGGGTTCTGCTTTATGCTGCAGGGAAGCGCGGTGCCATCGGGCAACGTAACGGTAAAGGAGATTGACACCCCATGCGTTTCGTACTGGGAAACAACTGTGTCGCATTCCTCGGAGAAACCGTAGGTAAGCACCTTCTTGCCCGTTTTCTTAGCGGTTTCCACCAAGCCGGCATCCTCACCGCACACCACGCAGCAGCCATCTTCATGAACCGAGCCCATGAAATCGCCAAACAGCTGGTAGATTTCATCCAACCCGCTGTAGTGGTCAAGATGGTCAGCTTCGATGTTGGTAACAAGCACTGAAGTGGGGTCGAGATACGTAAACGATTTATCGCTCTCGTCAGCTTCTACCACATAGTATTCGCCTTTTCCGCAATGCGCATTCGAACCGTAGGCACGAACGATGCCGCCGATAAGGAACGTGGGATCGAAGCCCATGGCATCAAGAGTGGAAGCCAGCATAGAAGACGTGGTGGTTTTGCCATGCGTACCAGCAACAGCCAATGTATCATGCCCAACGCCCAGCGCAGCCAGCATCTTGGCACGATGCCAGATAGGCAAGTTGCGTTTCTTTGCCTCGATAAGCTCAGCGTTGTTTTCAAGAATAGCAGTGGAAACCACCACTACGTCGGGATCGAGCCCTTCGAGATTGGACGCGCTCTGACCGATAAAGATCTTAACGCCCGCCTCACGCAGCTGCTGGGTATAGCGGCTTTCGCGAAGATCGGAACCGGACACTTCCATGCCCTTTTCCTTTGCAACACGAGCAATACCGCTCATGCCAACTCCGCCAATGCCGATGAAATGAACTTTATTAATGCGATACTCTGCCACGAATAGCCTCCTTGAGATCGCTCTTCATTGTATAGAAATGCCCCTGAACACCGCGCAGCATCACAACTTCTGCGCAGGCAGATGCTATTTGTTCTTACGCTCCAAGCCAACGAGTTCGACTACGTCACCAAGCTTGTTTGCCGCATCCTGGGTTTCGAAGCTGGCAGCCGCTTCACTCATTTTTGCTCGCTCTTCGGGGTTGCGAAGCAACTCAAATACCTTATCGGCGAATTCGGGGTCTTCGACCTTGTCGTCCTCGATCAACACCGCAGCCCCTCGGCCAACATACTCCGAAGCATTAACCGTTTGATGGTCGGCGGTGGCATAAGGGAACGGAATGAGCACCGAAGGGATGCAACGCGCCGAGATCTCAGCCAGCGACGACGCCCCGGCACGGGAAACTACCAGGTCGGCAGCGGCAAGAGTTTCGCCCATATGATCCTGATATCCCATAGCGAAATAGCGCTTCTTCTCTTCGTCGGTAAGGGAAAGCGCATCGGTTACCGTATCGAGTTCTTTCGGGCCGGTAATATGCACCACATACACGTCGTCCATAGCCAGAAGCTGATCCTTCATGGCAACAAGAGCCGTATTGATGTGACGCGCGCCCAAACTACCACCAAATACCAAGAGCATCGTGGCGTCTTGAGGGATCCCAAGATAATCGCGACCCTCTTCGCGCGTTGCCTCAAGCACAGAAGAACGCACGGGGTTACCGGTAACCAAAACCTTCGACTGATCTTTAACGCCATGGCCGGCAGCCTTGTAGGTCAGGCATACGGCAGTGGCGTCTTTCGAGATGAAGTCGTTTGCCATGCCCATAACGGAATTCTGCTCGTGGATTACCACGGGGATGCCCATGCGCTTTGCAGCCTGGGCTACCGGCAGGCACACATAACCGCCGAATACCACAACCACATCGGGGCGAATGTCCAGAAACCACTTCACTGCCAGCTTTGAGGACTTCGAGATCTTGCGTAGGCCTTTAGCCAAGGACAAAGGATGGCTGCGATCAAAGCCCGCCGCCTCGAACCCCTTAAAGGGAATGCCAGCCGCAGGAACCAGCTTCGATTCAACACCGTTAGGCGTGCCTGCATACATCACCTCATGGCCGCGCTCGATAAGAACTTCCGCTAATGCGAGTGCAGGGTTGATATGACCAGCGGTGCCACCGCCTGAAAGCACTATGCGCATGAGTGCTACCTCCTTTGCGTTCGCGTTGCGCGAACCTCTGTTGCATATACCGGAGCCTTGCCTCCCCTGACAATATGCAAAGACGGATATCCGTCACGTTCCAAAGACGACGAGCGACGCGCTCGTACGTCCCTCCCCTCCGAGTTTCGTCCGCCTCGACCAGATCGATCGGTTGGCGAAACGCGAGATACTACCTGTAAGTTATCGCGACGTTGACGATACTCTCCTTCGTTATTTGAATCAAAGGATATCGAAAGAAGCACACCAACAAGAGCAAGCGATGAAAGCAACGAAGAGCCGCCTGACGAAATGAAGGGCAGGGGTTTACCTGTCGTAGGGAATAAGCCCACCACGCACGATATGTTCAAGAAAGCCTGGAACACGATCATCACGGTAAGACCCGCCGCCAACAAAGAGCCGAATGGCGTGCTTGCCTGGCTGGCAATGAGGAAGCCGCCACGCATGAATACCAAAAAGGCAATGATAACCAGAAGCGCGCCGACCAAGCCCAACTCTTCACCGATGATCGCAAAAATGAAGTCGGTCTCCGCTTCAGGCAAGTACTGCAACTTCTCGTACGAGTTACCGATGCCCGCACCTAGCAAACCGCCCGACGCAAGAGCCTTAAACGAATGGACCAACTGGTAGCCCGTTCCCTGCGCATCGGCCCACGGATCGGCGAAGCTTCCCAGACGGTCGGCGCGATAGCTCTTCGAGAGCACAGCGATAAGTCCAAAAACAATACCAAGACCCACTAACACTGCAGTAGCCCTGCCGGAAAGGCCCGAAAGAACAACGACCGAAAACAAGCCGATACAGCAGATCATGGTTGTTCCCATGTCGCTTTGCGCAATAAACACGAAGCCGAGAGGTAAAAGGACCATGCCGATTGCCAGTTTGGCAGCAGTCCCAGAATCGATCTCGCCTTCACGATACTGAGCCGCAATGCGAGCCGCCATCATCACAAAAGCGATTTTCGCAAACTCAGAAATCTGGATACTGATTGGGCCGATGATGAGCCAACGCTTCGCTCCCAAGCCCACCGTGCCAAGAAGGGCGGTTATAAGAATGAGCGCGCAACAAATGGCCCAAAAAATTACACCAGGCATTCCCTGCATCGCGTCTTGCTTAGCGAAAAGGGCGATAACAACAGCGCCCACTATTCCCAGCAAGGCGAAGGCGCACTGCTTCAGGGTTTCGCCGAGCGCATCCCCTTCTTCCACATACGAGGTGATCGAAGACGACGAGTACACCATGACCAAGCCTATTGCCAAGAGCGCCAGCGTAGACAAGATGACCATAAGTCGAGGGGCCATCACCTGCGCTGGTGCGCTCTGGAAAAGGGATCGCGGGGGCGTTTTTCTGCGTTTCTGTTCTGTATTTCGCTCCCGAGCCATAGACCGATCATGCACCTCGCTTTGCGGTGCGATCAGCTACCAGCTGCTTAAATACCTCACCGCGTTCCTCGAAGCACGAGAACTCGTCGAACGACGAGCAGGCGGGAGAAAGGGTTACGATGTCGCCCGCTTGGGCATGCTCAAGCGCTTCGTCAAGCGCCCCTTCGAGATTGGTTGCAGCGTAGACCGGCAGCTGAGCGTTTTCAAATGCCTTAAGGAAGCGAGCGCCCGCCGCGCCAAAACACACTACTGCCTTGCAATGAGCCTCGGCGCCAGCAACCAAATCAGCAAGGTCGGTGCCCTTATCGCATCCACCCAGCAAGACAATGGGACGCTCTTCGCCAAATGCGACAAGCGCCTTCAACGTCGCATCAACGTTTGTTGCCTTGGAATCGTTGTAGCAGTGAACGCCTGCGATGGTTCCGCAGGGCTCGATACGGTGCTCCAAGGGAGCAAAGGACTTCAGACCCTCCTCGATTTTCGCATCGTCGCAGCCCAACACGATGGCGCAAGAAGCCGCCGCAAGCGCGTTGGATGCATTGTGCTCGCCCTTGATCTGAAGTTCAGAAGCAGCACAAAGGGCATGTTTGACGCCCTTGAAATCTACCGTAAGTACACCATTGTCAAGGAATGCCGCGGCTTCGGAGCCACAGGCATCTTCACGCATGCTCTCGTTAAGACCATGACAGGTACCCAGCGGGATATAGGCGAACTTACGCTGTTCGACAGGCTGTTTCTTCAACTCGCGCACATAGGAGCGCACAACATCATTCGTGGCATCGAGCACCACCGTGCAGTTCTCATCGCAGTTGGCATATATCTTCTGCTTTGCCTGAGCATATGCCTCGAAGCTTCCATGCCATTTCAAATGATCGGGCGTGATGTTCAGCAACACGGCGACCTCGGGCTTGAAGAGCTTTGTGGACGCAAGTTGGTACGAGGAAACCTCGGCAACGTAGCATTCGACGTCGCCCGACGCCACTGCATCGATGCATGTGTCACCAATGTTGCCTACCGCCTGGGCCTTCTTTCCGCATGCGGTAAGGATATGAGCAGCCATCGCCGTAGTTGTGGTCTTGCCGTTAGTGCCTGTTATGGCAACCCATACGGAATCGGCGGCGCTTTCACGCCACGCAAATTCCACTTCGCTGATAACCTCTGTCGAAACCTCCCGAGCCGCATGATAGAAGTCGGAATTCTCAGAAATGCCCGGGCTGGCGATGCATATATCGAACGAGTCTTCAAAGCTATACGTATCGAAGAGCACCGTGGCGCCCTTCGTCTCGAACTCGGCGGCAGCGGCACGGCTCTTTTCCGTGGCTTCACCTGCCGCGATAACCAATTTCGAAACGCGCGAGCCAAGCAGGGCTGCACAATACTGCGCTGTGGCGGCACCCGACTTGCCCAGGCCCAAAACCAGGACAGCGCCCAAAGAATTGGGCGCATGTTTTTTGGAGGTATCAAAAGAAACAAACATGTTTTATCCCATCAACGACTGCGCAAAGTACAGGCAGAATCCAATACCGGCCAATGCTGCAGAGATAATCCAGAAACGAATAACGACCTTGACTTCGCTCCAGCCCTTCTTCTCAAAATGGTGGTGGAGTGGCGCCATAAGGAACAGACGTTTGCGCGTTTTCTTGAAATAGAGCACCTGAATGATTACCGAAAGGGCTTCCACAACGAACAAGCCGCCGATAATAAGCGAAAGCACTTCCGTCTTGGAAACGATTGCCAAGCAGCCAAGCGCCGTACCCAAAGCAAGAGATCCCGTATCGCCCATGAATATGTCGGCAGGATACGAGTTGAACCACAAAAAGCCGATGCAGCAGCCGGCAATTGCTGCAGATATGATAGCGGCATCAAGCACGCCGGCACGGAACGTGATAGCAGCCATTACTACCATCACGACCATAATGGTGCCGCCGAGCAAGCCATCAAGGCCATCGGTGAGGTTAGTTGCGTTGCTCATGCCCATAAGCAGAATATCGGCAAAGATCAGATAGATCCAAGGAATAGCGAACTCGCCACCAGCAGGCACCTGTATGGGCAAAGTGGTAGTAAGTACACCAAGATCAAGCGTGCAGACAAACGGAATGTCAACCGTGGGAGGAACCCCCAACCAGTTAACTGCAGCAAGCACAAAGGCAGTCGAGATAAAGAACTGACCGATGAGTTTCGCTTTTGGCGTAAGGCCGAGGGAACGTTCGTGGGCAACCTTCGATGCATCGTCAAATAAGCCCAATGCGCCCGTTGCCAACACGGCAGCCATGATGAGCCACGTTTCGGGAACCGGCTCGGCAAGAACGGCAACCACAACCGTAGCGGCGATGAGCATAATGATGCCGCCCATGGTGGGCGTACCCTGCTTCACCAAATGGCTCTCCGGACCATCGGCTCGAACCTGCTGGCCAATAAGGTGCGAGCGCAGGAACTTAATGAAGACCGGCATGAACGCCATGGTGACAATCGCGCCAAGGAAAACAGCCAGAAATACTACAAACGTCGGATATTGCGTAAAAGAAAGCATGCTAGTTCAACAACCCCTTAGCAATGCGGTCAAGCTCCATGGAGTGCGATGCCTTTACCAGAACCGCATCCCCCGAAGTCATATGTTCTTTCAAATAGGCAAGCGCCGCTTCGCGGCTGGGCATCTGGTGCACCTGTTGCTCAGGATAACCATCTCGGATTGCCGCCTGCGCAATGAAGCGAGACAACTCGCCAACGCACAAAAGACAATCAAGCGACGACGATGCAACGAACGAGCCAGCTTTTTCATGCCCCTCTTGCGTGAAATCACCCAGCTCACCCATGTCGCCCAGCACCGCAAACCTACGGCCCTCAACTTTCATTGAGCAGAGCAAAGCAAGCGAAGCGCACATTGAATCAGGATTGGCGTTGTAGGCATCGTTGATGACGGTGATACCGCTTTGGGCGCGAACCACTTCCTGGCGGCCCGATTCCGCCTGCGATGAGCCAAGACCGGCAACAATCGCATCAGCAGAAACACCGCATGCCCAACCAAGGGCAGCTGCCGCACATGCATTGTGGGCGTTATGGGCGCCGCGCAACGCTAACGCGCAGTGATGAACCCCATCGGGAAGATGGAGGGCAAACGAAGGACAGCCCTCTTCGTTGAGTTGGATGTCGGTCGCATAAGCGGCAAGCTCGGCCTCGGGAAGCCCGCTGGAGCAAACGCCCGAGCCATCATAAAGGAACGTCTTGATGTTCCGCTTGTCGAGCTTCGCCCACTCACGCTGCTTGGCGCAGTATCCGTCGGCGGCATTCAGCACAGCTATGCCCGAACCGTCAACCAAAGCATCGAGCACTTCGGCCTTAGCTCGTGCGATATTCTCCTTCGAACCCAAAAGCTCCATGTGGCATTCGCCCACATTGGTGATAAGCGAAATGTCCGGCTTCACGAACGCGCACAGCTCTTCAAGCTGACCCAAACCGCGCATACCCATTTCGACAACAACGAACTCGGTATCAGCGTTGGCCTCCAACAGCGTGCGGGGAACACCCAGCTCGTTGTTCTGGTTTGCCTTGGTTGCCACCGTCTTGAAAGTGGTGGAAAGAACATCGCGCACGAGGTTTTTCGTCGTAGTTTTTCCCATCGATCCTGTAAGTGCGATGACCTTGCCCTGCAAATGGCCGCGCCAACCACGAGCCAGAGCGGTAAATGCCTGAGCCGTTTCGTCGACACGCAGGATGGCGGCTCCTTCTGCTTTCGCAGTTTCGAGCACAGCATCGGGCAGCTCGTGCATCACCAATGCGGCAACGGCGCCCGAACGAAGGGCCCCCTCCACGAAATCGTGGCCATCAACGCGCTCGCCTGGCAAGGCAACATACACAAAGCCGGGCTTCACCTCTCGGGAATCCCACGTTACGCCGCATGCCTCTTTTTCAAAGTTTTGAGGCTCAACCAGGTAATCAGCCGAGGTGTATTCGGCGATTTTGCCAATAGGAAGACGCATAGAGTTAACCAAACACCTTCTCAAGTTCTTCGGCCGCTACCTCGCGATCGTCAAAATGATGCTTTTCGGTGCCGATGATCTGATAATCCTCGTGGCCCTTGCCTGCAATAAGAATGGCATCGCCAGCAGAAGCATGGGCAATCGCACAGGCAATAGCGCTGCGGCGATCGGGCTCAACGTCAAAGCGACCCTCGCCTTCGCGCATACCATCAAGAATGTCGTCGATGATGGTTTGCGGATTCTCAGTGCGAGGATTGTCGGAAGTAACCACTGCGTAATCGGCAGCCAGCGCTGCTTTGCCCATAATGGGACGCTTGCTCGAATCACGGTCGCCGCCACAGCCGAACACGACCAGGGTTTTATGATCGTCGTCGACCAATGCGGAAACCGAGGCGATGGCGTTTTCCAGGGCATCAGGGGTGTGGGCATAGTCAACGTACACCGAAATACCGCCATCATGCTCGGTGCGGACACGCTGCAAGCGACCCGGAACAGCCGGTGCATCGCGAAGTGCTTCGGCAATGGCAGAAGGCAAATAGCCCAGCTGCATGGCGACACCAAATGCGGTCATGACGTTCTCAACGTTAAAACGACCAACCAAAGGATACGTAAAGGTGATATTCGAACCACGCACGGAAAGCGTAACCGTAGTTTCAGCGGCGCCATACTCAACAGCAACCGGATGAATCTGGGCGGAAGCATCGAAGCCTGTGGTTATGATTGCATCTTCGTTTGCCGAACAACGCTTCAGAAGTTCTTTGCCCCACGCGCTTTCGATGTTGATAACGCGCTTGGCAGGGTAATCCTTCGAGAACAGGCGAGCCTTCGCTGCGAAGTACGATTCGAACGTCTTATGGTAGTCGAGGTGGTCCTGCGTAAGATTCGTAAACGCAGTAACCGCAAAGGAGGTTGCCCAGGTGCGGTCAAGGTCGAGCGCATGGGAGCTTACCTCCATGGAAACGACGCCGCAGTCTTCATCGCGCATCTGAGCAAGCAGCTCTTGCAGGTCGGGAGATTCGGGAGTGGTATGGCTCGAAGGGCGATGCTCGCCACCGATTTCAATGCCCACCGTGCCAATGAGGCCGGTACGGTTGCCCAAATGCTGGGCAATATGATCAACCAGATATGTGGTAGTGGTTTTGCCGTTGGTGCCCGTAACACCTACCAGGGAAAATTCCTTGGAGGGTTCGCCGTAGAAGCGGGATGCCATGCGCGCCATGGCCTTGCGGGAATCCTTTACCACGACCTCCGTGATATCGGTGGCATCTGCCAGATAGATCTTGCGCTCAACAATCAAAACGCGCGCGCCACGATCGATGGCGTCCTGAGCATAGGAGTGACCATCGCTCTTCAAGCCCACGATGCAGCAGAATGCATCACCTGGCTTTACGCAATCGCTTCGGTATGCAATGCCGGAAACCAGTTCGTTTGCATTGCCGATGATGGTGCAATCAATACCTTCGAACAGCTCTCCGCATGTCTTCTGAGTCATGAGAACCTCAATTCTGAGTGATGTTATAGCGATCAATCGCAAACGCCATTATATCCCGAAACGTCCCTACCGTTTTCCTTTCGCCAGGAACATCCGTAGCCCCCACGAAGCACACAAGATTCGTGGACGTATCGGGCAGATAACCGATAAACGAAAGATTGTACATGCCCTTCTTATAGCCGCCAGTATCAGAGGCTATTTCCGCCGTACCAGTCTTGCCCACAACGCGATAGCCCTTGATCTGGGCATCGGTTGCCGTACCGCGCTCTACCGTCTGCTGCATCATCGATTCAAGATCGCTGATAGCACCCGCATTATCGGTGATTTGGGCAGTTTCATAGCTACGACGCTCGGATTCGCTGGGGACGTCGGTTAGGAAATGGGGCGTGCAGGCCACGCCATCGTTGGCGAGCGCACCATAGAAACGCACCATTTCTATTGGCGTGGTGGTAAGGCCCTGGCCGAAACTGATGTTGTAGCCCTGCACGGTAGACCATTCGTTTTTAGGCGCAATACTACCCGACGCTTCGCCAGGATAGTCGACACCCGTCTTATCGCACAGCTGGAATTGCTGAATGTATTCGTACAAGCGCGTAAAGGTGAGGTCTTTCGCCACCAGCGAGATACCGACATTCGAGGAGTCGGCGATGATGGTGGATACGCTCATATCCTCCGAAGAACGCTCGTGGGAGTCGGTGATGGTATAGTCATCCACCTTGAGAGCCGCAGGACAGTAATAGGTTGAGTCAAGCGTCACTTTGCCATCGAGCAATGCGGCGAGCATGGTTAGCGGCTTCATAATCGAACCGGGTTCATATGCCGAAGAAATACCCGAAAGGTTCGTGGCGCCCTCTTTAATCTCGCTCAGATCGGTAATATCGAACGTCGGCGAAGAAGAGCACGCGTAGATTTCACCAGTTGCGGAGTCCATCAAAATAGCCGAGCCGCCTTTGCCCTGCACCTCTTCTACGCGAAGGGCGAGCGACTCTTCCAGCTTCTGCTGCATATCGACATCAATGGAAAGGACAATGTCCTGACCGTTCACCACTTCCGCGGTTACCTTTTCCGAACCAGGAACAGGCACACCTTCCTTACTGTACTCAGTGGTTTTATGGCCAGCTGTGCCGCCCAGGATATCGTCGTAATACAGCTCCAAGCCGGTAATAGCCTTACCGTCGGAATTCAAAATGCCGATGATCTGGCTTGCCGTTGCACCACATGGATACACACGCTTAGTGGTCTTCTCGAAGTCGACGCCCTCGATACTCAGATCCTTGATTTTTTTCATGCCATCTTCGTCGGCACCTTTATAGAGGTAAGCAAAGTTGGAATCGGTAGTGATTTTGTTCTTGTAATCCTGCACTTCCCCACCGAAAGCATCGGCAAGCGCCTGAGCCAGCTGGTCTACCTTGTCGGAACTTACCATATGGGGATGGCAGAAGACGTTGTAAGCATCAACGGTAGTTGCGAGGATGGTGCCGTTGCGGTCATAGATGGTGCCGCGACGCGGCTGAACGTCAACGGTAACCTCGCGCGAAGAATCACGATTGAGGTTCGCCTGAGCATCGATGACCATCAAGCCGAAGAGACGTATGGCCAGGATCAGGGCAAACGCGCAAAACAGCATCAAGAAGATTGCCAATCGGCCGTTCAATACGTCCATATCCATATGCATGCCGCGACCACCACGCTGAGGGCGCACGGGAGGCTGCTGGCGCTGAGATCGAGGAGCTGTGCCTTGGCGCTGGGGGCGACGCGAAGAGGACCTATCGTCCATAAGCGCTTATCCCTCAGAGGCAAGACGGGAAACGCTTTCCGAGAAGGAAAGGTTGCCCGCGGAATCGATAGCGACAGGGTCGGCGGAAAGCGTCATGGTGGAAGAATTCGTAGCAGCCGTCATGGAAAGACGCTCTCCTGCTTCGGTGCGAATGTTATTAGGATTGGAAAGAAGGCTCTCCTGCACGGCGAGCGATTCGCCCGCAGTACGCGCATCGGAAATCTGAGCGCGCAAGTCGCTCGACTGCGAGGCAATGCTGTATGCGGCAGAAGAGAGGCCTACGCGAACAAAGCCAATAACTAAAAACACGATTACACATGCAATGATGGCCTTGATGCCCAACACGGCACCATCGGAAAGCGTAGGGTATACCGCATGCTTGCGGCCAGGCACGACGCGAACAGAAGGGGCGCTTTCAAGGTGGCGAGCAGGGCGCGTAGCGGCATGATCGTAGCGGTATGCGGGCGCGCTTGACATCTGCTTACCTCCTTGCTTTACGACCTATTGTTCGACATATCAAGTTATGCGTTTTCGTCCAGGCGTTCGGCAACGCGAAGCTTTGCGCTACGCGAACGCGGATTACGCTCAATTTCCTCTTCAGACGGGAGCACTGGTTTGCGCGTGACCACTTTGAGTATCGGCTTGTTCCCACAAACGCATACAGGCAAATCGGGCGGACACGTGCAGCCCTTTGAATACTCGCGGAAAAAATCCTTCACGATGCGATCTTCAAGGGAGTGATAACTGATTACTGCGATGCGCCCACCGGGAGCAAGCCAGCGCACGGCCGACTCGAGTCCGCTTTTCAGCACATCAAGCTCACCGTTCACTTCGATTCGCAAAGCCTGAAATGTTCTCTTGGCTGGATGACCACCTGCACGGCGCGCCGAAGCGGGCACCGCGGCCTTGATGACATCTACGAGCTGTTCGCTGCTCGTAAGTGGCGCCTCTTCGCGAGCCGCCACGATGAAATCGGCGATGCGACTAGCCCATTTCTCGTCTGAGTAATGACGGATGACCCGAGCGAGATCTGCTGCGTTATAAGTGTTGACGATCTCAGCTGCGGTTAAAGTTTGGTTACTCGGATCCATCCGCATATCAAGAGGGCCAGTTTCCTTAAAGGAAAAGCCACGAGAAGGCGTGTCGATCTGCACCGAAGATACCCCGATGTCGAACAGAATCGCATCAATAGAGGGGATCTGGGCAGACACAAGAAGAGAATCCAATTCCCCGAAGTTGCCGGCGAGTACATCGACCTCTGGACGGACATCGTCGGGCAAAGCGGCCAAGCGCTCAGATGCGGCAGCACGTGCCACGTCGTCTTGGTCGATGCCTAGCAGATGGCCGGTTGAGCCAATGAGCTTTGCGGCTTCAAGGGAATGCCCTGCCCCACCGAGCGTTGCGTCTACGTACGTCTTTCCTTCGGAAAGCTTCAAGTACTTCATGCACTCAGGGAGCAAAACGGGAATATGCCGATATTCGCTTGTCATCGTTCGCGCGTCCTAACCAATCACATGCACAGGGCGGTAAGATCCGTATCAAGCAGGAACTGGTTCCAACGCTCTTCATCCCAAATCTCAATATGATCGCCATTGCCAACAATGACCACGTCTTTATCAAAACCTACCGTCTCACGCAGAGAAGGCGAGATATTGATACGACCCGCATTGTCGACTTCGCACTTAGAAGCACGAGAATTCAGCTTCAACTTAAGTCTGACCATATTGCTATCGCCAACGTTGAAGCCGCCTCGAGCTTCGAAAAGGCTATCTACCCACTTGTTGAAATCCTCGGTTTCGAAGATATACAAGCAGGTGCCATCAAGGCTCAGCGTCATTCTGAGATTGTCGGAGAGTTCCTTGCGGAAATCGGCAGGCAAAGACAAACGTCCCTTGGCATCAAGCTTGCGGCTGAATTCGCCAAGAAGTTCGCTCACGCCTCCCTCCTTCCTTGGGGGTATCTCGTGAAAGCTATTTTAGGTCAGGCTTCGCCACCTCGCAACACAAAATGGGATTTTCTCCCACTCTCTCCCCCTTACTCCCCCACCTAATGTTGTTGAAAGACGCACTATTTCTCAGTACGTCACTATATATTGTGCCTATAAGCCAAAAAGCACCCCTAGGTATCGGTTTTGGGAACGGTGGGAGAAGGTGGGGAATTTTTTCCATCCACCCTGTGCTCGTCTACATCTTCGCCATAAATCTCGCCATTGAACCATCGGTTTCAGGGCAAAACGACCCCATTCGCTCGCTTTAGGGGCAAAAGGGGGAGAAAGTGGGAGGCCCACCAAGGGCACCATGCTACTTTGAACCCGCACCAGAATCCAAAAACAAAAAATTGACCTAGATTGCAACTTTTTTGCGATTAGGGATTGTCGCAGGGCGCCAAGGTGCGGATCGGCA
>ERZ1026888.258-NODE-258-length-32447-cov-4.557946_pt1 | contig 32447 bp, 44 predicted proteins | sample MGYA00380174_ERZ1026888 | MGnify/ENA primary metagenome ERZ1026888 (study PRJEB33269, sample SAMEA4719810) | human gut metagenome | biome: human-associated habitat; feature: organic feature; material: feces | place: Cameroon | collected 2013-10 ...
ATTTAATTTGGTCAAACAGATTTGACACACCAGTTTTTTTTTGTTATTATATAAGCATAAAGGAGATGACAAGTGTGATTAAATTAGATTATACTCTAGAGTCTCCAGAAGAGCGTAAAGCGCTAGTTGAAAAGATAATTGCGGAAACGCCGGATATTAGTCCCGCGTATCTTGAAATTTTGGGTAATTATCTTGTTCTCTGCATGGAAAAGCAAGAGCGAAAAGAACGCAATATACTGACAGATAACCGTATGACTACGGTAAACAAGAGAGAATGTTCTTTCGAGGGTCTTGTTAGTTAGTTAGAGAACGGCGAAGATGGTATTTATAATTTAGTTAATGAAAATAAAAATGTAATTTTCCAACCGAAGATTTCGATTACAGATAAAGATTTAGAGACAATCCCCTGTTTGAAACAACTGCGAGATACTATAAACGCTTGGGAAGCAGCAGCGAAGCACGCCTCTGGTAAGACTGCTTTTATGATGAAGAAAGCGTTAATCGAAATGCGGAAAGACCAATATATTATTAAGCAGGCTTATTAGAAGCCAATCATTCCGTGTCGATTAACGAGATCTGCTAGAACACCGTTACCTCTTGATGATAAGAGCTATTTAGATGGCTCTGAGATTGTCATAGATGGTATTTCGTTAATGGATACTAAAGTGGTATCTGCTATTTTATGTAATTATTCTAAACTCAAGGAAGATAGTTGGGATTAGTTTGATGGAGATACTTGGTACTTGATGCAAGACTTTGATAATCTATGTACTAAAGCTCTTGCTGATTATCCCATCTATGACAGAATTGTTGAGTGGAAGATTGATGGTAGACCTAATAGTGAAATTCAAAAGTTACTTGATGAAGAGTTCCATCAAACTTATAGCGTAGAATATATTTCTAGCTTATGGCGCAATAAGATTCCAAAGGTAATTGCGGAATAGGCTAAAGAAGATTTCTTGATTTGGGAGTATACCAAGCGTGGATACCCCATGAAAAAATGCTCTAAGTGTGGGCAAATCAAGCCAGCAAACAACCTTTTCTTTTCAAAGAATAAGACAAGTAAAGATAATTGGTATTCTATTTGTAAGAAATGCCGTAATAAGAAAAGAGGTTGATTCGTATGGCTGGACAGCATTTTTGCAAGAAGTGCGGAAAGACTATGAATGATAGCGAGTTCTACACTTCTAAGAATGTAGAAAAGTATCCACCTGATGGAAAGATGGATATTTGCAAGAAATGTTTAACCATGCACGTCGATAACTGGGACCCAGAAACCTATAAATGGATTTTACAAGAAATTGATGTGCCTTATATTAAAGAAGAATGGGATGCTTTGTTAGAGAAATATGGCAAAGACCCTAAGAAAGTAACGGGCTTAACTATTATTGGTCGTTACTTATCTAAGATGAAGCTAAAGCAATGGACTTAGTATTCTTGGGCTGATACTGAGGCGCTTGAGGAAGAGCGTCGTATGCGCAAGATCAATCAGATGAAAGCGCAAGGTATGACCGGCGAAGAGATTGAAACTGAGCTTGCGACGGACAGAACTCCTCCTAAGCCAAAGGTTTTAACTGAGCCACAAGAAGCTGTAGGCACTCCTGAATACTATGACCCTTCAGAAGCTGACGATGACTTCTCAGATGAACTTACTGAGGAAGATAAAGTAATGTTGAGACTTAAGTGGGGCCGTGGATACCGCCCAGAGGAATGGGTGCGGTTAGAGCAATTATATAATGATATGATGGCTTCGTATGATATTCAGGGTGCTGGTATGAAAGATACTCTTATCATGATTTGTAAGACTTCTTTGAAGTCTAATTAGCTTCTAGATTGCGGCGATGTCGATGGCGCGCAGAAGATGATCAAGATGTATGACAGCTTGATGAAGAGCGCTAAACTCACAGCCGCGCAGAATAAAGCTGAATCTGGTGAGTTTGTAGACTCTATCGGTGAATTAGTTACGATTTGTGAGCGTGAAGGATTTATTCCTCGTTATTATACCGATGGGCCAATGGACAAGGTAGATAAAGTTCTACAAGACCTTCAACACTACACTTACTCTCTTGTTACAGAAGAAATGAATCTTGGTAACATGATTGATGCGTCTGTTAGAGCTATTGCTCAGGATAAGGAAAGAGAAGCTAAGATTGACGTTGATGGCGGCGACGAAGAAGATAGCGAGATTTACGATTATCCAGAAGATAAAGTATTGACTGATGCTGACTATGAAGAATTTGAAGAAATGAAACAATAGGAAGCAGAAAAGGATAAGGAATATTTGCGGGAGGTGGAGTAAATGGCATTAGCTGATTTATTAAACCTCTCCAATAAAAATAAAAAGATTGGTTTATCCGAGGAGCGTGTGCGGGCGATTATCCCTGCAGCGCGTCAATACATTGCTTTCTGGAGAGAATATCCTGACATCTTCGTCGATTTCCTTTAGACTGGTGGAGACCCCACTCGTAAAAAGGAGTTAAACTTCTTCTTCTATCAAAGGGTATTCTTGCGTGCGGCCATGCGCTACAAGTACGTATACATGGTATTCCCGCGTGCTTATTCTAAGTCTTTCCTATCTATCATGGTGCTAATGTGTAGATGTATCCTATATCCGAGAAGTAAATTGTTCGTTACTTCTGGTGGTAAGGAACAGGCTGCTGGCATTGCTAAAGAAAAGGTTTAGGAAATTTGTCAGAAGATTCCAGCATTTGAAAGAGAGATTGACTGGCGAAGAGGTAAGACTCAAGAAGGTAAAGACTATTGTAAGTATATTTTTAAGAATGGCTCTTACTTTGATAACGTTGCTGCAAGAGAGAGTTCTCGTGGTAAGCGTCGTCATGGAGGTCTAATTGAGGAATGTGTTGGTGTCGATGGCACCATTTTGAACGAAGTTCTTATTCCTCTAATGAACATTGACCGTGAGTGCATGGATGGTACTGTTCAAGAAGCAGAAACCTTGAATAAGAGCCAAATCTATGTCACAACCGCAGGCTGGAAGAACACTTTCCCATACAATAAGTTGATTCAGCTCTTGATTCGTATGGTTCTTGATCCAGAGAAAGCGATTGTTATGGGTGGTACTTGGCGTATCCCTGTATTAGTTGGTCTGCAAAGTAAAAACTTTGTTCAAGAACTAAAGCAGGACGGTACCTTTAATGAGGCTTCTTTTGATCGAGAGTATGAATCTCGTTGGAGCGGCACGGTTGAAGATGCGTTCTTCAATGGAGAAGTATTCGACCGTAACCGTAAATTACAACAACCAGAATATGAAGCTTCTGGTCGCTCTTCTGATAGAGCTTATTATGTCTTGTCCGTGGACGTTGGACGTAAGAAATGTCAAAGTGTAATTTGTGTTTTCAAAGTTACACCATAGTCGCAAGGACCTGCAATTAAGTCATTAGTTAATATGTTTACAATGGATGATGAACACTTTGAAGATTAGGCAATTAAGATTAAAAAGCTATATTATTAGTTCAAAGCTAAAACTGTTGTTATCGACGGTAATGGCTTGGGTGCTGGTCTAATGGACTATATGGTTAAGTCTCAAGTTGACCCTGAGACAGATGATTTCTTCCCTGATTTTGGCGTACAGAATGACGATGATGGAGAGTATAAGAAATATAGAACCGATAGAACAGAGTATGATGCTATTTATGAGATTAAAGCTAATGCGCCAATTAACACCGAAGCTCACAGTAACGCACAGACGCAGATGCGGGCTGGCAAGGTGAAGTTCTTAATTGATGAAAGAATTGCGAAAAACAAACTGTTAGGAACTAAAAAGGGTCAAGCAATGAAACCAGAAGAGAGAGCGGCGTATTTACAACCTTTCACTTATACTTCTATTCTGCGAGATGAAATGCTGAACTTGCGTGAGGAAAATGAAGGCGTTAATATTATTTTAAAGCAAGCAAATAAATCTATTACGAAGGATAAATTCTCAGCGTTTGAGTATGGTCTGTATTACATCAAGCAAGAGGAAGATAGTAAGCGAAAGAGAAAGAAAGGTCGCTTTGCTGATTTTATGTTTATTAGTTAAGTGGGCATAGTTAAATAATAGCCCTATTAGATTTTTTAGTAATAGATAGAGGATGTGATTTAATCTATGCGAGCATCAAGAGGAGAAATTAAGATACATGAGATCCTAGAGGCGAATGATATTAACTTTAAAGAAGAGTATGAATTCGCGGGATTGAAAGCCCCTAGTGGACGTCCTCTACGATTTGACTTTGCCGTTTTTGACGATGATGGTAATCTAGATTTCTTGATTGAATATCAAGGAAAATAGCATTATCAAGCAGTCAGTAAATTTGGCGGCAATAGAGGATTGTATCAATAGAAATATAATGATAATCAAAAGAGGAGATTCTGCGCATTGAAAGGTCTTACTTTAATAGAGATTCCGTACACGGATGAAAATATATTAACGTATGACTATATAATGCAGAAGGCCGGGTATTAAGGAGGTGACAAACCTTGCTTAAGCGCAGACAACAGGATATACGAGATAAAGGCTTTAATTTAATGGGCGAAGAAGATATGGCGCCACGTGATTATGCTAAAATGCGGGTGGGCATTCGTACCGTGGATAATGCACTCGTAAATCTTGGCACTTACAAGAAGGTCAACCCAAACTACGGCGATAAGGGCTTTGTTCTCAATGCTATTTACCGACATGATTACAAGACACTAAGAGAGATTTCTGAATATTTCTTTGAGTCTAGTGGTATTTATTACAGATTGTGTAAATACTTAGCCACTCTTTATAGATATGACTGGTATGTAACTCCTTACTTTACAGATGTATCTAAGGAAAAAGAAAATAAGATTCTTGGTGACTTTTCAAAGGTGCTATTGTACCTTGATCGATCTGACGTTAAGCGACTATGCGGAAATATTGCTCTCGATATTATGAAAGATGGTGTCTACTATGGCATCTTCGTAGATTTCGGGGATAGATTTGGTATTCAGAAACTTCCCGCTTCATACTGTCGTAATCGCTATTATTCTGGAGTTGATCCGATCGTAGAACTAAATCTTTAGTTCTTTGACGCCTATTTCTCTAATATCCAATAGAGAATGGCAATTCTAAAAACATTCCCCAAGGATGTTTAGCAAGGCTATGTCTTATACAAACAAGGCAAGCTTAAGGGGGATTATCCAGGAGACTTAAGTTGCTGGTATCCTCTCGACCCCGCAGTTTCGGTGAAGCTGGGATTGAATGATAGTTGTTTTCCACCTCTTGTTGGAGTTATTCCTTCTATCATTGACCTTGATCAAGCTCAAGAGTTAGATAGATAGAAGACAATGCAACAGCTATTAAAAATTATTATCCAGAAGTTGCCGCTTGATAAGAATGGTGACTTAATCTTCGACGTAGATGAAGCAAGAGACATTCATAATAACGCAGTAGCGATGCTCAAGCGCGCAGTTGGCGTAGATGTGCTTACTACTTTTGCTGATATTGAGAAGATTGATACTAAGGATAGTAATTCTAATACCACGACAGATGACCTTGAAAAAGTCGAGCGTACCGTGTTTAATAACGCTGGTATTTCTCGTAACTTATTCAATGCGGACGGCAACTTAGCGGTGACTAACGCTATTTTAACAGATGAAGCTAGTATTAGAGAAATACCTTTACAGTTTGCTAATTTGTTAAATAAGATAGTAGAAAAGTTTAACCGCAAAGGTCATTATGAATTTAGAGTATCAATGCTAGAGACTACGCAATTTAACTATAAGGAACTAGCTAAATTGTATAAAGAGCATGCACAAATGGGCTATCCCAAGATGTTGCCGCAAATTGCTCTTGGTCATTCTCAATCTAGTATCTTAGCTACTTTAACATTCGAAAATGAGATTCTACATCTATCTGAGATTATGATTCCGCCCATGATGAGTAGTACAATGAGTGGAAGCGTGGTCAAAAAAGATTAGAATGATTAGAATAACTCTCAGAATAAGTAGACAAGTTCAAGCACAACAAAAGTAACGGAGTAGAAACAGTCTGGTCGTCCGGAAAAGTCTGATGAGGCAAAGAGCGATAAGACGATTGCTAACCGTGAAAGCATGTCATAAGGAGGGATAGAACTTGCATATTAGTATTCCTATTGCTAACACATTGGAATTCATCAATGCGACTGAAATATCTCCTTTAATCAGCAAGTGTTAGGTGAAGGTCTGCTATGTAGGACAAAATCCCAACCGAAACGGAACTGTTATCACTAAGAAAGTTGCAACAGAGATGGGTAGAAAACTACCCGGTTCTCCTGTTGTTGGCTATTTTAATCAAGCAACAAACGATTTTGAAGGACACAACAAAGAGATTTCTCTGCGGGGTGGCGGAAATATCGAGGTACTTGATACCACTAAACCATACGGTTTCGTCCCTACGGACGCAAAAGTTTGGTTCCAAAAGTTTGATGATGAAGGCGTTGAGCGTGAGTATCTTGTAACTGAATGTTACATCTGGACGAGCGCTTACCCTGAATCTCAGCGACTATTCGAGCATGGCAACAATCAGTCTATGGAACTGAATAAAGAAACTCAAAAAGGTTTTTGGGCAAAAGATAATAATTCGGGTAGTAGATTTTTCATTTACAATGAAGCATTGATTGAAAAACTTTGTATTCTCGGAGAATCAGTTGAGCCATGCTTTGAGGGCGCACAATTCAAGACTGAATTCTCCCTAGAGAACATGAAAGAACTTAGAACTACTATGTTCTCTATGCTAACTGAATTACAGAAAACTTTGAATAAAGGAGGCTCTCACGAGACTATGGACGAGAATAAAAAGACTCTCGGCAATCCCGAGGATCCTAACTTCGAAGCAAAGAAGCAGCCTGAGGACGAGAACAAGAAGAATCCAGAAGGCAATCCTGCTCCAGAAGATAACAAGCCAAAGGACGGCGACAACAAGCCTGCCGATAATAACAAGGAAGAGCCTAAGAAGAAGTACAATCTTGATGAAGTAACTGAGTATACTGAGTTACTTGGTAAGTATGAGACTCTTCAGGGCGAATTTGAGACTCTTAAGCAGGAGAAGAGTGACCTTGAGACAGAGGTAACTTCTCTTAGAGAGTTCAAGCTAACTGCGGACCGCAAGGAAAAGCAGAGCATGATTGATGGTTTCTATATGCTAAGCGACGACGATAAAAAGGATGTCGTTGAGCATATTGATACTTATTCTTTAGATGACATTGAGGCGAAGCTGTCTATCATTTGTGTTCGCAACAAGGTCAACTTTAACCTTAATAACAACAATGAACAGGACGATGACCAGCCCAAGGGATTGTTTAATCTTGAAAATCCCGCTGATGATAATGTCCCAGAGTGGATTAAGGCAGTTCGCGAAACCGCGAAAAAGCTATAAGGAGGATTAAATAATATGGCTAAGAGTGCAAAGCGTTTAGGTAACGCTACTTTTGTAACTTACGGATATGGCCAGGTTGAACCTAACCATATGTCCGCTAAGCGCAATGGCCAGGTGTACGCTCAGCTTCCCGCAGCGGCAAGCATCGAGCTACTTGAGAATGGCCAGTTCGTAAAATACGATTATGCCAAGGGTGTCTGCGACTTTGATGGTGCAGGTCCATGGCGCATGGTTTTCAATGAAGTAAAGATTTATGAGGACCGCGAGACTGATGCTGATTTCGCTATGATTAAGGACCGCTACAATGCTCGTGTCTATAGCCCAATTGGCCAGACTAAGTCCGATCTTAAGACCGTTCTTGATTATAGTGGTGAGGCTGTCCGTGAGGGTAGCGACGCTGCTTTCAAGAAGGAAGTTGAGACTTTTAACTATCCTCAGCTGATGCCACAGGGCACTAAGATGGTTCCTCGTGTTATTGCTGTTCCTAGCGGTGACATTTGGACTACTAACACGATTAAGGCTGAAGCCGGCTCTCTAAGTGTTGGCGATGAACTTAAGATTGATACCGACGGTTATCTGACCAAGGGAACTGCCGCTGGTGGCGACGAAGATCCTAAGTTCGTGGTTGTAAAGGTTTACACCATGCCTGACCTACAGCCTGGCGTTAAAGTTCAGCGCATTGGTTGATAAGGAGGGTTAAAATAATGGATAAGGCTAATTTACTACAGTTGATGAAGAATGTAGCTAACGCTACTCCTTCTACTAACTTCTCTTATAATAACGAGAATCTCTCTTACAGCGCTATGAACGAGACTCTTCGTAGTGAACTCAATGCCCTTGTTGGCACTGAAGAGCTTTACGAGCAGAACAAGCGCTTGGTATTCTCTCTCATGGAGCAGACCATGGACGATATCGTTCCTAACCGTTTAATTAACGCTTATGGTCAGTTCGCTGAGATTCAGACATTTGCTCAGGGCGATCGCCCCGTCTTTAAGCGTAGAACTGGTAAGACTCGCGCTAAGCAGTTCATCACTCGTGTCGGTCTTGCCGGCGTATACGAGACCTTCAAGCTCGGTTCTGAGAGCTTCGAAGTTGGTACCAGTGCTATCGGCGGAGCCGCTCAGATCGGCTTCGAAGAGTTCCTTGATGGTCGTGTGAACTTCGCTGAACTCACTCAGATTATCATGGATGGTATGGACGAACTCATTTATCGTGAGATCGCTCAGGCTCTTATGGGCGCAGTTGATCAGCTTCCCGCTGCTAACCGCGTAAGCGCTGCTGGTTTTGATGAGGTTGGTCTTGACCGTCTTGTAACTACTGCAAGTGCTTATGGTACTCCTACCATTTACTGCACTCGTGAGTTTGCAGTAAAGATTGTCCCACAGGATGGCTGGATTTCTGATAACATGCGCGACGAGCGCTGGAACACCGGTTACCTCGCTAACTACAAGGGTGTTCGTGTTGTTATTCTTCCTCAGACTCTTGAGGATGAAACCAATAGCCGTAAGGTAATCGATCCTGGTTATGCTTGGGTTATTCCTTCTGGCGCCGGTGAGAAGCCTGTTAAGGTTGCTTTCGAGGGTACCACTCACGTTCGTGAGCGTAATGACAATGATGACTGGTCTCGTGACATCCAGGTCTACCGCAAGGTTGGCGTTGGTGTTATGATGACTAACAACATCTTCTCTTACGTTGATACTCAGCTTCAGGGCAAGCTTGACGTAATCTAATAAACTATTCGAGGGGATAGGGATATATCCCTATCCCCTTTAATTCATTATTTGAGAAAAAGGAGTTTTTAATTATGAAAGACCAGTGTAATGTTACTAACAAAAGCGCAGGCTTTGTTATTTATAATATTCCCGAATTGGGCGTCCGCAGAGAGTTTGCTCCCCATGAGACTAAACATATCAAGGTTGACGAGCTAGATTCTCTATCTATGATGGGCGGCGGAAAAGAGCTTATTTATAACTATCTCTTTATTAACGATGATGAAGTTCTTCGTCATTTACTTAATAGGGATGTAGAGCCAGAATATTATCTGACTGAGGAGCAGATTCCTAGTTGGATGGAGTCTTGTTCTATTGATGAATTTAAGGATGCTCTTGATTTTGCTCCTAATGGCACAAAAGATCTTATCAAGCAGTATGCTGTTAGCAAGCCATTAAACGATTATGATAAGAGAGAGGCTATTAAAACCCAGCTTGGTTTTGATGTGAGCAAAGCTATTGAAAATATGAAGCCCGATGAGGACGAAAAGAAGACTGGAAAGGTTATCAGCACTCCTGCGACCACCGGACGTCGTTCTTCTACTACTACAATCAAAAAGCCCGTGGAGGCTAAAGAGTAAGGGAGGTAATCCCCATGGATGAAAAGTATCCAATTCAAGGGGAGCCTACTCCCTTTATCGAGATATACAATCGTTTCTTCGGTAAGATTACTGATGATATGTATATGGAGTGGACTGAGGAAGACACCAAGAAAGATTTGCTAAATATCTTACTTGATGCCATCCCAGGGTTTGAATTTCCACGTTTCCCACTCTACGATTATGATGTAAATGGCGAGACTTTTAATTGCCATTTAACTTCCGAAGAAATTAACATTCTTGCGCTACTAATGTATAATACTTGGCTTCAGCGTCAAGTGGCGTCTGTTGAACAGACGAGAATGAAATACTCTGGTAGCGATTTCAAAATGACCTCTCAAGCAAACCATCTCGCTAAATTAATGGAACTTAAAAAAGAGGCTGAGCGTTAGGCGCATCATATGCAACGCCTCTATAAACGCAGAAAGATGATTGATAATAACGGCTCTATTAAGTCTAACTGGTCTACTCTTAGAGAAACGAGTACCTTCGATGGATAAGTATAATATTAACTTTCCAATGAGTACTATCGACCAAGATATGAAGAGACTTATCAATCAACTATGGAAGTTAATTCCTATGCGTGAAAATGGAGAAGATTGGGAGACACATCTAAAGACTATGCTAGAAGAAATTTCTGGCTTGGTCCATATTTACAAGGATAAAGTAGAAGGGTTAATTTTATTATCAAAGTTAGAGGGCTTAACCTCAGATGCTTGTAATGATTTTATGATTTATAGAAAGACTGTATTTAGATGTATCGACCTATTAACTCAGGTGGTTCGCAATGATTAATTTAGAATTAATGCGGAAGAGATTCGAGTGGCAAGGCGGTATTCACCAGGAAGACCGCATGATTAAGGATAAACAACGCACTTTACATAGGGCTTTGTTGTATTCTTATCAAGCCGCTTCGATTGAGATGGTTCAAAGAAATACAGAAGTGCTTGAAGTTGAACCCTCCGGTGTAGATGCGGACATGGGGGTTTATGGAGAGATTCGCGCTCTTATCAATCCAGATAAGGTAAAGCAGGATTACGACGACAAGATCGTTTCTATTGATTACGAGCATGGTTATGAACCCGGAGATGTATTTGAATGGAAGAAAACAAATACATACTGGTTAATCTATACTCAAGAGATTACCGAAGATGCCTACTTTAGAGGAGAAATAAGACGCTGTAGATATAAGATTCGTTTCAAGGATTAGGACGGAAATTGGTGTTCTACTTATGCGGCCATTCGAGGTCCTGTGGAGACACAAATCAACTCTATTCAAAAGAATCAATAGAGAATTGACACTCCTAATCTAAGTTTGAATATTCTTATGCCGCGCAATGAAAAAACACTTCATGCTTTTGATAGATATTCAGAATTTATCTTTGCAGGGAAGTGCTGGAAAGTTGAAGCTCCAGATTCGATTAGTATGAAGAATATTATCGAAGTCAATGCGGAAGAGAATTACTGGAATGATACCACTGATGATCTTGAAAAAGAGATGAAAGATGGTTTAGTTTTTGAGCCTACTAATCCTACTCCTGATAGCAAGATTGTTGGTGAGACTTTTATAAAGCCGAAAATTGCGGCTACTTACTCCGTCGATATTGCGGACGGAGAATGGAAGATACTTGAAAATGTACCTGCCTGTTTACAGGTAACTGGAAATTAGACAGCTACAGTGATTTGGAATAAAACTACAAGTGGTCAATTCACATTACAATGGACAAAGGGTAATGATGTAAGAGAAAAAGTCGTTGTAGTTGAATCATTGTATTGAGGTGATCGCGCATGAAACATAATTCATATGAGTACCCCAAGTCTAGTTTATTGGGTATGCCTAAAGACGCGGCAATTATTATTGACCGTATTCTATCAAATCCTAATCTCTTGAGATTATTAGTCTATGAAACAAGAGACTGGCAATCTCAGCCTTTACCAAGTGGAGAACAGATTAAGGAATTATTTACTAGTCACCAGATTTCATCTGTTCCTAAGATTAAGATTGATAGTAAAGAAAAAACCTATATTAGATTGACTTATGGCACTGTCATTAGAAACGCTTCAAATCCAGAATATCGAGATAATACATTTGGTATTGATATTATTTGTCACTATGACAACTGGGATTTAGGAGACTTTGAACTGCGCCCTTATAGGGTCGCGGGAGAGATAGATGCCATGCTCGATAAAACTCACTTGACCGGCATCGGAGAGCTTGAGTTTGTATCTGCTACCCCCTATGTATATAACGAAGAATTTGCGGGAGTGTCTCTGACCTATCTAGCTGTTAGAGGTCATGAGGACTAGAAAAATCCTGTAAATGGCTGACTATAGACTAGCTTTAATGGCCGGGATTGATATTCCTATTCCTGAATTACAATTAACTGTCCATGTCCCGACCATTAAAGATATAGCTTACATGGGCGAGTAGCAGTTTTTTATGGCTGTTCAATATATCTGTTTAGAGAAAGAGTCATTAGTATAGGACGAAACTCTTTTAGCGTCTTTGACTAATTTTCAAGTATTGATGAAAGTATTAGAGCAATCGTAGGATAAAGAAAAAAAGATTGCTTTGATTACTCTGCTTAAGTTACTTTTTCCTGAGTATACAGCAATGATTACCAAGAATAGTATTATCCTTACTATCGTTGGCGAGTCCGCTAAAACAGTAATGATAGACGATAGCAACTTTACTGTTTTCCAGAGCGTAATACGCGAGGTTTTATGCGTAAATAGCTTGTTTTAGGGTGAGAATGTTATTTACAATCCCGCCAATGACCGAGCTAAAGAAATTGCGGATAAGATCATGCGGAATCGCCGCAAGGTCGCTGAATAGAAAGGAGCAAGTAATGAAAGCGTTCTAACTCGTTATATTTCTATTTTAACAGTAGCTAAAGTGATTTCATTAAGTGAATGTGGAGCATTAAATATGTTTCAGCTATTTGATTTAATGGAGAGATATACGGGTTACGTTGAATGGGATACCGACCTTAAAGTTAGACTTGCGGGCGGGAAGCCCGATAAACAAGTTGAATCTTGGATGAAAGAATTACATCCCAATAAATAAGGAGGAAATATACTATGAGATTTGGCGTACGCGAAATTTGCGACGTAGCATTCCGTGCTAAGTCTAAGATGACTCTCGGCGGCCGCACTTTCTATAAGAATGAGCCTGTCATTTATTTCGACTCTCTAAAGACTTCTAGCCTTGAGGGCGCTTCTACCACAGTTTATGCAACTGGTGGACGTGGTAACACTCGTTTGATCGCATGGGAAGGCGAGCGTACTCTCACCTTCAATATGGAAGACGCTCTTATCAGTCCTGAGAGCCTGGCCATTCTTTCTGGTGCTGGTCTAGCTACCGCAACTGCCGATAAGCCTGTTTATGTTCACATGACTTCTCAGGTTCAGGTAGATGCTAAGAATACTATCGTAATTCCAGAAATCGCTTGCTGGAATGGCACTGCTACTGGTACTCCTGGCACTGGTACAGCAGCTGATTATAAGCATGCTAATGCTGACATCTTCTGCATGGTCCTAAGCGATGCTGGTACTGTTGATGTTGAGCCTTGTGTTCCTGCTGCAGTTGTTTACAGCGAGGGCAAGACCACTATTACCTGCTATGCAGATGGTAGCGATGGACATAAGGATCTTGAGGTTGGCAAGGTTGTTCTTGTTGACTACTACATCAAGAAGGTTTCCAACACCATGTTAATCGAAATCACCCCAGAGATTAAGGGTCAGAACTTCTACATTGAAGCTTCCACTCTGTTCCGTGATGAGAACACTGGTCTTGATATGCCTGCGGAATTTGTAATTCCTAATGGTAAGGTCCAGTCTAACTTCACTTTCTCTATGGCATCTAGCGGTGATCCTTCTACCTTCAGCTTCGTGGTTGACGCATTCCCTGGCTATACCAAGTTCGATCTTACCAAGAAAGTTCTTGCTGCTATCCAGGTTGTTATGGACGACGTAACTGCCGCAGAGGAGAAGAGAGAAGCCTGCAACGCGGGGGAATAAACACTCCGGACGGACATGACGCGGAGTTAAAAGATACAGAACCAGTCCGAACCCAATCTGCTGCTAAGCGACTGAGCTTTGTGGAAGATGAAGACGAGGACTTAATCTGAGTTTAAGGGAGGACTTAATGTCCTCCCTTTTTCTTTTTATCTGGAGGTAAAGGAGATGCCTAAAAAACATTATCTCGGTGATTAGAGCATGGCGATTGATGTTGATGCCTATGTTGATCACTTTTATATACACTATAAAACTGAAACTGCTAAAAATTTAATTCCGGGAGCGATTGGATATTTTGATGCTAAGAGAAATGAAGTGCTTGCTAAAATGCCTGAGCAAACAATAGAGGATTAGCTCAATGCAACCTTGACTAAGATGGACGGATAGGTAGCATCTGCGCGGTCTGTTAAGAAGATTTTAGATAGCTTAAATCAAGGTTCTTTATTAGACGAGACATTAGAATTAATAGCTTAGAAGATGAATACGTCAATCGAAACGGCTTATTCTAATGCAATTAACGGATAGGATTATACTTCTGCGGTGTCTACTGTTTAGTCTAAGTTTAATTCATCCTTAGCAAATGGGCCAATGACCAAAGAAGCGGGATTAGAATTTTTTGATTATATAGAAAAAGCATTAAATCTTATTGGAGAAAGTATGTCTTCGGCATAGCTTTCATCATTTAAGGCACTTCAACAAGTATTTACAGGCTAGGCATCTTGGTCTAATGAACTCGTTGCCGTATCTAAAGATTCCATCTCGATCGCAGCAGATGTGCTTAGATATCTAAATTCTGCGGCCGAGAAATTAACCACTACAGGTGGAGTTAGTAAAGCTTCCTTTTCATCCACTATATCGAATATTTTTTCTAGAGCCATCGGCGAAGAACTAGCTCGATAGATGGTATAGACTGCGTTATGGGATATTGAACAAGAGGCAGATAGAGCCGTGGATGGATTTGTTACCAGTTCTGGCGGAAAGTTGAAATGGGCTAGTGGACAAAGCGATGTGCGAGCCTCGGGCACAAATAAGACTTCTCAAAACAGAACAGCTAAAGTTGATTTATTAACTAATAATGTATTTGAGCTATCTACTACTGTAAATGGTAGTAATGTTACTATTGAGGTTGCCGCCAATGCATCAGTAAAATGGTAGTAGAAAACATCTAGAGCTATTCATATTGTTAGTAGAATGCCTTTAGCTTCTATTCTCGGAAGTGAATCCGCTAATGGTTAGCATTATGCATACAACATTATTGCTCATAGATTAAGCCCAAATGGACCTAATGGAAATTTCTATCAAGCCTATAATTCTATTCGAGCTAGCATAGCGGGTTCTTTCTTTACTCAATGGTTAACTGGTTCAGGTAATGCATTAACTTAGGCTGGTGGCATTGATAAAGCACAATTTCTAATGTGTAACGGTCGTATTTATTCTGTTATGAGTATTATTCGAAAAGTTTGTGAGAATACTCTCAAAGGAGTAAATGCAGATATCCGAGGTTTTATGGTTGATGGCGAGAAGAAAGTCAGCAACAAGTTTATTCAACCTTTTATGGGCGATAATTGGGTTTAGGATGTGACTTTAGCAAATGTTCGTAGCGAGATGGTTAAAAATGCCATTAACACTCTTACTATTTCTGGCAGTCTAAATCCTAATATATTAAAAGGATTATAAACTTGACAAAAGATTTCTTTTCTAGTATAATTAAAATATAAATGAGTTAAAGGAGTTAATACCTATGAAAATGACTTTTACTAAGCTGGGCTTGAAGGCTAAGAAAATTACCACTAACTGCCCGCTTACTGACGATATTACGCTCGAAATCCGCAATTATCTTCCTGTTGATGAAAAAGCTGATTTTATTCAGTTTATCGTTAACCATGCTCTTGATGACATGACAGGCTGTTTTAGTCCGGTAAGAATTGAGGTTTATTTCTCTATTGCTGTATGTAAATGGTACGCAAATATTACCTTTACAGAGAAGCAGATGGCAGAAGTTTCTAAGACTTATGACCTTTTGGAAGAGAATGGTGTGATTGACCAGATCGTTTCTACAATTCCAGAAGATGAAATCGAGTTTATGAAGGAACTCGTGAATGATACAGTTAGCGATATCGCTAGATATAATTCTTCTGCGGCTGGCATTATTCAGGCTATGACAGCTAATGCAGGTGGATTAGATTCACAGATTACTGAAATTTTAGACAAGATTAAGAATGGTGAGAATCTAGAGACTCTAGCCGTAATCAAAGATGTGGTTGGAAAAGATTAAGTAATCTAATTAAATTCTCAGATTAAGTAGAGAATTAAAAGGCTCTTGAGGATACTAATTCTCAAGAGCCTTTATTTTGTTATATAGGTGTTAAAGGAGGAAAAGGACTATGGCAAAGCGTCTAAATTATACGATTGGCGTTGATGCAGACACTAGTAAATTAGAAGCATCATTAAATGACGCCTTTAGTAGATTAAATAGAATTGGTTCATAGGTAAATCTTACTACGGATCTAAGAAACGCTTCGCAAGCTGCATTAGAACTTTCCAGCCATTTAAATAAAGCATTTAATCAATAGACTGGAAAATTTGACTTAGTTACATTTAACCAAAGTCTATCTGAGAGTGGCCGCACACTTGAGAGTTATGCTAACGATTTAATTAGCATCGGTCCCACTGGTGAGCAAGCATTCTTAAAGGTTGCTACCGCAATTACGCAAGCAGAATTACCCTTAAAGCGTACAAATAAATTATTTGACCAATTATGGGTAACTATGAAGAATACAATGCGCTGGCAATTAACCTCTAGCGTATTACACGGTTTTGTTGGTGCATTAGAGTAGGCTTATGGTTACTCTAAAGACCTAGATAGATCGCTCAATGAAATTCGTATCGTGAGTGAGAAATCTGCCGATGATATGAGCAAATTCGCTGAATAGGCTAATAAAGCAGCTAAAGCATTAAGCACAACTACTGTTGATTATACTGATGCTTCTCTGATTTACTATCAGCAAGGTTTAACGGATCAAGAGGTGCTTGATCGTACAGAAACCACGATTAAGATGGCTAATGTAGCTGGCACAACCGCAGAAACCGCGTCTCAGCAATTAACTGCTATCTGGAATAACTTCTATGATGGAAGTCAGAGTCTTGAACACTATGCTGACGTCATGGTGAAATTAGGTGCGGCGACTGCATCTAGCTCTGACGAAATTTCTGAAGGTATTGAGAAGTTTGCGGCAGTAGCTAACACAGTAGGATTAAGCTATGAGTATGCTGCATCTGCTCTTGCTACAGTCACTGCACAAACTCGTGAAAGTGCTAGTGTTGTTGGTACTGCATTTAGAACCTTATTCTCTCGTATTCAAGGTTTGAATCAAGGAGAGACTCTTGATGATGGAACTACCTTGAATAAGTATTCCCAAGCTCTTGCTAAAGTGGGGGTTCAAATTAAGGACACTAATGGAGAGCTTAAAGGTATGGATGAAATTCTCGACGACCTTGGCGGCAAATGGGATGGGTTAGCCCAAGATCAAAAGATTGCATTAGCTGAAACTGTTGCGGGCGTGCGTCAATGGACACAGTTAATCGCGTTGATGGACAACTGGGATTTCTTCAAAGAGAATTTAGCTATGGCGCAAGATGCGGATGGCGCTCTAGAGCAATAGGCCGAGGTTTACGCCGAGTCTTGGGAGGCTGCTAGAGATAGAACTAAGGCCGCCGCGGAAGATATTTATGATAGTTTAATCAATCCCGATTTTTATATTGGCGTTGATAATATGGTTACTCCATTGCTATCTAGAACCGCAGATGTGATTGACGCATTGGGTGGACTTCAAGGTGTTCTTGCTGTCGTTGCTCTTGGTATGAATAAGGTTTATGGAGATAAAATTGCTCAAAGCATGAGAGATATGGCAGTAAACCTAGGAATTATTACTGGTAAAGAGGCTGAACGAGCAAGAACTTTGCAGAGTGAAGCGGTTAATATTATCAATAATCTATCTAGTACCTATGCTGCTAATACCGCAGAGACCATGCGTTTGAATTTACTAAAGCAAGAAGTTTCTGTGCAGGGTGAAATTAACGCACAATATGATTAGCTAGATGAGCATCAAAAATAGGCTATTAGTAATGAAGAGTATAAACTCAATATTGTCAAGCAAGAACTGCAAGCTACGATTGATCGTATCGGTCAATTATAGAACTCTACCCATGAATTACAAGATACTATTTCTGTAAGCATTGGTACGGATGATTGGTAGACTAGACTAAGAGATGAAATTAGAGCGTGGAACCAAAATCATACCGCTGGCTATCAAATCAATATTGCTGTAAGAGCAAATTCTAATCTTGATACAGTCTATCAAAATATTATGCGAGAATTAGATTAGCTTACATAGAAACGCGCACCATTACAATAGGTATATGATCAGTTCTTAAAACTTGATAAAGCTAGCACTAATTACGAATAGAGTTTAAGAGAGTTAATTAGCGCATATGATAGTAGTGTGAATACAGCTCGAATGGATGCCCAGCAGTTGGAAAATTATCTTAAAGGAATAGGCACGCAGGCTTCTAATACAGGTAGAGAAATTCAAGAACTGGGTAATCTTCTTATTGAAATGGGTGCAGATAGACGCACAGTTACTCAATATATTGCATAGTTATCTCAATTATAGGCTGCCGTTGCACGTGGGGAAAAACAACAAGATTAGTATAATGACGCAGTAGAGAAATTTGTCCAATTTTTACATGATGGCATTCCAGTACAAAGAGATTGGGCGGCGACTTTAGTACAAGTTGGAACTACACTTTCTTAGATTTCTATTGGAATAAATGGAATTAACTCTTTATTTTAGACTTTTGATGAAATCTTATCTGGTGATGTAGATGCCGTAGATGCTTTTACTAAAATCCTAACCTCTTTATCAATGGTATTACCAGTTGTAGCAAATTTAGGTAAAGTCGTTAGAAGCGAGAATGTAAAAAATGCTATTCAATTTTTGGCAACTGGCGCGGCCGCGGGAACTGGCGCGGCAGGAGTAGCGACCTTTAGTGCTGCATTATATACATTATTACCTATTGTTGGTTTGGTTGTAGTTGCTATCTATGCTGTCGTTAAAGTTATTCAAGCATTATGGCCTAGCGCGGATAAGGCCCGTGAGAAAATCCAAAAGGCAACCGAAGCTTATGAAGAACAAACTTCTGCTTTAGAGTCTCTTAATTCTGAATTAAAGACCACTAAAGATAGAATTGATGAGCTAAACAGCCAAGATAGTTTAACTATTGTTGAGCAAGAAGAGCTTGAAAAACTCCAACAACAAGAAGCCTCTCTTGAAAGACAAATTAAGTTACAAGAAAAACTTGCTCAAGATGCTCAAAAAACATAGGCAAAAGAGATTGCGAAAAATTATAAGAGATCTACTAGCGATATTGCTTTTGGACCTGATTTGACGCAATATCGTGAGTTAAATGAAACAGACGCCAATGGTGATACAGTACGTGGTTTTGTAGATGCTGATACTTGGTTTAATAGTGTTACTAAAGGACTGCAAAAAGGGACTGATGAGTTTAACTATTATCAAGATTAGTATTTAGAATGGGTTAAACAAAATGAACAGATTACTGCTGAGTGGGTAACAGAAAATGCTGAAGCTATCCAGAGTGCAGAGGATAACTATAAGGCATATACTGACGCGATTGTTAGTGGGGCTATTGACTATGATCCAGATACAATCGCCGCCATGCAAGAGCAATTATCTGCAATCCGCAAAAATCTCTATTCTTCTGAGGGCGAGTATGAACAAGTTGTTCTTGAGCCTATTCTTGATGATCAAGCAGTAAAGCAAGTATCTACTTAGCTCTATAATGTATTGGCGAATGGCGATATTGAAGATGCGACAAGTTTAATTTCTGATTCTATTAAGAACGAGTTAATGCTTGCAGGCGTTAGCATAGATGAGTTTTTAGCCTATCTTGATAATAGAGTAGATGAAACTAAAGCCGCAGTTGAAGAAAAGTTCTCTGACTTTAATTTCGACGAATTAACTGGCGAAGATTGGAATATTTTAGCTACGGTCAATCTCGATAATTTTGATACCGTTGAAGAATTAAAAGATTTCTTAGACAATTATAAGACTAATGATATTAACGTCGATGTCAGTGGTATTGATGAACTTAAAGACCTGCTTGATACCTTAAATGCAAGTCAAAGCGCGCTTGAGACTGCGTTAAAGGCTTATAAAGATCAAGAAGGCTACCTAACTATGGATTAGGTCCAAGAATTAATTAACGCCGATGAAAGCTACGCACAGTATATCGTCAAAGTCGGAGATGCCTATAAGTTAACTAATCAGTCTCTACAAGCCCTCTTAGATTCTGAGCGTCAAGAGGAACAAATCCTTGATGCGACTATTGAGTCTATGAAGGATAAGTATGCCGTTAATACTGACTATGTTTAGAACTATGTCAATATGTGGGATGAACTAGTCGAACGTGCTAGCGAAGCTGATGCGGTAGATAACTATAACTTTACAGACCAAAGTGATGTTGATAGATTTAAGGAAAGAACGCAGGCTTTAAGTGAGAACGCGCAAGCTTATCGTGATGGAAAGATTTCTGCGGAAGAATATTTCTCTGCCATCAATACGAGAATTGGTAATATCAATGCTGGATTCCAAGAGCTAAATAAAGAGATTGATGATGACATTGATCAAACTGACTTGTATGAAGCTACTCTCGTAGCGGCGACCGGGTCTGTAGCTGATGGATTAGTAGATCTAAATAAGCAGTTTAAGTCTGGATCTATTAACATGGATGCGTACTATAGAGGGACTATTGCAGCAACTAAAACCTTAATTAGTGCGCAAAGTAAGCTTGATAAAAATATTACCAAGAACGCTGATGGCACTTGGGAACTCAAAGAAGGCGTCGACAGAACTACCGTTTCCGCGGAGGATTATGAACGAGCTATCTCTGATATAGCTAATCTAAATGCTTGGGAGAAACAGGTTGCTCAAGCGGAAGATATGACCGGAGTTGTTGATAGTTTAGTAGATAATTATGATTATTTAGTACAATATGCCGATAGTTTTGGTGCTATTGATTTTACTATTGATAATAATTTTGATACTACGACACAGCAATTCTAGGATATGTGTTCTAGCATTGGAGCGGAATTAACCAATCTTGAACAAACTAATAACGAATCTTATAAGCGCATTTTACAAGGTGTATTAGATTAGGGAATAACTTTAGCTGATGGATTAAATACTAGTTCTGCCGATTTGATGCAAGCAATGTCAACTGATGCCAATATTGCTAGCGCAGTTATCAATTCTACTATGCATGAAAGTGCAGGTACAATTACATCAGTATCTTAGGCGGCTGGTAGCGTTATCTCTGCATTAGGAGATTTAATTTCTAATTTTGATTATGAATTAAACTTCACTCCTTTTGTAAAGTCTTGGGGCAAGCTACAGATTGAAGATTGGTTAAAAGGTAATGCAACTTTACCTTTCGAATTGCCAACCTTGGGCTTGACAGTATCTGGTCAAGATAGTGGAGGTTCAATTTCGAACTTTGTAAATGCCCTTTCTGAAGCTGGTAGCTATCTGTCTTCATAGGGTACTGGCTCAGGACAAAATGGTATTTACGATTACGGCCAAGAGCCAGCAGATTTTGATCCGAATGGAGTACTTGACCCCAATAGAATTGGTTCTGATAATATCAGAGGTTCTGGTGGTAGCAAGGGTAAAACTTATGATAAAGAGGATTTAAAGACTCTTGAAGAAGTTGAAGACCGCTACCATGAGATTAACCGAGAAATCCAGAGACAAGATGATTTACTTGATGATTTAAGTAACGCTACAGATAGAGCTTGGGGAACCGATGCTCTTGATGGTTACGAGAATGAAATCAAGGCTCTTGAGAAGCAACAAGAGCTTTATAATCAAAAGCTGAAAGAAGCACAGGATTATCTAGTTCAAGACTCTGCCCTAGTTAAGAAGTATTTTGCAGACGCACAAATTGGCGCGGATGGTGAAATCACTAACTATGAGGATCTACTGCGAGAGAATCTTAATCTCTACAATGCCGCGGTTGAGCGTTATAATCTTGCTGTTGCTGGTAAGACTTTAAGCGAGGAAGAACATACTGCTCTTAAGAATTAGCTTGATGCAGAGAAGAAACTCTTTGAACAGCGCCAGAAAGCACTTGAGCAATACGAAAGCACTCTCGATGTTATTCGTGACACTACAGATAATATTCAGGAAAATGCTCGTTCTATTGCTGATAAGAAACTTGAGGAAATCAAGTTTAAGATGGAGATTGTCCTAGACGTAAAGTCTATGAAGGATGCCGTTAGAGACTTGTCTAAAGAAATTGCTGAAATGTTCGGTGATGCATTAACTCATGGACTTGAAAGTGCGAAACTGTCTGCGGAAGGAGCACAAGCTGAGGCCGCGTTACTACCTAGCTATCAAGAAGAGTGGAACTCTCTTAAAGAGCTTTATGAAAGCACTACAGATGACGCAGATAGACGAGCTATCATGGATGAAATCTAGAATCTACAAGGTAATATCGTGGATTCCGCGAAGGCTATCGCAGAATGGGCAAACTCTATTGAGGATATTGTTCCAGATGCTGTTGATGCGGCTTCTGAGAGATTTGCAGCATTCACAGATCAGCTAGAACATAATACCTCTGTATTAGATACTATTAAAGAGCTTTATACCCTGCAAGGTGTGACCTATAAGACTGCGGAAGGATTTAATCGTCTCCAAAAGAATAGCCAAGAAAAACTAAACGCTCAGTTGGCATCTGCCCAGCTACAAAGAGGCTGGTACGAACAGGCTGCTCAGAGATTAGAGGAAGCACAAGCAAAACTTGATTCTCTTGGTGGCGATGAAACAGATTTGCGTTACGACGCTTATAAGAAAGCAAGAGACGCATATCTAGAAGAGTTTAATGAAGCTCAAGAGGCTTATCTATCTTCTGCTAAAGAAGCTATGGAGACTGCACAAGATATGTATCTCCAGCAAATCGAGAAAGCCGTCTATGAATTTGGTCAAGCGGTATCCAATGGCGTTGGTCTTGACTTACTCCAAGATAAGTACGATCATTATATTGAGCAAAATGAACGCTACTTTGATAAAGTAAATGAGGCATATCAGGTTTCTGCTTGGTATAACAAGCTTCAACAAGACATTGACGACACTACCAATTCTGCGCATAAAGAGAGATTAAAGGCTCTTCAAGAAGAGATTAATCAACGCAGAGAAGGTAATAAGCTATCTCAGTATGACCTTGATATTCTCAATGCTAAATATCAAGTGTTACAGGCTCAGATGGCTCTTGAGGATGCTCAAAACGCTAAGAACCAAATTGAATTAGTAAGAGATAGCCAAGGTAACTGGAACTATCAATTTACTGCTAACCAAGATGATATTACCAATGCTCAGCAAAATCTTCTTGACGCAGAGAACGATTGGTATAATATCGCTAAACAACAGGTAACTGATGTAACTGGCGAGATTGTTTCTACTTGGCAAGAGTGTCAGGATAAGATTAAAGACATCTATTCCGACATGACCCTTACCGATGAAGAGCGTTCCGCGCAAGCGCAAGAAATCTATAAGTATTATAGCGAGAAGATTAAGTACCTCGAAGAGGAAAAGCAGAACGCAATCGCTGATATGACAGAAGCAGGTAATAAGAACCTAATTGATAATGCGATTATCACTGGTGATACTATTACTGACTTAACTGGTATCACATCAGAAGAATTACAGCAGTTAGTAGCCGATTCTGGTGAGAGCATCGCTGATATTCTGATGAAGAATAGCGAACAGCTAAAAGAGATTGCGGGCAACAATACCGATCTTATCGACAAGTTCAATAATACTTATGCCAAGGATCTTGATGACATGACTCAAAATACCACGAATTTTGAGGACGAACTCCGCAAGTTATTAGATCAAGCACAGCAAGATTTTGATAACTATAAGGACAAAGTTCAAAATGTCGCTTCTGAAACTGGTACTACTCTTGATGACTTGGCAAAAGAAACTGATAAGGTTTCTGAAGCTACAGATCAATTAAGAGAACGCGGCGATGAAGCTAAAGATACTTTATGGATTATGATTGATGCAGCTCAAAACGCCTCTGATGGTTATTTAGAGTTAGCACAATCTATCTGGGACACGGTTGAAGCGCTACAAGCCTTAGCATCTGCGCAAGCCAGCTATGCCGGTTCTAAATCTGGTATGAGTGGTTCTTCTTCTAAGAACTACGATAAGAATACTGACTATGCGGCTATGATTGAGCAAGGCTTAATCAATGGTTGGATTGATTATGGCGATGACACCTTCAACAGATTACTCAACCAGCGTGGAGATAAGATTACTGGTGAAGGTATGGATTATACTAACGAGAAAGAACAGTTCGGCGGATACCATAAGGGTGATTCCGCGCAAGGTTGGGCTGTTGGTTAGTATGATACCGAGGACGAATGGCGTAAGAATCTTGAGAACCTCAAGAAGAATTATGGCTTAAATACTGGTGGATATACTGGCTTGTTTGATGATGCGAAGCTCGCTTTCCTTCATCAAAAGGAGGTAGTGCTAAACCAGAGCGACACCGAGAATATCTTAGCGGCAGTTCAAGCTGTAAGAACTATTGGTACTGATTTGTTTAAGTCTATTGAGAAGTCTCTTGATGGTAATGCGATTGCGGCGATGACTCTTATGGGTCAGAAGCTCAATCCAGTAGCTACCATGCCAATTCAAGATTCTATTGAGCAAACTGTCCATATTGATAAGGTAGAGTTCCCGAACGTAACTAGCCGCACTGAAATCGAGGAAGCATTTATTAGTCTTACTAATGATGCCGCGCAATGGGCTAGAAGAAAGACTTAATAAGGAGAGCTTTTTAGCTCTCCTTATTAAAGGAGTGAAAGGAGATAAACATGAATAATATATCTGAACAGCTGTTGCAAGCTATGGATATTATTACGGAAGAAAAGCTAAGATAGTTAAAATATGATAAAACTATCCAAGCTACCGTTTATTCTATTGTAGATGTAGATACTGGAGAATATAAAGTCAGATATAATGGAAATATCTTTTCCGCGTTTAGCGAGGATACTAGTAAGAGTTATTCTATTAAAGATGTAGTTTACGTCAAGGTGCCAGAAGGTAACTTCTCTAATAAGAAGTTAATCACTTCTTTGGTAACTGCGAAATCCTTATCTGATGCTTAGTTATCCGATTTAACTAACTCTGTATTTGAAGTATCTCCTACTTTTGATGCATTGTATGATGGAGCTTATGACCCTCAACAAAGCTATGGAGTAATTGCGGGAGCGCCAGTTGGAGAGACCGGAAGTTCTATCTATATTTTTCAAAATAGCGAGGAATATGAGCAGAATGGGTATCACGGTTTATTCCAACAATACTCTAACAATTATGAATATATCCGCCTAAAAGCATCTTTCTTAACTCAGTTTCATAATGTCCATAACCAAGGTAATTATGGTATTGAGGTTGAGTTCTACACCAAGGATAATAGTAGCGTAAAGTATAGATTAGATCTCTAGAACTTTAACGGCAATCCTTATGGATTCTCAGTTTACTCTCCACAACAAATTATCCTTAAGGCGCAGAAGAACTATTTAATGGGACTTAAATCTATTAAGCTCTTTGAAGAAGACTTTATCTACGATAAAATTATTAAGAATGGCATAGTTACAGATGAAGAGAATAGAACTGTTGCTAATATTTTTGTGAAAGATATTTCCATTCAGTATGTTGATATGCAGGATTTGAGCGACACGACCTATTATCTCACGATTTCTGCTCCTAAAGGTATTGCCTTTACTGATAAAGTATCTAGCTTAAATTTGGTTGGACGCTTAATCTATAGTGGCGAAGATATTATGGATAGCAAGAAGTGCGTTTGCCAATGGTATGAGAGAGATTTAAGCGTGATTGTTGGTAGCGATGAGTATGACAAGTCCGCAGGCTTCGGATGGAAGAAGATTGAAGGACAGACTTCTAGTTCTCTTACTCTTGATGCAACAGATATTCTATATCAATAGAAGTATAAGCTAGTAGTTGTCTATAATGACAGTATTACGCTGACTGCGGAAATTGCTGTATGGAACCGTAATGCAAGCTATGACTATTCTATTGAGCAAGTTACTGATGGCGCTGATATTAAGCTACAGATTAGAAATAATGCTGATAGTGAGTCTTTGGTAGGAGATTGGTATTTATCTTATCCAGATGATAGCTACAGCTCTGTGCCGGAAGGAGAAAAGAAGTCCGAGATCGTCGTAAGTTCTTATTTGCAATACAGCTCTGTGACTTTCTATTGCATGGTATATAATTCTGCAGGAGAGTTTATCGGAACTTTAGAACATACTATTGTGAATAGTGAAAGTGAAGACGATGTAACTATTAGTTATATCGGTGAAGATTCCTTTAGATACGATGCCAATGGCGATATTTCTATCGAAGATGCAGAGAAAGAAAGAACTCTATAGGTTAATCTAGCATGGAAGGAAGGATTCGGCACTTCTTACTTTGTGTCTTGGTTAATGAAAGATGCGAATAATAAAGAGTACGAAATTCCTACGTCTAAAGAGCTTGCTTATAGTCCGGATAACTCCATGCTTGAGAATATTTGGGTTGACAAATATAATATTTTACACTACAATATTAAATAGAAGTATAGAGTTAATTTCAGTAATAATACAGTTATTGTAAAAATAAGAACAATTACAGAATCTATTTATCTATTTAATAAAGAGATTCTTTGCTTGAAAGATGGCGACTAGGGAACTAATGGTACTACCTATATTACCGCAATTCGTCCATGCAACTCAGACGGCGTAAAGCTGAGCGGATTACAACCCTTAAGATATAATAATGGATGGACTAATGACATTAGAGTTCGTTGTTATGTCTATAAAGACGGAGAGTTGATTAACGGTAATAGTAAGTATTCTATCACCTATAAGTGGTAGGGAACAAACGTCACAGTAGAGAACAGAGAAGTAGTTACTGACTCCGTTGATCGAGTTTTAGTGCGCGGTATACCTACGATTTCCGCGGATACCGCTAGTGCAGAGTTAGCTTTCTATGTGAGAGTTCAAGTTACTATCAGAGATGATAATAGCTCGGTTGATATCTACGCCTCTTATCCTCTTGATGTTATCGTTGGTTCTACCTTGGCGAGTGCTATTGATATTGACACTATCCCGTCTTATATCAAGTATAACTCTTCTGGTTTAACTCCATCTTTCTATAGTAATGATATTAACTTCTACTATAATGATGTAGCTTATAATGATAACATTACTTCGCTAAATACCAATATCCTTACTATTAAGACTGACAATGGTAAGAAGTATTTAGAGCCAGCTTCTAGCTTTATCTTTGAGAATATTAAGGATAACGATTAGAGCAATATCGGAGTATTAAATCTTGCTATTCCAAATAGCAATGATAGACTGATTCATCCAATTATCATGTATCTCGATACCTATGGTAACGAAGCTATCAATGGCTGGGATGGAACAGCTCTTGATACCGGCGACGGAGAGTATGTGTTCGCTCCACAAGTTGGCGCAGGAACAAAAGATAGCTAGAATAGATTTACTGGCGTGGTCATGGGTAAAGACAGCGGCCAGGATAAAGTAGGTTTATATGGCTATCAAGCTGGTGTTAATACTTTCGGTTTGATGGAGGATGGTACCGCGTTCTTCGGAGCTTCTAGCGGAGGCGGCCGCATTGAGATTAACGGTAAATCCGGTTCTATTAAAGGCGGAGGCGGAGGAGACAACTCCACGGGTATGACTATTAACTTTGCCGATCTTAATCCTGGTAACAATACAACTGCTATTAAGATAGGCGGAGGAGTTTTTGAGGTTACCTATAATGGTGCTTTAAAGGCAACATCTGCGACTATTGAAGGTTAGATTTTTGCTCAATCTGGTAAGATTGGTTGCACTAGTAGAAGTAGCAACGACGGTTGGATTATCATGAAAAATAAAATATATAGTGGCACTGGTGCAACAAGAGTAGAATTAGATAGTAATGGAGATAAAGACGAAGATGGTAATCTGATAGAGCCAATGGCAATTTGGGCTGGCGCTACAAGTTCAACCTCCGCGAGAGATAGCCATTTCGCTGTTTCTAAGAAAGGTGAACTCTACGCTAAGGAAGGTAATATCGGCGGATGGATTCTTAAGAGTCGATCTTTATCTAGCAGTAACAATAAGATTGGTATGGCTAGCTCTGGTACTTATGTATTTTGGTCTGGCGCAGATACTGGCAATCCTGGTGACACTCCAGATTTCAGTAAGAGTGGTACCTACTTCTATATTACCAGCGGTGGAAAACTCTCTTGTAAGAATGCAGAAGTACGTGGTAATATTACTGCAGATAGACTTGAATGTGATAATGGCGAGATCGGTGGATGGACTATCAGTAGTAGTTCTCTACGTGGTGGAAGCACCTATCTATATTCTAGCGGTCGAATTGTTTGTAATGATTTAAGTTGCGATGGCGGCGATATTGGCGGATGGGATATTAGTTCTGATGGACTTTATAAAGGAAATACCTGTTTAACTCCTACTATGTTAGGAACATTATAGGTTGATATTTATGATGCTCTCAATGGCAATAGATTAGGTTATCTAGGATTTGTTAGTGGTGCTGACGACGCTGGTTTAACTCGAAATATAGGTATTGTTACGTAGAGTTCTGGTCAAAGTATTATCCTTGATTCTGCTAGAAACATTGCTTTAAAAGGTAATCATTTATATTGTAAAATAGATGCAGCTAATCAATTTGGTATTTATGCTAGATTCGCTTAAGGAGATGAATTAAATGGGTTCTGTCGCATTAAATTTATCATCTTATACCAAAGTTGGTCGTTACTCTGCGACTATTTCCTGTAGTGCATGGGATTGGCCGTATCCTAGTGATGCTGGAACTCATGAAACAGGTGATGATGAGAATGGCTCTAGTACAACGATTTCATATAGCAATACTATATGGAGTTGGACTTTTAATGATGGCGGTACAGCCTCCACGAAAGAGCCAACTCATCAATTTACTGGGCTTACTGCTGGTACGAAAAATACCTGTAGAGGTACTTTATCAGTAAAATGCACTAGAACAGTAACTACTAAAACGTGGAAAACAACGACTATTAAAGTGCCAGACGGTAAAGATGAGAATGGTAATACAATCTATAAAGATGAAAAGAAGAAAACGACTACGACAACAGGGCCTACTTCTACATCTTATAGCTTAGGCTCAGCATCAGACTCTATCGCCGTATATACTAAGCCAGCCGAATTTTCATGGGGTAGTGGTGTAGCAACCGATAAAACCATTTAGGTATCTGATGGGCTATCAGCTAGCAAGTGGAATACTTTAGTCACAAGAACGGAACAGCGAGATAATTGGAAAGAATAGTCTGGCGGAGCCGATTATAGTGACGCGGAGGTTAGTTCTGGTGAATTAGTTACAGCCGCTAAATATAACATTCTAGCTAAAGCATTGGGCGTGGGCCAAGTAACAGCGCATACAGATAGAACTACCGGCACACTTATTACTGCCAATGTATTTATCGCATTATAGACTGCGGTTAATGCATGAGTTAAAGGAGATAACCATGTTAAATAAAGATATTGTTACAATGTATCGTGGACTAACAAGCTTGGCTTCCGATCTGGAAACCAAGCTTCCCGCGAAGGTATCATTTGCTATTGTTAGGAATATTAAGCTCTTAACTCCTATTGTTGAAGATATTGATTTTGCTCGTCAATCAGTTGCAGCAACCTATGGAGTAGAAGTCGAAGGTGGATACAGTATTCCTGAATAGCAAATAGATACAGTTAATTAGGAGTTAACTGCGATTGCGGAAACAGAAGTTGATGTTCCTATTGTTAAAGTTAAAATGTCAGATATTGAGAACTTGAATATCTCTGTTGGTATCGCAGAAGCCCTTGAGTTTATGGTAGAGGAAGAGATTTAAGTCTCTTCCTCTTTTCTTTTTGCTTGGACGGATTTAATTATCTTAACCAAAGCAATTTTTATAATATATAGAGTTAGAGAAAAAGGAGGCGCGGAATATGCCAATTAGTATTTATCCGCCTACTTTATAGAGTACATAGCCTGCGTTTCTAGCTACTACACCAGACTATGAAATCAAGTATACTCTATAGAAGGTGACAAGTGCTGAGACTATTAAACATATTCAAATTCGAGTAGTTGAATAGCGCTCAAATTCTAGCATTGTAAATACTTCGAGATACCCAGATAATATTATCTATAAGAATGTAGATTTAACTAAAGAATCTAGTCCTTATGGAATTAAAATTCTAACTGCGGACTTGCGGAAATCTTGGTCACCGGGCGTATGCTATAAGATTCAGTTGCGTTTTGGTTCTACTAGTTTTCCTACTGACTTAAGTTCTTTTGCCACATGGAAGAAAGAGCAGATTAATAATCAGACTTTCTCTGAGTGGTCTACTGTCATGGTTATTAAAGCTATCGCGCAACCAGAGATTTACATTGAAAATGCGGGTACTTTAAGAACCGATGTTATTGCTAGCAAGCAGACAGAGGCTAGCTTAACTCCATTATTCGTAGGAGACTACATTGATAATGCTTCTGAGGAGCCGTTGGAGAAATATAAGTTTGAACTCTATGATGAAAACGGAGAAGATTTAATCGAATCATCTGATTGGATTCAAGCTGTGAGTGGCAAGAATTATTCTTACCGATTTAAGACTATGTTAACCAATAACTAGTCTTATAAAGTTTATTTCTCTATTGTGACGCGCAATGGCTATGAAGCAAGAGCATCTTATGACTTCCAAGCTGTTAAAGTATATCTGGAAGCATTAGAAGGCGTAACAATGCGAGTAGATGATGCAGATGTTTATTGCCGTGAGAATGGTTGTATGCGGGTTTATCTAACTGCAAAGAGTCCATTAACTGGATGCTATGTGCTTACCCGCGCATCTGAGGAAAGTAATTATCAAGTATACGAGGACTTAAAGTATTTTAATTACTTTGAAGAAATGCTTGATGATAGCTTGATTTATACAGACTTTATTATTGAGAGCGGTATCAAGTATAAGTATGCTTTCTAGTATCAAAACTCTCAAGGATTGCGGAGCGCACCTTTGCAGGAAAGCGGCTCTACTATTCCAGCGAGAAGCGTTAATTTTGAATATTCTTATCTCTATAGAGATGGAGTACAACTGCGCTTAAAGTATAACCAAAAGCTCAGTAGTTTTAAGCATACGGTACTAGCAAGCAAGCAAGATACCCTCGGAGACCAATTCCCGCATTTAGCGAAGAATGGTTATGCTTATTATGCTGAGTTTCCTATTAGCGGTTTAATTAGCTTCTAGATGGATGAAGACTAGACTTTCTTTACTTTAGGAACAGATGGTTATTATTATAATAACGAGTTAGCAATTCCTAAAGATAAGTTTAGTGTATCTACTGCGACGAGAGGGGAGACTACAGCTCCTTCTTATCTTGCTATTGATACCAATATTACTGATGATAATATTTTTATAGAGCGTAAGTTTAGAGAGAAAGCAGAATAGTTCCTTAATGACTTTACTTATAAACTCTATAAATCTCCTACTGAGGGGAATATTATTGTTGGTTTAATGAATGTATCAATGACACCTAATGCATCTCTAGGACGCATGATTTTTGAGTTCTCTGCTACTGCTTATGAAGTTCTAGAGAATACGCTTGAAAATCTTGACGAGATTGGCATTACAGATGTGGGAGTTTTCAGTAATGAAGTATCTACCGAAGAACAATCTGCGTTTGGTTAGATTAGTGGTATCTATTCAGGATGTCCTGAAGGAAATGACATATATGCTTTGATTAAGCAGTAGGAAGAGATTGCAGTTGGCGATGGTCGATACAAATTGTCTCTTGTCAATGTCGATTCTTTCTGGATTGAGAGATATCCGACCATTGACTTTGATGGTAAGATTTACGAGTTAGAGGCAAAGAAGGCTGAACAAGAGCAAGCTGGAGAAGATACTAAAGAAACAGAAGCTGAACTCACTCGTTGGGCAGCGCTAAAAGAAGCCGCGAGTAATGCTCCATCTTCTGCGGTTAAACTTACTGTTAATGGAACTGATATTATTGTAGCTCCAAATAGACTGTATAGCATCCGAGAGGGCGTTAGTTCTTTAAGTATGGAATCTGTTAAATATCCTATTATCGTAAATTATGTCTGCTCTTTAACAAGAGAAAGAAATGATGAAGTAGGCGAAGTAGAATCCATTGATACATCTCGTATTTGGGGTTAGATTTCTGGTATCTTTAGTGGAACTGATAAAGTTTTGAAGAATTATAAATATCACTATGGGCCTGGCGAAACTCCGTATCGCGTCTATAGTGATTCTACTGCGGAGGAAGATAAGTTAGGCCGTATTTTGGTAGATAATACGAACTATAATGTCTATAAGACTGTCAATCTATATGATATTATAGAAGAAGAAACTCGCAAGCAAGTAGAATTTATCTATAATATTCAAGGCGGATTTGAGCAAGATGAAGATGGTAAATGGACAGACGGAATTATCTATTATTCTTTCTCTGACATTACTTCCTTTGATATTGAAGCAGACCCGCAGAC
>ERZ1026888.259-NODE-259-length-32367-cov-41.067529_pt1 | contig 32367 bp, 29 predicted proteins | sample MGYA00380174_ERZ1026888 | MGnify/ENA primary metagenome ERZ1026888 (study PRJEB33269, sample SAMEA4719810) | human gut metagenome | biome: human-associated habitat; feature: organic feature; material: feces | place: Cameroon | collected 2013-10 ...
ACAAGAACGAGAAAGGCAGTACATCTCACAATGATTACAACGATGGGGTTAATGCAAAACTCATACGCATGGGATATACAATCTGTTGTCACTATGGATGACTTATTCATATAAAGGCATAGAGAGAAGAGTATAAAACCACGACAGAGAACGATGAAAACGTGGGTTTTGGCGATTGCTTGAGTATCGCCAAAACCCATTTTTTACACCGTAAGAAGCGAGGTTATTTCTTACTCAAGTCCAGCACCATCTTACCGACCCAAATGGCACTCTTGCCATTCTGGTCAACAGGCACTGGCTTGCCATCCAAATCCTTCACATACTGCAAATCCTTGAAGTAGGTGTGGCTATGTCCACCCAACACCAAGTCGATGTAGCGAGAACCAGGAATCATCTCGGTATCATCGTCTCCATCCACATCCCAACCTAAGTGGGAAAGACAGATGATGACATCACACTTCTCCTTCTTCTTCAAGAACTCAGCCATCTCTCGACCTTTCGCTACAGGATCCTCATACTTGATGACTCCATAGTTGGCCTCACTGACCAAACCTTTCAACTCAGGACAAAGTCCGAAGACACCAATCTTGACACCTTGGCGATGGAGAATCACGTAAGGCTTGACGATGCTTGCCAATTCTGTACCCGTGAAATCGTAGTTGGCACAGACGATAGGGAACTTCGCCATCTTGAAGATACGCACCATATTGTCAATGCCAAAGTCAAACTCATGGTTGCCGATGGTAGCAGCGTCATACTTCATCTCGTTCATCAAGCCAACCTCCACGTCGCCCTTGAAGAGCGAATAGTAAGGAGAACCTTGCGAAAAGTCGCCACTATCGAAAAGCAAGAGGTCAGGATGAACCTTTCTCTCTTCCTTGATCATCGCCACACGGCGAAGATAACCACCACGATTTGCCATCGCCGTATCAGCGAGGTTCGGATTGATAGGCATCACACAAGAATGGGTATCATTGGTATGGAGCACTACCAGTTGCTTTACTGGTCGATTAGCCTTCTTGCCCTCGGCTTGCATTTGGACAGGCTGCATCACCAACATAGTGAAAGCCAGCCCTATATATAATAATGTATGTTTCAGCATAAATATCCTAATCTATTATTTACTAATCCACTACGACTCTTCCTTCCACCTGAGACTCTACGCTCTCGCCTTTCGCCATCTTCTCGCGGAAGTAGCTTATGATGATATAGCGCACGTTGTTCTCCTTTGCCTTAGGAGCTACGACATCGGTGCCACTCTTGAAAGCGACGAGCTGGTCATTTCCCTCGGCGAGATAATCCAAGGTGGCAATACGATATGGCTTCTGTGGGTCAACTGGTTCGCCATTGATGGTGGCACTCTTGAGTTGTCCATCCTTGGTAATGACAAGGCGCACGGCATGGCTCAGTCCCTCACCGCCACGATGAGCGATCTGCTGGAAAAGTTCCGTCACCTTCTCACCCGTCAAGGTCAAGAAGCAAATCTTGTTCTCGAAAGGAGCCATGTCGTTGACATCTCCCACCGTCACCTTGCCCTTGGCAAGATTGGAGCGGATACCTCCCATATTATACACGGCGAAGACCGGTTGCTCATGGAAGTCTCTTCCACCCCATACGAGGATGTCGGTGAGCAAGTTACTGAGTTCGCTCTCTGGACGATGGCGAGTCATGTCATGGGAAAGAGTTCCCACAACAGGTCCCATGATGCTGTCCACCTTATTCTTATATGGAGCGATAAAGGCTGCAGCCTCAGCATCAGGCTGGGCATCCCATTGTTTGTCTATCAAGATGCGAGTACGTTCCACTTTTGCCACCTTGTATTTTTGGGCGGCACAAGGATTGGCAATGAGCAAGAAGGTTGCAGATGCCAATGCTAAAAATGTTTTCTGTCGATTTCTCATACCTATTATTACTATTGTGTGTGCAAAGTTACAAAATAAATCGGCGAAATCGGCGAAATCGGCAAGAAAAAGCCATCACAATCAAAGAAAAAAGATGAAAAACGACGTGAAAGTCCAAAGAAAGTACCTGAAAATTTGCGAGATACGAGAAAAAGTCGTAACTTTGCACCCGCTTTTCGGCGTAACCGCTGTTGTCTGGGCAGAAGTGTTGCCCGTCCATGTTGCGTTGGAACGACAAACAATTTTTAATTTTATACAAAAAATGGATTTGATTAAAGTTGCTGAAGAAGCATTTGCAACCGGCAAGAAGTTCCCTGAGTTCAAGGCAGGTGATACTATCACAGTCGCTTACAAAATCGTCGAGGGTACTAAGGAGCGTATCCAGCTCTATCGTGGTGTTGTTATCAAGATCTCTGGTCATGGTGACAAGAAGCGTTTTACAGTTCGCAAGATGTCTGGTACTGTAGGTGTTGAGCGTATTTTCCCTATCGAGTCACCAGCTATCGATTCTATCGAGGTGAACAAGCGTGGTAAGGTACGTCGCGCTAAGTTGTATTACTTGCGTGCTCTTACTGGTAAGAAGGCTCGTATCGCTGAGAAGAAGACTGTTACCAAGGGTGCAGAGTAATTCTCTTGCTTACTATCCTAGTAAAAAAGATAAAAAGGAGATTCCTTGCAAGCGTGCTTGCGGAATCTCCTTTTTTCGTGTCCTTTCATTTGTGTCCTTTCTTTTGATTGAGGATGAGTCTTTCGACAAAGGATGATAATCATAGACTAGTCGATGTCATCCGACGAACCATCCTTGAGCTCATGATCCTCATCCGTGTCATAGCTCAAGTTGCCATCGTCCTCACCATCGAGGGCCTCATGGAAGTCGTCCCAACTCTGATAGCCAACGAAGAGTGCCAACTTATTGAGTGTCTCACGACTAGGCTTTTCCTTTCCACTCACATAATTCCATACCTTATGCAGTCCCTGTGCGCTCACCATCAGATGGTGCTTCACAGAGAAGATGGAAGCTAGTTTCTCAAAGTCAGAACCTACGTGAATCTTTTTACCGATTTTCTTCTCCACTTCATGCGTGAGAAGCTTTAAATCATTTTTCATAAACGTATGAGTTTTGCGATTCTCTATAATAACATTACTAACGTATTCTCTATATCACTAACTATTTGTGTGCAAAATTACAAAAAAGTTTGTTTCCATGATAGTAAAAAGCGAGAAATTTTGTACCTTTGCAGCAAATTCTTAATAAATACATCTTTGCAATGAAAGAATTAGCACTCAAGTACGGATGTAATCCGAACCAGAAGCCTTCCAGAATCTTCATGGAGGATGGAAGCGAACTCCCTATCGAAGTGGTTAACGGCCGTCCTGGCTACATCAACTTCCTCGATGCCTTCAATTCTTGGCAATTGGTCAAGGAGCTCAAGGCTGCCACTGGTCTCCCAGCCGCAGCAAGTTTCAAGCACGTTTCTCCAGCTGGCGCAGCAGTGGGATTGCCACTGAGCGACACCTTGAAGAAGATTTACTTCTGTGATGATGTCAAGTTTGAACTCTCCCCATTGGCTTGTGCCTACGTTCGTGCCCGTGGTGCCGACCGTATGTGCTCTTATGGTGACTTCGTGGCATTAAGCGACGTGTGTGACGAGGCTACAGCCCTCCTCATCAAGCGTGAGGTAAGCGATGGCGTCATCGCTCCTGGCTATACCCCAGAGGCTATCGAAATCTTGAAGGAGAAGCGCAAGGGTACTTACAACGTCATCCAGATCGACCCTAACTACACTCCTGCTCCTATCGAGCGCAAACAGGTGTTCGGTGTCACCTTCGAGCAAGGTCGCAACGAGGTGAAATTGGACGACCCAGCACTCTTCGAGGACATCCCTACACAGAACAAGAACTTCCCTGCTGATGCAAAGCGTGATCTCATCATCGCTCTCATCACATTGAAATATACACAGAGCAACTCTGTATGCTACGTCAAGGATGGTCAAGCCATCGGTATCGGTGCCGGTCAGCAGAGCCGCATCCACTGTACTCGCTTGGCAGGTAGCAAGGCTGACGAATGGTGGTTGCGCCAGTGCCCTAAGGTGATGAACTTGCCTTTCAAAGAGAAGATTCGCCGTGCCGACCGCGACAACACCATCAATGTCTATATCTCTGACGAGTGGGAAGACGTACTTCAGGATGGTGTTTGGGAACAGTTCTTCACAGAGAAGCCTGAGCCATTGACCCGTGAGGAGAAGAAAGCTTGGATTGCTCAGAATACAGGCGTTTGCCTCGGTAGCGATGCCTTCTTCCCATTCGGCGACAACATCGAGCGTGCTCACAAGAGTGGCGTAGAGTACATTGCTCAGGCTGGCGGTAGCATCCGTGACGACAATGTCATCGAGACTTGCGACAAGTACGACATCGCCATGGCGTTCACACACGTTCGTTTGTTCCACCACTAATCCTATATATTATGAACGATATTGACGATATTATCATGGGCGGCATGGTCTTCAAGTCGGGCGGTGGTCCCAAGAAGGACGACGACGGCAAGGTGAAGACTAAGGCAAAGAAGAAAAAGTATATCACCGGTGCCCACGGCAGTGGTTCTGCTCGTCAGAAAGCGAAATATCGCCAACAGCGTGCGAACCGAAAGTCACAGAAGAAATAAGAATACGTCTAGAAAGTTTCAGACCATCCTCTGCTAGGATAGAAGATACCACTAGAATACGAAAAAAGGTCAAGGCTTTTTGTAAAAAGTCTTGACCTTTTTTCGTATTTGTCTCAATCTACCATTATTTTCAGCCCTACCCCCACTTTGATTCATACCTAGTTAGGGAAAAATTCCTACCTAACTAGGCGCGAAATTTTCCCTAGGCAGGAAGCAAGAACTCACAGGGGTTGCCATAAGGCGATTCCTCCTCACCTTGTCATTATTTTTTCTTGACCTTCAAGGCGCTTCCCTTTGTCAACTGCAAGGTAGAAGACTTGAGTTGGCGGTTGGCATGGTCGAAGACCAAGGCTGGGTCGAATCGCTTGCCTCCAAATGACATCTCGAAGTGGAGATGCTCGGTAGTGGCACGTCCGGTACGGCCTGTCAATCCTATCACCTGTCCTGCCTTCACCTTATCGCCCTTTTTCACCTTGTTGCGTGACTGGTGACTATAAAGCGTCTCAAAGCCAAAGGCGTGCTTGATGCGGATGCAGTTGCCATACCCATAGTAAGGACCAGAAGCTATTACCACACCATCGAAGGCTGCCACAATCTCATCGTTCGGACGAGTCTTCAAATCGACACCCGAATGACGGCGCTTGCCACCATAAGGACTGATGACTTTGGCACCAGGCAAAGGGTATGCCCAGTGTTCTGCCTCTATCTTCTTCAAGTCGAGTTCAAAGGTATTCGTCAAGACGAATGGGTCGTTTACCTCGTCTGGGTCCAATGTCTCACCACTAGGCCACGCCGTCACCTTACCATCTATAGCAGGTCCCTTGTCTGAAGCCTGATTCTTCTTGGTTGATGATGCCTTGTCTGCACTACCACCCTTATCCTTACTAAGCGAAGAATCCTTGCCACCGATGACAGAGACGTTGACACGACTGCCGTTCTTTCGGAACTGTACTGTCTGGCGACGCAGTTTATGGCTCTTCACTTCCAAGATAGTCTCAGGATTGATACGAGCACCATTCACCATGATAGAGAACTCACAGTAAGTCTCATTGTTCTTGGTTCCTACGATGGCAATGGTCTGTCCTGCCTCCACACGTTGCCCCACCTTCACAAGGTTCTCGGCATTGTTGGCATAGACGGTTTCCAATCCATTATCATGACGGATGACGATAACATTGCCCTGGCTCTCTGTCTTGCGAGACAAACGCACATGACCATCAAACATCACCTTGACAGCATCCCCCTTGGAAGTCTCTATCTTGAGCACACTATTGCCAGACAACAAGGTTGCCTTACCTACAGGAAGTGGAAAGGAATATTCCTTACTTCCGAATATCTCGAAATCGACATTGAAAGCCTGGCTACGATCGAAAAGTCCCGGCGTAGCGATACTGATCTGCTGTTGTTCGGCAGGGGTAAAAAGATTCTTGACAGGCGTGAAGGAGGCAAACAAAGCAAAAGCGATGCCTACTATCGCCACCTTATTATATATATGCTTATTCTTCATTGATATAGTTGCCTTTCTGGACATACTCAAAAAAGTACATCCATTCTTGGTTCCATGCGAAACCAAGAATGGATGTTATCTTGAATGATCATTTACTTGATTAGGATTCCTGTATAGATTCTGCCCGACTCGATGCCGAGTTTTCTTGCAGAGAAATACTCGTCACTATGAGCATAAGTACAGATACCGCAATTTTGGATATTCTCCTCTGGCACGCCGATATGCTTCAGTATCATCTCATTGCATTTCGGAAGATCTATATGCCATTTAAGTGGTTGCTCCACATTTCCCTCCCTTGTCATTCGCTCACGCTCCTCTGCGTTTGCCTTTAAAGCAGCATTAGGATATTGAGCGGCAATTTTATCCATAGGGAAGGCGGCTTGTTCGAAAGCCTCATAGACCTCATCGCCCACCTCGAAGTTCTCCAATGAGATGCCTGGTCCAATGACCGCCTTCAATTTCTTCGGATCGGTCTTAAACGCAAAAGTCATCTCTTGAACCGACTTATGGACAATGCGCTCTAACGTACCTCTCCAACCTGCATGGATAGCAGCCACAGCCTGATGTTCCTCATCATAGAGAAGCACCGGGATGCAATCGGCAGTAGAAACGCCGATGCAAATGCCTTTCTCTTTGGTGATAACCGCATCCACACCTTCGAGCACCATCTTGCGGATATTCTCTGGCATTGACAAGAACTCACCTGCTATCTGGCGCACCTCAACGCCATGTACCTGATGTGGCATAATGATATGGTCGGTAGAGATACCGAGTTCATCAGCCAACTGCTTGCGATTGGCAGCGATATTGACAGCCTCATCACCGCAATATTCATTGATATTGAATTCACCGTAGTTGCCAGTGCTCACACCACCCTTTCGAGTGGTAGAGAAAGCCTTGACACCATCGGCTATGTTATATTCCTTGATCATAATTTATATTTTTACTCGTACTCGAAATCATCGAGGTCTTCTACATCTTCGATTTCATCATCATCGATGTACTCCACGATGTCCTCGCCCTCTGCTTCGAGTTCTTGCTGGAAGCGAGACATATCCTTGTCACGATGAACAAGCGTATCCTCGGCGGTAATCTCCTGAAGTTTGTTGCTCTCTGAATTGAGTTCCTTCCAAAGTATGTCTTTCAGTTCTTGAATGCCCTGTCCGGTCACTGAGGAAATGAATACCACAGGGAGGTCGGTAGGAAGAGTCTCCTTCAACATCTCTATGAGTTCATCATCGAGCAAGTCACACTTGGTGATAGCAAGTACACGATGCTTGTCGAGCATCTCTGGATTGAAGTTCTTCAACTCACCGAGCAGCACCTCATATTCTTTCTTGATATCATCGGTATCACCAGGTACCATGAAGAGCAAGAGAGAGTTGCGCTCAATATGACGGAGGAATCGCAAACCCAATCCCTTTCCTTCGCTCGCACCCTCGATGATGCCAGGGATGTCTGCCATGACAAACGACTGGTGATCGCGATAGTCCACGATGCCCAGCGATGGTTCGAGCGTAGTAAATGGATAGTTTGCTATCTTAGGACGAGCACTGGAGACAGCAGAAAGCAATGTTGACTTACCAGCGTTAGGGAAACCCACGAGACCGACATCAGCCAAGAGTTTCAACTCCATGATGATGGTCATCTCCTGCATCGGTTCACCTGGTTGGGCATAGCGAGGAGCCTGATTGGTAGAAGTACGGAACTGGAAGTTGCCCAGTCCACCACGACCACCCTTGAGGAGCAGCACTTCCTGTCCATCATAGGTGACATCGCAAACATACTTACCAGTTTCGGCATTATAGACCACGGTACCACAAGGCACATCGATGTAGATGTCCTTGCCATCCGTGCCGTGGCACTTGTCACGTCCACCATTGCCACCATGCTCAGCGAAGAAGTGGCGTTGATACTTGAGGTGCAGCAACGTCCAGTAGTTGTGGTTGCCACGGAGATAGATGCTTCCTCCACGTCCGCCATCACCACCGTCAGGTCCACCATTAGGTTGGTACTTCACGTGGCGCAGGTGCATGGAGCCTTTACCACCCTTACCAGAGCGGCAGTTGATTTTTACATAATCTACGAAATTGGATTCAGCCATAATAAATAGTTAAGAAATGAGGAGTTGGAAGTCAAGGCTTCCAACTCCTATATGAATTACAAGTTGTCGATAACATCACAAACACGAGCGAAAATCTCATCTACAGTGCCGAGACCCTCGATGTGGTGGTGGATACCTTCCTTCTCATACCAGTCGATGAGAGGTGCAGTCTGAGTATGATATACGTTGAGACGCTTCTTGATAGTCTCCTCGTTATCGTCAGAACGGCCGCTCAACTTACCGCGGTTGAGCAAACGAGCCATCAGCTCATCCTCAGGAACAGCGAGCTCGATCATGGCAGCAATCTTGTGGCCACGCTCTGAGAGCATCTTCTTCAAAGCCTCAGCCTGTGGTGTGGTACGTGGGAAACCATCGAAGATGACACCTGCGTGATCCTTACCGAAGCTATCATATACGCTAGCGAGGATGTCGATCATCAACTCGTCTGGAATCAACTGACCATTGTCGATATAACCCTTAGCTGTCTTACCAAGCTCAGTACCGTTCTTGATTTCGTTACGAAGTACGTCACCTGTTGAAATGTGACCGAGACCATACTTCTCGATCATCTTGTCGCTCTGTGTGCCCTTACCTGCACCTGGAGCGCCGAAAATTACGATATTTTTCATCTTTCTTTGTTATGTATAAAAATTATGTTGTTATTCCTCTACAATCGTATAGATGTCTCGGAGGTTGCGACCTTCCTGGTCGTAATCAAGGCCGTAGCCTACGATGAAGTCGTTAGGGATTTCCATGACAGCATAGTTGATGTCAAGGTCAACTTTCAGATTTCCTGGTTTAACGAGAAGTGAGCAGATTTCGATAGAGGCAGGATTCTTCTTCTTCAGTTCCTCTATCATGTGAGCCATAGTGAAGCCTGAGTCAACGATGTCCTCCACGATGACGACATGGCGACCCTCCAACTCCTGGTTGATACCCATGAGTGTCTTCATGCTACCCGTAGAGGAAGTGCCCTCGTAAGAAGCATACTTCACAAATGAGATTTCACTTGGCACGGTTATCATACGCATCAAATCGGCAGCGAAGATAAAAGAGCCATTCAACACTGCCAAGAACACAGGAGTCTTACCCTCATAGTCCTTGTTGATACGATCTGCTACGACCTGCACTTTCTTCAAAATCTCAGCTTCCGGAATGGAAGTCTTAAAGGTTTTGTCCTTGATTTTAACTACGCCCATAGTCTAATATGATAATATTTTGTGCAAAATTACGAAAAAAATGCGAAACAACGCTTTTTCAATGGGCTTTTTTTAGTACTTTTGCATTTGGAAGTCAACAAACAACTATGTTTTGACCCTAACACTTGTCTTTTAACTCTCTTTGCAACATGAAAATATTCACAAGCGCTCAGATACATGAGCTTGACAAATACACCATCGAGCACGAGCCTATCTCATCTCTCAACCTGATGGAACGTGCCGCCAAAGCCCTCACGAGAAGCATCGAGGAGGAATGGTCCAACCGCACACCTATCGTCGTGTTTGCGGGTCCTGGCAACAATGGCGGCGATGCCCTCGCCGTAGCCCGTCTCCTCAGCGAGGATGGCTACCAAGTATCCGTTTATCTTTTCAATGTACACAATAAACTTTCTGCTGATTGTGCCACCAACAAGAAGAGACTGACGGAATGCAAGAGCATCAAGCACTTCACAGAGATTACCGTCAACTTCGACCCTCCACAGTTGACGGAGGGCACTCTTGTCGTCGATGGTCTCTTCGGCAGTGGTCTCAACAAGCCATTAGCTGGCGGTTTCGCAGCTATGGTGAAATACATCAACCAGAGTCCCGCCAAGGTGGTGAGCATTGACATTCCATCGGGCATGATGTGCGAGGACAACACTTTCAATATCCATGCCAACATCATCCATGCCGACCTCACGCTCACCTTGCAGCAGAAGAAACTCTCCATGCTGCTCGCCGACATGCAGCAATACCTCGGACGACTGAAGGTGCTCGACATCCGATTGTCGCAGGAATTTATGCTAAAGACGGATTGCAAGTACCAGATATTGGAGGAATCAGACATCCGACAGTTGATGAAACCTCGTGAGGATTTCGCCCACAAAGGAAGCATGGGCAATGCCCTCCTCATCGCTGGCAGCTATGGCATGAGCGGCGCATCGGTCCTCGCCACCAAGGCTTGCCTCAGGGCTGGTGTCGGCAAGGTGACCACCCATACCCCGAAGCGCAACTACGACATCATGCAAATCAGTGTGCCGGAAGCCGTATTGCAACTGGACCATGAGGAGACATACTTCAGCGAACCCGTAGAGACAGAAATGTTTGATGCTGTGGGAATCGGACCGGGGCTTGGCACCAACGAGAACTCCGCCATCGCCCTCATCGCCCAGATACGTCGCACCAACAGTCCACTCATCATTGATGCCGACGCCCTCAATATTCTGGCAAGTCATCGTGCCTGGATGCAGCAACTGCCAAAGGACATCGTGATGACACCCCACCCGAAAGAACTAGACCGATTGTTGGGAAGTCCTAGCAGTAATAGTTATGAGCGATTGGCGAAAGCAAGCGAATTGGCAGAGCAACTGCAAGCCTACATCATTCTGAAAGGACACTATTCAGCCCTTTGCCTCCCAAATGGACACGTCGAGTTCAACTCCACTGGCAATAGCGGAATGGCAACGGCTGGTAGCGGTGATGTGCTCACTGGCATCCTGACCGCCCTCCTAGCCAGAGGTTACAGCAGAGCCGACGCTTGTCGCATCGGAATGTATCTCCATGGACTGGCAGGCGACCTCGCCATCAAGGACACCGGCAAGGAGAGCCTCATCGCCAGCGACCTCATCCAATATCTGCCAAAGGCATTCCTAAGGATGGAAGACTAGAAAGCACGATTCAGCAACACCGAAGCGTCAAGATATGCTTCGATATATCCTGCCGAACTCAGAAAGGCTACATGACCTTTCTGAGTTCGGCGATTTTCATTTCCAAGGTACCACGCAGGTCATCCTTGCGATCCATGTTGAGTTTCTTTCGGATGTGGCATCGCTGACTGGTGATGTTGGATTCCGACTTGTCCAACCGTTGACAGATGTCCTTGAGACTATAGCCGTCGAGCACCAGCTTGCAGATTTCCTTCTCACTCTTTGTCAAGTCGGCGCATACCATATCCCAAGCCAACTTTTCCAACTCTTCCTTCCGAAGTCGCTCGGTGGCATGATGCACGATGCGCTGACGGATTTCCGGACTGAGACGTTCGAGCAAGTTGCCTGCCTTGTCATAATCCATATCACGCAAGTTTGCCAACATCTCCAAGGCTTTCCTCTCTTCCAGGCTGATTTCCCTTGGCTGCCGCAACCCCTTTGTCACTCTACTCATATTATAGGTATAGACATACGCCAGCATCAAGACACCCACCAGAATAGGTTTCATCGTATAAAACCACTCGCCATGCGGAAGGGTATGATAATAGAAAGCTATCAGCGGTATCACCATCAGGGTAATCACCAAGGAAGTCTTCTGAAGCATCAAGCTCAAGGCGGCGATGTCGAGGATGAGCATCACAAAGATGTTGCCTATCACCGTGACATCATCATCGAGTGCTCCAAAGTAAGTACAGAGCACGCTATCTGCCACCAGTTTCACCGCCACGAGCAAGAAGAGTGCCGATACGCCTTGATGGAATCGGAGCACCTGCTTCCATATCATATATTGTATCAAGATGAAGGCGACGAGATGGAGGCAAACCATCGTAAACCCATTGGGTTCCCAAACCATCAGAAACAAGAAGAAATGGAAAGGGATGACGATCAACTCGATGAGTGTCGTAAACAGATAGGCAATCACACGTCGTCTATCTACCACACCGCAATATTGTGGACAAAGATAGTATTCCACAAATTGAATCAGTCTTACTATACTAGAACTAAGCTCTTTCATACACAAATATTGTTTTCAGTTACCGCTGCAAAGATAGATATTTTTCTCGATACCTCATTTGCATTATCCACAAAAAAAAGTGTAATTTCGTAAAAAAAGTACCCCTTCGAGAGGGTAAATATTGACATTTTCAGTATTTTTCAGTGTTCAAATCGTAAAAATATGTGTAAATCAGTATTTTTCAGTGTAGAAAAACTTGCTTCCTACTGATATTTCTCCTAATTTTGCCATTGCAAGTTCGAAACAGAACTGCTAGTAGAATTTTAGATTAATGATTACGAATTCATTTGCTTTTGATTAGACTGATTAATCTGTCATTTGGCTTTTCTAAGAACTATTTTGAATGGAATTTCTAAGAACTATTATATATTTAAAAAGTAAAAGGTTATGAAGAAAAAGATGATGATAACAATGATTGCCTGTCTAGGTGTCGTCCACCTAGCCTCAGCGCAAAAGGCAGCCATCAAGACCAACCTCCTGTATGATGCCACCACCACTTTCAACCTTGGTGCTGAGTTCGCCCTCTCCCCGAAGTGGACACTGGATGTGTCGGGGAATTACAATCCTTGGACATTCTCAAACAACAAGAAATGGAAACATTGGGTCGTACAGCCGGAGGCAAGATATTGGTTCTGCAACAAGATGATGGGACACTTCCTCGGCTTCCATGCCCTTGGCGGTGAGTACAACATCGGTAACATCGACGCCGACTTCATGTTGCTCGGCACCGACTTCGCCAAACTCAAAGACTACCGTTTCGAGGGATGGATGCTCGGAGCTGGCATCGCCTACGGATATACCTGGGCATTGTCGAAGCACTGGAACCTGGAGGCAGAGATTGGTCTCGGTTACGTATTCTCCAAGTACGACCAATACGAATGTGAGAAGTGTGGCGAGAAAGTGAAGGACAACAAGACACACAACTATGTGGGACCGACCAAGGCTGCACTCAACCTCGTCTATGTGTTCTAAGGCATCATCCCGACGACCATCATCCATCACTATATTCTATCATTTTAAGTAAAAGATCACGATTATGAAAACAATCCATATCATCAGAACATCCCTTACGGCGGCATGGCTTGCCTTCTGCACCACGGCTACGGCACAACAGTTGGTAGGCGGAAAGGTCAGTCTGCTCAACAAGGAAGTGAAGAAGCAAGGCAACAACGTGAAGGTAGGCATGGACTTGAAGCTCGACAACCTCCAGCTGAAGAGCAACCAAGGCATCGTCCTCATCCCGATGATTGTCAACAGAGACGACACGCTCCAAATGCCAGCCATGGAAATTATGGGGCGCAAGCGATACATCTATTACCAGCGCAACCAGAAGACTGCCACTTTCGCTCCACTCATCGTGGAAAAGAGAAAGAATGGCGAGCCACAAAACATACATTATACATATAGTACCCCTTACTGCCAGTGGATGAACAACTCGCAGTTGGTAATCGGACAAGATGTATGTGGTTGCAACCAAGCCATTGTGGAAGAAGGACTGCTCTCCACGGTGGGCGACATCCTCCCTACCCCAGTGGCACCTCCAAAGCCAATCGAGAAGCCAAGACCTCCAAAGATTTGGCAGGAGAAAGGATCCGCAAGACTTAATTTCAATATCAATAAAGCTTTTATCAATACCAAACTTAACAACAATGATGCGGAGCTTGACAAGATATGCAGAACCATTGACAGGGTGAAGAACAATCCGAATGTTCGCATCGTATCAATCACCCTACATGGTTACGCCTCTCCTGACGGCAACTACGAGAACAACAAGCGTTTGGCTGAAGCTCGTACCAAGGCGGTGTACGACCACCTCATCGGCATCTACCCTGTGGAGAAGCATCTTTTCGAGTTCTCCTCTACGGCAGAAGACTGGCAGGGAGTGCGTAACTATGTAGAGTCACACGACATTCCACAGAAGAATATCGTACTCGACATCATCAACAGCGACATGACTCCAGACGAGAAGGAGCAAGCCATCGCCAAGAAGGCAGGCAATGCCCACAGATTCCTCATCAAGGAAGTTTATCCACAGTTGAGACGCACGGAATACTCCGTCAACTACGAGATTAAGGAAACTCCTCACAAGTAAGAGGCAACCATGAGATAAAGAAAATAAGTAAAAGATGAAATATAACATCTATATGCGAAACACTATTTGAAATTCATTGTATAAGTAATATAAGTTTAACTTTTTAAGAACGTAATTTATGAAGAAATTAAATGTAGCCGTAATGAGTTTGCTAGCGACAGCAGCATTCACATTCAACAGTTGTAATACAGACGACGCTTTGACACCGGGTTCTGGTACAAGTAATCAAGAGACAATGTTTGAGTTTGTCGTAGAGAACAACATCAGTGCTTCTACAGCAAAGAAGTTTGCCAAGACAAGAACCGCCCAGGAGAATGAGTTCAACGCCATTGCTGGCGAGCATGAGGTAAACAGCGGAACACTCTACATCACCGATGCCGACAAGAACATCGTGTTCCAGAAGACCTTGACTACTGCCGATTGGGAAAAGGCGAAAGTTCCTAGCGAGTCATCAGCAGGTCGCACCACGCTAGAGATTCCGGTCAAGTACGTCACCTTCGGCGTTACCTACAACGTATATTTCTTGGCTAACACCACAGATGCCGCACCTTGGAATGGCACATATACTGCTACCACCAAGTTTACCGGCGAATATGGAAAGGCTAACCAGTTTGCGATGTTCAACCAGAATGATGCTACCGTCTCTGCTGATGCTTACAAGGTAACCTTTACGGAAGCCAACAAGGGCAAGGAGAACGCCGCTACTATTCAGGGTGGCAAGGCTATCAAGGTAGAGCGCATCGCAGCTCGTATCGACCAGCCAACTTCTGAGGCTGTGAAACTTGTGGATTACAAGGAGTTGATGACCGCTGATGAAATCAAACAATTGAACGAAAAGCAGAAGGCTATCATGGACAACGCCATCGAGCGCGTTGAGTCAATCACCCTCAGCAGATACGCTATCGCCAATGCAGCCAAGTCAACTTACATCATGCAGCACTGGGGTGACAACTTCTCTTCTTTCAACACTCACGCTACTGCTTGGTGGCAACCATACGGTGAGTTTGGTACAACAACTCGAAAGGACAACGACGCTTACTTCAAGGCTATCGCCTCTACCACAGAAGGCAAGCAAGCCAACTTCGAGTATGTATTCGAGAACAATGTAGCGGGCACAGACAATGCCACCAGCATGTACTTGGAATACACCATCAACTTGAAAGATGTAGCTGGTACCCACAAGGACTTCACCGATGGTACATTCTATCGTTTCGCTAATAAGATTTACACCAGTATCGAAGACATCCTCAAGGCATACGAGAATCAGAGCAATCCATTTGGTACAGATACCAAGGATGTTCTTCTCGCAGAGTTGAAGATCGTTGATGGCAAGACCACCGCTACAGAGGCAGAACTTGCCAAGTTCCGTACTGACCATGCCATTGAAATCTTCGTAGGAGGTAAGGCATACTACAAGACCACCATCGACGACAAGTTCCTCTCCTATACAGGTCGTCACCTGATTCAGCGCAACAGCGTATATCAGTTGAACATCAAGAACGTGTACAATGTAGGTGCCGATGTTCCTAATGGTGACCCTACCACAGTGGATCCAATGTACTATCTCAACGTGGAGGTTACCGTCAACCCATGGGTTCTCAACACGATCGATGTTGATTTGAAGTAATAGTTATTCATCAGTTTTGTTTCAATCTCTCGGAGGTTCCTCTCTCTCCTCCGAGAGATTTCACAAAAAAACAAAGGGAGAGATACACAGCAAGACCTTCAAGGGACAGCACAACAACTCAAAACAAAAACATCAGAACTCTATACTTTATTATATAATATAGGTGAGAATCATACCATGCTTCACAGCAAGCACACCTTGGAATAAGAAAATCAAGATGCTGGAGCCACAGTATTCCGCGACTCCAGCACTCCACATAAGAGATCATTATTTTTCTAAGAATATTAACAAGTAAAAGATTGAACAATATGGCAAACTTCATCACTAACAGCTTGTGCCGAAGCGCACAACATACCTCCAACCATTGGGGCAAATGGGTATTCCTTTCTGCCATAACCCTCATGTCTATGTCATCCTGCATCAATGACGACTTGGATGATTGTCCTGTTCCCGAGCCTCCAGTTCCTGCCCAGAGCAAGCTATCCCTCTCGTTCGACTACACCTACAATGTGAAGAATTCCGACGCCTTTGCCGAGGAAGTCAAGAACATCAATGTGTATGCCTTCGACGAGAACGGCAAGTTCTTCGACTCCTATATCGAGAGCAAGGAAAAGTTTGACCAAGGATACAAGATGGACATCACCGGTTTGAAGGACGGCAAATATACCTTCGTCTGCTTGGCTCGTGACCGTCAACTCGCCACCAGAGCCGAGGGCGACGAGATGGAATTCAGCTTTGCCTCCCTCACCCCAGGCATCTCCACCATTGACGACCTGACCGAGCGAATGGGCAAGTCTGATGACGAGGGTTATGTAGAGAATGACAAGAACTTCGCTGCCCTCTATACCGCCCAGACCACCGTCGATTACAAGGAACTCGATGAGAATGGCAAAACGGGCAATGTGGTAGCTGGCAACCTTAGTTTGATGAAGTGTACCAAGACCTACCGCATCGTTCTCCTGCCATTCGACAATGAGCAGACCGATTTCCGACCAGAGAACTTTGATGTCTATATCGAAGGTTCCGCAGCATGGCTCGACCACAAGGGCGACAAGGTTCGCAATGAACCAATCTACTATCTGCCTTACAACAGCGAGCATCGTTATCAGTACTCAGACAACACAACCATAGAAGGAGAATACATCGACCAAGCCTTGGTCTATGACCTCTCCTCCTCTCGTATGTTTGAGCGAGAAAACGAATGGGAAGAACCATCTGTCAAGTCTTCAATACGGAATTCCTACTCCTACGACGACAAGCGAATTGTCATTTGGGACTTGCGTGACAAGGAGAATCCTAGAAAGGTATTCGACCACTCACTCCCTTGGTTCCTCGCCCTCTGCGGAGAAAGACAAGGCAAGAATTGGGGCGACCAAGAATATCTCGACCGCCAAGACCATTACATCCTGACTTTCTACGTACCAGACAAGCGAGACTACACTCTCGATGCCAAGGTGAAAGTGAATGGTTGGGTTCTCAATCTACAAGATGCCGACCTCGGTGGCAACAACCAGTAAAGAAAGGAGGACTATATGAACAATTATATTAAAATATCGCTGATAGCCCTGCTAGCGATTTTCTCCCTCTCGTCTTGCGTCTATGACGATTACGAGCCGGGCACGGAGGCTTACAAGGGTGACACCTTCATCAACCTGAGTGTCATCACCTCTGGCACAGCCGAAAATCGTGAAGCCTTAGCCAAGGGCACAAGGGGAGCAGATGACGAGAACCCTGCCAATCCGACATCCGAGAGCAACATCCATAGCATCCGAGTTTGGGTATTCGACTCCGAATCCAACAACGACAATGCCATTGCCATCGGGTATCGCAAGGAGGTCTTGCCACAGCCTGTGAATGGAGAAACAGAAATGCACTCCGTAAGCATCCAGTTGCTTCGCAATGCCATCAAGCAGAACAACCAGCACCTCGACCTCTACGTCTTGGCGAATGCCGAGAGCATCGGAACGACCTCGCTCAATGGCAAGGACATCTCCTTCGCCGATGGATTCGATGAGAAGACGCTCACTCGCCAACAGTTGAAGGAGCTAGTCATGAAGAGCCAGTTTGGTATCACCAATGAGGGTGTACCGCAAAACACGGTAGCGCCTACCACCGGTCTTCCTCTCTCCCGTGTCATCACCCACATCCAGGTAGAAAACCACGTGGCTGACACCGAGACCGGAGCCGCAGCCAAGGCAGTCACCGTACCATTGGTCAGATCCGTATCAAAGCTCCACTTTTTCTTTGCGAGGAAAGCGGATGGCGGTACTGACAAGGCTGCCATCACCAAGATTGAGTTGGACGAGAACATCATCCCGACAGCCAGCTATGTCTTCCCGGATGCGACCACCGAAGCATACATAGACGAAGATGGACTCACTTCCACCTTATATAATAATAGTACGGAATATGTCAACCGAAAGATGCTGCTCGAAGGAGTCGCCAACAAGTACATCAATGCAGTGGCAGACCCTCTCACCTATCGTAGAGGAACTGCAGAGAAGGCGGCAAACTATATGACTCGCCTCGCCGAAGCCAGCTTCATCTCTCACAACACCAGCTACTTGCGAGAGAGCAACAAACCAATCAAGGGAAGAATCTTCTTCAAACTCGACGAGACTTCACCTGAGCAAAGCACCGAGTTTGTGATACCTAGCAACATGAAGCCAGCGGCACGCAACCATGAGTTAGTAGTCTATGCCTACTTCCTCGACAGTGGCAAGTTGACCATTGAGCCATCCGTTCTCGACTGGGAAGACGGAGGAAAGTATGACTTCATCGACAAACTGGAAGTACATACCATTGTGGAAGGTGGCTACCAGACCACTGACGGCAGAATACAAATCGGTTACAATGACCCGACCTTCGGTCCGAAGATTACCTTCGAGAACATCTATACGGGTGGCAGAAAGTGGGTATTGCAAAGCAGCAATCCACTCTTTGGTTTCATCCTTGCAGGAGATGCCAGCGGCGAAATCCGAGACAACCTACAAGGATATGGCAACAAGGAAACCATCAGTTTCTATGTCGTGCCAAGACTCGTCAAGGACATCGCCAAGCCGCATACCTACGAGACCGACATCTACCTGACCGTAGTGCCTAACAAGAAAGCACTCATCAATGTAGGAGAAGACGAGGACAAACTGCCAGGTACACCAACAGAAATCAGTTTCATACAAGTGAAATAACCCATAAAGACTTAGATTATGAAGACGTGGAACAAATATCAACTACCTTTCATCGGATGGGCGACGCTACTGATGAGTGCGCTCCTAATAGGCTGTGCCAGTGAGGATGACTTCGACAAGGGAACCGATGCCATGCAAGCATTGGCTATCTCTCCACAAGTCATCGACTCCAAAAACAGCACCGCCTCCGATGCAAGCCTCAACGAAGCGAAGATAGACCATTTGGATGTCAAGCTATTCGACAAGACCGCCTCGGCATTGCGGCTCAACCGATGCTTGGGCAATATGACAAGCGGCTCACAAGCCATCCTCGACCAAGGCAACTGGAAAGACAAGAACAACCTAGTGGATGGCGAGACCTATCAAGTACTCTGCATCGCCAACGCCAAGGAAGACCTCCAATCTGTCCAAAGCCTAAGCGAGCTAGCAAACAAGACACAAGAGGATGCCGACATTTGGAAACCATACCATGCCACTTCCAATCCTGGCAAGAAATTCTTGATGAGTAGCACCAGCGACTACCTGATGACAGCCGCTGCTACTCAAAACATTCCGGCTAGTCTCAGCAGGGCTGCCGCCAAGATCATCGCCCAACTCCACATTGAGGTGCCTGGCTATACAGCAGGGCATCCTACTTGGAGTTTCAAGAACTTCAACACCTCCACCACCCTCTTCAGTGAGAACACATCGAAGACCTTGGGCGACATGGGCGACACCTTCGAGAGTGCCAACGGCAGCAATGGCAACTATACGATTACCACCTACAGTTATGCCATGCACTGGGAAGACAATCCTGAGCAAATGCCGCAACTCATCGTCAAGGTGCCTTTGACCAAGATGGACGAGAGTGCCGAGGGAGAAGGAAGCGTAGGGGAAACCATTGACAACTTCTATAGCATCCCTGTCAGAGACATCAGCCAAACCGAACTGAAGCGGAATTTCATCTATACCGTGGATGCCAAGATAACCAATATCGGCAGCAGCACCGAGATTATCTACGGCACTCCGATGGAGTTGAAATACGACGTGATGAAATGGACGGAGGGTGAACAGACCATCATCAATGCCGACAAGCAGAACTATCTATTGGTATCTCCTACCTTCCATATCATGAGGAATGAGAAGACCGACAACAAGACCATTCAATTCTATGGTTCCGAGGTCTGCACCGTCAAGATAGACGAGGTGTATTACTACGACAAGAACGGAAACAAGAAGATGATTACGGGTGGAAGCAATTATCCACAAATCAACCTCAACTTCGCCAATGGTCACACAGAGAAGAAAAACCAAGGCATCGTCAACATCGAGGCTGGCGAATTCGCTCCCCTCACCGTGAAGTACATCAAGTTCACCATCACTTCGGGCGACAAGTCGCAGCAGGTCACTGTCAAGCAGTACCCTCTGGAGTATGCACAGAACATCGCAGGTTGGTATTCTAGCAGAAGTAAGGATGGATGGGTGTCACCGAACAGCATAGATAACAAGACCTATCAAGACTATCCATATTATAATATGTTCTACAAATATTATGGCTATACTGCCAAGGAATACAGAAACAATAAAATTGTATATCTAGGAGGAGAAAACGATGGTACTGCTATCAATAACCTCACCAACAACAGAATGTACGTCATACAAATCACCAGTACCATTGGAAGCGATTATACCATCGCCCACGCCAAGAAGGAAACGGATGGCTCAACCAAAGACCATGTGGTATCACCAGCATTTATGATAGCATCACAGTTGGGAGCAGTCAAGTCTGGTGGTTTTGACAAGAGCACCGCCATCACCCATTGTGAGACTTATAGAGAGGTGGCTAAAAACGCCGATAACACTTTGACTGTATATGATGGTTGGAGATTGCCTACAGAGGAAGAAGTGGACATTATCATCAAATACCAAAAGGTGGATGCCTCACCAATCGATGTTGTTTTGGCGGGTTCACACTACCGCACATTGAACAAGACTACCAGGGAGACTGGTTATAATAGCAACTCTGGTAACTTCGTCCGTTGTGTACGTGACTTGACTCCTGAGGAAGTACAAAAGTTGGAAAACCAAAAAGACTAAGAAGGAGGAATGATTATGAGAAAAGTAAAATATCATATAGCAATCTTCGTGGGGCTGTTGGCGATACTGACAGCCTGCACAGACACCTTGGTGGACACCAACTCTAGCCAAATCTCTGAGCTAGAGAAAGGTTTCTACCCGATCACCACCCAGATGGCGATTCCTGCCTATCATCAAGAAGTGCTGACCCGAAGCCAGACTTATGGCAACGAGGGCATCGAAAGCTCTGCCGACATGCACTTGTTCTGCTTCGACAAGGAAGGTTTCTTCATCGGACTTGCCAAGGACGTGACCATAGAGGCTACACCCAAGAACGAGATTCAAGAAGATGGAAGCAGCCGTCTCAAAAGCATCAAGGCCTTGGTGCCCAACAGCACAGCTAGAATCCACTTCGTAGCCAATGCCACCAACGACTTCTCACAGTCGGCTAGTTGGATGGGAATGCACGAGAACACCCTCATGACCTCTTTCGAGTCGAGTGCGGGTGAAAGGCAAGACCAGAAGATCGTCTATTGGGGATATGTCAAGAAGAACACCCCTGCCGAGATGAAAGAGTTCTTGAAAGGAGGACAAATCGACAACGTGGTGCATCTCATCCGAGACAGAGCCAAGGTGAAGGTAGAACTCGACGGAGCGGCGGCAAATGACATCCAAAAGGTCATCGTATCCATCTATGACGGACAGGAGCATGGAACCATCGCCCCCTTCAACAAGAACCTGACGTTCCCTACAACCAACGACATCACTGCTTGGACACCCGACGACATCACCCTATCCGAAAATCAAAACACCTACAAAGGTTCGGAAGGACAGATGGAGAACGTGGCATACACCTTCGAGAATCGCAACGATGCCGACAAACCTCTCAAAGTTATCCTTTGGGTGACCTATAAGAATGGCACCGACAAGCGTTTTCTCGTCTTGTTGCAAAACCAAGAGAACAAGTTGTATCGCATCAAGCGTAACCACGAATACAAGATTATCGTAAAGAAACTCAACCCCGATCTGGGCTACAACAGTTTCGATGCCGCCGTCAATGGTATGCCAGCCAACAACCCTTGGATTGCGGTAGAGGACATCGTGCCTGAGATTTGCGATGGCAAATACACGTTGAAGATAACAAACGGCACATACGTCTTGCTGAACGAGGGTAGCAACATGCCGCAAACCATCCTATTCGAGTATCGAGGGGACGACGATATAACTGCCAATGACTTTGAGGCTACCTGGACAAAGAACATCAACTTCGGCAGCAGCGATGCACCTACCATCAGCTACAACAATGGCGTAGGTTACATCCACTACACGCTCGGCAACATCGAGAACGAACTGAAGGAAGGTGTCATCCACCTGCTCGACAAGAAGCACAACCTCAGTCGCAACATCCATCTCTACAGCATCACGCAGTTCGACTATGAGTTCCGTTTCCCAACAACCATGGGAAAGGAAAGCACCTCCACCTCAACGTTGAGCCTCAAGATTCCAGCCAACTATCCAAAGGAACTGTTGCCGATAGAAATCCGCATTGCTTCCAATGACATCAATCCACAATACTGTGGCGTGGAAGTAAGTAATACATCGGAAGTAGATGGAGGCGCAGGATGGAACAACTGGTTTGTGAAGAAATACGAATCGGAGGACGTGATTGGGACGACCCAAGAAATCGACGTCAAGAACGCCCGTACCAATAAGTATGGTGCGACAGGAAAATTCTATGTGAAAGCCAACTACTACAATGGTGGCTATAAAGAGACCAAAGCCAAGGAGTTCACTTTCACATACCGATAACAGACAATAAGAAATCTTTAAATATCATTTACTTTTACTAAGAACTACAAGGTGCGAAGACGTTTATTTATAAAACTGGTCGTTGGAGGTATAGTTGCCGAGACGTCTCACCTTCTATGGCTCCACGGCTTTCGTATCCTAGTAAAGTAAATGAACCGCAATATTCATTCTTAGTAAAATCAAACGATATGAAGAAAAGAATTATCATCATAGTAAGCCTCATCTCTTGCGCCCTCCACCTGATGGCACAAGGCAGTTCATTCACCTACCCCACCATGCCCGACTCGCTCCAGACCGTGGAGAAGCGCATGGAGTATCTCGCCCTGCACTATTGGGACCGCTTCGACTTCGCCGACACCTTGCTGCTGAACGATGCCAACGTGGCGGAGCAAGGCTTTGTCAACTATATCGACCTCTTGCCTCGATTCAGTCAAGAGTTGGCACAAAGGAGCATGGAAGTTTTCATCGCAAAAGCATTTGCAGGTATTGGAAAGGAGAAGTTTGAGAGCCTCATCGACCATTATCTCGACGACCCTCGCTCGCCGATGCGCAACGATATCACCTATCTTCTCTTCCTCAGAGGGATGAAAAGTTCGCAGGCTTTTGATGAAGCCGAGAAGGAAAGAATCGATTTCAAGATCAAGATGCACGACAAGAATCTTCCTGGCACTACCGCCATCGACTTTTCCTTCAAGGGAAAAGATGGGAAGCCTCATCTCCTGAGTGATTACAAGGACGAGAAGGTCATCCTCTACTTCTATGATCCCGATTGTGAGAATTGTCATCGCATATCTGCTTGGCTCAGCCAGCAAACGATTCCACAAGAATACCAAATGCTAATGGTTCATGCTGACGACAAAATCAGTAATTTATATAGTTTGCAGGCGATGCCTACGATATACCTACTCGACAAAGGCAACCGAGTGGTGCTGAAAGACTGTTCCGCAGAAACGTTGGTCAAGCATTTATAAAACTGGTCGTTGGAAATATCATTCATCGACTGAGACCATATGCCCAGTGTCGATACTAAGAACTACTGCTTTGCCTTGGATGAATCGTATGTCATCTTAAACTCAGCTCGTACATTACTGTTGCGTCTTACGATGATGGAGTAATCGCCATCTTTGAGTGTGCCAACGGTAGCGACCAAAGTATAATAACCATAGTTGCCCGACAGACCGTACTCTCCCGTTTCCGTCACATACAAGCAGTTGCCTTGCAGATTGACTTCCATCTTGACTGGAACAGCATCATCGAAAACCACATTCTTATGAGTGAGCATCAATTTGCCTCCTGGCAAAATCTTGCAGACCAACTTCTCGTCCATCCCCTCGCTATTGCTACCATCCTGTAGGATCGGTGTGCTCTCCGACTGGGAATAACCCAACATCGAGAACGAAGGAGTCGTTGTCATCGTTTGTTCACCGAGCGAACTTCCGCCCAACTCATCATCAGATGCACTGCAACTTACCAAGCTCAGTGCCATTGCCAATCCAACTACTGGCATCCAATAAAATCTGTTCATTGTATAATATCATTTACTTAAAACTATATTGTCTTCATCAATATGAAGTCATCTTCTCATGATTCTATTTCTTCAGTTTTCGCCTATCATTCCATCATCTTATTACTAGTACATGATATTATATTAGAGAGAATGCTTCCCTTCCAAAGAAGAGTAACATCTATTTCGGTGGCAAATATACGCATTCTTTCTTGATACACAATGGAAAAGGGAGTTAAAGTATATTAAAATACGATAGGGTGTCCTATCATTAAAAATGAAAAATCGTTTTCGATGTCCCTTCACTTTTGGGATTGCTACCCTGTATTTCAATCACTTACAGTGAAGGGACATTGATTAAGAGATAGGAATCAGATGCAGGAACACAAGAAAACTATATGGGAGGAAAAGAGAGATCAGGACAGGGATATAGGGTACTATTCCTAAGAATGAAGGGGAGGATTACTGAGGATAAGAGGGAGGATTATTGAGGACGAAGGGGCGTGTTCCTAGGGACAAAGGGTGCAAAACCGCACTCCTGCGAACTTCTCACTATAGTGAAACTTATGTTTCACTATAGACAGACATATGTTTCTCTATAGTGAAACATATGTCCGGGCATAGTGAGAAGGTTGATGAAGCTAGGTTTTTCACCCTTCGCACTGCGGTTCGCCACCCTTCACGATGAGGGACGAACACCCTAGAAGTAAGAAGCGATCGACATGTAATAGCCTTGCAAACGAAGGCTTACTGCTGAATAGCCATTGATTGGCTGATTATATATTTTGAGTTCTACTTTGAGTTAAATCTGAATACTTTGAGTTAAATCTGACTTTACAGTTAAATCATAATCTAAAAAAAGAGCGAGTGAGAATCACTCTGAATTCTCACTCGCTTTATGTTTTGTTGAAAAATCTCGAAAAGATTAGTCGAGGTTAGCCAACTTGTTGTCAGAATGAAGAACATCCTTGATCTTGTGGCTATAGAGGTCAACCATGTACTCACGAGCCTTACCGCAGTACTGACGTGGGTCGAAGTACTCTGGGTGAAGAGCCAATGTCTCACGAACACCTGCTGTGAAAGCAAGACGAGAGTCAGAGTCGATGTTGATCTTGCAAACAGCGCTCTCAGAAGCCTTAGTCAACTGCTCCTCTGGGATACCAACTGCATCTGGCAACTTACCACCGAACTTGTTGATGATATCAACATACTCCTGAGGAACTGAAGAAGAACCGTGGAGAACGATAGGGAAACCAGGAAGCTGCTCCTCAACTGCTGCCAATACGTCGAATGCCAATGGAGGAGGAACGAGGTGACCTGTCTTAGGGTCACGTGTGCACTGCTCTGGCTTGAACTTGTAAGCACCGTGAGAAGTACCGATAGAGATAGCCAATGAATCAACACCTGTACGTGTAGCGAAATCAACAACCTCCTCAGGCTTTGTATAGTGAGACTCCTCAGCAACTACGTCATCCTCAACACCAGCGAGGACACCGAGCTCACCCTCTACAGTTACACCGAACTGATGAGCGTAATCAACAACCTTCTTTGTCAATGCAACGTTCTCCTCGTATGGAAGTGAAGAACCGTCGATCATTACAGAAGAGAAACCGAAGTCTACACAGCTCTTACATGTCTCGAAGCTATCACCGTGATCGAGGTGAAGAACGATCTCTGGGTGGTTGCAACCCAACTCCTTAGCGTACTCTACAGCGCCCTCAGCCAAGTAGCGGAGCAATGTTGGGTTAGCGTACTTACGAGCACCCTTAGAAACCTGAAGGATAACTGGTGACTTCAAGTTAGAAGAAGCCTGGATGATAGCCTGCATCTGCTCCAAGTTGTTGAAGTTGAAAGCAGGAACTGCCCAACCACCTTTGATAGCTCTTGCGAACATATCTTTAGTGTTCACAAGACCGATTTTCTTGTAATCTACTGCCATAATAATTTTAATTTTATTGTTTTAATGAAACATTCATCTTCATTTGAAAGAGAGGCACATCTAGATGCACATCCCCTTAAACGAGTGCAAATTTACTTTTTTCTTTTGATACGACAAAATGTAAGATTGCTTTTTCGTATGACAATCGAGTTAAAAAAGTTAATTCGCACTCGTTTGACGACAAAGAAATTATGTTTTGCAAAATACAGATAGCAAAACATAGTGCTTTGCGAGGTTACTGCTTGCGAGCAACATTGTACTCACGAGCAGCAAAAGCCAATACAATGAGGAAACTGACGAACGGCACCACGAATGGCAAGACCACATGGGTGCGGTCGGCTATCAATCCCATCAGCAAGAAGCCGCAGCCACCTATCGGCGTCATCATCAAGAGAGAGGAAGCCGACTTCGTAAGGTTACCCAATCCCGTGAGGGCAATGGCAAAAATCGTAGGGAACATGATTGCCTCGAAGAGATAGTTGGCTATCAGGGCTATCAGCGAAGCCTTGCCCAAGTCGCACAATACCAAGCCGATGCACACCACGCTACCGATGGCACAGATAAACAATGCCGTCGTCGCCTTGATATAGCGCATCACCCAACTGCCGAGGAAGCGACCCACCATGAAGAAAGCCAAGGCTACGGTCAAGACCAAGGAAGCCGTGCGGTCGGTCATCCAGTGCATACCGGTTACGAAATTGATGAAGTAGGAATTGATGGAAATCTCCGCTATCTCATAGCACAAGAGTGCCAAGAGTCCGAAGACAAACATACCATGATGCTTGAAGAGTTTGCCGATGTTGGAACCATCCGCCTGGTCTTCTTCCGTCTCCTCATGCTTGATTTCTGGCAAGTGGACACGTGAGAACACCAAGGCTATCACGAGCACCAAGATGCCGAGTATCGTATAAGGCACAGCCACATTGCCCCCCTCATCGGTATTATTGAAGAGGAACTGACCGATGCAGAAGGTAGCGAAGAGGCTACCCAAGCCATTGAACGACTGAGAAAGGTTTAAGCGACTGGTTGCCGTCTCCTTGGCACCCAACTCGGTGACATAAGGATTGGCTGCCGTCTCCAGGAACACCAAACCACAACCGATGATGAAGAGGCACAAGAGGAAGGCATAGAAACTGCCCATCGCTGCTCCTGGAATAAACATCAACGATCCTGCACCGAAGAGAATCAGTCCGAAGACGACACCACGACGATAGCCATAACGATTGATAAAGATACCCGCAGGAATCGCCATCAGGAAGTAACCGAGATAAGTAGTTACCTGGATGAGCGAGGAATGGGTGATACTGATATGCAAAGCATTCTGGAAGTGCTTGTTGAGCACATCCAGAATGGCACGAGCGAAGCCCCACAAGAAGAAGAGCAACGTGATTAAAACAAAAGGTACGAGATACTTTCTGTCTGTTATCTTATTTTGTTGACTTGACATTACTTCTTATTTTCTGGTTCTATAACTTTCCATACGCCAGCAGCCAACGCACCACCGATGCACTGATAGATGACATAGTTGATGGCTGGATTGATGTGGCATCCAGAGATACCGCCAATGGTGTAAGCCATTGCTACCACAGCAAGACCGAAAGTCATCGCTGTACCCACTACTGTTGCAGGAGCGCCATTGTCGCAACCCAAGCTGACCGCTGCACCGCAGCCCAGTAGTACGAGCACCATCGTACCGGCTAACTCCGCTAAATACTTTTTCATAATTTACTTACTTTAGTGTTAATGATTATTCGTTTATGTTTATGACCTTTCCATCATGAATAACGCACAATCCTTAAAAATATTTTATACCGAGGAGTTTTGCCGTCTATTTTTCATCATAATGGAAATAGCCGAAGTCGGCATAGCCTGCCTTGCCTTCTGCAAACATACCTAGCGTTACGCCAGTAAAACCACCAGCCACTTCTGTACTCATCAAACTGCAGTTGACGGCACATAGTTCTTGGAAGTTCTTTCCATCGAGAGAGTAATCAAAATAATACATCTCGCCATTGCTGCGAACACGCAATTTGACCGCCTTCTTCTGATTGGTGCGTAACACACTCTTCACCTCGTAGTCGATGCTCTTCAACTTGCACTTGACGGCAACCTTGTTCTTGGATACCACGAAGTCAAGATGTCCGTCATTGATTTGATAGATGGTGAGACCCGCCTCAGCCTCTCCCCTAGGAGTGACCTCTGTCTCCAAGACCATGTTGGCACTTTCCTGTCGGCGTCCCAAGAAGGTAGGTTGATTGTTTTCCGTCAAAGTACCGTGAGGACGCAGACGGATGATGCGCTTGCTACCGGAGCCTAGGCGTTCGTAGTTGCTGGAGATAGGATTCTGGATATACATCCACTCAGCCTTGCCTGTGGTTGGTGCGAAGTTCTTGTCGGCATCGAGATGTTTCTCCAGAGGAACAGCAGGCAATGTGTTCGCCTTCACCAAGGTGTCGATAGGCATGGCTCCATTCACGACAGGCCACTCACCTTCCTTCCACTCCACCGGAGCGAGATAAGTCTCACGTCCCAGATGGTGATAGGAACCGCCATAGTTGCGATAAGCCAAGAAGACTATCCACCAAGAGCCATCAGTGGCTTGCACGAAGTCGCCATGACCAGTGCCCTGTATCTGCAAGGACTCGCCCAGACGGCTACAGTTGGTCAAGATAGGGTTGGCAGGGTTGCTCTCATAAGGTCCTTCTATGTTCTTGCTGCGAGCGATTGTGAGATGATGCGCCAGTTCGGTTCCACCCTCTGAGATTAGGAGATAATAATAGCCATCCTTCTTATAGATATGTGGTCCCTCTGGGTATCTGCCTCCATCACCTTGCCACAACTTCTTGCTCTCAGTGAGCTGTTCGCCGGTCTTCGGATTGATTTCACAAAGCCAAATAGCATCGCCTGGATTGCTCACCATATAGCACTTGCCATCCTCGAAGTAGAGCGAAGGGTCGATGCCTTGCTGCTTAAGCCACATCGGTTCGCTCCAAGGACCACGTGGGTCGGTGGCAGTCACCATGAAGTTGCCGCCATTGCCCACATTGGTGGTAATCATATAATAGGTACCCTCATGATAACGAATGGTCGGGGCATAAATGCCGAGCCAAGAGCTAGCGCCCTTCAAAGGCAACTGACTGTCGCGGTCGAGCACATTACCTATCTGCTGCCAATGCACCATATCCTGGCTCTGAAAGACAGGTACTCCAGGGAAATACTGGAACGAGGAGTTGACGAGATAGAAGGTATCTCCCACCCTGCATACCGAAGGGTCGGGATGATAGCCCGGTATCACTGGATTGCGATACTCCTGAGCAGATGTCGGCAACACTGCCAGCATCAGCATCAGTAAAGACATCATTAGGTTTTTCTTTTTCATGTCATTAAGTTTTTTATATGGTTTATATATGTATAAGTTCTATTACTTGATACGTTACCTCATTCTACCTTATCTATATGTAAGTTCTGTTCGATGAGTTTCTTTAGGAGGAAGGTGGCGTTTTGGTTCTTTGCCACTCCCCTCTGTATCTTATAGGTATAGGTGACATCCAAGCCCAAGTCGATCTCGAAGCAATAGTTGTGGAAGCGTCCATGAAGGGAATCGTCTTTAAGAGAAGACAAATCATGCGTTTGTTCCATCTTGGAAAGTTCCAAGTCGTGGGTGGCGACGACACCACTCACTGGCAACTGGGCGATGGACTCCAAGAAAAGTCGTGAACCATTGAGCTTATCCACCGAGTTAGTACCTTTCAATATCTCATCGAGGATGATGAGGGTTCTGAGAGAGTCACCTTGACTTGCAGGCTCATCTTGGCTCGCCAAACTTGCCTGACCATCTTGCGAACCTCCCTTGCAGAACCGCATCAACTGCTCCAAGCGCAAGAGTTCGGCATTGAAATAAGAGATGCCGTGCGTGAGGTCGTCGGAGGTTCGCATACTGGAGAAAAGACGGAAGCGAGAGAGCCTCAACGAATCGGCAAAGACTGGCATACCTGCCATCGCCAAGATATAGTTGACACCGAGGGAGCGGAGGAACGTGCTCTTGCCCGCCATATTGGCTCCCGTCACGATATAGTAATTGCCATCATCTATACAGAAGTCATTCTTCACCGCCTTGGCTCCCAAGAAAGGATGATAGAGATTCTTTGCCTCAAAGACGACTTTTGGTGAAGTTGCCATGCTCTCACTAGACGAAGAAGCCGATTGTCCATCTTTAGCATCAGCTTCGACCAGTTTTGCATCCGTAGCCTCAGGGTGATTATAGCGCTCATCCGCCATGCTCACCATCGCATCCATCTCGCTCACGACATCGACCCATTCCTCCATCTGTGCCATATAATTGTTCTTCCATTTCAAGAATCGGCGAACCAAGAAGAAGTCGCTCAACAGGAAGCTATCGGTGAAAAACAAGCCAAGGAAGTTGCCACGGCGGTCATATCCATTCAAGATTTTCTCCAACTGCGAGAAAGAAGGCAAAGCCTCAGCTAACTGATTCTGCATCTGCTGTCCCAACGCACTATGGAAAGTACGCTGCGAGATAAGACGAAGTACCTGTGAATATGCCATCAACTGATGGCGAAGTTTTCCTCCATTACTATCTATCTTGTCGAGAGCCGACTTACAGACGGAGAAGACAATCATAAACTGCACCATTACCCACCAAAGAGGGACATCAACAGAGACGACACCAAGAATGGCGAGCAAAACTGAGGAACATATCCCGATGATGAGCAACCATCCGATGGCAAGAGCCATCCAAGAGCCAAACCACGCTGGCAATACCATCTGTGAGACTTTCTCCATCGCCTTAACCACGGCAGAAGAGTTGATTTTTCCCCAAGAAGAAGTTGACGAGGAAGCAGTTGACAAACTTTGCGACAATGCCAGTCGATTCAATTCGCCCAAGGCAAAGAACTCCAATCGCCATTCATGCTGAGATTCCGCCAAGTCTTGCTGCAACTCCTTGCGGCTTTCGATTTCCTCAATGGAGAGTGGAGTCTCCCGAGAGAGGTTGTTGGCTAGGGCATCAGAGCCACCCGTCGTGATGGTATGACAAATGCGTTGATACAAAGAGTCCTTGCCAAAGATGTCTAAGTCGAAGGCATAAGCGTGATGCGGATTTTGGTAGGTATCGCCTGATTCGTAAGAAGAGAAATCTCCTTCCATCGCCTTGACCTCGTCTTGGCAAACTTGCATCAAGGCAGTCTTGTGCTCTATCTCTTGCTTGTTCTTGTCATCAAAATGACGCACCAGAAAGTAAGCTACCAAGGAGAGAATGGCTGCACCAAGCCAAGGAGTAGCATTGCCATCCAAGGCAAAATAGCACACCAAGCAAGTTGCCATCGCTCCAAACGATAGCAGTTCACTCGTGATGAAGCCATTGTTCTTCCGTTTGAGGGCAGTCACCTCGGCGGCATACTTATCCACACTCTGTTGATAACTTTCTTTTATCTGATTTTCCTTTGATTCTATTTTCATTGATTTTTACTTCGTTGTCTCTTTCTATATTGATACTTTCTACGTTGTCGATGACTAGGTTTGCGACTTGATTTCCAAGTACTTGTTGATGACATCTACGGATAGGTCCTCTGGAGTGGTGAGCAAAGCCAAGATGCCATGGTTTTTCAAGGTCGATACCACCAATCGCTGTTCGTAGGCAAACTGTTCGGCGATAACATGTCGATAATACTCCTCATCAGTATCGGGCTGGGTCGCTATGTATTCCTTCAGTTCGTTGTCGGCGAAGAACACGACCAAGAGGCGATGTCTTCTATTCATTTGGATGAGGTAAGGCAGTTGACGCTCCATACTCACCTTATTGGCAAAGTTGGTATAGAGAACGACCAAAGAGCGCTTGCTCAAATGCTGATTGACATGAGCTGTCAAAGCAGAAAAGTCTGACTCTGCAAACTGTGTCTGTTGACGATAAAGAGTCTCCAAGATCTGTTGCATGTGTCCACGGCGAGCCGAAGGAGGAACGAAATCCTCAAACCGATCGCTAAAGGTCATGATGCCAGCCTTGTCTTCCTTTCGCATCGCAATATACGACAACACCAAGG